>Ga0187864_10002060_pt1 | contig 18025 bp, 19 predicted proteins | sample June2016WEW_11_4_FD_132985 | JGI IMG/M metagenome (GOLD analysis project Ga0187864, IMG submission 132985) | Peatland microbial communities from SPRUCE experiment site at the Marcell Experimental Forest, Minnesota, USA - June2016WEW_11_40 | ecosystem: Environmental > Terrestrial > Soil >...
CCCAAACCCCAGCAGCCGCCGACGGCAGCCTGGATAAATCCGCCTGTTTTGACGACGGCGAGTCAGGAAAATGCTCACTAATTAACGCCGCCGGGTGTCTCAAAATCGTTGACAAGTTCCGGGGTGCCTCTCCTTTTCGGGTGATGACCAGGAACTTATACTGTTGCAATTGCTGCGCATTAAGGGTCACGTAGCGAATATTATCTGCGCTACCTACGCCGGCCGTGTTCTTCGCGACGGGCGTCAGCGCAACCGGAGGATCGACCGTCAAATCCGAACTGAGCCGATTGCCGAAGAGCAGAAATTGGGCGCTGTTCTTCTCCTGTTTCAGCAGCACCAGTCTGTCTGCTTGGCTCAAAGGAGAGAGACTTTGAGGATGAAGCTGAAACGATTGGTTTTCGGCGGCGAACAATGCCTTCAGTGTAATCGTTGGCGAGGAAACCAGCGTGGCGGTCGGGATGGCGATAGTGAGCAATTTTTTATTCGCGGCGGGAGGAATAGGTTTTTCTCTGCGATCGGGCATGGGAATATCGCAGGCTAGCTGGGACAAATTCTCTTCCGGCTGACGGTTCAGCGGCGAATCCGAAAGACCGTAGACTTTACCCGCGACAAGTAACAGAGTCCGGTAGGGCGGCCGAAGGGGATCTTTAGCGCCTGCGGGAGCCAGTTCGCAGTAGGGCACAGTCAGCTCACTGTTTACAGTGTCCAAGGCTCGTACAGACACAGCTGCGTCGCCGGTCCAGATCTTCCAATCCCTGTCGATGGTCAACGGCACGCGATCTCCGCTTCTCGAAACCAGGAACGAATTCTTGGAGAGGAGATCGGCAGCAGGTGCGATGAAACTGAGAGCGGAAATCTCACGAAACAAGCCCGAAGATGAATCGCTGAGTACCGAGCCGCCAACCCTAACGTAGGTGCCCGCCAGGAAGCTTCCTTCCAGTCGGACCATCACAAGCCCTCCACCAAGATCGTCGATGCTCCCATCGTTCAGAACCGGTTCAATCTCGCTGAGGCGATAAGGCCGAATGGGATAGCTGTAGAGATACGCGGACCGCCCGGGCAGTTCCTCTCCGACAAGCCCGTTTTTGCGATCGAAGCGATGCCATGATGTGTGCACAACCGCCTGACCGTACTGCGGATCCGAAGTATGCTCGGCGAATGCAAGCTGGAGGACAACCTTGCGCCGCTCCGGACTTACAAATCTTTTCCCAAGGACGGGACGGAACATCCATCGAATTCCAACACACTGATTTGACGTGCACTGTGTCTTCAGCATGTCATCTTCAGAAGGCTGAAAAACCTGGGCGACCGTATCTTGATCCTGAACCAGGAAGTAGGAGTTGCGGCCGAAAAGCCAACCGGCAGACACTCCGAGAAACTGCGTCGCGATTCCTGCTCCGAGGCTGGTCGAACTGTTGCGGACGGCCGCCACGTTAAATGTCCTCTCGCTCGGGATCATGGCGGTCACGGCCGGCGGCGCAGGCGCGGCCTTGCAGTTAGCGACAATAACCTCCACCACGGCAACGGCATCCTTCTCCTCCCTGGTAGGCGCGAGGGTTACGTCGAAGCCAATCGTCGCACGAGACCTCATCTCAAGGTGTGATCCGCCGCTGTCTTTGAAACGCATCAAGCGGTCTGACAGGGCGCCTTCTTTTTCCAACAACTCGGTACTCAGGGCTGACGCGAGTTGCATCTGCTCCGAGAGGACGGCGGAGGACTGTACCGAGAAGCCCGTAGTGGCTGCTGGCGAAACGGGAGCCGGTGTTGCGGCCGGCGCGGCAAAGCTGGACGTCGTCGTTTGGGTTGTGCCTGTAGCAGGATTCGAGGTTGTCTGAGTCACGAGTTGATTGTTCGACACTGGCACTGATTGCCCGTTGCTGGCTGCAGTCGTACCGCTACTTACAGTGCTGGTTTGTACCGTTTGCGCATTCGGAATTGCGGCCGTGGCTATGCGCTGAGCGGTTGGCGGACCCTGAATGTTGAATGACAGTGACGAAAAGCTTTGGTTCATGCCGCTGACATTTCCCAGATGAGAGATCAGCGAACCCTGATCCAGGCCCGTGAGAGCGGCAAGCCTTGTCATGTTAAGCTCCAGTTGCTGCTGGAGCATAGCGTCATCATAGCTCTTCAAATGTTCGACGAATATCCCGTCAGGCTTTCCTAATGCCAGATCCACTCCGCAGGGATGACCGGCAGAAGGCGGCGCGAAGATGTCCGCAGCAGAATTACCCCCTACGGGTGCCGCTTTGCCAGTACCCTGGCCTGCGCCTTTCGGCACCAATAGAACGAGCATCATGAGCGATGCCACGCACCGGTTCCACATTTGACACCCTCCCTCGATCAACGATCAGACGCTTTGCGGGCAGGTCTTGACAGTCTGAAAGTAGAAGGTCTGATCATCATTATTTGTGAACTGTCCCTGAACCTCTATGCAATCACCGTTACGCCATCCGAGGTTCTTCAGGCGATTGGTCGCTCCACTGACGTCATTCGGGATTCCCGCTATCACAGCCAGGAGCACATTGAGTGGAGGATTGACAGCCGGTTCACGCGGACACTGCTGAAGGCGAGAGTTGTTGGCGATGTATCGTAGCTTACCCCGAAGGACTGTAGGCAAGTGGTCCTCCTCTTAAGTCGCCGGAACTTCAGGGCCCACCATTGTTCTATTCTGAAAGTGCAGTCAACCTACACCACAAGTCAGAGTTAGGCAAATAAATTCTCGAATGTCGTTCCCTACGCTGTTTATCGCTTGCCACACTAATCTGTCACGTATTTTCAGCAGGTTACGGTGCATAGAGCGAAAGTCATTATGAGGCAGCGCGCTCCGGAGAACTCGATCTCCCGGTGGCTCCAGGACAGGACTCCCGCTACAGGATCTCAGGCGTCCGCCGCGTGCTTCAGCCGATTGTGGGCGTATCGCGGACGACGCGAGAGGGCAAATGACTGAAAAACAGTGATTTCCATCCACGACGCGGGTCAGTAACTCCGTCGCATGAGGACGAATTTGGGGATTCCGAGAACACAGTACTTGCGGTCCTGAACAGTTTGCATATCATTGCTTCATAGTTTGGATAACTGAGAATTATGTGTGGTGGCCACAAAGAGCTCTCGCCTGGGTCGCGAGCGGCCCGCTCGAGCGGTAGTTAGTTACCTTGGCAGACTCAGGAGCGGGTTGGCATAAACCTCTCCACAGCTGAAAGTCCTACAAGTGGAGGACTATAGAGAGCAGGTCGGCATCTTTGGTCGACGACGAGACTTGCCGCGCGAGTGGATGCCTAGGGCCAGCATGGTTCGCTCTGAGTTTCTGTTGTGTTGCTGCTAATAATTCGGTAACAATGTCTGCGCCTTTGAATGTTTTCATCTTTGTAAGGTACTTCTCACATGTTCGATCTGGATCGCCGTTCTTTCTTGCGCGTGGCCACGGCAGCGTCGTTTGGGGCAGCCAGCGGTTCAACGCCGGCGCTCGCCGTGCCGCAGGCAACTGGTGCGAATACTGCCGCGGCGGCTCCGCCCGCAGTCACACGTATGCTGGCTCGGTATATCGTCAGCGCGAAATATGAAGACCTGCCTCAGGGGGTCCGCAAGCAGGGGGCGCGGACATTGCTGAACTGGGTTGGCGTTGCGGTTGGAGCCTCACACCACGAAGGCGTCAACGATGTGGTCGCCGCTCTAGCGCCGTTCTCCGGCCCTCCCCAGGCCGCTATCATGGGACGGCATGAGCGCTTTGACATCCTGAACGCCGCCATGATCAACGGCATCAGCACTCACATCTTCGACTTCGACGATACACATCCCAAGACCCTCATCCATGCATCTTCGTCGGTCGCTCCAGTTGTGATTGCACTCGCTGAGTACCAGCCGGTTTCAGGCAAGGATTGTCTGAATGCTCTCGTTTTGGGCGTGGAAACTGTGTTCCGCATGTTCAACGCTGTGTGGCCAGAACATAATGATCGTGGCTGGCACGGCGCCGGATCGATAGGCCAGTTTGGCGCCGCCGTTGCCGCTGGCAAGCTTCTGGGGCTCAGCGAGCAGCAGATGGTCTGGGCGCTGGGATTGGCGGCCTCGCAGCCGGTTGGATTCATAGAGTCGTTTGGCTCTATGAACAAAAGCTTTAACCCCGGACGTGCCGCACACAATGGACTGACGGCGGCCCTCCTAGCCGCCAGAAATTACACAAGTTCCAACCAGATGCTTGAAGCAAAATACGGCTGGGCAAATGTCGTCAGCACCAAGCAGGACTACCGGAAAATTATCGAAGGTCTGGGGCAGCGGTACGAAGCTGCACTGAACACCTACAAGCCGTTTGCCTGCGGCATCGTATTGCACCCCGCTATCGATGCCGCCATTCAATTGCGCAACCAATACCAGCTGACGGCGGAACAGATTGACCACATTGATTTGCGTGTCAATCCGCAAGTGCTGGTCTTGACGGGCAAGAAGACTCCATACGCAGGGCTTGAAGGCAAGTTTAGCATTTACCATGCGGTGGCAGTGGCGGTTGTGGAGGGCGCGGCGGGTGAAAAGCAGTTCAGCGAACGTGCGGTGCGCGATCCAGTCGTTGTAGCCCTGAGGGGCAAAGTGGTGCCAGGGGCTCAGGGCTATAAGTCAATCGCGCTCGTGATGGACACTGTTCCGGGGATGGAGTTTGTCTCGGTGAACTATCCACACGCCAGAGTTCTCTATCTGCCGGCGATAAAGGAACGTGTACCTGTATTCGAAGGGAAGTTCCGCATTACTGAGGATCTCAAAGTGGACTCTGCTGCGGATACGTCTCAACCGCGATTTGCACCAGTGCCCACCGCCGAGCTAACGGCCGCAGCTTCTCCAGGCTCTCGGCCCGAGGAAACTGCTTAGATCACAACACCGCAGATCCTTGCTGCGTGTCCGTCGTCTGATGAATCTGCCAGACAGTCGCCCCCATGCTGGGGGGCTCTCGAGGGTAAACGCATACAATATTCGTTTACCGTTCTTGACAACAGGGAATGTGGCGGGCATATTGAGGCACAGATCTTCCGGCGAATACTGCCTTTGAGCTGCCGGAATGGCAGTGCGCTCGTTTCGTTCCCTGAGGCTTAGAGCCGCACGGCCATGTTGCATCGGATGGTTGCTCCGGCCGCTAGGCCGGTGAGAGGAAAGCAATGCACGACTTGACTGGCAGGATCGCAATTGTAACCGGCGCGGGCTCCGTCGGGCCCGGTTGGGGAAATGGCAAGGCAACCGCGGTATTGCTCGCGCGACAAGGGGCAAAAGTCTTCGGACTTGACGTCAACGACGAGGCCGCTTGCGTAACTCGCGAGCTGATCGAGAAAGAAGGCGGGACCTGCGTCGTACACCACTGCAACATGATGGATTCGAAAGACGTAAAAGCCGCGGTCGACGCCTGTATGGAGCGCTTCGGCAAGATCGATATTCTGATCAACAACGTCGGCGGCTCGGCGCCGGGCGATCCGGTGTCCATGAGCGAAGAAGTCTGGGACAACCAAATCGACTTCAACCTGAAAACCGCATTCCTGGGTTGCAAGTACGTGCTGCCGATCATGGAGAAACAGGGTTCCGGAGCGATCGTGAATATCGCATCGATCGCCGGACTGCGGCACCACTCGGCGGGGCGTACTTATGTCGCCTACAGCTCTGCCAAGGCGGGGATGATCGCGCTCGGCAAGGCCACGGCGATGGCCTACGTGAAGAAGGGTATTCGCTGCAACACCGTGGTCGTCGGCACCATGCATACCCCGCTTGTCGAAGCTCGCTTGGTGAAGCAGATCGGAGGCGGCGACGCTGCCGCGCTGATGGCGAAGCGTAACGCGGGGATTCCGATGGGCCGCATGGGAGATGCGTGGGATGTTGCCCATGCCGTGCTGTTCCTGGTCTCCGATGAAGCACGCTACATCACCGCGACGGAGCTCATCGTCGACGGTGGCATTTCCTCGGCGAGACCCTGATGTGATCGGAGCGCAACTGGGACACCTGCCGGGGATCCCGGAGAAGGAAGATGAAGCTTCTAAGGCAGCTCTATATACAGGTCCTCATCGGCCTCGCTCTTGCTGCCGTGCTGGGCTTTACGGCTCCTGCGACCGCGGTGAAGATGAAACCCCTGGGCGATGGTTTCATCGCGCTGCTGCGAATGCTTCTCGGGCCAATCATTCTGGTCACAGTAGTTCACGGGCTGGCCAGTGTGAAGGACATGCGCAGGCTGGGTCGCCTCGGGGCGAAGTCTCTCCTCTACTTCGAGGTAGTCAGCACGCTCGGCATTGTGGTGGGCGCCATCGCCGTCAACGTCTTTAAGCCGGGGGTGGGCCTGCACGCCAAACTCGATATGGCCATGGCCCCGAACATTGCCGGAGTATCGGCCGTCGCCGGCAAGCTTACGGTGGTAAATTTCCTGTTGAGCATCATTCCAACCACGATGGTAGATGCTTTTGCCAGTGGGGCGATTCTCCAGGTACTGTTCATCTCGTTATTGGTAGGCATCGCCTTGATGCTCACGGCAAAGCCGGACTCGGTCATTTTGCGCGGCATCGCCGAGTTCCAGACCGTTCTGTTCAAGATTATCGGATTCATCATGCGCCTGGCCCCGCTTGGCGCCTTCGGCGCGATGGCGGCGGCGATCGGGAGCTTTGGAGGCACAACCCTCGTCTATCTCGGGCGGATGATTCTGCTGTACTACGCGAGCTGCCTGTTTTTCATCTTCGTGATCTTCGCCATCATCACCAAGTGGACGGGGATCACCATCTTCCAGGTATTGAAACTCATCAAGGAGGAGATCTTGCTGGTGTTCGGTACCGCTTCAGGCGAGGTTGCGTTTCCACGCCTCATCGAGAAGCTGCCGAAGGCGGGCTGCGAGGAGGCCGTGGTCGGTTTCGTGCTTCCGGCCGGCTATAGTTTCAATCTGGATGGAACTGGAATTCAAATGGCGTTGTCGGCCGTGTTCATCGCGCAAGTGACGGACACGCCATTTCCGCTTTCACAGCAACTCGCTTTGTTCGCCGTGCTGTTGTTCACCTCGAAGGGAGGAACCACGGTCGCCGGGGGAGCTTTCATCAAGCTGGCCGCGACCTTGCAGTCGATGCGTACGCTTCCCTTGGGCGGGCTTGGACTGCTGTTAGGAGTCGACCGATTCATGGCGACCGGCAGCGCGCTTACCAACATGATCGGCAACACGGTGGCGGTCCTTGCGATTGCGAAATGGGAAAAGGCTTTTGATCGCGACAAGTTCTATCGCTTTCTGGCCGCCCAGAGCGCCGACGCGATTCGGCCAGCGGTGGCCGCCTCGCATGGAATCAATTTGCAGGCAACAGCCGGTTCCGTCGCGGAGCAAGCCACCACTTCTGTCGCAACTGATAAGGACTGAGACGGCGCTCGGAGCCGCCCGGCTTAGTTCCGCGCAGCGGCTAAAGGCCGGTGGACGTTGTACGCGGACCGTGGCACGCCGGCGTCCGCCACTTGCGGCCAGCACAGGACTCCAGCTAGGGAGGTTGGGAGATGAGTAGTGTTTCGCAGACGCCGTCCGGGGAACATGACTCCGATATCGAGGCCCTTGGCCAGAGCGCGATCCGAAAGAACACGCGGCGACTGGTGCCGATACTGGCATTGGCGTACTTCTTCAGCTATATCGACCGCACCAACGTAGGCTTCGCTGCCTTGACAATGAACCACGATCTGCGGCTGACCGCGACGCAATTCGGCTGGGCCGCTGGTGTCTTTTACATTGGCTACTGTATCTTCGAGGTTCCGAGCAACCTTGCCCTCTACCGCTTTGGTGCGAGACGCTGGTTGGCTCGGATCATGCTCTCTTGGGGATTGGCTGCGGCCGCCACGGCGCTTGCCACCGGACCGAAAACGTACTCTTTGCTGCGCCTGGTGGTGGGGGCGGCCGAGGCGGGCTTCTTTCCCGGCGTCGTCTACTATCTCTCGATATGGTTCCCGGTTCAGTCGCGCACGCGTGTGCTGGCGTGGTTCCTGGTTGCGGTTCCTCTCTCCCAAGTTGTCGGCGGTCCGATTTCGGCGCTGATTCTCCAGATGAATGGCTTTCTTGGCTTCACGGGCTGGCAGTGGATATTCATTATCGAAGGAATGCCCGCATGTCTGTGCGGCTTATTTACCTTGTTCCTGCTCGCCGACGAACCCAAGGATGCGAAATGGCTGACGCAACCAGAGCGTAACGCGCTGATGGCGATGCTGGGACAGGAGCGCCGGGAACAGGAAAGACGAAGCTTCCTTCCCGCCCTTAAAGACGTGCGCGTGCTCATGTTGACGGCTATCCTGTTCTTCTACATCATAGGGATCCTCGGAATTGGCGTCTGGTTGCCGTTGATACTGAAAAGCCACGGGCGGCTCTCGAACTTGCAGATAGGATTCCTCTCTTCGGTGCCTTATATCGTCGGCAGCATCGCCATGATCCCTTGGGCGCGACAGGTGGACCGGAGTAGAAAATACATTAAGAATCTCGCGCTGGCCCAGTTGCTTGCCGCATCCGGGTTTGTCTTCTCGGTTTGGTTCTCGTCGCTGATTCCCGCGCTGATCGGCATCACGGTTGCAGTCATCGGACTCAGCTCAATTCGTCCCTCATTTTACGTGATGCCGTCACGCTTTCTGACCGGCGCCGCCGCGGCCGGCGGCATCGCTTTTATCAATGGGGTCGGCAATCTGGGTGGAATGGTAGGTCCGATCATGGTGGGCTGGTTGAAGGATGCGACCGGTTCCTATGCCGCCGGCATGATCGGCATGGCCGGCACACTGGTGATCGCTGCCATCCTGACCCTGTCGCTGAAGCTGATTGTGAAGCAGGAGTAGGCGTGAGGCGCTTAGAACTCTTTTCCTAGTACCCAGCCACTCGCCGAAGTTGTAGTGCGAAGAAGCCCGTGTTCATCCCGCCTTTCCTTCGGCAATAAATCCAGCAACAAGAAAAGCCCCGACCGAGTCGAGGCTTGCGCAACCCTGAAAACATTCCTCAGAATAAATCTGAAGGGGATGTGATGCTCAGAAAGAAGGAAAGAGCCGCCCCTCCAACAGGAATGCAAAAGGGTGATTATTTATAATCCGACATCCCGTTCCATGCAGTACAATTCGTGCGATTCAAAGCCAGATGAATGCTTGAGTCGTAATCGCTCATATTCGGGAAGTGAGGATCATGTCGTTCCTATAAACCAAGCGTGGGAGGATGTATGTTTGACTGGTTCACGGAGCTAACGAAGCGGGAAAAGCGAACCTTCTGGGCGTGCCTTGGGGGGTGGAGTGTAGATGCTATGGATACGCAGATGTATCCATTGGCAATTCCCGCGCTCATTGCGCTGTGGGGAATGACCAAAGGTCAGGCAGGGATTCTCGCGACTGCCGTTCTGATTGTTGCCGCAATCGGAGGATGGATGGCAGGGGTGCTTGCGGACCGTATCGGTCGCGTCCGCGTGTTGCAGTTGACCATCCTGTGGTTTGCGGCGTTCACCTTTCTTTCCGGCTTTACGCAATCCTTTTGGCAGCTATTGCTCACGCGAAGCTTGCAGGGACTGGGATTCGGTGGGGAATGGGCTGCTGGCGCCGTGCTCCTCAGCGAGACAATCAATCCTCGAGTACGCGGGCGCGTGGTAGGCGCCATCCAGGCCGGATGGGCATTCGGCTATGGCTTTGCGGTGTTGCTGGCGACCGGATTGTTCACCTGGCTGCCCCAGGCATACGCCTGGCGGGTATTGTTTTTCACCGGTTTGTTGCCCGCTCTTGCCGTGCTGTGGATTCGTCGATCGGTCGAGGAATCCGACGTATTCGTGGATGCGCAAAAGGACAGGAGTAAGGCGGTACAAAGCGACAAAACGAAGCTGTGGGACATCTTCCGGCGCGAACAGATCGCGACGACGCTGAAGGCCACGTTGCTGACGAGCGGCATCTACGGCGGCAATTATGTGATGATCACGTGGCTGCCGGCCTACTTGAGGCTCGTGTGGCATCTTTCCGTTCTGCACACAGGCGGCTATCTTGCCATAAATATTCTAGGTTCGTTCGCAGGCGCATTTGTGAACGGATATTTGGCTGACGGGGTCGGACGCCGCAAAACCTTTATCATCTGCGCCTTTTGTCAGGCCGCAACCGTTGCCGTCTATACGATGGCGCCGATCACCGCCAACCTTACGCTCATGCTCGGTTTTGTGCTGGGGTGCATGCAAGGAGGGATGGCTGGAGGTACGGGAGCTTACCTTTCAGAACTGTTCCCGACGAGGATCCGTGGCACTGCGCAGGGTTTTTGCGGCAACGCGGGCCGCGCATTCGGGGCTCTGATGCCGACCATCGTGGGCATTGCGAGCGCAAGCATAGCGCTGGGGCCGGCAATGGGAATCTGCGCACTCAGTGCATATGTGCTCGTGGTAATCGCGGCCCTCATCCTTCCGGAAACACGCGGGCGAGACTTGCGGACTCTTGATGAGGCCAACGCGTCTGTATCGAACCCGGTAGCCGCCAGAACCACGGCCGCCAAATGAGGGCATGTGCGAACTCGTAGCGGAAGGTGCGGACGGTGTTCAATGAACTCCGTAACCCTATTCCGAACTATTCACCACCCAAGCGCCGGCGTTCAGGTATTGGCCGGGCTTCATCCACTACTTCGTTGCCAGATCCCACTCCTGCTCACCGAGATGCAGTAAAGCTCCTCGATCTTCATCGAGGATATAACGCTCCTGCACCAATCCACCGAGCGCCTGCTTGTAGCGGTTGAGATATTCCTGCCGACTGCTATAGCGTTCCGCGATCGACTTGCGCGGGTCACCGGTGCTTTGCCGTTCTTCAGCCGTCTTCGGAAACGGGAGGTACGAACCTTCAAACGAGACACGCTGGTCGGCTGCGGCAATCGACCGATCACGTAAGTTCCACCCCGTATAGGTGGCGAGTGGCACAGTGATAGCGGGCAGTTCAATGCCGCCACGATCATTGCCGTCAGCATCAGTCTGCGGAACTAATGTACGGAATGGCTTGCCGACCTTCGGCAACTGCACCGTCAGAACGCCGGTGGCGCGCCAGTTCGGGCCAAAGTCGAGGTGACATGCTTCGACAAAATCCTTCGGGCGGTTTACGCCCGGAATTGCCGGGAACTTGTTCTTGCTCAGTGGTATCAGGTTTCCATCCGCGATCTTCGGATACTTGCTCGCCGGTGGAGGTGTATTGCTGCGTACCCAGGCATCCATGTTGGCTATCATTGACCGCCAGAAGTATTGAATTGGAAGTGGCGACTGTGGCTGCTGCCCAAGTAGATCGCCGGTGCCTTTCGCAGGCGGAAATGGACCCGAGAAATGCTGTAGGCCGGTGTACATGTAGATGCGCACATTATCCGAGATCGGCATGTCGCGCTTGCCGTCGGCAGTAGAGTGGATCAGCGATGCGGCGCGGCCCCAGTATTCGTATGAAGTGTGCGAGAAGAAGATCTTGGGCACGGCGTTTTCAGCCCTGGCACGGTCGAGCAGACTTGCTTTCTCGCTGGTGACTGGATCGGTCTCCTGCAGATCAGTAAATGGGAAGATATCGGTCGGCCAGAAAACTGATGACATTGGCTGCGAGTCCCGCGAGGGCTGACAGAAGCGGAAATTGAAGCTACCGACCCCAGCGCCCGCTACGTGGGCGAGCACACCGTCAAGCGCGATCCAACCCTGCTCGTCGGCATTGAAACCCTGGTAGAGGAAGTCCCTCAGAAAGCGTCCGTTCTGCGAGATGCCTTCACCATGCACGCGAACGACAGGAGCTATCGCCTCCGGATCATGCTTGGCGTACGATGCAAAGTCGCGCACGGCAGCAAAGCTGAGGCCAGCGACCACTGGGTCTTGCGCCACGTACACATACTCGTAGATCTTGCCGGGCTCAAAGCCCCCCTTCAGGTGAATGTGGCGATTGCTCGGCTCGAGGACGCCATTGACTATGTGCGCGAACTGCCACTGGGACCGCGGAATCAGAGTTCGTTTCGCGGTGGGCCGATCGCGTACGGTGAGCACGTTGCGCGGGTCATCTGGCGCCGCAACCGGATACTCGCTACCACCTATCCCGCCAGCCGTTGCGGGAAAGTAGTGTCCGAGCGGAACATCTTCCAATGGCTTTGCCAAGGTAAAGTCGCCCCGGAGTAATCCGGTGATAGGCTTCCCCTGATCTTTAGCGATCGGAGCGTACAGATGAAGCGCATCTTCTCCGGTGGCGTCCCACTGCCAGCCGAGCGCTGCGATCGTGTAGCCGTTTCGAAGGAGCCAGGCGTCACCCACTTCCGTTAAATCCATGGTGCCGCCGTCAACCAAAGCGATAATGCGTGCACGACCTCGATTGGGAATCTCGAGCAACATAGAACCGTTACCACGCTTCGGGTCTTTTGGCCGAACCACGACAAACTCTGCCGAGAACTCGACTTCACCGTTCTTGAGGTTTACAGCTTTATCAAGATCGACTATGCGTTGGTTGTGCGGGTTCGTAACCGGCACGGCGTAGTAGACGCGGCCAAGGATACGTTCATAAGACCCCGCATCGCCAAACGGCTTGCCGCTGAGGACGTCGTTGCGCGATGTGACTTCGACACGAACGACACGAGCGCCGACGAGGACGACGGCGCAGGCAACGAATAGCAGCACTGAACTCAGTTTCCGAAGCATGCGCGCGAGTGTAACACTATTGTCAAAAGGAGGCCACAAACGCGAGTTGTCGGAAGCGCCTTGCGCTATCTCACATGACATCCTGCAAAGAACCAGCGGCAGAAGAACGAACATTGTAAGTTACTCTCGTCACTTGCAAGGCGCGCGACTCTGGGAGAATCTCTTACTCTACGTGGAGACTAACCATGGTGGTAGACACCGGGAAATTCATCCTGATGTGCTTCGGCAACTTAATCTGGCCCGGCCTGGGCAACTTGCTCATCGGCAGCCCAATGGGCTGGATATCCTCACCAATTACGTCGGCCAAGGACGCGATCGCAAGACGGATGGAAGAGAGGTAAAGTGATCTGTCTGGATATTCCCCGGCCGCGAAACGTCAGTCACGCTTGATTTAGAAGGCGCCCCAGCTGCGGCTCACTTGCTAGTCGCCGTTCACCGTAATTACGACCGTGCGCTGGCGCCCGCGCACATCGCATTCAAGGTGAAAGATCTGTTGCCATGTTCCGAGGATCGGTTTGCCGGCGGCGATCGGCAACGTCAGCGATGGCCCGAGCAGCGTCGCTTGCAAATGCGAGTGCCCATTCCCGTCGTGCCATGTCTGTTCATGCCCATATTCGCGGCTGGGGGGAATGAGTTTGTCGAGCACAGTCGGAAGATCATGTAGTAGCCCGGACTCAAACTCAATTGTGCCGACGGCGGCAGTGCTGCCCACATTGAAAACATTGACCAGTCCAGTCTGAATCGCCGAGGCAGCCACCACCGCAAGAACCTGCTCAGTGAGATCGTGCATATCGCCATGACCGCTGGTGAGAATGGAAATCTGCTGTTGATACGTTGTCACCTGTCCTGCCTCCGAAAACATACAAGAGCCGGATATCCTCACCGCCGAATGAGGGCAAGCATCACTCCTTGACTTCAAAAATAATGAAACTTGATCCGTCTGCAAAGGCGAAGCTGAGGGCTGAGGAGAAATGCTGCTGGAAAGCGCCGAATAACCCTGCGTCGTCTATGGAGCGTTCGTCCCCGTATTTACGTAGCACGGCCATTGACGGATCAAACGTCAAAGTCGAGCCCATTGAATCGCCCGGTCGTTCGACAACCCATAATCCACCAAAAGGTGCAATGGTGATTGACCCGCTCATAATCGCTCGCACCCCAACAGAGGCATGTGAAAACATAGCCTGCACTTTTGTGGACTCTGTAATCAGTTTGAGCAGCAGATCATTAAACTCTTGCTGTGACAAATCGGATGAGGGCATATTTCTCTACCTCATGCGCTTGTGAGCGTGGTAGAAACAATGCTGACAAGTGGAAACGGTCAGTCCGTTCGCCAGAATCTTATAAACAAAGCTGGGGCGAGGCAAACTGGGGCTCCTGCCGATTTTGTCCGGCTTGTCCATCTTGCCCGTCATTCGAAGTCCCGTGAGGGCAAGAGTGACCATTCTACTGGCGACATCGCTGCTCGTCGTTAATTCAGATTCAACCCCGAGTGTAACCTCATGCGCTTTTCTTCGAAGTGACGGCATAGAAAGCCGTGAGTTCCTGTTCCACATTCTTGCTGCCGCACTTCGGGCAGGCAATGGGCTCTTTGTCGTATTCTGCCAATGTCAGAATCTTTTCGAATAAGTTGCGGCAATCCTTGCACAGGTACTCGTAAATAGGCATACGCATCCACCTCCGAACGTGATTGTGGAGCGCATTCTACCGCGATTCGATCCCCGAATGTACGCGCAGGTTGAGTGTGAGGTAAGTGCATTCGCATCAACGACTTGGGAATATTTAACCCCAGTGTTCACTTTTGACCAGACTTTGCCGTTACAGCACTTCGATAATAACAATGGCTATTGCATGCGGTATATCTCCGAAGTGGAAGATTTTCATGGCTGTCAAACGTTCCGTCGTTGCTAATCCCGGCACTGTGCTAGCAAAAGTCATCCACGGGAAGAAGAGTCGGAAGCATCCCGGCAAGCAGATCACCCCTTCGCACCCGGTTACAGCTTCTGAAATGACGATCGGTCCGGTAGAGATTGGCGCGTCACCTAAACGGGCTGCCGCATTCGATCCCCGCCTCTTCCTAGCAAAACTCGCGGTTGGAAAAACCAGTCAGGAGTACCAAGCTGGTGAATTCGTCTTTTCGCAAGGGGACGCAGCGGATGCGGTGTTCTACCTCCAGAGCGGCAAGGTGAAGCTCACGGTCGTATCCAAGCATGGCAAAGAAGCCGTGGTTGCCACCCTGCTGAAAGATAGCTTCTTTGGCGAGGGCTGTCTGGCGGGCCGACCGCTTCGCATTGCCACCGCTAGCACAGTCGAACGAAGTACCATCATTCGGGTGGAGAAGCTGGTAATGGTAGGCCAACTCCATCGGGAACCGGAATTTGCCGAACGCTTTCTCGCCTATCTGCTTTCCCGGAACATTCGTATGGAAGCGGACTTGGTGGATCAACTCTTCAACTCCAGCGAAAAACGCCTCGCTCGGCTTCTCCTGCTGATGGCTAACTTTGGACAAGAATCCAAGCCGTTACCGCTCATCGCGAAAATGAGTCAGGAAACCCTCGCCGAAATGATCGGTACAACCCGCTCACGAGTAAGCTCTTTTATGAATCGGTTCAAGGAGCTTGGCTACATTGACTACAACGGCGGTGGCATGCACGTCCACAGCTCGCTTGTTAGTGTCGTGCTTCATGACTAGTGGCCGCGCCGTTCAGGCACTTGCTGGGCCTAATCCGGAAGTGGGCGATATTTTGATCGCAACCAGCACCCCCAACAACGTGGCGGTGTTACGAACGCTTCCTGAGATGGTGAGGAGTGCTTCTTCGACGAGGGGATGCTGTTCCGCCAGCGAGTCGAGACGGTCACTCACGTTATTGAGTTGCTGGACTTCGTGCAGGATCGCAGTCGGCATGGGGTACACGGCCTTCCTGAGAGCCTAAGGAGAGAAAATTTCAGATGGGCTGACTTAGTTCAGGGAACCTGAAAGAGGAGTAAGGTGGTAACCACCTCAACTGCATTATACCACGTGAGCAGGCTCGGAATATTGCAGCCCCTGCTTTCGTCACTTCCGTCATCGGTTCTCTCCGCCCTTACGCATTCGCTGTACTCAAACGACACACAGGCTCCGCACACCCGGCATCGTCGTTCTTGACCAGATTCACCCGCCCAGAACGGAATCAAGTCCCACCGCATTCATGAACCCAAGCGTTTGGGTTGTTCAGGGTGCTGCCGGATGACCGGGATGTTCTGGCGCGATGTTGTAGCGTGGCACCCATTCGTCATCAGGTTCGACGTCGAAGCGTTCGGCGAAAAGGTCTTTGCGACGGGAGAGGCGGTAGCGTCCGCATATGTGCGGGAGGCGTATAGCTCTATCTGACGTGCGGCAAGCGAACACAACGGCTCTGGGCGAATGGCACAATTCCCGGCCACCCTATCCGAGGTTCCCGTGGCCGCATCGGCACAAAATGGCTCGGCCCCCAGTTTCCAGTTTGCCGACGATCCGCCCAGAACCGTCCTGATGTGGTGCGAGTAAGCCACGAGCATGCATGGCCACTTCGATTGAATGGTGGTTGGTGTAAAGGAGATTTATCACCAACAACGTTTTCGAGTCGTCAACTAAGCACAGGGCGAGTCCTCACTTCCGGACTTATTTCAAGCCAAGCTCGCCATCGTACTGTTGGATAACCCCGTAGCACTCGCAGGCGGAATCTTCAAGTTTCTTGCGGTTCACGATCTTCACTGCACCACGGGTGTACTCGATGAGTTCCTTCCGCTGCAACACACCAGCCGCCAAACTCACGGTAGGTCTATCTGTCCCTAGCATCGTTGCGAGAAAATCATGAGTGATGGGCAGCGACCCGCCTCGTGAAGGACTAGATGGTTTGGCAGGTTTACGTATTCGAGATGAGGACGAAGGGAGCGGTAGTCGCTATCGGAGGTCGATAGAAGAATTATGTTGCTGACGGGCTTCCCTGCGGCATTCGTGCGCTCGCCGGACTTCAAGACTTGGAGGTCTTTGCGTTCCACAAACAAGCCTTAAGACACTAGAATTACAGTCGAAATTCTCTCCCAGATAGGGGAACAGGAACCCTGCTTATTCGCGCCACTCGGAGAATTATACAGTGTTCCCCCAAACACGACCCTTCTGTAGGGTATCCTACATTGGCTTTACCTCTGGTACGCGCAAGCATTGCGATGCACGAAACGTGATCCACGCTTAAGCGATTCCGCTACTTCATACAGGAGGCCCCTAAATCGGGCGTGCGAACGAACAAAGCTCTTCTGCGTATGTTTGATACCCAACAGACGATCAAAATTGGCATGTGATATTACAGTAACGGGGGTAATTTGTGGGTCCCCGTGCGGTGGCTAAGAAGAGACGCGATTTTGCTCCCCCTGCATTCCACGCAACCATCCGCGAGGGCCCGCGCATACACTCTCCGAGTGGGAGATTTTCATGGCCGTCAAACGTCCTCCCTCCCTTGATCCGAGCGCTACTGTCCCAAAGCTCGGCAGCAGAAGAATAGCCGGAAACATTCGAAATAAACAACCTCGTCCCCTCGCCCCGGAGACAACTCACGACGTGGCGGTCAGCCCAGCCAAGGCCCATGCGTCACAAAATGGGGCTGCCGCTTTTGCCCCCGGCGTTTTTTTGGCAAAATTTGGCGCAGGAAAAAGCAGCCAAGAGTACCAAGGTGATGAGTCCGTCTTTTCGCAAGGGGATGCGGCGGATGCGGTGTTCTACATCCAGAGCGGCAAGGTGAAACTCACGGCTGTATCCAAGCGTGGCAAAGCCGTCGTTGCTATCCTGCCGGAAGCTAGCTTCTTTGGCGAAGGCTGTCTGGCGGGCCAACCGCTTCGCATGGCGACCGCCACGGCGGTGCAATGTGCCACCGTCGTTCGGGTGGAGAAGTCGGTAATGATAGGCCTGCTGCATAAGGACCCGGAATTTGCCGAGAGCTTTTTCGCCTACGTGCTTTCCCGGAACATTCGCATGGAAGCGGACTTGGTGGATCACCTCTTCAATTCCAGCGAAAAACGCCTCGCTCGGCTTCTCCTGCTGTTGGCCAACTTTGGCCAGGAATCCAAGCCGATACCGCTCATCGCGAAAATGAGCCAGGAGACCCTCGCCGAAATGATCGGCACAACCCGCTCACGAGTGAGTTTCTTTATGAATCGGTTCAGGGACCTTGGCTACATCGATTACAACGGCGGTGGCATGCACGTTCACAGCTCGCTCGTCAGCATCGTGCTTCATGACTAGTGGCTGTTCACGACATGCAGCCATTTCATACAATGTAAAAAGAAAACTAGGGAGACTCTGATTAAGTTCTCTGCTTTCCACAGCTACTCGGGTTAAAGTGCAAGCGAGTAGGTGGATTGAGAAGATGAGGCAGAGGACATTGGCGATGATGACTGGCTTTGAGCGG
>Ga0187864_10002070_pt1 | contig 17937 bp, 14 predicted proteins | sample June2016WEW_11_4_FD_132985 | JGI IMG/M metagenome (GOLD analysis project Ga0187864, IMG submission 132985) | Peatland microbial communities from SPRUCE experiment site at the Marcell Experimental Forest, Minnesota, USA - June2016WEW_11_40 | ecosystem: Environmental > Terrestrial > Soil >...
AAAACGCCAGGCAGGAGCCTGGCATCAGGCCGAAGTGGCGGAACTGGTAGACGCGCTGGGTTCAGGGTCCAGTGGGGGTTTCCCCGTCGGGGTTCAAATCCCCGCTTCGGCACCAGTTGATATTAAAAAGGCGTAATTTTAACAGGTTACGCCTTTTATATTTGGGCGGGTTGCGGATAGGTTGCGGATGGTTGCGAATCGAGCCGGTTCACCATCTCCCGATTGCTGGACGGAATGAGGTGGCCATAAATATCTACGGTCATCTGTATGCTGGCGTGGCCCAACTGCTCCTTGACATAGACCGGGCTGGCCCCATCGCTTAGGAGCAGGCTTGCAAAGGTGTGGCGAATATCGTGCAGCCGGATCTCCCGCAGCCCCGCCTTAACCAGCAGGCGCTTGAACACCCGCCGGATATAGTTTTGCTCCATCGGCTTGCCGTCCCGGTGAAAAATTGTTTCCATCACTTCCCCTACCCCACTTTTCAGCGCTTCTTTTTTCCGGGCCAGATGGAGCGTCTTAAAGGTATCAAGAAGCTGGTTTGACATATCTACACGCCTGATTTTACCTGTTTTGGTGGGGGTCAGCCGCCCCAACTTGTATGACCGGCTCACCCTGATAAACTTCCCATGTAAATCAACATCGCCCCATTGCAGCCCTAGAAGTTCCCCCAGGCGCATCCCCGTGCGGAAAGCACACAGGAAAAACGGATAGTGTTCCGGACTGTGGATTGAGCAGGCATCCAGAAATAGGGTTACCTCCTCACCGGGCAATGGTTCGATTTCAATCTTCCTGTCCCGGCGCAGTTGCAGCTTTTTGGTAATGCCGCTTGCCGGGTTACTAGGTATCAATTCCTCATCAAGCGCAAAGGACAGGGGGCCGCCTATTACATCCCTGATAAGACAAATGGTGCTCCTGGATAGCCCTTTACGGTGCAGATTCAGCAGCATTTCCCGTATCTCACCTCGCCCAATCTTATCAATGGGCTGGTTGCCAAGCGTAGGGTAAATATAGCGCCGCAAGACATCCTGATACCGTTCAAAGGTGGATTGACGGCGTAGCCCTTTAACATACCCATGCAGCCATGATTCAGCGTATTCCTTGAACATGGGGGCCTTGGGTTGATCTGCCATAATGCCCATATCCCCAAGGGTAAGTTTGGCCTCCATCTTCTTGGCCGCTTCCATAGCCAGTTTCTTATCTTTGCCTACCTTCTTGGCCTTCCGGGTCCCCTGATGGTCAATAAATATCCACCAGATTCCCGAACCTTCGGGCCGCTCCCTTACTTTTACGCCCATGTGATTATCTCCCTTGTTAGACTATTCGGGTTCTTGCACTCCAGGCACCATATAAGCGAGTCCTCGTTCCATTCCTGCTTTATCGAACCGGTGTTCCAGGGCCTCCAGGGCCAGGGATAAATGAGATGGGATTCCCCGTTTTTCTCGCTCCCACCTGCTTATCGTTTCTTGATAGGTTCCGAGCAATCGGGCCAACTTAATCTGAGTTATGCCCCACCTCTTGCGCCAGTTTTTTAAATCTTCCCCTGTCATGATCTTACTATATGACCATTGGTCATGTTTGTCAACAAAAAAAATTAAGGAAGTGAATTTCCTTCATACCAAGGGGGTACCCCCTCCCTCAGCCACCATGGCGGGGGAGCAACCGGATACCCCACCGCTCCACCTCCCCGGCCCCCGCGGGTACGCTTTAGACGCCAGCCACGGCCATGCCCGGCTGCGCCCCGGCGTCCACCATGCAGCAACCGCTCCGCCGCGGCTCTCCCTGGCGCCGCGGCTCTCCCTGACGCCGAGGCACGCCTGGAGGATTTTTCGGCCCGGGAAGGCAAACCCACGAATCAAGGGTGGTCCCCCCTGGTCAAATATGATTGCCACGGAGATTTTTTCAAATATACATCGAGGGGCGAGAGCAGCAGACCCCCCCCTTAAGTCAGGGGGCCGGGCTTATCCCCCTTCCTGGCGTTTCTCATGTGGCCGTTTTCCCTGACCGGGTCATAATCCTTACCTCAGAGGTCCCCAATTTCCCTTCTCCCCCGCCTATGTGGGCAGTTTTTAGCGACTGGCCCCCGGGCAAGGGGTAAACGGTAAGGGGTGGCCTTTCCGTTCGATGTGAGGCTTCTCAGAAGGTCGCTTGAGAGGAAGGGAGCCGGTCAAAGGTAAACGGAGATGAGAGGGACATTGAGATAGGGTGCCTGGTGCGTTCATTGCCTGGGCCCGCGTTGCCGTGCACCACTTGCCCCTGTGGGTGCGCCAGCACCCCCGCCGCGGCGCCGGCACGGTCACCCCGGCCTGCAAACCGCTCCCCCGCCCCGGCCCCGGTGTACACCATGCACTAACCGCTCGCCGCGGCCCCTACCTGGCGCCGTCCCGCGGCTCCTCCCCGGCGCCGCCTCACGGCCTGAAGGTTTTTCGGCCCGGGAAGGCAAACCCCGGGATGGGTCCCATACCCCCCCCTGGTCAATATGATCCGCCCGTATATTTTCCCCCAAAATATTTTTTCCGGACTTTAATCAGGGGTAAACAGCAGCAGGCTCCCCCCCGGTTATGGGACCCAGCCCCAAAATTATAAAGGCAAAATCTGGCCGGGTGACATGGCCCTGGTGGGGTGATCTCTGGACTTCTCTGGCCGCACCCTTCATTACCCCCCTTGCCCACCCTTCGTCGTGGCCCCTTGACCCCTGGGATGGCCCTCAGCCCCGTTGCCCAGCGCCTTCATGTTCCTGCTCTGGGGGGGGACACACATCCCCATGCTGCATTTTGGAACTTTCCATTGAAATATTCGCCTACCTGTGGGATAAGGAATTTATCTGGATAAAGCTGCCCCTATCGCCAGGGGGGGGAGCAATGAATCTAAATATCGAAATAGCCGGGATGCCCTGAGGGTGCAGTTCGGTTTTTGTATTTATCCCTGGTTTTAGAGACCGCAAGCCTACAGCAGGCTCAGGCTATGAGGAGAGAGGCCCCTATAATCATTTTTGAACTGCGGTGGCCAAGGCCGCCGCATAATCTCGGTTCAGATTAAGGAAACTTAATGCTGAAACCAGACATTGACTGGATTCTTGCTAAAATTCTCAAAATCTTACCTCCTGTCTTTGTCGTCCTTTTTCTTTTTTTCTTGACATATCGCTATCTCTATTACCCGGATATATTTTTCGACTCCGATTTCTGCCATTATTGGGTCGCCGGCCGTCTGGCAATGGCCGGAGAACCGACCGCCGTTTACGACTTTCCTCGTCTCCAAGCATTTGGTCAGGCAGTTGGGGGAATTCACGTCGGAATCCCCTGGTTTAATACGCCCATTTTCCTGATGCTGGTTCTCCCGTTTTCATTGGTTCCCTATCATGCTGCTCTATTGTTGTGGATTCTTACCACGTTGGGCGGCTATCTTATTATCATGAGGCGCCTAGCCCCGCCCCCGCAATTTACCTGGTTGGCCATGGCATTCCCCAGCACCTTATTAAATATTAATTATGGGCAAAGCGGATTCCTTTCAGTAATATTCTTGGGGGGCGGCCTAGTGCTGTTGGACCGGTCTCCCATTGCCGCCGGTATCTTTTTGGGTTTAATGACCTATAAACCCCAATTTGCCCTGTTGATTCCAATCTCCCTGGCAGCCGGACGACGTTGGAAGCCGCTGGCGGCCATGTTGGTTACCGGTGGAGGGCTTATTGGGGCGAGCGCCCTGCTTTTTGGTATTGACATTTGGGGGGCTTTTTTTCAAAAAATTATGGTGATGTTGGGGGGATTAAAGGGCCGGCAGATATCCGCGGCCATTACACTACCGTTATGGAAGATGCCGACAGCATTGTCAGCCATAAAGTTAATTGGCGCCGATTTTTTAACCGCGGCGGTTATTCAGGTAATTATAGGGTTGGCAATAGCAGCGATTGTTGGCCTGGTCTGGCATTCCAAGGCTTCTCCAGCAATACGTTCGGCAGTTCTGGTGTTGGGCACCTTTCTGGTAACTCCATATTGTATTGTTTATGACAATATTTTAATAGCAATTCCGCTGGCGTGTTTGGGTTGGGAGGGATACACCAAGGGCTGGTTGCCGGGGGAGAAAGTTTGTCTATTTTTTGCCTGGATTGCTCCGATCTATCTGAGTTTTTATAATTGTTGGTTATTAATCATACCTAACACACTGCTTTTGATTATGGCCATCCGGCGGATGAGATCGGTAAACCTCGTTCAATGAAGATGAGGTTAGCTTCACCCCTGACGGATTTTTAGCCTAAAAGCCCCGGGAATCGCCCTGCCGGCGACGGCCTGGATTTTCTTAAGAGCGGATCAGCCATGGAACCACGCTGCAATATCCGCCTTTTTTCCAAAAATGATTCAATTACTGCTATAGTCCGAAACTTATCACCGAGCCAAAAACTTCTCCATATTCAGAATATATGTGCTCTTTGTTAGTCGGCCCCGCCGCTTTCTCGGTCTTTTATTGGCTTCCTCTTGTCCCCACGCCCATGGGGTGAAGTTTCCTCGGTTATCGTGCCGAGGGCGCAGGCTTACCCCCAGCGTCAACGGCCCTGGGTAATAAATAGGTTCGTCTCCTTGGGCCAGCTACGGCCAGGACCGACCCCTGGCCCCCGGTGTCCACCATGCAGCAGCCGCTCGCCGCGGCCCCTCCCCGGCGCCGCCACCGGCAGCCTGCAGGATTTTCGGTAGAACCGTGGGCCTGATCCGCGGCGGCTTCCCCGGCGCCACCCCGCAGTTCCCCCACCAGCGCCACCACCCGCGGCTCCCTCACCGGCTCCTCCAGCGCCACCACCCGCGGCTCCCTCACCGACGCCGCCGCCTGCCTTATAGATTTTCGGCCCTGGAAGGCAAACCTCGGGATCAAGGGTGGTCCCCCCCTGTCTTAATATGGCCCGTGCGGAGATTTTTTCAAAATTTCATTCCCGGAATAATCGGAAGTACCCCCCCATGAGGGGACCCAGGCCAAAAATTTTAAAGGCAAATTTTGACCCATCACATGGGATGAGTTAAACTCTGGAAAAGAGATCCCCAAAATCATTTTTGGACTGCGGTGGCCAAATCTGCCGCATAATCTCAGTTGAGCTCCTTTTTGCCCTCTGGCCGCAATCGCCTCCACTCACCAGGCGGTGTTTCCTTAAAGAGCATACGGAGTGGCACCATGTTTCTCGATCCCATCCTCGGATGGTTCTCCAACGACTTGGCCATTGACCTGGGGACGGCCAACACTCTGGTTTACGTCAAAGGCAAGGGCATCGTCCTGAGCGAGGCGTCGGTGGTGGCGGTGCGCAAGAACGCCCGGGACCGTAGCCGGGTTCTGGCCGTGGGCCGGGAGGCCAAAATGATGTTGGGCCGCACCCCGGGCAACATCGTGGCCATCCGCCCCATGAAGGACGGGGTCATCGCCGACTTCGAAATCACTGAGGCCATGCTGCGCCACTTCATCCGCAAGGTGCACAATCGCCGCTCCCTGATCCGCCCCCGCATCATCGTCTGCGTGCCCTCAGGGATCACCCCGGTGGAAAAGCGGGCGGTGCGGGAGTCCGCGGAATCCGCCGGGGCCCGGGAGGTCTATCTCATCGAGGAACCCATGGCTGCCGCCATCGGCGCCGGCCTGCCCATCACCGAGCCCATCTGCAACATGGTGGTGGACATCGGCGCCGGTACCACGGAAGTGGCGGTCATCTCCCTGGCCGGCATCGTCTATTCCCGCTCCGTCCGGGTGGGGGGAGACAAGATGGACGAGGCCATCCTCCAATACGTGAAGCGCACCTATAACCTTTTGATCGGCGAGCGCACCGCGGAGATCATCAAGATCACCATCGGCAACGCCTTCCCCGGCGAGGTCGAATCCATGGACGTCAAGGGCCGGGACTTGGTGACAGGCATTCCCAAGATCATCATCATCAACTCTGACGAGGTACGCCAGGCCATCCAGGAGCAGATCGACATCATTGTCGGTATCGTCAAGACCGCCCTGGAGCAGACCCCGCCGGAGCTGGCCGCGGACGTCGTGGACCGCGGCATCTACCTCACCGGCGGCGTGACCTTACTGAAGAATCTGGACATCCTGCTGCACCAGGAAACGGGCCTGCCCATCAAGATCACCGAGGACCCCCTGGCCACCGTGGTCCTGGGTGCCGGCCGGACCCTGGACAATTTAAGCATCCTTAAGGAAGTGATGGTGGATTGAGGCGGCATGTGCGCTTTCGCAGTCGCTACCGCACCCCCCTGATCGTCGCCGCGGCCCTGCTCCTGGTCTTTGCCGTTCTTTCCTTGAGCTTGAAGCCCGCTCCCATCCTGAAACATGCCGATTAAAACGAAAAAACCTGCCACATAGGTCCCCATCATTAAGAATCTAATAGCTTAACCGCACGAAGCGCACACCTAAGGGGAAAAATTAACCCTTACCCTCCCGCTGTCGCCTCTCCTGGGGCTTCTCAGAGGGTCGTTTTCGGGGGATTGGGGCCTAGAAGGGGGATATAGCCGGGGTCTCCAGGCTCCCGGCCGCCTGGGGCCTCCAGGAGCAGGCCTTGGGCAATCTCTCAAGGTCGCCGAGAATTTGTCTCCAATTGGAGACTTATGCACCCCTTGTGAATAGCGCCGCGCCCGCGAGGGCGATACCGTAGCAGCGTGCACTGCCATGGTAAATTTTCCTTCCCGTCCCCCCACCCGTGGGGATGATTTTGCCGATGGCACCGCGCGGTGCCTTCGGTCGCGTTGCCTCTGCGCCCGCGGGGTTGATACTTCCCTCCGGCCGGAGTGCCCCAATTCCGCCACAGAGCCCTGCTTAGGTGGCCATTTCCGCATGATTTCCCCAAGGCAAGTAAAGGGTAAGGGATAGGGCCTTATCTCTCATTCTGGGCCGTCTCAGGCCGTCCAGACATTAGCGGCCACCTCTTGCCCCGTAGTCCTGGGCCCTGAGCCTTGCTCTTGCCCTTGACCATGGTGCCAACCCTGGCCGCCGGCGTGCACCATCCCCACTTACCACCGCGCGGCGTCGGCCTCCCCTTCGCCTGCCCCTGTCCAGACCGTAGCCGCAGCTCCGGGCCGGCCCCGGTGTCCACCATGCAGCAACTGCTCGCCGCGGCCCTCCCTGGCGCCACCGCGGATCACCCCGGCGCCGCCACCCGCAGCTACTCCAGCAGCTCCACCCGCGGCTCCTCCAGCAGCTCAACCCGCAGCTACTCCAGCAGCTCCACCCGCGGCTCCTCCAGCAGCTCCACCCGCGGCTCTCCTCCCCGGCGTCGCCCCAAGGCCCTATAGATTTTCGACCCCGGAAGGCAAATCCCGAGCCTGGGACTCCTCCCCCCCCTGTGCTTGAATGTCCCCCACGGACAAAATTCTCAAAATCTATCGAGGGAGAAATAGCAGACCCCCCCGGGGTATAGGGCCGCCCCAAAATTTTTAGATAAGAAATTCTCTCCGGGCGGCTTTGGGGGAATCTGTGTCTATAGGAACACCCCGGGGTGTGGGTGAGAGAACGGGCGTGCGTGGGTCAGAGGTCAATATATGATCTTCTTATTGATACATGGTTATCGGGATACGATAGCCAGATAGATAGCAGTACCTAAAACTTTTCCTCGAACTTAAGCGAGCCCCGATAATTTCCATATCTGACCGACAGAACTGACCTTTCAGGTCCAAGGTGCCCGATAGGTGAAGATGATTGATCTGATACCTCCGACCATGATGTAGCCTCCATAGATTAAATAGTATGTACACAAAATTAATTAATATTGGCATTATTTTTAATATATTTATTTAAATAATTGACAAAGCCAAACCCGCCGTGAAGCGGGGACGGAAAGCTACGGGTCTTTTAGTCCGCGAGAGATAGCCGGGTTGCCTGGAAGGAGGCAGGCCGTGTTTTTATTGGCTTTGGCAGGCGTGAGGGTCGTAGGAGGGGCCCTCCGCAGTAATGGGGTCGGGCGCGGCGGTGGCGTTTAGTTTCTCACCCTATCGTCCACAAGGAGGTGCGTCATGTGGCGTTTGTTATCACGAGTTAGCGTTTCTGTCTTGTTGTTTTCATTCCTGGCCATCCTCACCGGGCCGGCTGTGGCGGCTACGACATATGACTTCGTGGCGACCGGTAAGCCCGGTTTCGCGGCGGGCAATTTCAGCCTTCAGTATGTCGACGCTGACGGGGATGCCCGATTCTCTCTCAACGAGCTGGTACCGGGCTCGTTCTCTGGAGTTTGGTGCCAGCCGGGCACCCAGTATGCCTGGTTCGATACGGTTGTTAGTTTGGTTCCATCGCACGCGTACAGCCCGTATACCGATGGTAGCGGGGGCACTATCTGGGAGTTCGATGTGTCGCCGTGGAACGGCAGTTACGAGTGGCAGGTAAACGCCGCCTCGTGGACCTACACCCAGTCTCCTGTGTCTACTGTGCCCATCCCGCCGTCGGCTTTCCTTCTGGGCGCTGGCCTGCTGGGCTTGGCGGGCCGGCGGAGACTTAAAAAGAGTTAACCATACTTAACTCCAAGGACAAAAAAGAGCAGGGTCAAGCGTGGCCCTGCTTTTTTTGTTTCCACGACCTGAAGAATTTTCGCCCCTGGAAGGCAAACCCCGCGGACGGGACTCCTACCCCCCCCTGTCAAATATGCTCTGCCTGTAAATTTTTGCCGAAATACTTTTTCCGGACTTAAATCAGAGGTACACAGCAGCAGACCCCCCCGGTATAGGGTCGGCCCAAAAATATTATAAGCAAAATGTAGCCGGGATGGGCCTTCAGGGCCTGTTCCTCATCTTCATAGCTTCTCTCAATCGAAGTGGCAGGTAGCCCCCCATCGGAATTGACGGCCGCCGTACCCCTACCCATACCATTCACTTCATCCGTTTGGTAGTTTTCGTGTGCGTGAGTGGGGCTGTTTTGACCTTCTCGTAAAGATTAAACAGCTTGCCCTGCCCCGTGCACTTGAAGTTGGTGCCAAGCCTATAAGGCCAGATGGGGCAGCATTTCGGCCCTGGAAGGCGAATCTGGTGACGGGACTCCGCCCATATCCCAACGATTAGGGGAATCGTGCGGTGCTCACGCACATGAAATCGATATAATAAGTTAAAGGAATGGTAAGGGCAGGGGTCGATGGGGGCGACAGAATCCAGCCCCGCCACCGGCGGCCACCATGCAGCAACCGCTCGCCGCGGTCCCTCCCCGGCGGGCGCCGCGGCGCCCCCACCGGTGCCGCCACCCCGGATCTCCCCGGCGACGCCACCGCGGATCATTCACCGGCGCCGCCTCCGGCAGCAACCGGGGCCGCCACCAGCAGCCTGCAGGATTTTCGACCCGGGAACCCAACCCCCGGGACGGGACTCCTACCCCCCCCTGCCTTTATACGCTCCTCACAGATCTCCAACGATTTTTCATTCCTGACAAATTCGACAGAACGGGGGCGGAGAGACTAAAAAATCTGTAGTTCGGCAACCCTGGTCAACCCCGGAGAATTGAAATAAAGGCAAATGCCTTTACCATCCAACTACCTGCAAGTCCTGAGAAACCCAGGAAACCTGTCAAACATGACCGGGCCAGGGAAATGCCGGCCGGCTGCAGAAAGAATTTCCCGTAAATGCAAGGGCTGCGGGTGGCTAATGGCAAGAAACTTTGAAAGTGGCTCCGGTACTGGTTAACCGGGCGAAAAATGGAGGGGTGGACGGAAAAATGAAGTTGAAGGGAGTGCGAAAATATAATGGGGAATGGGCGTCTGGCCCCGGAAAATAATTTTTGAAAATACTCAGAATATTGGGCTAAATCTCTAAAAATCTCTCATTTTCCTTAAACCTATTCATCTTCTTCGTCTTTTGCAGGGCTGCAAGAAAGGTCCAGGGCCAGGGGAAAGATTGACTTTGCAAACAGCTCGTGCGCCTCAACCCTGGCTTGGACCTCTGGGTCGTCCGTGATTAAGAACGAGTTGAAAAAAGAAGTGCCGGCTATATGCAATGTGGGAAACCGTGTACAGACAAAAATTTTAAAAAACCGGAGGGGGTGGATTTTTTCCCGCGCTTTGCGCCACTTCCGCTTATATTCCCGCTGAAACTGCCGGCGCCGTTCCGGATCTCCGTAAGGCATCTCACCCTCCTTGTGGCCCGCCGTAAACCCGTTGTCGGGTCCGGGCCGCATTTTCAAGGACCCCCACGGGGTCCAGGTAATCAAACACCTTCGCTTTGTCCTTCCCCGGCGCTGGCCTGAGCACCCGCCCCAGGTATTGCAGCAGCCGCCCATTGAACTTGATGGGAGTAGCCAGAAAGAGCGTGGAAAGCTCCCGGCAATCGAACCCCTCTCCGATAAGCTGGCCTGTGGCCACCAACACCCTGACCCGGCCGGCGTTCAGATCCTCGACCACCTGTTGTCGCTCACCGTTGCTCAGATCCCCGGTGAGCACCGCCGCGGTGACCCCCCGGCCCTCCAGGAGCCCCTCCAGGGTTTCAACATGGGCCTTCCTGTCCGTGAGCACCAAAGAGATGCCCCCGCCATTGCTGGCTTCCCTGGCCACATCATCAGCTATCAAGGCGTTCCGGCCGGGGTCCTGAGTCAATTCAGAAAGCATCCGGGAGTATTCCTCTGAGGGGTCAAAGGTGGGGGTGAAATCGGTTTCTCTCCAGACCACCTCAGCCTGCAAGATGTGGCCGGCGTCCACCAGGGCTTCCTTGTCAACCTCGTGGACTTTATCACCGATGAACCACCAGATTAGCCGGGAAAGGCCGTCCCTTCTGAATGGCGTGGCGCTCAAGCCCAGCATGAACTTTGAATCGAAAGCGGTTACAGCTTCGGTAAAGGTCCGGGAAGGGGCCCGGTGACATTCGTCTACCACCAGGTGGCCGATGTGGGGGGCGATCTCCGGGGCGCACTTGTAGAGGCTCTGAACCAGGGCCACGGTGATCTTGTCCCCCACTTCCATCTTGCCGCCGCCGATAATCCCCACCTCCCGGTTCGGTATCTCCAAAAAGCGTTCAATCCGGTCAACCCATTGCTCCAGGAGTTCTTTCGTGTGCACCACCACCAGGGCCGACTGCCGCCTCCTGGCAATCAGGGCCAATGCCATGACCGTCTTGCCGCTACCGGTGGGGGCCGCCAGGGTGCCGAAATCCGAGGAAGCCATGGCGTCCACCGCCTCCTGCTGGAAGTCATGAAGCTGGCCAAGGAAGCTGAAATCAACTGCCGAAAGCACCCGACGCCGGTCTTCAATTCGATACTGGACGCCCGCCCGATGAAGAATCGACACAACCTGGCGGCCGCAGCCCCGGGGCAGGGTGAGCCGGTCGCCGTCAATGTGGTAGCCTCGAATCTCCCGGGGAAGATGACCAGCATAGAAACCGCGTTTTTCAGCTTCCTGGCGGGCCGGGTTGACAAAGGTCAGCCGATTCTTGATTTGCCTGAACAGAAAGCCGGGAATCCGGTCAACCGGCCTCACTTCCAGGCGGGTGGTGACGGTGATGGTGATCAATGCCGTGTCCTCAGCGCCGGGTAGAGTTCTATCAGGACCGCCCAATCGCATCTCATGCATAGGGCCCGCCCCTCGTAGTCTGGGCAAAAACAGCAGCCGCCGCACCGCGGGCAGTATGACTTGAGGAAGTGGCGCACTTCATCTTTGTGGGCCTTCACCGCCTCCAGGAGGGGCCGCACCTGGCCGGGGTCCGGGTCGCCCTGGCCTTCATATTTGGCCTTGATGGTCTGCCCGTTCACCGTGAACCGATAACCCAGGTGGGCCAGCTTCCGCACCGCTTCTATGCCCGGGTTCATAGTTCTACCTCGTCTAAAGTTTGTTCGTTAGCATCGGTTTTAGAAAAGGTAGATTTTTTATCGTCCAGATCGTCTACATCGTCCAAGTCCTTGCCAGTTGTGGCTTTCCTGCTGGACGGTCTTTTTTGCGGATCGTCCGGGATAGTCCGGGGATCGTCCAAATGGACGGTCGGATCGTCCAAACTCTTAGGATCGTCCAAAGGATCGTCCAGCATAAACTCGCATTGTTTCTGAGTTTGGACGGTTTGGACGGTCTTTTGCATACCTTTTCTAATGGATATGAGCCTTGACCCAGACTTCCCCCACTCAATTTCAATTCCAATCGCCCGGAAGAATGTGGCCGCCCGTCGTAGACGGTTGCTTAGAGAATTAGCCGCCTTGGGCCACGCCTTGCTTCGCTTGGTAGATTCCGGGACAAGGACCTCTAAGGCTTCAAGTAAGTCTGACGGCGCACCTTCCCAAATTTCCCTATCCGCCACGAGCAAACGCACCGCCACGGCCACCACATCGCCCTCTAAGGAGTGTTCCACAACCGCCGCCTGGTTCCGGGTATAGGCCGCCAGGAAGGTTCCCGGTTCCCAAGGCAGGGCTGGCTCCGCCGCCACAACCCAGGTGGCAAAGTCGGCCATGCGCGGCAACTCGGGCAACTCCACTTTGTTGAAGTTTGACAGGGCCGCGCTCAGGGCATTGAACACCCCCCCCAGAATTCCAGGGAGTGCCGCCTCAAATGATTTCCACAGGTCCGCTTCACGCCGTCGCCGCCCCTTTTCAATCTGGGGCAGTTCCAAAAGGATTGTCCGATCTGCGAGGTCCCCTCGTGAAACAAGACTGTCAATACCGTTAAGGATTTGGGGTCTCATGGCATCCAGAATAGTTTCTTCGTCATCGGAGTAAAGCTGTCGTGCAGAGTTTCCCCCGCCCGTGGACAGCCGGCAAAGACCATCGGATAACCAGGGGGGGATGCCGCTCAGATTATCGAAAGATAGGCACCATGAGTTCGAAGCAGAAATCATCAAGTCGCGGATGTCTCGGGGTGCCGCCCGTTGTGGGCTGTGGCCTGGATCCGCGATGGACTTTAAGACACGGGCCGCGGTTGTCTTGGCGCTGCCATGCTCACCTTGCAGGCCCATGATCGGGTAGGGACCAGGTGAGTATGCCCCCAAGGTCCAGCCCACCACCAAGCCCCAGTCCTCATCTCGGCAATTAATGAAAGGTTTCAAATCGGACAGGCTGCCACCCGGTTTAGGTTCTGGCATAGGGGCCAGCCCACGGGGCCGCCGAAACTTTACCGGGGGGTCGGCCACCACTTGCCAGCCGGAGGAGGAGATCTCCACCGCCTGCCATTTGTCGTCGGCCAGGTCTACATAAATCTTCCCGGCCGCATGGGCCACTCGCACATAAACCTTATGCTCTGGGCCGTCGAAGTGGGCCTTGGCCTCAAGCACACCCAAAGCATCTTGCATGGCCTGCGCGCTCGGGGCCTTGCCGGTTTCCTGAAAGAACAGCCTCAACAGCCAGGAACGAAAACCTTTGGACCGGATCGGCCAGGTTTCCCGGTGGCCATCAACATCGATAGTGGCGAATCCTTTTTGGTTAAAATCGTGAAAAAGTTCTGCATCGCCGGCCAGCTTTATCAGTAGTTCGGCATGATTCGGTTTTTTCCTGTCGTCTTCCGGGGCCGGTATTTCCTCATCCATGGCCCGGGCCTGGTCCTGGTCATATTCGGCGGCAGCGTCCACCAGGGCCAGCAGCTGCTCCACCGTGCCACCAGCCGCCAGCCAGTCGCTTACATCGCCTTTTGAGGGCAGGTCGGGGAGTTCCACCACCTTGACGCTGGCGGCAACCCCATGAAGATGTCGCGCCACATCCAGGGCATGGGCGCGCCCCGCTTTGTCATTATCGGGAAGGATGATCACTTTCTTGCCCTGGAAATAGGGAGTATATTCCTTCCGCCATTTGGCGGCGCCGCCGGGGTTCGTGGTGGCCGTAAATCCCAGGCGTTCAATGGCGGCTACATCCTTTTCCCCTTCCACCACAAACACGGTGTCGTCTTTGAGAACCTGGGGCAGCCGGTAGGGGACTAAGGACATTCCCCTGGTCTTCCATATCCACTTGCCGGGGTTCTGGGGATCGGGCCGCCGTTGCCGGAAGGTCTTGCCCGTGAGGGTCTGGTATCGGCAGACCTGAAAAACCAGCTTGCCGTCCGCGTCGTGGTAATCATAGACCTGCGCGGGTTCACCCAGGGATTCCCGCCGGGTCCGGTCACCGTTCTTTTCGGCCATTTTTGCCGCCTCCTGATAACTGAGCCCCCGTTTATCACGCAAATACTGGATGAGGTCGCCCTGCCGGTTACATTGTCGGCACCAATAGCGGCCCCCTGCCTGTTCGGGCCAGACTAAGAAACGGTCTTCACCGTCGCAGAAAGGGCAAGGCCCAGCATATTCATCATTAGTTTTACGCTTCAATGCGCAGCCGTCTGCGGCCAGGAATTCCTGGAGGTTAGGCATATTCCACCTCCAAGGCTTCAATGGCCACCGTTAGCAGGTCAATTCCCAGGCTTTGGGCACGGGAAAAGGGGCCGACGGTAAGGGTGGAAAGGTAATAGAAAATCGAGAAGAAGTTGCTTTTATGAGAAATAAATGGTAGTTTTTTCATGGGGATGCTCCGTTTGTAGATTTATTGTTTCACCCCCGGCCTGGCCCGCCGGGGTTTTTTGTTTAAAACCTCCTTCACAACCTGGTCTACAATCTGATTAAAGTGGCCATTATTGCGAGCCCTAAATCTTTCAAGCCACTCAGCAAAGTCCAGGCGTGAAACTAAGATCGTCTTGCTATTAATCCGAAAATGGGGGAGCGGATGGTCTGGATCCTTGAGGGCGTCCCGCAGGAAACGAAGTCCAAGCCCGGAGAAGGCGGAAAGCTGGGGCAAAGTGAAGTAGTTTTGATGGATAATCTCCTTGCGGGCCATGCTATTTCCTCTCAGGCAACCATTCAGACTGTGCCTGCCTGGTGTTTTCCCGGATGAACCTCACTATGTGGTCACAGCGGAAGCGAGGCTCTCCCGCGACCTCTACAAAGCCGATTTTCTCAGCTTTGATCAGAGCTTCAAGATCAGCGAGAGAAACCTTGAGAAACCGGGCAGTCTCTTGGGGGGTGAAAAGCTGCATAGAAATTCCCCTTCACTTATGTAGAAGGGGAATTTAAGGTAGGGACTTATTTTCCTGTTTGGGGAGCAGGAAATTATTCGGCTGGCGGTTTGGGTGCCTTCCGATGTGATTGCGGGGAGGAAATAATATCTATTTCTTGTTCAGACATAGGGATCTCTCTCTGATATTTTTCATCCTGTATGTAAAATTCCCAGGCTTCTGGACAAAGAGCATTACAATCTGATTGTTCAGGGCATTTATCACAGCATCTTCTCAATTTTACTGGAAGTTTATTTGGATTATGCTTCTCAGGGTCATATTTTTCTCCATAAACCAATTCAATTGCCCTGTAATAAGCCTTTCTAATAGTAGAAATATTTAATCTTTTTGGAGCCTCTACGGTATTGCCAAATCTATTTAAGAATTTCGCATAAGCAGAAGCTCGGTCTTTTATCTTGCGCGCCGTCTTCTCGAATGACTTCAATTTATTATAGGTGTCGAAAACTTCCCATTTATCAATATTTCTATCCGGTGTCATTCTTGATGTGCTTCTTGGAATAAAATAATGATAGTAATTAAGCCGCATAATAAATTGCTTTACGATTAACTCCTTGTCGGCTTTAAGGTCTATTTTAATTATTAACTCATCCCCGTTCTTGAAAACAGGAATTGGCCCAAATTGTGGTCTTACGCCTCTCTTTAATTCATCTTCTGTTAAATCCCTATATTCGGTAGGGTAAAGAACCGCTACTGTCTCTTTTTCATCATTATAAAATTTGTCGCCCCAATTCTTAGGAAAATCCCTAGAGGGATTAAACAGGTAGGTTATGCTGTATTTCTTACATAGTTCTTCGGCCTGTTTCGCTGCTTCCGGGTGGTCGAGGTAATCCGTCTCGTCTATACCGTTTTCTTTGCACCAAAAGAGGAAATCCCTGTAGTCCGCCCGATAAGAAGGTTTTCTCCGAAGGGCCTGAAATTTATCATATTGGCTTATTTTTTTGGGGTAATGGTCCTTTTTCATTGCTACCTTTCCTTGTGGCTGATAAAATTACTAGCTCCCCAAGGCAGCGGAGATGGCCGCCCAGGGAGCCGTAAATTAACCTCCTGCATTAAGATTTTAGCGCACCTTGCAGATTGTGGCAAATGGTTGCGGATGGGTTGCGAATGATGACTTGAAGAAGGCAACTTCCGCAGAAGGGCTTGCAGCTATTTCAGCCACTTATCACCTCCCCAGCCAATCCCCGCTTCGGCACCAGTTGATTAATTAAGGCGTAACCCCAAGGGTTACGCCTTTGTTTTATTTTTCAATGCCCTTGTCTAAATTCAAGGAAATTATTAATGATTAAATGCAGCACTTATCCCTTCTCCCCCGATGGGGGAGAGGGTTAGGGTGATGGGGAATTTAATCGTTTTTTTCTGCCAGATGGGGCGAAGCAAAGGGTTTAGTTCTAGATGCCTGGGCTAGCAGCCGCTCATGGCGCTGGATGGGAGGACCACATGAGCGCCAGCCCCGCCAGAATTGTGAGAAAAGCGGCCAGGTCGCCCCAGCGCAGCCACGCCAGATAGAGGCCCCGGGCCGGTCTGCGGTCTTTCCCGGCACGGCGCCGCATCAATTTGTGAGCCAGCCACAGGACGAACCCCAGCAGCGCTACCGTCTCCCCGGAGGAAGGCTTAAACCAATCGCTCATGGCGAACCGTTTTCTATTTTCTGTCTGTGTTTGTTGTTGGCGTTGTAGAGCAATTTGAGAGACCCGGCGAAAATCGAATTATGCTCCGGAAACCTGAAAAAAATTAGCGGCGCCTGATCCCTGGCCGGGCGCGTCTTACGCGCCCAATCCAGATCAGGAGAACGGATTAAGGGCGCCTAAGACACGCCCTACGGCATAAAAAAAATGGCGGAGAGAGAGGGATTCGAACCCTCGGTGGAGGTTTCCCCCCACACTCGCTTAGCAGGCGAGCACCTTAGGCCTCTCGGTCATCTCTCCGGTCCTGCAAGGATTGTTTCCTGTTTCCTGTTGCATGTTTTCAGATGTCGTTCTGATAATCTAAGTCAAGGTTAAATACCCACGGCGATTTACTATTAGCTGTTATTAATAGGAGCGGAAAAGAGATTAAATTCCCCCTCACTCTAACCCTCTCCCCTCGCCGGTAGGGGCGGCGTCTCGCCGCCCGGGCTGGGAAACCCCGCCCCTACGGCGGGGGGAAAGGGGATAAATGCTGCATTTAATCTTTAGAAGCTATTGCAAAACCTGATTTAACTGTCATCCTGAACGAAGTGAAGGATCTCAAGTTACTAAAATGCGAGATTCTTCGCTTCGCTCAGAATGACATTTTTGGGCAGACCGAGGTTTTGCAATAGCTTCTAATATTTTCCTTGAATTTACAGAAAACTGAAAACCGAAGCCTTACCTGGCGGAGGGAGAGAGATTCGAACTCCCGGACCCCTAAAGGTCTGCGGTTTTCAAGACCGCCGCCTTAAACCGCTCGGCCATCCCTCCTGCCCCAAATTTTTACCATCCGCTCCCCGGGATGTCAACTTAAGCGGTCAGGAGGGGCGCCGGTCAGTAGTTTCCGGCAATGTTTTTGCTATTAGACAAGCAATAGGGATTTTTTTGAACTTTGGTATGCCCACTAGCTGAACAATTCATGGAATTTACAAGCTATCTCCCTCTGCCCCCTTATGGTGTCTTGTAGGGGCGGGTTTCAAACCCGCCCCTACGAAAAACCATGCGAAGCCACCCATCACCCGATCCCTTAAAAAAAATTCCTTCGCCGGTAGGGGCGGCGTCTCGCCGCCCGGGCGGATACCCACAGCTATGTCTGGGGGGAGCGAGGATTTAGTGAGCACCGGCATAATATGTTGATATCGCTGCAATTACCATGGCCTAGAGTTTAACTGCCAGAGTGTAATCTTCCCCTTGCAATTTTGTTGCCGGACCCTACTGCTCTCATACTCCTCTATTTGGGACGTTTATCCACCACCCGCTGGGCCTTGCCTTCGCTGCGAGGCAGGCTGTGGGGCTCCACCAGCTCCACCCGGGGGGTTACCAGGAGCTCGCTCT
>Ga0187864_10002079_pt1 | contig 17895 bp, 16 predicted proteins | sample June2016WEW_11_4_FD_132985 | JGI IMG/M metagenome (GOLD analysis project Ga0187864, IMG submission 132985) | Peatland microbial communities from SPRUCE experiment site at the Marcell Experimental Forest, Minnesota, USA - June2016WEW_11_40 | ecosystem: Environmental > Terrestrial > Soil >...
ATCTTCCACCGGTAGGTGATTCAGCGTGAGATTTCCAGAGCCTTGGTCCTCAACCTCTCTGGCAAAGCAAGCGGTGCTTCGGCACTGCCCAGGATATTTTTGCCCTTGACAGAGCCTTCTCTCCTATCGAGGGCCACCCTCGTACATGCTGTCAAAAGAAAACGGGGCCGGCAGGAGGATGTCCCGGCCCCGACGAGCGGCTTATCTTACTTCCCAATGCCTTACTTCGCCAAAAACACTTAAGCGGTGATCAGCGATTCTAACGCAACGCGATCGGGAATCACCAGAGTAGAGCCGCTCTGCTGGATGAGATGCTGCTTTTTAAAGCCCGCGAAAAGCCGGCTGACCGTCTCGCGCGAAGAGCCGATCATCTGCCCGATCTCTTCGTGAGTCAATGCCAACTTCACCTGGCTGGGGTTCTTGGATGAGGTGTTCTGGTCGAGCCATCCGACGAGCAGGCGAGCCAGTTTTTCGCTGGCCGAATCGGAAAGGATGAGGTCACGGATTTCGCGGCAAGTGGACGCGTAATCCTGGCTGATGTGCTGCGTCACCCACAGGGCAAACTCACCGTGCTGGCGCATCAGGTTCAGCAAATCGCTGTGTCGCAGGAAGCTGATCTCGGACGGTTCCTGGGTCTCGGCGGTAGCTTCATAGGGGCGTCCGGAAACCACGGCGGCTACTCCCAATGGGCAACCGGGGTCGACAATGCGGAGAATCAGTGTCCTGCCGTCGCTGCCGCAGATGGAAAGCTTCACCCGGCCTCGACGCACGATGAACACTCCGCGCGGAGCCTGGCCCTCGGCGAACAAAACCGCTCCCGTGGGGTAGGTGGTGGTGAGGGCTTCTTGCTCCAAGGTATCGGCAATGGCTGGAGGAAGATCGCAAAAGGTCTTGTCCGTTGTCGCCAGCCTTAAAGCTTCGTTTACGACGTGTGTGGCCATTTGTTGCCTCCGCTCGCAGGTGCTATGGCAAGTCCCTCGCCACTTTCTCTCAGGCGGCGTAAGACTTCAGTTAAAGTCGTCCAAGTTAAACAAACTAAGTTGGTTAACTTGATATTGCGAGATGCGGCCATGACCGCTTCCCACCGGGGCTGATGGCTCGAAAGTGGGTGGTTTCACACAGCGATGTGTGATCTCCATCACCGACCGGTTGGTCATCCGAACGGTGGCGGACGATTCGCGTTCGTCTGGTTGTAGCTTCGAGTCACCATTTTTCACCCCAACGTCGTATGGATGGTATTCAGTAGAGCGGTTCGGGTAAAAGGCTTTTCGAGGAGCGTTACGCCACGCTTCAACACTTCGCGTTCCGCGATCAGTTCACCTGTATAACCTGACATGTATATGACTTGCAGGTTCGGGTGAGAGGCGCTCAGGCGCTCAACCAGTTCTGGACCGCTCATGCGGCGCATCACCACGTCGGTCAACAGCAGATCAATTTGCCCCGGATGAGACTCCACCCATTCGAGGGCGGACTTGCCGTCATCCGCGTCGAACACGGTATAGCCGTGTTCCTGGAGGACTTGTCGAGTCAAGCTGCGCATGATTTCGTCGTCTTCGACGAGCAGGATCGTGGTCCCTTGCCGCTTCGGAGCGACGATCTCCAGTTCCGGCTTGGATTCGATCCCGATTTTGTGGTCGGCGCAGGGGAGATATATCTTAAACGTCGTTCCGTGTCCCAGTTCACTGTAGACCAGGATGTGTCCTGCGCTCTGCTTGACGATGCCATAGACGGTGGCCAGGCCTAAACCGGTTCCCTTGCCCACTTCTTTGGTGGTAAAGAAGGGCTCGAAGATGCGCGACACGGTAGCTTCGTCCATACCGTTGCCGGTATCGCTGACGGCGAGCACGACGTATTTTCCTGCTGCCATGTTTTGATGCTGCTCGGCAAAGGCCTCATCGAATCTTGTGGCGCGAGTTTCGAGAATAAACTTGCCGCCATTAGGCATAGCGTCGCGCGCGTTCACCGCGAGGTTTACCACGACCTGGTCGAGCTGGCCAGGGTCGGCCTCGACCACGGCCGCGGGTGATTTGGAAACAATGAGAATCTCCACATCGTCTCCCATCAGCGGGCGCAGGAGCTTGCCGATGTCCTTTAAGCGCTCGTTGAGATCGAGAACACGGGGTTGGATTTCGGGAGTCCGGCTGAAGGCGAGCAGTTGCCTGGTCAATAATGCGCCCCGCTCGGTTGCATTCTTGATGTTCTCGATGTAGTGCGCCGGTCCTGCTTCGGGATCGATGCGGTCGCGGAGGAATTCGGTGCAGGCATTAACAATGGCCAGGACATTGTTAAAGTCGTGCGCGACTCCTCCGGCAAGCCGGCCGATTGCTTCCATCTTCTGCGATTGACGAAGCTGGCTCTCAGCCCTTTTCTGGGCCGTGATGTCGCGCGCAATGGCGGATGCTCCCACGATGTCGCCTTTTGCATCGCGCAAGGGAGATACGGAAATGGAAACGTCGAGCCGGCGACCGTCCTTGGTCACCCGCGCCGATTCGTAATGCTGGATGGTTTCCCCTTGTGCGATTTTCCGTAGAATCCCCGGGATTTCGTCCGGCCGCTCGCTGGGAACTAGAAAGGATATGTGCTTTCCGACGGCCTCCTCTGGCGTGTAACCATAAATGCGCTCGGCTCCCTTGTTCCAACTGGTAATGATGCCGTCCAAGTCTTTGCCAATGATGGCGTCGTCGGAGGAATCGATAATCGAAGCCAGCCTGGAGCGGTACTCCCCAAGTTGCTCGGCCGTTCTCCGATGCAGTTCTTCGTTCGCCCGGCGCAGTTCTTCTGCGATGCGCTTGCGATCGCTGATATCGCGGATCGCGCTCAAGACGAACGTTCCATTCTCCGTAGAGACAGGGCTGAGACTAATCTCTACCGGAAATTCCGAGCCATTGCGGCGTCTTCCGTAGAGATCCAAATCCGCTCCCATTCGTCGCGTCTTCGGGGCTGCCGCGAAATTCTGGCGATGATGGTGGTGCTGGCGGCGATAGCTCTCCGGGACAAGCACTTCGACCTTCTGCCCAATTAATTCGTCGCGGAGATAGCCAAATAGCTCTTGCGCTTGTGAATTGACTTGAATGATGGTTCCATCGCGATCGACGGCGACGACCGCATCCGGAAGGGTCTCCAGGAAATCACTGGAAAAGATAGCTTCAGCCATGGTTCTGGCAGGGAGTGAGGGTGCGGGCCGTTCGTGATAAGGGAAAGGTCGCGACATAAACTCCGCTGTTCAAACTATCGGTGTCAAATCTATGCCGGAACCTGCTTGCCTGTAAAGTGGCGCGTTGCAAGTCATTGAATGTAAATGGAATATTCATTTGCCGCTAGAGGTCTGTGATCGTCATCACAGGAAGCAGCGACATGGATCACGGTGCAAAGTGTCTTTGCAAACCTGATTGGGCAGTTGTCTGAACCATGCAGACGGGATTCACAACAGCTGGAAATACGGGATTGGGCCCACGAAACAAGTTCTAAGAAACTTCCTGGGATGGTCTTCTGCAGGTCTGCGCCGTCAATTACACTCAGCATGGCGAGGGGAGCATGCCAAGTGCAACAGCGAAGGAATCGTCAGGTTCGGTGCTGGCCCCGGTGCGCGCGGTATTTCGGGCAGTGGTCGTGACGGTTGTGCCCGAGGCGAAACAACTGGACGAGCCCGGCTGGCTGGCATTGGAAAAGCTGGTGGAGGATACACTCGAGATTCGATCGCCAGCTCTGCGGGGGCAGCTGCAACTTTTCCTGCGTGCGATCCAGTGGCTGCCGGTGGTGCGCTATGGCCGCACTTTTGTTGCGTTGGGGGACGAGCGGCGCAGCCGCGTGCTACATCACTTGCAGAATCACCCTGTAGAACGTATCCGCTGTGGATTCTGGGGCCTGCGTACCCTCGCATTTCTGGGTTATTACGGACGAGCCGAAGGCGCACACGCCATCGGCTATCGTCCCGATCCGCGCGGCTGGGAGGCGGTGCAATAAAGATGAAGCACCGCAGCTATGACATCGTTATCATCGGCTCCGGCGCCGGCGGAGGGACGGTGGCGCTAGAGCTGTCGTCGCTATGCCGCGACGGCGTGCGTATCGCAGTCCTCGAGAAGGGTGCGAAGCTCAGCGATGAGGAATTTACGGGCCGCGAAGTGGAGATGGCGACGGCGCTCTACGAGGACGGCGGAGGGTTCCTGACCGCCGAGCAAACGATGACACTAGCCTTTGGAAGCGCGTATGGCGGATCCACGGTCGTGTACACGGGCACGTCGCTGCTTCCCCCGGAGCGAGTCCTGCGGCGCTGGAACGTGCCGGGGCTGACATTTGCTGACGTGGAACAACGCGCGCAAAAATACGTGGCGGAAAACAATGTTCACCTGTTGGAGGAGCCGCTGCTCAACCAGAACAACCGCCTGTTCGTCGAGGGATGCCGGCAGCTGGGCTATCGCGTGCAGCAGTTTCCGGTAAATCTGAAAGGGTGCCGGGGATCGAGCTTGTGTAATCTGGGCTGTCCGAACCAGGCGAAACAAGGCACTCATCGCGTTCAATTGCCGCGCGCGGAAAATAACGGGGTGGAAGTGGTGACGCGCTGCGACGTGCAGCGGATCGAAAACCAGAAGATATTTGCAAGGGTCAGCGAGAAAGCGGAAGGCAATAAGGGCGAGCCCTCAACCTGGGAAGCAGGCGACTACCAGATCGACGCCAAAGTCGTGGTGGTTTGCGGCGGGGCGGTGAATTCTCCGGCGCTGCTGCTGCGCTCCGGGTTTGGCCGAGGCCTGCCGCGATTGGGACGCGGGTTCACCTGTCATCCTGCATTCATCATGGTCGCCGAACACAGCCGGCCGATCACCAACGCCGTCGGTCACCCCAAGAGTTTCTACCTCGACCAATTTGCCGAGAGCGATCACTTCCTGCTCGAGACCTGCATGTACTTCCCGTTCACGACCGCCAAGGCGATGGTTGGGTTCGGTGAGGAACACAGTCGCTTCATGCGCGCCTTTCCGCGGCTGCAGATGATCCTGGTGCTGGCGTGTGACCAGGTGGATGACCATAATCGCGTGACGGTAGATGGCGATGGGCGCCCGGTGGTTCACTACCGCTTCACACCGGAGGCGATTCACGGCCTGGTGCAGGGCGCGATTACATCGGCGAAGATCTCTTTTGCAGCCGGGGCGGTTCGGGCGCATGTGCCGGTTGCACACTCTCCGACAATCGAACGCGCGGACGCGGAACATCTTGACCAGATTGCGAAAAACCCGGATTTCAAACCCGGGAAGCTTTCAATCTCGTCCGCGCACTTGCAGGGAGGTTGCGCGATGGGAAGTGGTCCCGAGGATTCGGTGACCGATTCTTACGGCCGGGTGCATGGAGTTCCGTGGCTGTATGTGGCCGATTCGAGCCTGTTCCCGAATTCGCTGGAAATCAATCCTTACCTGACCATCATGGCCCTGGCTGACCGTGTGGCGGAGACCATCCGCCAGAATACGAGTGCGCTGCTATGAGCAAGATGCTATGAAGATGACGGGTGGCGACATCGTTGTGCGCGCGCTGGAAGATGAAGGTGTAGGTTTCACTTTCGGCATTCCGGGCACACACAACATCGAGCTCTACGATTCACTCGCCCGTTCGAGCAGCGTGCGCCCGGTCCTCGTCACGGATGAACAGAGCGCTTCCTTCATGGCGGATGGAGTCGCGCGTGCTTCCGGGCGGCTTGCGGCGGTGAACCTGGTTCCCGGAGCAGGACTGACGCATGCGCTCTCGGGGATTGCCGAAGCTTATCTCGATGGAATCCCCATGCTCGTGCTCGCTTGCGGGATTCGGCGCGACACGGGAAGGGCGTTCCAACTGCACGACGTGGACCAACTCGCTATCGCGCGACCCGTGACCAAGGTCCAGTTACACGCGGAGAACGGATCGGAAATCTACGCGACCGTCCGTCGCGCTTGCCAAATTGCGCGCAGTGCCCCGGCCGGACCGGCGTTGGTCGAGATTCCCGCTGAGCACTACTTCTTTCGTCATGATTCCGCTCTGGAGTTGCCCGATCCGCAGCCGGCGCCGCCCGCTGCCCGAGGGGAACTTGTCGAGCAGGCTCGCCAATGGATCGAAGCCAGCCGCCGGCCCCTGCTTTATCTCGGCCTCGGAGCCATTGAGGCCGGCGCCGATCTCGTGGCTTTGGCGGAACGATTGAATGCTCCGGTCGCGACGACCATCTCAGGCAAAGGCGTGTTCAACGAGACGCATCCTCTTTGGTTGTGGTGCGGGTTTGGCGCGGCCGCACCTTCGTTCGTGCGCAAGATCGCGGCCTCTTGCGACCTTACTTTGGCGATCGGTTGCCGCTTCTCTGAGGTGGGCACGGGAAGCTATGGCATGACGCCACCCGGCAAATTGATCCACGTGGATATAGATCCCTCGGTACTGGGAAAGAACTACCCCGCAGATCTACCCGTAGTTTCGGATGCCGCAAGTTTTGTCGGCGCCCTGCTTCCTCAGCTGACGGCACGCTCTGTTGATGAATCGTTACGACGCGACCTACGATCCGGCCACGAAGAGGTCAGGCAGGATTGGAAAACGCCAAATAATTCCGAAGGCGTGTACCCGCCTCACCTTCTGGCAACAGTGCAGCAGCTGGTTGGGAACGACGCGATCTATACCACCGACAGCGGCAACGGAACCTTCCTGGCCATGGAGTGCTTACGGCTGCAACGTCCGCGTTCGTTCCTGGCGCCGGTTGACTATTCATGCATGGGTTACGCAGTGCCTGCCGCACTCGGAGCTGCACTCGCCTGTCCTGATCGGCGGGTGATTTGCCTGGCGGGCGATGGTGCATTCCTGATGACCGGTTTGGAACTGCTCACCGCGCGCCAGCTGAATCTGCCCGTAATGGTGCTGGTCTTGCGCGACCGCGAGTTAGCGCAGATTGCGCAGTTTCAGCAAATCGCGCTGGGACAGAAGACCTGCAGCGAGGTTCCCGACTATGACTTGGCCGCCATTTGCCGGGGTGTTGGCGTAGAGTACGTGGCATTGCGTCGTAATGCCGATGCGGAGGCGATTCTCAAACATGCGCTCACACTAACTGGGTCGGGTCGTCCTGTGGTCGTCGAGGTCGCAATCGACTATTCCCAGAAGACCTACTTCACACGCGGCGTGGTGCGCACAAATCTGGGCCGTTTGCCTTGGCCTGATCGGATACGCTTCGTATTGCGTGCCCTGGGACGAAAGCTGGGGTAACAGGCTCAGTCGAGCGCTTTGTGGAAGCGCAGGACAGCGATGGTGAGCAGACTGATTCCCAAGGCGCCCATGGCGAGCATCTGGGGCCAGAGAATCTCCATGCCCACCCCTTTTAGGTAGGTGCCGCGGAGCACGACCAGAAAATAACGTAACGGGCTGAGGTAGGTGAGATATTGCAGCCACGGCGGCATGGTGCTAATGGGGAATCCGAAGCCGGAGAAAGTTATGGCGGGCATAATAAAGAAGAAGGCGGTCACCATCGCTTGTTGCTGGGTGGACGAGACGGTCGAGATCAACAGGCCCGCGCCCAACATGCATAGCAGAAAGAGAATCGCGCCCGCGAACAAAACGAGGATCTGACCGCGAAATGGGACCTGGAACCACATCGTTCCTACCGTGGCAATCAGCGAAACATCGAAGAGGCCAATCAGAAAGAAGGGCAGCGTCTTGCCGAGGATAAACTCGGCTGGGCGGATGGGGGTCACCATGATCTGCTCGAGGGTGCCGATCTCGCGTTCGCGAACCACGGCAAAGGCCGTGAGAGTCACCACGAGCACGAGGGTAAGACTGCCGATAATTCCGGGGATGAAAAACCAGCGGCTCCTGAGGTCGGGGTTGTACCACGGCCGCTGCTCGAGCTGTACAGAGGGCATTTCCTCCATCAATTGCGGTGAGATGCGGTAGATACGGTCTTTCTGGTAGTCCTGAGCAAAGCCGAGTGCGATCTGCGTGATGTAGCCGGAGGCGATCAGGGCGGTGTTCGAATTGGTCGCATCGACGATCACTTGCAAGGGCGCGGTCTGACCCTTGCGCAGGTTCTGGGCGAAGCTGGCATTGATGTCGAGACCGACCGTCGCCTTGCCTTGATCGATGAGATCGCCGATCTGGCGGTAGTCGGTCAGTTGGCGTTGCACGTCGAAATAGGGGCTGGAAGAAAAACGGGAGATCAGTTCACGGCTCTCCTGGCTATGGTCGAGATCGAGCACCACCGTTGGGACGTGATGAATCTCGAAAGTGGCTGCGTATCCGAAGACCAGCATCTGGATAATCGGCGGGCCGAACAGCACGAAGCGGGTGCGTTTGTCGCGGAAGACCTGGATGAACTCTTTGATCAACATCTGCTTGAGGCGCGCCAGCATAGTTCATCCTCTCCTTTACGCCAGCCTCTTGTGGAATGCACGGGTGGCGAGCAGTGCCAGCACGATTGTGAACACAGCCAGGGGAACCAGGTCGGTGTAGAGCAAAGCCGTGGGCGTTCCCTTGAGGAAGATTTTCTTCAGCACCGAGACGTAGTAGCGCGCCGGCAGGATGCGAGTGATCCATTGCAACACTACGGGCATTTGCTCAATCGCATACAGAAATCCGGAGAGCAGAAATGCTGGAAGGAAGGTAATGAGCAATGCGATTTGACTGGCCGCGAGCTGACTTTTTGCGATCACGGAGATAAAGAATCCGAGCGAAAGCACGACCACCAGAAACATGGCCGAGCTGAAAAGCAGAGTTAGAAAAGAACCCCGGAAGGGAACGTGGAACCAATAGATGGCAATCAGGGCGCAGACGATGACGTCGAACATTCCAATGGCGAAATAGGGCAGCAGCTTGCCCAGCATGATCTCAACCGGCGTAACCGGAGTTGAAATCAACTGCTCCATGGTGCCGCGTTCCCATTCGCGCGCGATGGTGAGCGAGGTGAGGAACGCTCCGATCACGGACATGACCAGGGCAAGCACGCCGGGAACGATGAATGCGCTGCTCTCGAGATCCTCGTTGTACCAGGTACGGGTTTCAACACTGACGGTAGCGGGCTGGGCGAGTTGGCCACGGCTGCGAAGCCAAGCGAGTTGGATGTCCGACGAATAGCCTTGAACGACGGCTTGGGCATAGCCGATCAGGACATTGGCAGTGTTGTCATCAGTGCCGTCGACCAGCGCCTGAACCGGGGCAGGGCGGCCGTCGCGCAGGCGCTCGGAGAAATCCCACGGGACAACGATCCCCATTTTGGCGTGGCCGTCATCGAGCGATCGGGCGAGCGCAGGATAGTCGTTCACAACCCGCACGACGTCGAAGTACGCGCTGGCCTGGAAGCGCTTCAGGAGATCCTGGCTCTGCTGGCTGCCGTCGCGGTCGTACACGTAAACGGGCAGGCCCTTGAGATCGAGATTGACGCCGTAACCAAACAGCAGCACCAGAATCGGCGGCATAATCACCACAATGATCAGACTGCGCGAGTCGCGGAGGATCTGGACGACTTCTTTAGTAGCCACGGCCAGGAAGCGAGTGAAGCTCATGCTGTCCGTTCCTTTCCCGAATCGCGCGCTGTTGTAAGCGAGACGAAAACGTCTTCCAGGCTGGGATGTATCTTCTCGATACGGCCAACCGTGATGCTGTGATCCGACAAATACTTCTGAACCTGTGGGACCGCAGCCGTAGCATCACGCACAACCAGGTGCAGAGCGTTGCCGAAGACCGCGGCATCGATCACGTTCGGAGCGGATTGCAGGACTTCCACTGCCTGGCCCAGCGGTTCGCACTCGACCAGTAGCAGTTCGCCGTTCATCGATTTCTGCTTTAGCTCCGAAGGCGTGCCCAGGGCGACAATCTTTCCCCGAAAGATCAGCGCAAGACGGTTGCAGTATTCGGCCTCTTCCATGTAGTGCGTGGTTACGAAGACGGTCACGCCCTCCTCTGCCATGTGGTGAATCAGGTCCCAGAACTGGCGGCGCGAGATGGGATCGACACCGGAAGTAGGCTCATCCAGAAAGATGACGGGCGGTTTGTGCAACACCGCGCAGCCCAGGGCGAGGCGTTGCTTCCAGCCACCCGGAAGCGTACTGGTAATCAGGTTCTCCTGGCCTTTGAGGTTCGCCATTTCCAGTGCCCATTCGATTCGTTCCCTGAGCTGGTTTGAAGGCACGCTGTAGAGGCCAGCGAACAGGCGTATGTTTTCGATCACCTTGAGATCGTTATAGAGAGAGAACTTCTGCGACATGTAACCGATGTTCTGGCGAACGGATTCAGGTTCGCGGCCGACGTCATATCCTGCAACCTGCGCGCGGCCGGATGTGGGCGTCAGCAGACCGCAGAGCATGCGGATGGTAGTGGACTTGCCGGCGCCATTCGGCCCGAGAAAGCCAAACACCTCGCCTTTGCGGATCTTGAGATTGATGCTATCGACGGCAACAAAGTCACCGAACTGCTTGACCAGGTTCTCAATCACAACAGAGTTGTTGTCCTCAAGCATGGGTTCACGAAGCATGCACTGACGCTCCACTGCTGACCGCATCGACGAAGAGGTCCTCAATCGTGGGCGTGACTTGTTGGAACGCGTTGAATGGTACGTGCGCGTTGTTCAGCCGGGCCTCGAATTCGGGGATGCGGCGGGCGGCATCGTCAACCACGATGTGCAGGCCATCGCCGGTCAGCACGAGACTGGAGATTCCAATTGCGTGCTCGAGTTGGCCACGCAATCTGCGTGGCTCGGACGAGGTGACAGACAAGACGCCTTTGCCCAGCTTGGCCTTGAGATTTGCAGGCGTGTCGCAGAAGAGCAGCTTGCCCTGATGGAGCAAGGCGACGCGATGACAGCGCTCCGCTTCGTCGAGGTAGGCGGTGGAGGTGAGGATCGCGACACCTTCCGAGGCTAGTTCATAAAGGATGCGCCAGAAGTCGCGGCGTGAAACGGGATCGACGCCCGTGGTGGGTTCATCCAGCAGGATCACCTTGGGGCGATGAATGAGCGCACAGACCAGGCCTAGTTTTTGCTTCATGCCGCCGGAAAGCTTCCCGGCGAGACGCTTGCGGAATTCTCCCATGCCGGCTGCCTGTAACAGTTGGGTGGAACGCTCACCGCGCTCAGCCTTTTTCACTCCGAACAGGTCGGCGTAGAAGCGAATGTTTTCATCGACGGTGAGGTCTTCATAAAGCCCGAAGCGCTGCGGCATGTAGCTGAGGTGGTGCTTAGCTCCTTCAGGATCGTGAACGACATTAAAGCCAGCGACACTGGCCGTCCCCTTATCGGGCGGCATGATGCCCGCGAGCATGCGGAGCGTGGTTGTTTTTCCTGCACCATCGGGACCTACCAGGCCAAAGATTTCTCCGGAACTCACGTCAAAGCTCAGGTGATCGACCGCAAGTATGCCCGGAAAGCTCTTCGTAAGCCCCTCGGCGATAATTGCGGATTGGGGTTGCTCCGTCATTGCTTATTACTTCTGCGGCGCAAGTTCCCGTTGGCGCGCGTTTGGGCCGGCTGCGGCAAGATCGATGTGAGCGTCAGCGGGCATGCCGGGTTTGAGTTCGCGATTGGGATTATCGATATCGATCTTGATGCGATAGACGAGGGTGACACGTTCCTTGTAGGTTTGAACGCTTTTGGGTGTGAATTCGGCGCTCGAGGAGATGAACGAGACGCGTCCGCGGTACTGCTTGCCGGGATAGGTATCGGTGGAGATGGTTGCTTCCTGGCCCCAACGGACGCGGCCCAGATCGGTTTCGGCGACATACGCGCGCAACCAGATGTGATCGAGGTCGGCGAGCGTGACCACCGGCGTGCCGGGAACGACTACTTCTCCGAGTTCAGTCTGGCGCACGGTGATCACACCGGCAAAGGGGGCGCGGAGGGTTGTGTACTCTAAGTTAACTCGTGATAGGCCCCAATTGGCGTGGGCTTCCCTGAGGTTGGCGCGAGCGATCACGATATCTTCTTTGCGGCTGCCTTCGACGGCTTCGTTATAACGCTGCTGCGCTGCCCGGAAAGTCGCCTCGGCACGCTTCAGCGCAGTATCCGCGAGGTCGCGGTCCTGCGCGGAGACCTCATCTTTGCTGAAGAGACGCTGGGCGCGATCGTAGTCGAGCTTCTTCTCCTGCAGATCGGCTTGTGCATCGAACATGGTTTGCTGCGATGCTTTCACTTCCTGCTCGCGGGTTCCAGCGAGCGTGAGCGCGAGGTTGGATTCGCGCACATGAACGTTGGCCTCGTCGATCCGGACCTTCTGCTTGTAGTCGGCGTCATCCAGTTGCGCGAGCAACGTGCCTTGCTCAACCGACTGGCCTTCCTCGACCGGCAAGTCGACAATGCGTCCCTGCACCTTGAAGCTCACCAGGCTCTCGTGCGCTTCGATATTGCCAGAGAGCGTGAGCCGATTCTCGGGCTCCGATTTCCTGGTCAGACGCGGATAAAGATACACACCGGCGGCGATCGCCGCAGCCAGCAGGATCAGAACAGGTATAAGTCGCTTCATAATTCAAACCTCGCGGGCGCGAACATTCGTATAAACATAGGTCACAGCCCGGCCGGCAAATCGCTTACGGATTGCCCAGATACTGTCCAATGTTGTTTTCCGTATCGCCCGCGGCTCGCGCCAGCGCGAACTTTGCGTCCGCGTGGCTGGAGACGGCAAGAATGTAGTTCTCCTGCGCGCGGGCGAGCTCGTCTTGGGCAGTGACCACCTCAACGTTGTTGGTTGTACCCGCCTGAAAACGATCTTGCGCGAGTTCGAGTTCACGCTGCGCCAGGTCCTGCCCTTCTTTGGCGACAGCGACCTGTTCGGCCGCGGAATCGAGATTCAGCAGCGCCTCGTGAATTTCCTCTTCGATGCCGCGGCGCAAATCGGCGATTTGATCGTCAATGCGTTTGACGCGGCTGGCAAGTTCCTGGGCCTCGCCGCTGCGATCGCGATCAAACACGGTAAAGTCGATCTGGCCTTGAATCATGCCGATGCCCTGCACGCTTCCAATGCTGCGGCCCAGTTCGCCATAGTTCCCATTGATGCTTAATTTCGGATAGTAGCGGGCACGGCTGGCGCGTTGCTGCTCGACCAATCCCTGGCGCTGGCTGGCAAGCGACAGGTAATCGGGGCGCGCGAGGACTGCGGAGGGCACAAGGGCCTCGGCTTGAGGCTGGATTAGGGGCTGATAGCGGAGCGGCTCGGCGAGTTCCAAAGGCGTACTTGGCCTCATACCCAGGTTGCGCGCGAGGGAGAGCAGCGATTGTTTGTACTGGTTCTGCGCGACCAGCAGAGCCTGCTTGTCATTCGCGAGCTGTACCTGCGAGCGCAACACGTCCACGCCAGTCGCGGTCCCAGCGTCGTGCTTATCTTTCGCGAGCTTGTACAAAACATCCGAGTCGGTCACGCGGGATTGGGCGGCATCGGCACGCGCCGCGGCAGACTGGGCGTTGAGATAGAGGCTGGCAACGGCACGGATGATGAGATCGCGTGCATCCTGGTAATCCATTTTGCCGGCATCAAGTGCTCGTTCGCTGGCTTTCCACCCGCGATAACTCTGAAGATCGACGATGTTCTGCTGCGCATAGAAGCGAAAATCGTAATTGGAAAACGGTCCAACCACCGCGGGGACGCCAGGAAGCGAGATTCCGAAAGCGCTCAGGGAGCGGTTCTGGAAGTTGGCGTAGCTTTGCACGCGTACCTGCGGAAGGAGAGCGGCCGATAAGCGGCGTATGCGAGTGCCCTCGGCTTCCTCGACCCGGGTGTCGGCGACGAGCACGTTGAGGTTGGCCTGCAGCGCCTTCTGAATAGCATCGCGTAACGTGAGACGGTAGGGCGTAGGTTCCTGGGCTGCGCTGATTGCACCGCTGATCACGCTTGCCAGCGACAGGATGACGACAGTACGGAAATTGCATTTCATCGCTTTTGCTCATGACTGGAGATGGCGATTGCCCTCCAAAAATGTTGAAAGCTTTCTTCGACCCATGCTTCGAGCGCAGGCCGGCCCTGCAGCGACCAAAGCAGGAGCGTTCCCATGAACGCTTGCTGGAGCTGAAGCGCAACCTTCTTTTTTTTCAGGCGAGGGTCGATCTCTCCGCGCTTTTGCCCTGCGGCCACGACCCGGGCGATCATCTTGCGTCCTTCGGAGAAGTTGCGGTCGATAAGGCCACGAACGGCCTTGCTTGCGAGAAAGGAGGAGATCAGGGCACGGGCGAGGTCGGGACTGCGCCCGGGTTCCTCGGCGACGCGAAGGAACAGACGATGCAACACCGATTGAATAGTCTGTTTGCCGGATTCGGCCAGCGTCACGGCTTCTCTTACCTTGCCCAGCTGAATTTCAGCCATCACACCGAGCACGTGATCTTTGCTCTCGAAATAGTTGAAGAAGGTACCCTTGCCCACATCCGCGGCGTCGGTGATGTCTTCCACCGTGACATTGGGAAAACCGCTCTCGGCAAAAAGCTGAAGCGCGCAACGGAACAAACGCACACGAGTTTCGGCGGCACGACGCTGGCGGCGTCCCATGCCTTGCAAGTGAGGAAGGTTCTCGGAAGCGAGAGCTTGGATGAGAGCGGCGGAGTGAGATGTATGACTGTTAGCCATTATCGACCAGCACTCATTTACGACTATCAGTCGCAATTATTGCGCGGAGGCTGCGATTTGTCAAAGTCAGAGGGCGGATGTTTTCTTTCGCGCCAATCAGTTATCGCATTCTCGACTTCAGCTCGATCATCTCGCCGTCCACAGCGAACCTGCCGTATCCGTGATGGTGGATGGTCTTTGGATTCTTTTGAGCGGGATCGATCCAGGCCTTGAGCACTTCAAGGATGAAGAGATTGTACTTGTCGACGAGACCGGTATCGGCCACCTTGCATTCGAGATTGGCGAAACACTCGGCCACCAGCGGCGGCGTCACGCGCTCGGCTGGCGCCGGCGTCAGAGCGAATCTCTCGAACTTCTCTACGTCCCGGCCCGAGCAGTTGCCGACTTCCACGACTTTGGCCGCCAGTTCCAGCGCCGGAACAGCGATCACGCACTCTTTGGTCGCCCGCAATGCGGCAAAGCTGTAATTGGCGCTGCTGACGACACAGGCAACCAGCGGCGGCTCAAACTCGACCATCATATGCCAGGACATCGTCATGACGTTGGCACGGCCCTTGCGGGCGGTCGTCAGCAGCACCACCGGGCCCGGTTCGAGCAACTGGTAGACTTTCGACAGGGGTAGATCTTTCATCACGGCCGCGGCTCCCGGACCCAATCTGCAATGATGGTCAGGCGTAGTCCATTGTAGCTATGCTTGCCGCAGGGTGGATCATTCACGATGATGGGCGGGCATTCATTGCCGGCTTACACAGTTTAATGAGGTTGACACAACGGCGATCTATTTCAATGGGTGAAGGATGAAGCGTGAACATTTCGCCAAGGTAGTCGAGGAGGCGCTCGACTCGCTCCCCCGGGAATTTCGCAGTCGCATTCGCAACGTCGCTGTTCTGGTTGAGGATATGCCGCCGAACCAGCCATCTTCTAAACTGCGTTCAGGGCAGCAAAGGCGGTTGCTTCTGGGTGTCTTCCATGGCGTGCCCACGACCAAGAAGAGCATATTTGACCTGCCGACGGGGCCCGATCACATCGTGCTTTATCAGAAGAATATCGAAGCGGTCTGCTCCAGCGAGGCCGAAGTCCGCGAACAAATCCGCCTTACGGTCATCCATGAACTGGGCCACTACTTCGGGATGGATGAGGACCAACTGAAGGATGTTTAGCCAGGAAAGGGCCGGACTAGGATCAGTGGTGACAATCCTCGTTGAACCTCGCTTTGGCACCAGGTTTGTGTCAAGCTGTGGGCATGGCAAAGAAACGCACCAAGGCCGACGGATTACAGCGGCAGACTGAACAACTGGAGAAAAAGGCAGATCGCCATCCGGACGCGATTGAGAAAAAGAAAATGCCCGCGAGGACGTGAACCAAGCCAACTAGCGGACTGTCCGCGAGTACAATTGGAGATAGAGGGCGATCTCTATGAGGGATTTGGCAGACGTCCTTGGCGGATTTGGCACCCGCACAAACGATCTCTTGCGGGATACCTGGAAGTTTACTCTTTCGCTTAATAACATCATCACGTATAGCCCGGTAGCCTGGAACCACAAAGGACTTGACCCGATTCCGTTCTCGAGGGCGATGTTGCGCCTGGAGGACGAATTGAAGTCTCTGTCGAGAAGCATCTTGGACGCTCAGGACAATCGGAGCGTGCCCGCGCTGGAGCGGTTATACGAGAAGGTTGAGCCCGCGTTCAGAGTCGTGCTGGGTGACGGGAAGAGTGAATTCCAGCTGGCGGCGGATGCGATTAGCCTTTATCTTGAACAGCAACAGGTTCTGATCTTCACCTACACCGGGAAGACGCCGCTGGTCGTGCGGTCGTCTTATCAAGATATTTTTCTCCGTCAACTGGCCAGCTGTGTGCTTGTGAAGCATCCCTTTCTCTCGAAAGAGTCGCTGGATCGCGCAGGCATAGAGGTAAAGGCGTATGCGGAAGACTTTTTGCGGTCACTTCAGTGGATATACCAGACGGATGTCGAAGGGATCTTCAGGAATTATCACGCCTTGCTTGTCGAGATGCACGATGCCCTGTCCCAGCATGCTATCCGGGTGCCCACCTATGCAGGGGTTCCACCTCGGCGGATTGCCCGCACCGATACCGGCGTGATGTCGGATTTCATCGGCGAGATGCGAGAGATGGCCGATCTCGAAGACTCACAGCGAGAACAGATACTGACACTCCGCGATGCTGACGGAAGCGCCGAAACTAAGTTGTACCGGAGGCTTGCGGGCTCGCCGGACTGGACCGCTGAACTCGGTCACGTGGTAGCGTTCATGCATCAGCTGAACCAGGACCCGCTTACCAAATACGAGGTTTTTGAAGCCGGGGCGCAGGGGGAACTTGAGCCGGTCGAGATTGAGGAAGCGAAGAGCGATCAAGTCATCGATCAGGAAAAAAATGTGGCCCGACTTCGGATGCTGCTGACCGCGTTCGTTAAAGGGAGCCATATGCCCTTCACTCTCCTCGAAGGTGAGGGAGGCGTAGGCAAGACGCTGTCGCTCCAGGCGCTGGTTCGTGAGATCGATGGTTTGAAACTCGTCCTGATCTCTTCGGACCATCTCGGTCAGATCAGGGAGTATGCACAACGCATGGCCGAGGGGCCATGGAGGACCGTGCTCTACATTGATGACATGACCTTTGACCCGCGTCACTATGAGAATTTCAAGATTGGGACGCAAGGCATGAAGCGATTCTATGACAACGTCACGGTCATGGCGTCTGCAAACCCATCGTCGTTGGCGCATCTCCCACCAGAGGTGTTGCGACGATGGCCGATCCGGATCAAGTATGGGCGACCGAATTTGGCAAATGACGCGACCTTGCGCAAGGTGTTCAAGGCAAATTGCGACCGTGTCAGAATGAAGTATGCCCCCAGCCTCGTGACAGGGTTCCGGAAACAGCATAGAAGCGCGCTCAAGACTCTGCCGCCGTCCGCGGTCTATGATTTCTTGCGGGAAGTAAAACTGACGCGAGGATTATAGTCATGGTGACACTGTCGCCAGAGATCAGAGCGACGAACAGCAGCAAACAATGTGACGCCGTGAGTTCCTCTGTGGGCACCGCGCATCAATCAAGTGCTCAGGGTTCTTACTGGCCGCTCACGCTTCTGGGAATGCTGTGAACGTTCCTGTGGAAAAACGGGAAGAATTTAATCTCCCGTTCATTAAAGAACAACGATTCAATGGGTTGCGTTTCTGGGTTTTGATCCCGCGCAGCCGGTCAATTGCACCAAAAAAGGGCATTGACAATTTTCCGGCAAATCTCTAAGGTTGCTCCCGTCGACGGCTGAAAGGGTTGGCTTAAATAAAATTTTGCCAGTCCGAAGTAAGCTGAGTGATCAGCCCGGCGGGGCAACCCGACAGGGCAGCCAGACCTGAA
>Ga0187864_10002081_pt1 | contig 17887 bp, 15 predicted proteins | sample June2016WEW_11_4_FD_132985 | JGI IMG/M metagenome (GOLD analysis project Ga0187864, IMG submission 132985) | Peatland microbial communities from SPRUCE experiment site at the Marcell Experimental Forest, Minnesota, USA - June2016WEW_11_40 | ecosystem: Environmental > Terrestrial > Soil >...
ACCCGCCAGGAAACGCGGCAGGCGAGCCCTCGGGCAGCTCACCGGTCTGGTCCGCCGGCTTGTGGACGGCCTACGATTTCACCAAGAAGTTTGGCGCGGCCTTGCGGGTTGAGTACCTCAGCGACAAAGATGGCGTGGACGCCACCTCCGGCGGGGTCGGTGCGCCGGCGGGTTTTTTGAATGCTGAGGGCGCTGGCCAGGACCTCTACAGCTTGGCCTTTGCGCTGAACTATCGGCCCACGCCCAGCATCAAGATTCAACCCGAACTCCGCTACGACCATACCAGTAACGACACGGATGGCGCCACGGGCACTGCCTTTGGCACAAAGCACGACCGGGTCTTTGCGGGCGCGGGCGTCAGCTATCTCTTCTGAGTGAAAACACACATAGACTACCTTAAACCAAGAATCCAGAACAAACCATGAAACTCAAATTCAGCGTATTCAAATTATTGGCTTTGGCGTGCCTTTCGGCCTCGTGCTGGTGCGGCCTGGCGGCGGAGACCATCAAGGTTGGCGTGCTCCATTCGCTGAGCGGCACGATGGCGATCAGCGAAACTTCGTTGCGTGACGCGCTCTTGTTCGCGTTCGACGAGATCAACAAGGCCGGCGGCGTCAGAATTGACGGTAAGAGCTATATCATTGAGCCGGTGATCGTGGACGGCGCGTCAAACTGGCCCCTCTTTGCGGAAAAGGCCAAGCAATTGCTGGAAGAAGACAAGGTGGCGGTCGTCTTTGGCTGTTGGACCTCGGTCAGCCGGAAATCGGTCCTGCCGGTGTTCGAGAAGGATAACGGGCTGCTCTTTTACCCGGTGCAATACGAAGGCGAAGAGCTGTCCAAGAACATCTTTTACACGGCCGAAGCGGTCAACCAGCAGGCGACCCCGGCGGTGGATTACCTCCTCAAACAAGGGAAAAAGAAATTCTACCTGATCGGAACCGACTACGTTTACCCGCAGACCACTAACCTCATCCTCTACAAGTACCTGAGGCTGCATGGCATCTTGTTGGAGGACATTGGCGGCGGGCTGCGCAAAGACGCGGACGGGAACGTGATCTCGGCGGGCAAATACACGCCCTTTAGCCACACCGACTACCAGCAGATCGTGGCCGAAATCAAGCAATTTGCCGCCAGCGGCGACGCCTGCGTGATTAATACCATCAACGGCGACTCGAACGTGCCGTTTTTCAAGGAAATCGCCGCGGCGGGCCTGAGTCCGAGCGATTGTCCGGTCGTTTCGTTCAGCTTGGCGGAGGACGAACTGCGCGCCCTCCCGACCAAGGACCTGGTGGGCGAGTTGGGCTGTTGGACCTACTTCATGTCCTTGACGACCCCGGAGAACAGGCAGTTCCTGGCCCGTTGGAATCGCTGGTTGAAAGACGAGACGCACCCGGGAGTGGTGAAGGAAAAGCGCGCGGTGGACAGCCCGATGGTGCTTTCCTATGACGGCGTTTACCTCTGGAAGGCCGCCGTTGAATCCGCCGGCTCGTTCGACGTCGACAAGGTCCGCGAAACACTCGAATCGGGCGCCATCAGCTTTAAAGGGCCCGGGGGCAAGATCACGATGCTCAAGAACCACCATGCAACCAAGAACGTTTATATCGGCGAGACCAGGGCCAATGGCCAATTCAAGATCGTGAAAGAATTCGCCCAGGTGGAAGGCGAGCCGTTCCTGCTCAAGGGCCTGAGTGACAAACTCGCGGCCCTGCCGAAATAGGCTCAAACTTGCAGGACTGACGATCCTCCGCGTTCGCGATGCAAGACCTGAGAGAGGCGTGGGTGTCCAGACACCCCCGCCTCCTTGATTTTTGATATGATGAAGGCAGGTCTCACCTGGGCGCTCGCGTTGCTTTGCTGTTCACTGCGCTTCGGGGCTCTCGCTGCCATCGCTCCCGGGTCGGCCACGGCGGAAGAGGGCGTCCGCCGCGCACTGACTCAGGCCATCCTGGATGAGGGTTCTGAACGCGCCAAACTACTCGACGAAATCGCCCGTTCGGGTTCCAAGATTGCGCATGACGTGCTGACCGCCTGGACCCGGGACGGCGTGTTTCTCTACGAAGAGCCGGGCGGCGCGAAGCTCCCCTTGTTGCTCGAGGACCAGCAGGACGCCGACGGCAAGTCGCGCGCGATCCGCATCGACAATGGGCGGTTTCTGGCCGGGCCCGACGGCCATGAGCTGCGCTTCGCCAGCGGCGACATGAACCCGGTGGACACGGACATGAAGCTGCGGCAGTCAATCCAACGCGTCCTCGACACCTTGGCCCTGGCCGGTCCCGACGCGGAGAGCCGCCGCTCGGCGGCATCGAAGCTGGGCAACTCGGGCAAACTGCAATACCTGCCGGTGCTCGAGGACCGCCTGGCCAGGGAGCCAAACGCGGAGGTGCGCCGAGCGCTCAACGAGGGTATCGCTCTGCTCCAACTCCATGATACCAACGCCGCTGCCCAGATCGACGCCATTGGCCGGCTCGCCAAGGACAACGCGATCGGCGCGCTCGACGCTCTCAAGATTCTGGCCGCCAGCACTCAGGCCGGCCCCGAGGTCGGGCGGGCTGCCGCCGATGCGGTCGCTTCCATCGGCGGACACGTCGAATGGGTGAATTTCGTTGGCACTGCGTTTCGCGGCTTGAGCCTGGGTTCGATTCTGCTCGTGGTGGCGCTTGGGTTGGCTATCACCTTTGGTTTGATGGGGATCATCAACATGGCCCACGGAGAGATGATCGCCGTTGGCGCCTACACCTGTTACCTCGTACAGAACCTTTTTGGCGCGGGGTTCGCTTTCTCCATTACGCTGCCCATAAATATCTGGGGCAAGCCGCTGACCTTCGGGCTGCATCTGCCCGGTTTGAACGCGACCGGCGGGTTTTATGAAGCCTATTTTCTGTTTGCCATTCCCCTGAGCTTTTTCACGGCGGCCGCCGCGGGCTTGATCCTCGAACGCAGCGTGGTGCGGTTCCTCTACCGGCGCCCGCTCGAATCGTTGCTGGCCACCTGGGGGGTGTCGCTGGTAATGCAGCAACTCTTCCGGATGGTCTTCGGCGCCAACAACGTCCAGGTAAGCTCGCCGGCGTGGTTGCAGGGCCATTTCAGCATCAATGACGTGATGTTCGGCTACAACAGGGTATTTGTTATCGCCTTTGCGGCTTTTATCGTGCTGGGGACGTGGCTGCTGCTGGCCAAGACACCCCTGGGCCTGTTCATCCGCGCGGTCATGCAGAACCGGGACATGGCGGCCTGCCTGGGCGTGCAAGCCAATCGAGTCAACATGCTGACCTTTGCGTTCGGCTCGGGCCTCGCCGGCCTGGCGGGCGCCTTTCTTTCCCAAATCGGCAATGTCGGCCCGAGCCTGGGCCAGAGCTACATTGTGGACAGTTTCATGACCGTGGTGGTTGGGGGCGTCGGGAGCATAGTCGGCACCGTTTGCTCCGCCATGGCCATTGGCACGACCGACCAGATCCTGCAGCAGACGCTCGGCTCGCCGGTGCTCGGCAAGATCATCGTCCTGGGCGCAATCATCCTCTTCCTGCAGTGGAAACCGGGCGGGTTGTTCTCGACTCGCAACCGCAGCCTGGACTGAGGTTATGGGGCGCTCGTGGAAGAAGTTGCAGGGGTGGCTCCTGGCGGCCGGCAGGGCGGCCAACCCATTCCAGCCCAAGGCCATCGAGGGGAAGAAGGTGCTGGGCTGGCTCCTGGCGCTGGCGGCGGTGGTTGTGCTCGTCATTGTGCCGGGCCTCAACGCCTTTACCGCCCCCGCGAATCCGCTGCACGTGAGCAACTTCTCAATCAACCTGTACGGGAAATACCTCTGCTACGCGGTGCTGGCGATCAGCGTGGATATGCTGTGGGGTTACACCGGTTTGCTGAGCCTGGGCCAATGCCTGTTCTTCGCGCTGGGCGGCTACGCCCTGGGCATGCACCTGATGCTGATGATCGGAAAACTGGGGCAGTACCACAGCGAGTTGCCCGATTTCATGGTCTTCCTGGGTTACCCCAGGCTGCCCGCGCATTGGGTCCCGTTCCGCGACTTCTGGTTTGCCGCGGCGGCGGTGATCTGGATCCCGGGGTTGGTCGCCCTCATTTTCGGGTTCCTGGCCTTTCGCACGCGGATTCGCGGCGTCTATTTCTCCATCCTCACACAGGCGCTGACCTACGCTGCCTGCCTGATGTTCTTCCGCAACGACTTCACGTTTGGCGGCAACAACGGCCTCACGGATTTCAAGTTCATCCTCGGTCACGACCTCCGCAGCGCCTCGACGCAGCGGGCTCTCTATCTTTGCACCGGTTTGTTGCTGGTTTTGACCTACCTGCTTTGTTATTGGCTGACGCGGACGACCTTCGGCAAGGTGCAGCGCGCCATTCGCGACCGCGAGAATCGGGTGCTCTTTTCGGGATACGCGACGGCGGATTTCAAGCTGTTCGTGTTTGTGCTCAGCGCGGTTATCGCCGGGCTGGCCGGGGCGCTCTACGTCCCGCAGGTCGGCATCATCAATCCGAGCGAGATGGCCACGGACAAATCGCTGGAGGGGGTGGTGGGGGTTGCAGTGGGGGGGCGCGGCACGCTGCTGGGGCCGATACTAGGGGCGGTGGGGGTGAACTGGTTGAAAAGCGTGGCCACACGGGCCTACCCGGACATGTGGCTGCTCATCCTGGGCACCTTGTTCATCGTGGTAACGTTGTTCCTGCCCAAAGGGATCGTGGGCATTCCGGGGCAATTGCTCCAGCTCTGCCAGCGCCGCTCACCGCCCGCTAAACCGGCGACCGGGGATTCGCAGTCATCCTCGGTTTCGGCCAAACCAGTGCCCAAACCCGAGTGACCACGCTCCCCCCAGATTTCATCCTCACGATCGAGGGCGTCGACAAGAGTTTTGACGGCTTCAAGGCGATCAACGATTTGACCTTCTATCTGGACACCGGGGAACTGCGCACGATCATCGGACCCAACGGCGCCGGCAAGAGCACCATGCTGGACCTCATCACTGGCCGCACCCGGCCGGATCGTGGCAAGATCGAATTCGGCCGCGACACGGACCTCACTCGCTTGAACGAGTACCAGATCAACCGCTTGGGTGTCGGGCGCAAATTCCAGACCCCCACGGTTTACGTCGAGCACACGGTGTTCGAGAACATACTCCTCTCGCTCCCCGGCAGGCGGAGTGTGTGGGAGACGATCTTCTCGCGCACCACCCCCGCTCAGCGCGAGCGCATCGATGAAGTCCTGCAAACCGTCGGTCTTGCCGCCGAAACCCAACGGCGCGCAGGCGCGCTGGCCCACGGCCAAAAACAGTGGCTCGAACTGGGCATGCTGCTGGCTCAGGATCCCAAACTCTTGCTCGTGGATGAGCCTGCGGCCGGCATGACCGACGAGGAGACGGTAAAAACCGGAGAACTCCTCGTTCGGCTGGCGGGCAAGCATAGCATCATCGTGATCGAACACGACATGACTTTTGTCCGGCAGATTGCCCGGAAGGTTACCGTGCTGCACCAGGGCAGCGTGCTTTGCGAGGGCAGCGTGGACGAGGTTCAACACGACGAACGCGTCGTCGAGGTTTATCTCGGCCGGAAAAAACGAGAAAAGAACTGAACCATGAGCGCCCTTTCCCAATCGACGCCGGTGCTCGCGTTGTCGGACATCTCGGTTTCTTACGAAGGTTCCCGCATTCTGCGCGGGGTAAACCTGGAAGTCGCCCAGAGCGGCTTGGTTTGCCTGATGGGCCGAAACGGAGTGGGCAAGACGACGACACTCAGAGCGATCATGGGGCTGGCGCGCCTCGATGCCGGCGCCATCACGCTGGCGGGCAGAGAACTGGCCGGTCTGGCGACCGCCGACCGGGCGCGGCTCGGAATTGGCTACGTGCCGCAGGGGCGGGAAATCTTCCCGCACCTGACGGTTTTGGAGAATTTGAAGATTGGCCTCCTCGTGCATGGCCTCAAGGAGGATTCGACCCTCGAGCGAACGCTCGAGCTATTCCCGGTGCTCAAGGAATTCTTGCGCCGCAAGGGGGGCATGCTCAGCGGCGGCCAGCAGCAGCAACTGGCCATCGCCCGCGCCTTGCTGACCGATCCGAAGGTCCTCATTCTGGATGAGCCTACCGAAGGCGTGCAGCCCAACATCATTGATATGATTGGGGAGACGCTCCTGAAAATTAAGCAAGAAGGCCGGGTCAGCATCCTGCTGGTCGAGCAATATGTGGACTTTTGCCTCGAGGTCGGCGATAGTTTTTACATCATGGACCGGGGCAGTATTGTCGCGACCGGCGGAATCGACGAACTGAACAATGCCACGATCAAGCAGCACCTGGCGGTCTGAAGTGGGCGCCATGCCAACGGACCCGGAGAGGGGCCGGGCGGAGCTCGAGGTGACGCTGGTGTGCAATGCCAGCACTGTCACCGGGGCTTATGCTGCCAGTCCCATGAAACTCCTGGCGCCCCGCTCGCGCGGGCTGAGCGTATGGACTTATGCGGGCAGCTTCGGCGGCGGTCTGGTCGCCGGGGACCAGACCCGGCTCGACCTGCGCATCGGCAAAGGAGCGCGCTGCTTTGTGGGGACGCAGTCCGCCACCAAAATATACCGCAACCCGGACTCTCGACCCTGCAGTCACGTGACCCGCGCCGTGTTGGAAGAAGATTCCTTTCTGGCTTTCATGCCGGCCCCAGTGCAGCCGTTCGCGGATTCCAGGTATTCGCAGCGGCAAACGTTCCACTTGGCCCTGGGCGCCGGCCTCGTCCTCGTAGATGGGTTTACAGCGGGCCGCACTGCGCGCGGCGAACGCTGGGCCTTTGCTCATTTTTCAAGCCGCAACGAAGTCTTTGCCGCAACGGAGTTGTCCCGGCCCGCAACGCAAGGGCCCGGGTGCGCCGGCGGCACCGGCCACACCTCGGCCAGTGACTCAGCGGACCCCTGCGAGCCTGCCTTGGAGGAACGTGTTCTTCTGGATTCCGTCCGCCTCGACGCGGCCGAGGACTCTCTGCTCTCGCCTCATAGAACGGGCCGGTTCAACTGCTTTGCGATGCTCTTCCTGCTGGGCGCCCCCTTGCGGGAGGCCGTGGCGCTTATGCTGGCGGCCGTGGGACGGCGGCCGGTCCAGCGCCGCGCTTTCCTCGTGGTCAGCGCGAGCCCGGTCGGGAACGGCGCTCTGCTGCGCGTGGGGGCCGAGCAGGTTGAGACCCTCGAAGCCGAATTGCAGGAGCACCTGGGCTTTCTAAGTAGCTGGCTCGGCGACCTGCCCTGGACGCGCCGATGGTGAGGCGGGACGACGACGAAGCCTTCTTTTATGCACCTCTCTCCCCGAGAAATTGACAAACTCTTGCTTCATAACGCAGGCGCCCTCGCGCAAAAGCGCCTCGCCCGCGGCTTGCGGCTGAACTACCCCGAAGCCGTTGCGCTCATCTCCTCTCAAATTCTGGAATTCATCAGGGAAGGCCGTACCGTTTCAGAATTGATGAGCCTCGGAAGGAAGATCCTGGGACGCAATCAGGTGATGGCAGGTGTGCCGGAAATGCTTTTGGAAACGCAGGTGGAGGGGACGTTCCCCGACGGCACCAAACTGGTGACCGTGCATCACCCCATCGCCAGCGAAAACGGGGACCTGGCGCTGGCCCTCCACGGCAGCTTCCTGCCGCTTCCGGACTTGGCAGCATTTCGGCCCGTGGCCGAGGGAGTTGCCCCCGGCTCGTACGAGATCTCCGACGGCTCCCTCGGGCTCAACGTTGGCAGGGCATCGGTCAAGCTGCCGGTCACCAATTTGGGAGACCGTCCAATCCAGGTCGGGAGCCACTATCATTTCATCGAAACCAACCCGGCCTTGCGTTTTGACCGCGCCCAGGCCTACGGCAAACGGCTCGACATTCCGGCCGGAACGGCGGTCCGTTTTGAGCCCGGTGAAACCAAGAACGTCACGCTGGTCGAGATCGCTGGACGGAGAGTTATTCAGGGCGGCAACCGGTTGGCCAGCGGCCAGGTTTCCCCTGCGGGACAAAAGGCTGCGCTCAAGCGGGTGAAGGCCAAGGGATTTGCCCACCAAGCCCTCCCCTCCGGGGAGTGACTGCGGTGGGATCGATAGAAAACTCAGCTAACCACTTTTGCTTATGCCTCACGTCATGAAACGGTCGGATTATGCCGACATGTTCGGGCCGACCACGGGAGATAAAGTTCGCCTCGGCGACACCTCGCTGGTGCTGGAAGTCGAGAAAGACTGTGCGGTTTACGGCGACGAATGCAAATTCGGCGGGGGCAAAGTGATTCGGGAGGGCATGGGCCAGGCGGCCGGCATCGGGGACAAAGAGGCGCTGGACGTCGTGGTGACCAACGCGCTGATCGTGGATCATTCCGGGATTTACAAGGCCGATATTGGGATCAAGGCCGGTTTAATCGCCGGCATCGGCAAGGCGGGCAATCCGGAGGTCATGGCCGGGGTTGGCAAGGGACTGATCATCGGCGTGACTACGGAAGTGATCGCCGGCGAAGGGTTGCTGGTGACCGCCGGCGGGCTTGACACCCACATCCACTTCATCTGCCCTCAGCAGGCCCATGAAGCCATTGCCGCCGGGCTGACTACCCTGGTCGGAGGCGGCACCGGCCCGGCGGCCGGGACGTGCGCGACCACCTGCACGCCCGGAGCGTTCAACCTGGAAATGATGCTGCGCGCCGTGGATGGGCTTCCGTTGAATTTCGGGTTCACCGGCAAGGGCAACACGGCCCTGCCAGAAGGTCTCGCCGAGCAAATCCGCGCCGGCGCGATCGGCTTGAAACTCCATGAGGATTGGGGCACCACGCCGGCAGCCATTGATTGCTGCCTCGGCGTGGCAGACGAGCACGATGTGCAAATCACGATCCACACTGATACGCTGAACGAATCCTCTTTTGTGGAGGGCACAATTGCCGCCTTCAAAGGCCGCACCATCCACACCTATCACAGCGAAGGCGCCGGGGGAGGCCATGCGCCGGACATCATCCGGATTTGCGCCGAGCCAAACGTGCTCCCCAGTTCCACCAACCCGACGCGGCCCTACACAGTCAACACCCTGGACGAGCATCTGGACATGTTGATGGTTTGCCATCACCTCGATCCGAACCTGCCGGAGGATGTGGCTTTTGCCGAGAGCCGAATCCGGGGAGAAACCATCGCGGCGGAGGACATCCTGCACGACCTCGGCGCCATCAGCATGATGAGCAGCGATAGCCAAGCCATGGGCCGCATTGGCGAAGTCATCACGCGGACCTGGCAGACCGCGCACAAGATGAAGGAGCAGCGGGGCCGCCTGCCGGAGGAGAACGGCGCGAACGACAATCTCCGCATCAAGCGCTACCTGGCCAAATACACCATCAATCCCGCCATCGCGCATGGCATGAGCCACCTGATCGGCTCGGTCGAAACCCGCAAACTGGCCGACCTGGTTTTGTGGAAACCGGCTTTTTTTGGGGTCAAACCCGAGATGGTCATCAAAGGAGGTGTGATTGCCTGGTCCCAGATGGGTGATCCGAACGCCAGCATCCCCACACCCCAGCCAGTCTATATGCGGCCAATGTTCGGCAGCTTCGGTCAGGCAACCCAAGGTTGTTCCATCGCGTTCGTAAGCCAGCTTTGCAAGCGCCAGGGAGTGGCCGCACGTTATGGGCTTGGCAAACGCATCGAAGCCGTGCGCGGCTGCCGGAGCATCGGCAAGAAAGATTTGAAGTGGAACAACGCCATGCCTGAAATCACCGTTGACCCGGAAACCTACCAAGTGCGCGCCAACGGGCAGTTGCTAACTTGCGAACCGGCGAAAGTCCTGCCTTTGGCCCAGAGATATTTTCTTTTTTGAAACCGCGCCGGAATAGAACAGCTAGAGCGGAGCGAAACGCCGCCGGACCATGCGGCGCCACAGCAAGCGAGCTTGTCCTGAACGGTGCGGTGCCTGCGGCCTCACGGGGGCCGCTGAATCAGCGGGCTTTCTACCGGCACGATCAGGCCGGGGATACTGTGGCGGAAGGGGCGAAGGATTGGCTGCTCTGGCAACTGGCCGACTCGGCCTTTCCTACGGGCGGATTTGCCCACTCCGGTGGCCTGGAAGCTGCGTCACAACAGGGTGAAATCGGCTCCGCCGCCGAGCTGGCCGCATTCATCCAAACCAGCCTGGACCAAGCCGGACATGCCGCTTTGCCCTTTGTGACCGAGGCCTTTTGCGAGCCGCAGCGTTTCGGTGAGATCGACCGGCTCTGCGACGCTTTCCTCTCCAATCACGTCGCTAATCGGGCCAGCCGGTCGCAAGGGCGGGCGATGTTGCTGGCCGTCGAGCGGGCGTTTGCCCTGCCGTCACTGGCGGCCTTGCGTTCCCGGGTGCTGGCGGAGAGGCTGCCCGGCCACCTTGCGCCGATATTCGGCGCCGTGACACGCCAACTGGAGGTTGACCGCTCCTCCGCCCTTCGCTTGTTCTTGTTCCTGGCTCTCCGAACGCTCGTGGCTGGAGGCGTCCGCCTGGGGATCATCGGGTCGTTGGAAGGACAGCGGATGCAATCGCGTCTGGCCCCGCTGGCCGAGCAGATTAAAGGCCGGTGTGAAGAACTTCGCGCCATTGATGCAGCGCAGACCGCCCCGCTCCTCGAAATCTTACACGGCGCGCACGACCGCCTCTATTCGCGTCTTTTCCACACATGATCCACTCCCATCACAGCCATCCGCACTCGCCTCCCCAGGACCACCTCGACCGCCCGGGTCATTTCCACGAACGGGACATGCCCCTGGCGCGCGATCTCAAAAGCCGGGCGTTCACGGTGGGAGTCGGCGGACCCGTGGGCAGTGGAAAAACCGCGCTCATGCTTGCCCTTTGCCAACGGCTTCGAGATCAAATGGTCGTGGCGGCCGTCACCAATGATATCTTTACCAAGGAAGACGCAGAGTTCCTCATCCGCGCTAAGGCCCTGCCCGCGGAGCGCATCCGGGCGGTAGAGACGGGAGGGTGCCCCCACGCCGCGATCCGCGAGGACATTTCGGCAAATCTCCTCGCCTTAGAGGAGCTTCACTGCACGTTCCAACCGGATTTGCTGTTGATTGAGTCCGGTGGAGACAACCTCGCCGCCCATTTCAGCCGCGAGCTGGCCGATTACACGATCTACGTCATCGATGTCGCGGGCGGGGATAAAATCCCTCGCAAGGGCGGCCCCGGGATTACCCAATCAGACCTGCTGGTGATTAACAAGACCGACCTTGCAGCGGCAGTGGGAGCGGATCTGGGGGTGATGGAACGTGATGCTCGAGCCATGCGGGGGAATGGGCCGTTTGTCTTTGCGCAGCTCAGGCATGGACAGGGAGTGGACGCCATCCTCACCCATATTTCTCACGCCTGGCGCCATGCTAATCTCATCGCCCATACGCATCAAAACGGTGCTCCGATAACTCACGATACCTAATTTCCGGTTGGGGCTGCAGTTTTGGCGTTGCCCATAATCACATCCGCGTAACCGGAAAATGGGCCCTCACCTCGCGGCCATCCGCCAGATCCAGTCGCCGTGCTCGATGTCCACGCTGTCCTTCTTATCCTTGGACCAGGCCAGGACACCGCCGTCGTCGGTCTGGTTCCAGCCGATTGAGTAAAGGACGTAGCCGCCATCGTGGTCGAGGCGATAGCGCAGGGGCCTGCCGTCGATGACGTCGCCGGGGATGGCGGCGATGAAGCGCGGGACGAGCCCGTCGAGGGAGGCCGGGAGCTTGCCGCCGGCCAGGCGATAGCGCTCGAGGGCGCAGGCGACGCCGGTGGCGTCCACGTAGGTCTGCATCCGGGCTGACTTCCGCGCCGCATTCTCCAGGGCGGGCAGCAGGAGCTTGGCAATGATAGTATAGGGTCCGCGGCGCATCTCCTCGAGGGCGCGCTTCCCCTTCGCGCTGAGGTCGGGGGAGACCCGGTGCCCCCGCTCGTCCACCGCGGGCAGGGTAAAGTCTTCGAAGAACTCCGAGATGGTGAGCATGTTTTGGTAGAACATGCCGCTGGGCATGAGCCGGAGAGGCGGGGTGGTGCCGGCGGAGCCATTCTCGCTGTCGAAGTAAAGCATGGGGTCGGACCCTTGCCGGCGCAGGAAGTCCTGGCCCTCGGTCTCGCACGCCCGCTCGCCGCGCATGGTGTGCTTGTACTCGGCCAGCAGGTTCACCTGGGTCAGGCAGCCCTCCAGCTCGGCCAGTTGCCCTTCGCTCCAGGCGTGGCGCAGCAGGCCCTCGCGCACGGTCTGCAGGTCGAGGCTGAGGGTGGCGAGCCGGACGAGGTGATCGATGAGCAGGGGCTCGCTGTGGAGACTGTCGGAGAGGCGCAGTCCCAGCCTTAGGTCCTCAAAGGCATCCGCAGGCTGGCCTGCGTCCAGGGAGGCGGTCGCGCGGACGTGGGAGAGGATGGTTAGGGTTTTCACCCGAGACAGGTGCGGCAGGAGGATGCCCCACGGCGGCTGTTCCTCGTAATGGATGGGGAAGCGCGACTCCGGCCGCGCGGCGGCCGCTTCGCGGAGTTCCTTGAGTTCGGGGGCGAACCTGCCGAGCGCGGTCAAGATGACCTGTGCCGGGGCTGCCCCGGGGGCTGCCTGCGGGTAGTTCGTGTTGCCGCGGTAGAACAGGGCGCAGGCGGGCAGGTCCGCGAAGGTTCCCTTATCGAGTTGGCCCAGCACGAGGTGGTCGTTGGTATTGCGATGGGGGGACAGCTCCGCAGAGATCCCCTCGAGCCGCGCCAGGACGTTCGTGTCCCGCCAGACTACCTCTCCCGTCGGCCCGTGGTAGTAGTCCAGCACCGGCCGAAGCAGCGGCGTGAGCGCGAAGTTCCTCTCGTCCGGGATCGCCGGCGGCACCAGGGACGAGAGTGTGAGGTGCTCGCCCCTGGCCGCCAGGAGACGCTCATGCTTCTGCCAGGCGTGGCGGCCGCGCCAGTCCTCCTCGGCGTAGCCGAGCACAATGACGATGATGGCGCCGGCGATACCATACAGGGCGCGGCGTAGATTCCGCCAGCAGCAGAGCCAGCGGATGAACAGGGTGGCTGCGGCCAGCAGCGCCGCCAGGAGCACCGACGCGAGCGTCATCCCCAAGATGTCGCTGCTCTTGGGGTTCGGCCCGATGGCTGTGCTGATGCCGAGGAAGACGACGAGGATGGCCAGGGCGAGCAGGGCAAACCAGGCGAGGCACTTGGCCGGGCTGTTCCAGGGTCTCCTCCAGATGCTAAGGGTATTATCTTTCATACGTCAATTTAGACAGCGCTCGTTCTCTTTACGCACGCTCGATACTTGTCCCCAGTCAGAGAACGCCCTGCTCGCGGCTGGCCAGCCATTTCGCAATGGCGGGCAGCTCGCGCTCTTTGAGGGCGGCCTTGAACCGGATTTGTTCGGCGGCTTCCCGGGCGCGCACTTGGGCGTCATTGGCGGGGTTGAGTTGGACAAAGGCCTCGAGCTCGGCGGCGCGAGCAACCTCAGAGAAGGCGGCCAGAATCGAGGGGACATAATTACCGCGGCTAAAGGGGTCCACCCGGGCCAGGAGCGCCGTGATGTGCTGGCGGGCGAAATCCCAGGCCAGCTCTCTTTGGCCGCTGGTATTGGCGACTTTGACGACCAGGGTGGCTGCTTCCTGGGGAAAGCCCTCTTCGGAGAGGGAGAGGGCCAGCAGCTCTTTGGCCGCCTCCAGGGCGTAGCGTCCCTGCTCCTTCTTGCCCTGCGTCGCCAGGACCCGCAACTCAATTCCAGCCACAGGCCAAGCATCGATCAAAGCGCAAGGGGCGTCAAATGGAAGGGTGAAGGGCGAGATCCAAAATCCGAAGGCCGAAATCCGAAGGAAATCCGAAGCCCCGAAATCCGAAATCCGAAGTCCGCATCTGGTCCCTCATTCGGTGCGGTCGCTGTGTGACACGGAAGCGCCTGTGGCCACAGTACGTGGACCGGACCGCGCGCCGTCCCGGCGCGCAGCGGGTCGGGGCGGGGGTGGCGTGGCCATAATCCCCGCGCCATCCTGCGGTCCTGGGTGCTGCGACCGCGGACCGGTCGCGGTCCGGACCGCGCGCCGTCCCGGCGCGCAGCGGGTCGGGGCGGGGGTGGCGCGGCCATAATCCCCGCGCCATCCTGCGGTCCTGGGTGCTGCGACCGGGGACCGGTCGCGGTCCGGACACTTGAGTTCAGAGCCAATGCCAGAACGCTTTGCGATCTCGGCCTTCGGATTTCGGATTTCGGATTTCGGATTTCCTTCGGATTTCGGCCTTCGGATTTCGGATTTCGACCTTCGGTCGTCCTTCGTCCTTCACCCCTCGTCCTTCGATCCCCCTTTTTCCGCGCCTGTCCCGCGGCGCAGGTTCATCCCAAAACTCCAAAGCCGCCGCACCACTTGCTGCAACTCACCGAAACCTGCCGGTTTTTCGACAAAGCAATTGGCTCCCAGGGTCAGCGCCCTTTGGCGGTCGACCTCATAAGAAGACCCACAGAAGACTATCACCGGGATGGACTTGAAGGGGGAGTCGTGACGCCATTGCAGGAAATCGAACCCGCCTTGAGCGGGCATCACCAAATCCAGGAGGATTACGTCGGGCAGGGGATGCATCGAGCGATCCGTATAGATGCCGCGCCCCTCGAGCATTTCAATGGCCTGCTCTACTGCAGTCGCCGTATGGACCCAGACGTCCAGATCGGTCTTATCCGCCGCCGCGGCGAAGAGGGCGAGGTCGTTGTGATCGTCGTCCACGTACAAAATGGTTAATCGGCCCGCTTCCATTCACTGAAAAATAAAAGCTGGGGGCAGCCTGGCAAGCAGTTTGTTAATTCCCGGTTAATTCTCGGTTACGGCTTGTCTTGGCCGGGGGTTGCCTTATGCTCGCAGGCCATCGACCCCGCCCGGCCAGGCTCGGCGGGCCGCCGGTCTTATGAAGACGATGACACAACAAGAAAGCGCGCCTGCCGCCACGTTAAGCCCGTTCCTTATAGGCAGCGCCATTGTGGCGGCCTTGGGCGGTCTGCTCTTCGGCTTCGACACCGCCGTGATTTCCGGCACCACCGCTTGGCTAAAAGGGGGCTTTGTGGCGCAGATCGTCGGGCAGTTGCACTCGTGGGCGCCCTCGGTCAAAGGGGACGATCTCCTCGCATTCATGCAGGGGTTTACCGTGGCCAGCGCATTGATCGGGACCATCCTCGGTTCCATCATGGTGGGCAAGCCGGCCGACGCCTTTGGACGGCGCGGCATTCTGTTCACGCTGGCGGTCTTGTATTTCGTTTCGGCGCTTGGTTGCGCGCTGGCGTGGGGTTGGGGGTCCTTTGTCCTGTTTCGGTTCATCGGCGGGTTGGCCGTGGGCGGCGCCTCGGTGGTGTCGCCCATGTACATCGCCGAGATCTCTCCGGCCAAATATCGGGGACGCCTGGTGGCGGTGACGCAGTTCAACATCGTCCTGGGCGTCCTCCTGGCTTACTTCTCCAACTACGTCATCGGCAGCCTTCACCTTGGGCCGACCGAGTGCCGATGGATGTTTGGGGTGATGGCGGCGCCGGCGGCGGCTTTTTTCTGCCTGCTGTTCCTGACGCCGGAGAGCCCGCGGTGGCTCCTCTCCAAGGGGCGGGTCCAGCAGGCCCGCTCGGTCCTGGCCCGGTGTGGCACCGATACCGGGGATGTCGAGCAGGACATCAAGGACATCCGGGCCTCGCTCGATATCGAGCACCACACGGTGACCGAACCGTTCTTTTGCGCGAAGTACAGAAAACCGATTTTGCTGGCGGTGGCCATCGCGATGTTCAACCAACTCTCGGGCATCAACGCCTTGATCTATTATACCACGGACATCTTCAAGATGGGCGGGGCCGGGAACCAATCCGCCCTCCTGCAATCGGTCATTATCGGCCTCACCAACCTGGTCTTTACCATGGCCGCCATGACGGTGATTGACCAGTTCGGGCGCCGGCGCTTGATGCTGGCCGGTTCGATCGGTTACATCCTCAGCCTGAGCGCGGCCGCCGCTTGCTTCTATACAGGCAGGGGCGGCAAGCTGCTCCTGGGCAGCCTGCTGCTCTTTATTGCCTCTCATGCGTTTGGCCAGGGGGCCGTCATCTGGGTGTACATCAGTGAGATCTTCCCCAACCGCGTTCGCGCGCGCGGCCAGGCCCTCGGCAGTTTCACCCATTGGACCATGGCGGCGGCCATTTCCTGGACCTTCCCCATGATCGCCAGACAATCGGGCGGCCACGCTTTTGCCTTCTACGCCCTGTGCATGATCGGCCAATTGTTGTGGGTCCTCTTCGTGATGGTCGAAACCAAGGGTGTTTCCCTCGAACAGATCCAGCGCCGCCTCGGCATCGAGTAATTCCACTTCACTTTCAAGATGAGACTAAGGCGCGCAGGATTTTTGGCCTCTGGCGAGGCGCGAGCGAGGCGCATATCCGCAGCGATCTGCAACGAGCGAGCAACGAAGCCAGAGGCCCAAAAGACAAGCGAATTAGCCTCATCTTGAAAGTGAATTGGAACAAGGCTCACGCGTGGCGCATCCCGGCCTGGGGCAGCAAGGGCCTGAGCGGGCAGCTTGCGCAATCGGGGTTGGCGGGGCGGCAGAAGTGCTTGCCGGCCATGACCAATTGGGCGTGGAAATCCTGCCAGTAGTCGAGCTGCCGGGAGCGGGGGTTCCTGGCCAAAGCCGACTCGCACAACCGCTGGAGCTCATCGTAGCCGGCCTGCGCCTGGCCCCAGCCATGCCGATGAAAGATGCGCTTGGTATAGGCGTCAATGACAAACCGGTGGTGGGCCCCCGCGTAGAGCAACATGCTGTCGGCGGTTTCCGGCCCGATGCCCTTGATGGCCAGGAGGCGCTCGCGGACTTGCGCGGTCTCGCCCCCGAGCAGGCGATCGAGATTGCCGCCGAACTGCTCTGCCAACACGCGCAGAAATGAGCGGAGCCGCCGGGCCTTGACGTTGAAATAGCCCGCCGGCCGGAGCAATTCGGCGAGCTTGGCCTCGTCAAGGGCATAGAGTTTTCCTGCCTCGAGCACCCCTGCGGCTTTGAGGCTCTCCAGGGCGCGCTCGACGTTGGTCCAGCTTGTGTTCTGAGTCAGAATTGCCCCGACGCAGACCTCGAAGGGGGTCTCGGCCGGCCACCAATGCTGATGCCCGAACCGGGCGCGGAGGAGGCGGTAGGCGCGCCGCAAGACGGGTTTCATAAATTATGAAGTATGAGGAATGAAGTATGAGAGGAGAGCGGTTTCGGCGATTGAGGGGCACGCCTTTATCCTTCATCCTTAAGTTTGGCGGCGACCTCGCGGCCCAACTCGAGCGGATTATTGATCGGGCCGCTGGCTTCGGCACGGCGGACGGGCCCGGAGGCGAACGAGGCGGCCCGCAGACGCAATTGGGAGCCGAGGACCTCGGCGTAAGCGGCCACGGGGCTCTGGCAGCCGCCGCCCATGGCAGCCAGAAACGCGCGTTCGGCGGTCACGCATTGCAGCGTGTGGAAATGATTGAGCCGCTCGCAAATCTCCGCGAGGCGTTCATCATCCTGGCGCGCCTCGATTCCGATTGCGCCCTGGCCCACGCACGGCAGCATGACCTCCGTGTCGAGGATTGTCCCCAACAGCCCATCAGGGACGCCATCGCCCTCGAGCCGGCCTTGCGGGGTGACCCTCAAATTGAGCCGGGTGATGCCGGCCAGCGCCAGCACGGTGGCATCCAACTCGGCCCGCTCCGCCAGTTTCCGCATCCGCGTCACGACGTTCCCGCGGATGTCCGGCACCTTCAATCCGGGATGATGGGCCAGCAACTGGGCCTTGCGCCGGGTGCTGCTGGTTGCCACCGCCGCCCCGGCCGGCAATCCCTGGATCGCCAGGTTGGGCCGAAAACCGCGGCGCGCGGCCTGGCCGTTCCTCGAATCGGCGGCCGGCTCCGCCTCGCCGACGCCCAAATAGTCCGCATCGCGATAAATGAGCACGTCCCGC
>Ga0187864_10002084_pt1 | contig 17873 bp, 10 predicted proteins | sample June2016WEW_11_4_FD_132985 | JGI IMG/M metagenome (GOLD analysis project Ga0187864, IMG submission 132985) | Peatland microbial communities from SPRUCE experiment site at the Marcell Experimental Forest, Minnesota, USA - June2016WEW_11_40 | ecosystem: Environmental > Terrestrial > Soil >...
CGCCTCAACCCAGGCCTACGTCGAATTCATGCGGCCACGGTGCGTGGAGATGGCGCGCGTGCTCAAGAAGACGGGCAGCTTCTATTATCACTGCGACTGGCACGCCAGCCACTATGTGAAAGTGATGCTCGATCAGATTTTCGGCGAGAGCAATTTCATCAACGAAATTATCTGGAAGCGGCAGTCCTCGCATAACGACGCAAGGCAAGGAAGCAAACACTACGGACGGCTGCACGATGTGCTTCTCTTTTACTGCGGTGGAGACGAAGATTACGCTTGGCATCATCAATATGTCCCGCTCGACCAGTCATATATCGAATCCCACTACTCTCAGGTGGACGAACAAGGACAACATTTTCAATGGGGAGACCTGCGCGCTCCAGGCGGTGCTGCACCATCGAAGGGGAATCCCCATTACATTGTTCTGGGCGTCGATGGCTACTGGCGATTCACCCAAGAGAAAATGGGAGAGCTCATCCGGGAAGGTCGGGTAGCGATCCCGCCGGGAGGGAGAGTGCCCCGCTATAAGCGATATCTGAGCGAGTCGAAAGGGCTCCCAGTCGGAAGTGTCTGGGACGACATAAACCCTATCAATTCGCAAGCCAAGGAGTCCCTGGGCTATCCAACGCAAAAGCCCTTGCCCCTACTTGGGCGTATTATCAACGCTTCCAGCAATCCCAACGATATCGTCCTCGATGCTTTCTGCGGATGCGGGACAGCGCTTGTCGCGGCACAGGAGTTGGGGCGGCAGTGGATTGGAATTGACATCTCACCGACCGCTTGCCGCGTGATGGCGAAACGACTTCGCGACGTGTACAGGTTGCGCGAGGATGAGAACTACTGGCGGCAAGGTAAGGGCTTCGTGGTACGCAATCTGCCATGGACGGAGAAGCAGTTGCGTGAGATACCGCCCTTCGAGTTCGAGAACTGGGCGGTGATTGCTCTTGGCGGGATTCCGAACAAGACACAGGTTGGGGACATGGGCATTGATGGGCGCATTTATCCGTTATCGGCGCTGCCCCACAAGAGCGGCAAGGAGGGGGACGAACTCGGCTTCATGGACGACTGGTATCCCATCCAGGTGAAGCAGGGGGACAAGGTGGGCCGCCCAGACATTGACAAGTTCGAAGCTGCCATGATAAGGGCCAAGCGAAAAAAGGGCTTCTTTGTGGGCTTTGATTTCTCCAACGACGCGCTGGCCGAAATCGGCGCGTTCTTCAAAGCTCAGCACACCGTAATCGTGCCCCTCACCGTACGCGAAATTCTGGACGAACAAATCGCCCAGAAACTGGCATAGCGGCGTGCCACCGCGGACGCAGGATGCAAGCCTGCTCTATGCGTTTTCTGCGATTTCAGCCAGCTTTGAAACAGCGTCTTTGAGGAGGTTCGTTGAGAGATCATGTATCGAGTAGCCGTACCACTCTTGGCACTTCAGACTAAGGGGGTTGTGCGACCACCCAATGTTCCCGCCCTTGGCGTGAAGCTCCCTGATTAATCTCGCCCTCTCTTCCTCGGGCGTCTCTCCGGAGCGGCCCGCCCACTTCCATTTTCGAAGATCGGACATGACCGATGCGAATTCGGACCGGGTACCGCAGAGGTAGCGCGGAGGTACGCGTCGTTTGCGTTCCTCCGCGGCTCTTCCCTCACAGACAACCCCCGTCCGAGACTTCCGCGTGAAGTTGGTCCACGTGCTCGCGACACGCGTGACGGTAATCCTCCGCACAGGCCGAAGCGAATGAGGATTCACATCCCATCCAAGGGCCGCGGAGGAACCCAAACTGCGGCTACCCCCGCGCTTCCTGCCCTACGGACTTGCTCCGGTCGGAAGCAAAAATCAGAGCGAGATTCTTCGCTTCGCTCAGAATGACAGTTCTAAGATTCGGCCCCAACCACCCACAGTCATTCTGAGCGCAGCGAAGAATCTCGCTCTGCGACGAGGTGACTCGGCAACCAAACATCAGGGCGTCGACCTTTTGGCCCCCAATCCGTCGATAACGCGTGGGTAAACCACGCGGACGTAGGGGCGAGGCGGCGCCTCGCCCCTACAGGCAGCAGCAGGTGAAACCCGATGCGGCGTTTGGTGGCCTCGGCCATGCGCCCCTACCAGTCTCGCCCGCCGTTACCGAAGGATTAGCGACACCATCTCTGACCCGGAATGACAGAATGACAATCAGAAGAACTTTTCAACAGCCTGGTCAGGGACGACCGACCCCAGGTTTGCACGGTAGTGTCTCAGTTCGACGTAGGGGCGGCTTTACGCCGCCAGTTGGCGAGTTAAACTCGCCGCTACGAATTCAAAATGAGACACTACGGTCCGCAATTTTCGCTTTTCCGCGCTTTTTGCTTGACAAGCCCGCCGGCCTATGATAGCCTATCATGGTTGTCTATTTCGCGACGTTTTGTCGCTAAGGGAGTGCCGACATGCTCGGTAGGGAATGAAAAAACGGGGTCGCTCAGGCGAGCCGGGGGAAGCTGGGTTTGAAAACAACAAAAAAATACGAACGAAGCCAGTATGTTATTGAAAACACAGGAAGGCATGTGCGATACGAACTCAAAACGAACTCAAAATGAGCCGCAATTGAGTGCTAAAATGCGCGCATTACGCGTAAGATTCGAGTTTTCGAGCACTGCACAGGCTTTGGCGGAGGCAGCGAACGGGAAGGACGGCCGTGGACGAAATCGCCCGGCCGGGGGAACCCAGAGGACTGCGAGAGAATACGAAAATCGTGGGAACGAAGCCAAGGAGTACTTGAAAACAAAGGACATCACTTTTTTGAAGGTTGCAAATCTTTGTGCGCAAATTAACAGCAATCTCACCCTAAAGGGAGCACATGACGCGACATTTTGCGAAAACGAAGCCAGGACTGACGACTCCCAGCGTGCCGGCATGACAGTGACAAGTAGTCGGCTAGACAAACTCGGGACTTCCATCGGCGCCGATCCGATCTCCGGCTGGGTCGCCGCATCTTATCGACGGATTGTGGTCTGCGCTTTGCCCCTGACACGGGGCCCGAGTTGCGACAGGCCATTCCCGTTGTCTCGTGAGTGGGGTTGTCAGCCGCCGCGGGAAGCAGGTTGGAAATCCGCTCGGTGGCGGGGGAATGGGGTCGAAGACAAGAAAAGATACTAAAATAGAGGGAACGAACTATTCCATCTATTGCAAGCAAAGGACTTAGCATTTTTGATGTGCTCAAAACGAACTGGTTTTTCGATGCAAAAACGCCCAATCGAACTCAAAAAATGGCCAAAAACCCACCTTTTGTGCACCATTGGACCCCAATCCTGAGGAGCGAAGCATGAACAACTCTGTCTCTCCGGATCTGCCTTCGGCTAGCCAGACTTCGGACATCCTCACCGAGGTGGCTCTCAACCTGCGTTGGTCCTGGAATCATGCCGCCGACCAGCTCTGGGAACGGCTCGATCCTGAGCTGTGGGACCTGACCCATAACCCTTGGCTCGTCTTGCAAACGGTCTCGCAGGAAAAGCGGCGCGCCGTGACCAGCGATCCCGGTTTTCAAAGGCTCGCCCAGGAGATCGTGCAGAAGAACCGCGCGATGGTGAAGCCGGCCGGATGGTTCCAGGAAGCGCATCCGGACGCCAAACTCGAGAGCGTTGCTTACTTCAGCATGGAGTTTATGTTGAGTGAAGCGTTGCCGATCTATTCCGGCGGCCTCGGCAATGTGGCGGGCGATCAGCTCAAGGCGGCAAGCAACCTGGGCGTTCCCGTTATCGGAATTGGTTTGCTTTATCAGCAGGGGTATTTCCGGCAAGAAATTGATGCCGAAGGTAACCAGCAGGCGCTTTACCCGTTCAATGATCCCGGCCAGTTGCCCATAGCGGCCGTGCGCGAGCCCAATGGCGAGTGGGTGCGCTTCCCGCTTGCTTTTCCGGGCTTCCAACTCTGGCTCCGCGCCTGGGAAGTGAAAGTTGGCGGAGTCGTACTGTATCTGTTGGATACCAACGATCCGGCCAATATTCCCTCGCATCGCGGTATTGCCAGCGAACTGTATGGTGGCGGCCAGGAGTTGCGGCTGAAGCAGGAGATCGTTCTGGGGATCGGAGGATGGAGATTGCTCCGCATCCTGGGCCTCGAGCCGCAAGTCTGCCATCTGAATGAAGGGCATGCTGCTTTCGCCGTGCTCGAGCGGGCTTGGTCCTATATGCAAACCACCCACCAGCCGTTCGATGTTGCGTTGACGGTTACGCGCGCGGGGAATCTCTTTACTACACACACGCCGGTCGACGCCGGCTTCGACCGCTTTGCGCCCGAGTTGATGGCGAAGTATTTGAAAGAGTACGCGGAAGAACGGCTTTCGATTCCGCTTCAAGATATGCTTGCCTTGGGGCGGCGGAACAGGAATGACGCGGGCGAGCTGTTCAACATGGCGTATCTGGCGATGCGAGGCAGCGGCGCGGTGAACGGCGTGAGCAGGCTGCATGGAGAAGTAAGCCGCCGGATCTTTCAAGTTTTGTTTCCCCGCTGGCCGGAGCGCGACGTGCCTGTCAGCCACGTCACGAACGGCGTCCACACGCCGACTTGGGATTCCGCTGAAGCCGATCGCCTCTGGCACGCTGCCTGCGGGAAAGAGCGGTGGATGGGGAGCGCGACGGACTTCGAAAGCGATTTTGCCCAAGTTAGCGACTCCCAGCTTTGGCAGTTGCGCGCCGAGGCGCGGCGCTCGCTTATTGCGTACGTCCGTAAGTGGCTCCACCGGCAACTGATCAGCCAGGGCGTGGCTTCCGATCAGGTGGCGCGCGCCGAGCAGATTCTCGATCCCAACACCCTGACCATTGGCTTTGCCCGGCGCTTCGCCACCTACAAGCGTCCCAACCTGCTACTGCACAACCCTGAGCGGCTGGCTCGAATCCTCACCAATTCGTCTCGGCCCGTGCAGCTTATTCTTGCCGGTAAGGCTCATCCCCAGGATCTAGCGGGACAAGCGATGGTGCAACAGTGGGTCCGCTTTGTCCGCCGTCCGGACATTCGCCCGCACGCGGTGTTTCTGAGCGACTACGATATGCTCATCGCTGAGCGCTTGGTGCAAGGGATGGATGTGTGGATCAACACACCCCGGCGCCCCTGGGAGGCCAGCGGCACCAGCGGCATGAAGGTGCTGGTCAATGGCGGGCTCAACCTATCCGAGCTCGACGGCTGGTGGGCGGAAGCGTACTCACCGGAGGTGGGCTGGGCTTTGGGTGATGGCAAGGAGCATGACGCCGATCCCTCCTGGGATGAGGCCGAGGCCGAAAGCCTCTACGATTTGCTCGAGCGCGAGGTCATTCCGACGTTCTACTCGCGCGATGAGAGAGGAATCCCTGCCGGCTGGGTGGCCCGCATGCGAAAAAGTATGGCCTACCTTACGCCGCGCTTCTCGGCCAATCGCGTGGTGCGAGAGTATACCGAGAAGCATTACTTGCCGGCTGCGGCGGCTTACGAACAGCGCTCCGCCAACGGTGGCCAAATGGGCGTCGAACTGCTCCAGTGGCAGCGGGAACTGGCGCTCCACTGGTCAGGAGTGCGATTCGGCTCTCTCGCGAGCGAAACACAAGGCGACCATTATACGATTCGGATCCAGGTCTATCTTGACGACCTCGACCCGGAGGCGGTGAACGTGGAACTCTATGCCGAGGGCCAGAACGGCGCCGACCCAGTCCGGCAGCCCATGCAGCGCGGCGAGCAACTGGTGGGTTCGGTCAACGCTTTCCTTTACGTCGCTAACGTCCCCGCGACGCGCCCGGCAAGCGATTACACGCCTCGGGTGGTCCCTTACAAATCCGGGGCCTCCGTACCGCTGGAGGCCCCATTCATCTGCTGGCCTGACGCCCCCTAGGGATTGTCGAATTCGATTGAAGATCGCCGATTGAAACCACATCGCCACAGGTCTTTTTCAATCGGCCATCGACATTCTCATCAATCGTCAATCACGGCGCCTACCGCGCAGGGCGCCCTAAAGTTGGAGCCGAGCCTGGCAACGTGTAGCGCAGGTTGACGAACACCTCGTTCAGAGTCGCATTTGCGGGCTGGCCGGTGGCAACGCTCCAGGGATCGCGCGTGAGGTACGAGTACTGGGCGATGAGGTTCAGTGCGCCGTACTTGGGATGCTTCCAGATGGCCTGGTTGAAGCCAAAAGTGGCCTCCTGGATGGTACGATTCTGGCTGCTCGATGAGCCGGTGTAGCCATAGCCAACGAGTTTGCCGGTGGTATCGATCACGGGGTCGCGGCCGATCATAATGCCGCCGTAATAAGCAAAGATCAACGTATTCTTGTTGGTATACTCGAAACCTGAAACCGTGGAGCTGCTGTGGAGCGGCGTAATGCTTCCGTCGGCGTTGGCAACCAAATCCGGGGCTTGGCCGAAGATGTAGCGGCCGCCGCCATCACTCCAGAAGTTGTTAGTGATCAAGCGAAGTCCCTTGAATATTTCCACATGCAGATTCGCGAAACCGCCTCCGCCCTCGCTCGAGAAATTGGCAGCAGGAATGGCTGCAACGGCAGGGGCGGTCTTGGTGGCGGCAACGGCAGCGACGCCGGGATAATAGACTTTAAAGCTCCGCTCCACCCCCCCGATTTCGAAGTGAACCCGTTTGCTGGGATCTAATGCCAATTTCGCAATGATATCGGGAGCAAGGTTGGGAGTGGCTATGCCACCGGAGCTTGCGCTAAAATCCAATTCGCCCGCATAGGGCGTAGCGAGCCCCGAGGGAAGGACGATGGAGGAACCTCCCGACGAGCCTCCGGCATATTGGTCCGGACTGTCGATCGCGACGGCGAAGGCCGCTTTGCCGGAAGGGTGATGATAAGCGAAGCGCAATTCGGGGATGCGTCCCCAAAACAAGCCCGCTTGGTAGTTTACGTCCATATCTTGCGTGTAGAAGATGTCGGAAGGAAGGGGCGAGATACCTTTGCGGCCTGGAGTGAGCAAGCTCCAGGTTTGGCCACCCAGAATTTCCCAACCGCCCTTCATAACATCGACCCAGTACAGCCGCGCGCGGAGAAGTTGGCTATTGCTCGACACCGCAATGTTGGTGCTGGCCGGCGTCCCCAGAAAGTCGGCTTCCATGTATCCGATGACGTGAGCGCCCTTCACGTCCGCATCGGTCCGGAAGCCGATTCGGGAGTTCTGTATGCTGAGGCGGAACTCGCTCAGATTAGTCTGGTAGGGGAGTACGCCGCCCGTGCTCGTGGCGTAGGGAATGCTCCCGAAGCTAGTGCCGATGTTACCGCCAGCGACATGGTTGTGAAATACACCTGTGAAATCCATAAATCCCACAGGGGTCAAAGTAGCGCTGCCGATGTGGAATGTGAGCGGTGAGACTTGATCGCCTTCCTTCGCTGCTTCCTGGGCTGCGGAGTGGATCGCTGCGGACGGGGTCAGCGTGGAGGCGAGCAGGCCGCCGCTGCTGTCCGCGGAACTGTTGTTCTTGGCTTTCGGAAGCACGGGACTGGTCGAGGCCACTTCGCCGAGGTTCGGCGTGGCGACCACCGCATTCTGCGTTGGCGCCGGCTCCGGCGCCGTTGGCGCTGGCGCTGCCGCGGCCGGCGCCACCTTGGCCGTGGCCGCCGCCGGGGTTTGATCCAGCTTCTGCTTCATCTGGTTCACAATTGAACGTAACTGTTCGATTTCCTTTTGTTGTTCTGCAACCTGCTGCTTCAGCGTCGAAACATCGTCTTTCTTGCCGGAATCTTTTGACGAGTTATCCGGCGCGGTTTGCGAAAATACAGGCGCAGCGAGCGCAATCATCATCACTGCGACCGCAAGGCACCTGCAGAAAGTTACTCTGGTCTGCATTCTTTGCCCCTCCGATTCGAGTGTATTTGTTTCATTGGGATTATCAGTACTCAACTTAAATGAATCGAGCTAATCATGGCGGGGGTGTATTCATGGTGCGTTACGTTATTGTTACATTTCTGTGAAGGGCAAAAAGGCGTTGCACAATGAGAGACTTGTCGTACTTGAAATTTTTTTTGGCTTGCGGTTGGGCGACGGCGCGGTTTTGCGGACTATTAATCGAGCACCGGTCAGGCTGGTGCGGCGCGGCGCCCCGGTGTGCTGGCGTGAAAGCCTCAGTTGCGGTCTAACGCTGTTTACCGTGGAATCGGTTCATTCTGTAGATTGAGTCATTCAGTGGGCAGTGGAGGCCTCGTGCTTTTCGAAGTCTGCGGCGTTTCGCTTTGAGCATCCTGAAATCGAGAAAAGCCGCAGATTCCCTACAGGGCGAAAGTCAGCGCTAACCGCTCTCGATTTTCGTTTCTTCGATCTTCAGGACCCGGCAATTCTGAGTATCGTAGGGTTCACATAACTCTCCGGAAAGAACCCCCATCGCCAGCACGATGCACTTTGCAAGTTGCCGAATTCTCGCCTCGCTGACCGCTTTGAGCCGAGACCTTGAGGGGAACAAGCTTTCCTTTCTCACAGTGGAGGTGTTTTCAGCTTGGGCCTCCGAGGCCTCGGCCAGACCCGTCTCGCCAGGTTTCAGCCGCACATGCGTCTCGAGCCCGCGCAGGGTGGTGGAAAGGGGTACAACCAAGACTGTGCTGGCCCTCGGATGTTGATTCCTTGCGTCCAGAGAGACGACAACCACTGGACGCGCGCCTTTGTCGGAAGGATCCGAGGGCATGCGAACAAACCAGATTTCACCGCGGCGGGGGTGAACGGGTTGGTGTTCCGTCACTGGATTCACTCCATCTTGACGGCAAGAGCTGCCTCGCTCAATTCACCCCACGCGTTCTGTTCCTCGGCCTCTTTGGTGGATGACGAGTCGTAGTACAGGGCCGTATGCGCGCTCAGTTCTTCAAGCTCAGCGCGCGCTTGGTCATCTGCGACAAGGCGCTCAACGTAAGCACTTACGGAAGGCGCCCCCCTCCGTCCGCTATGGGCTTTGAGAAAGCGGACCCTCTCCTTGGAAAGCGAAACGGTAATGCGCTCCTTCGCAGAAGCCCGACCCGACATCCTGGGGCCGGTTGTGCGGGTACCTTGTTTCTTCATACCAGTCGTATGCATATCGATCGTATTACTGTTGTGTTGCCGCATTTGTCAAATTCGGGGGCGCAGGGGTGGCGAAACAGTTTGATAGTGTAGCGGCGAATTTAGCTTGCCCATTGGCGGCGTAAAGCCGCCTCTTCATCAAACTGTACCGCTACCGGCGCGAGGAGCGCCGTATTTGTCGACCGCGGGTTTCCGTGGGAATCGGGATTCTGCCGGCAGGAGGATCCCTCGCGAACGGAAGAAGAGCTTCCGGTGTTTTGTCAAACTCGGCCCAAAAAGGCAAACCCCGGAAGCCCCTGGAGGCGCTTGCGGGGTTCGATATTCCAAATCGAGGCAACCTCGAAGGCCACCGGGCTGGGGACCTAGAAGAGGATCTTCAGGCCGAATTTAATGACGCGGTTTCCACCGCTGGTAAGGGACGGAACGCCGAACCCGGTCCCCTCATCCAAATACCCCGCGTCGTCCAAGTAGGAATCGACACTGGAGAAATTGGGGTGGTTGAACACATTCAGGAAGGCCGTGTGGAACTGGACCGCCACGCGTTCAGTCACCTTGATGTTTTTGAGGAGATTGAAGTTCGCCGTGTTGGTTCTGGCGTCCCGCAACGTGTTGCGTCCCACATTCCCCCACGGCGACCCGTAGACGGTGTCCGCATAGGCGCCGTTGACCAGGAAGCGAGCAGCGCTCGCGCTGATTGTCTGCACCGCCCCCGTCGTGTTAGCAGCATTCCAATTCAATAGAGTGTTGGGCGTCGCCGTGCATGCGAGGCCGTTGTAACTGCACAGGTCACCGGCATAAATAGCAATCTGGGAAACAGGAGCCGAAGGCGACAACAGGAAGGGGCGAGCTGACTCATAAGGCCCTACATAGTGGGCCATGAAGGCCGTGTCGTAAACGTCCCCGCCCGTACAATAGTTGAGGCAGTATTGGATGGGGGTGTATGGCTCGCCGCTGGAGAGAATGTAGGTACCCGAAAGCTCCCAGCCGCCCAGGACGCGCCCTACGAACCCTGGTTGATTACGGAAGATGGGGATTTGTTCGACGAAGGTCAGCGACCAGTTCAAGGGGAAATCAATTCCCGAAAGAGAGTGCTCGCCATGCAAAGTGTCGAAAGGATCTTGAGCGAAGGCGATGGGGTTGCCCGGTCCCCCCGTTGGGAAAATGTCACTTGCATTATCGGTCGTCTTGCTCCAGGTGAAGCCCGTGCGGAGGGTCAACTGCCTCCACAGATTGGTGGCGCGCAACTCGTTCTGCCACCCCGCGTAATCCGATACCGCGGTGTTGGTGCGCAAACGCTGGATGCCCAGATTGCAGTTCTCTCGTCCTACGGCCTTGGCCACCACGGCATTGGCCGACGCGCAGGGCGTCACTCCGGAAGGAACCAAGTTGGGGAAGCTGGACGCTAACCCGGCAACCAAGGGATTGCCATCCAAGGAGTCGAAGAGGCTGCCCCCGTGATTGCCCACATAACGTGACTCAAAAACGGCATGGGGACCGAGTTCACGCTGGATTCCGAAGGACCAGCCCTGCACATGGTCGGGCCCAAAGTCGGGCTTCACGGTCGTCTGGTAGGAATTGCGGGGATCCTGGACGCCCAGGGTCAAATAAGGCGCCAGTTGGGACCTGACGATATAACCAAGAGGATCGCCAGGAAGCGGGTTCTCGGCGGCGGTAGCGCCACTAAGCGACTGGGACAACACCACCGGCGTGGAGTTCTGAATGTTGAGGTAGATATTGTAGAAAGCAGGGTCGTAGGTCAGGCGGTAGCCCCCGCGGAAAACCGTCTTTCCACTTCCACCAAAGATTCCGCCCCAATTGGGTGAATAGGCAAAGCCGGCGCTGGGTCCGAAGTCATGTTTGTGGGAGGGAAGTCTTGGGAAGACTCGGACCGAAAGCGGGAGGGAGGGATTGAAAAGGGGAGCGGAACCCGTTTCATTTTTCGTGGTCTCGGTGTTAAACAGATTTGCCGGCTGACCAAAATAGGCATAGGAGAGGCCTAAACTCAGGGTCAAATTCCGCGAGGCCTTAAACTCGTCGCCCACATAAAGGAAATTGTCGTGTTCGCGGAAGTCCAGTTCTGGGTTTCCCACGGTGAGGCCGACCGACGACGGGATGTCCTGAATGTAGTCGGCTATCGTGCTGTATCCGTAAGTCCCGTTCTCGTTGGCAGGGAACACGTTCGGGGAGCGTTGGTAGGTAAGGTTCGCGCCAGCCTTGATCGTATGCTTCCCCTTCATCCAGGACAAGTTATCCTGCAACTGATAGGTGTTGACGATGCGCCCCTGGGGTAGATTACTTGCATAACCGAAGCCGGCGTAACCCGAAGGCGTGCTGATGCTGGCAAGCCCTTGAGCCCAGTCCCCCTGCTGAGGAAGTGTGTTCCCGTAAGAGTTTCCACCAAACTCAACACCCAGACGCCCATAGGCGAGGCGCGCTTCGTTCACGAGCGTGGGTGTGAAGTTGCGCGTCCAGTCCAAACCGGCTTGGTCGCCCACACTGGGAACGTCGCCCGGGAAGCCTGCCCAGGCGGTGCCAGTGCCATTCACGGGGGTGTCTTTCTGGTGAATAAATCGTCCGTAGACACGGTCCTTGGATCCCTGGTAGTCCATACGTGCCATATAATCCCATTCTTTATAAGGATCCGGTAGGCTGCGCTCAACCCCCGCAAACTCGACCGGTGTGGCGGAAAGAAGGCTTCCGTTCGTGCACGTAACGCCCGTGATGGTCTTGTCCGTTAAAGAACTAGCCTGGGGGCTGACAGACCCTGCTTTGATGGCATACGGCCCGTACTTATTCAGCGCCTGGATAACGCCGCTATTGGGGAGGCAGGAACTAAGCGTTGCCAAGCCGGTGGGAGTTGGCTCAAGGCTTCCAGTCGAGTCTACAAAGGACCCGGGTATGATTTCGTTGTCGAATCCCCCGAACACAAAAACCCGGTTCTTCACAATCGGGCCGCCCACGCTAGCGCCGCTAAATTCGTCATTGTAGGGCGGCACCTGGGTAAGACCTTCAAAGGCCTTTTGCGTGTTGGTCAGCGTGGCGGTCTTCCAGCTATTCTCGGAGCCGAAGATGGAACCGTGCCAATCATTGGTGCCCGACTTGGTGACGATGTTCACCACCGAACCCGAGTTGCGGCTATATTCAACGCCAAAATTGCTGGTGGTCAACTGGTACTCCGAGACCCAGTCCGTGTTGCCAATAAACATACCCGGGCCGGCCACGGAGTTGTCATTGTTGTTCGCGCCGTCGATTTGTTGGTCGTTGTTGCGGCCGCGGATTCCATTTACGGTAAAGCCGACACCGTTAGTATTCGAAAAGTTGTCGCCGCGAGAATTGTTGACTCCGGGAAGCATGATAGCAAGCAAATCCAAGCCCTCATTACCGAGCAAGGGCAGTTCGGTGATGGTGGAATTGCCTAAGCTGTTCGTAACCTGTGCTTCCGTGGCTTCCATCAGGGGGGCGGTGGCGGAGACTTCGACCAGAGTGGTAGCTTGGCCAACCTCCAATTGCAATTTCCCCACGGGAGTGGTGGCCGCGGCCGTCACGCCAACGCCCGTCATCTCCAGCGTTCGGAAGCCCTTCATGGTAACCGTCAAGTTGTAGCTCCCAATGGCCAACAAAGGGATGCGGAAAGCTCCGGTGGCGTCCGAAACGGCTGAGCCTGTCGAGCCGGTGGACGGATCACGTACTTCGATTTGCGCCCCCGGCACTACCCCGCCCGAGGCATCCACAAGCGAGCCTTCGATAGCCCCCTTAACAACTTGTGCCCAGCTCGTATTCGCGGTGGCTCCAATGGCCAAGACAAGCGCCGCCAGCAATGAAAACCCCAGCATTTCTGTCGGTCTCTTTGGGCTATTACGCATCATTCCTCCTAAACTAAGTATTTTGTTTAACTTGCCTCATGACACTTCTGACACTCCAGCCCATCAAATTCATTGATTGACCCGTGCGTTGGAGGGGGTGTTGTAGGCGACGTTCTCGCGTTGCGCACGTTCTACCCCTTCTGCGCAACGTAGGCCGCCACACCGTTGCGGTCATGGCTAGACAGGTTTGTAAAGACTCTCAGACGGTGCGAGTTTAAGTTGAGCCCTAACGACCCGGGAACTCCCTGAGTCCGAATAACTACCAAGTAAAGCGTCAAGTTCCGGAAGACAAAATGTCAAGCAATCCGCCTTCCAAATTCGCTGCGATGCTAACTCCTTGATCCTGCTTTCGCGCTTCAAATAATAAGCCTCGGGCTACTTTCCTAAATCCCAAAAATTGGATTCCGATACGCAAAACTGTATCGTTTCCTACTCGTTCCCCTGCCATGACAGCCGCCAGTCCATTAGCGCTTCTTGGCAACCTGTTTACTCTAATGTCAACGAGGCATAGGGCGTTTGCGGTGGGGTGGGTAGCGCAGCAGACTTGTTGCCTTCCGAAGTCTGCCCCTCCTCATGGCGCTCTAACGCGTCGCGCGATTTCGGGGCCCAGCCTTTGGAAGTGGCTCGCGTTCCAGGTGTAAATGGTCTTGGCGTGGGCCCTTAGAGCGCATTGCGCGAGGAGCGCGTCGTAGATCGCACCGCCAACGATTCCGTTCGCCGCGGCTTCCTGCACCGCTGCGAAGTATTCCTCGGGGTCGAGGGTCACGAGCGTGAGTCGTTCCCGGATGTTTTCGAGAAACAGCAGAACCTGCTCTCCGCTGAGGCGGTGCCGGCCAGGCGGACGGGTCAGGGTGGAGTTGCGGCACAGCGCGTATCGCAGACTCTCCGAAGGGCGGAAGACTCTGATATCCGGACGCCTTCCCGTTAGGCCGCGCCCGCCGCTTCGTGCCCGCCATTTTGTCCTTCTCTTGCGCAGTTTTCGCTTGACAACCCGGCCCGTCTATGATAGCCTAGAACTATGAGGGTCGGGGAACGGCGCGCGTCGGCGGACGGTGCTGGAAGACAACGGGGGATGACTCCGGCGGGGGCGGAGGGAAAGAAACAATCAACAACATTTTTTATGACGAACGAAGCCAGTATATCTTTGAAAACAAAGCACCGATTTTTGAAACGAACTCAAAACGAACTCAAAAACGAAGCCCATTTCGAGCGCAAAATGCACAGCGCGAGGCAAAAACCAGCCTTAAATGGACAAGGCTAGGAGAACTTCTCCAAACCACCGCCAAAAGGAATGGCGGAGCCCTCCGGAAGGGCCGCTCGGTCTTTTTGTCGCTCTGAATCCTGAACCCTGAATCCTGCCTCAGCACCGTTCCACGCGGCAGAGCAGCGCCGTGTGCGGCCAACTGCCGATCACACCAAACGGCTGTAGTGTACCTCTGAGCGGGTTCCAACGAAATGGAGTAGAATGAGAATCCGAAACCCGCCGGCTTTCGCGGCGTCAGTGATTCGTCGCGTCGAAGGTTTCTGCAATGAAATGGTAATTGATGGTCACAACCTATTGCGGCGACCTGAACGGTGCTCCCGATTGGTCTTATGGATAGCAGTAGGGGGGGCAGTCTTGCTTACCCCCGGCTTCTTGCGGGGGTCGTGGGATGGCCCGCCAAACTCCCCGACAGCGAGCGCGCACTTTCTTCCGGATCGAGTCGTTTCACCTGGCCAGGGCTCTTTTGCCGGCGGCGATTTCGACTTGCCGTTCGGCCTCGGCCTGCCTGGGGCAACTGGGGCATCAGACGAGGTTGATGCGCAGGCGCCAAGTGGGGATCAAACCGGACGCCCGAGCGGTTCGGCTTCGCCTCCCGCTGAAGACCATAAGCAGTCGACAGACGTAAACGCCATCACCGGCATGGCTGTCGCCCCGCAAACAAACTACACTCCGTTGACCCTGAATGAGCGTTGGAAGCTTTACTTGAAGATGACATATGCCTCCGCAGGCCCTTACTTCAGCCCGCTCGTGAACGCCTTGGCGCTCGATCAAGCCAGCGACACTCCGCGCCAGTGGGGCGACGGGTTTGCCGGCTTTGGCCGGCGATTGGCTTCGCGCGCCGGCAACGCAGTTCTTCAGGGCACTTTTCAAGCACCCTTGGCAGCCCTTCTTCATGAGGATGTCCGGTACATTCCGACCAGCCAGCGCAGCATCCAGCGTCGTGCCCTGCACGCCGTTCTCTACAGTTTCCTTACCTATAACGACAAGGGTCATCCAACCCTCAACATTGCCAACCTCGCCGCCTTCTACGCGTCTACGGCCGTGACAACCACCTGGCTCCCAGGAATTGGCAACTCGGCCAGGTACACATTCACGAATGCCTCCCAGCAGATTGCGCTCAGTTTTCCACTGAACGTCGTCCAGGAATTCTGGCCGGAGATTCAGCGCCATCTCTTCCGGCGGCATTAGCCGGCAGTCTGCCGTCCAAAATGGAGTAATATAGAGATATCAAACCAGCTCTTGGGTGCACGGCCTGAGGGAAACCGGCTTGCCGGTGATTTCATCATAATGAATGGCGGTTCGTTGCGAGAGCGTACGCCTGGGAGATTGTCGGACTAATGCTAAATCGAAGATCCTGGCCAAGCGGCTTGGGGATGGCTCTCCTAATCATCCTGCCGCTCGGGCCATCCCACAAACTGCTGGCCTACCAAAGGGGAGAGTCCCCGTCTTCGGGCTCTTTCGAAACGCCGGCCACACTCGGGAACGATGCGGGACTTGACCTAACTCAAGCGGCTCCGGCCCAAGTTCCAACTCTTTCGCAAACCCAACCTGCCGCTCCCCAAAGCCCAGCCAAACCCGCGGACGATCCGGCAGCCGACCCGATCCAACCGGCTACCACCCCCAAACATAAGGAAAATGACCGGATTTTCTTTGCCCTGCCCAATTACTTGACTGTGGAGAATTCCGCCTCTTTGCCGCCGCTTACGACGGGGGAAAAGTTCAAGACAGTGGCGGAAGGGTGCTTTGACCCTGTTGAGGTCGTGTTCATGGGCATCGAAGCCGGGATCGGCCAAGCCGACAACACAAACCCCACCTATGGGCAAGGGTTTGTCGGTTACTCAAAGCGCTTCGGGACGGCTTATGCCGACGCCATCGTCGGGAACTTCGGGACGGGCGCCATATTCCCTGCGTTGCTGCGGCAGGACCCGCGTTACTACCAGTTGGGAAAAGGAAATTTCCTGCACCGTTTCGTGTACGCCGCCGGGCGTGTTCTTGTCACGCGTTCAGACACGTCGGGGAAAACTCAGTTCAACTTCTCGGAGTTACTCGGCAATAGCATGGCCGCAGGCGTTGCCAATGCCTACCACCCTGGTCCTCATACCCTTGCCAGCAACTCCGGTGTATTAGGCACACAAGTTCTGTTGGATGCCCTCGGCTACGAGTTGAAGGAGTTTTGGCCGGACATTCACCACCTGCTGCTGCGCCTCCACCACCAGCCCTGATTCCCCTCGAGTAGCACAGGCACTCGAGCCAAAGCCCGGGGCCGGCTCAACGCGCCGCGGGCGCCGGCAAAATGGACTATGCTACATGTCGAGGCGACACCATCAGCTTGAGTCCGAACTGAAAACGTAGCTATGGATGGAGTCTCGGTTGGTCAAGACAGCAAGTGGCAGGAGCTTGCTTTGATCAGCAGATAGACTTTGGTCCCTGGCCTGAGGTCGAGGGCATCAAGCGCTTGGGCGGTTATACGGACTTTCAGATCCACACCGCAGGCCGTCAGCAGATCCACCTCTTGCCCCTCCCGCACAACTTGCTTGATAGTAGCCGGTAAGTGGTTTCTTGCGCTTGTCTGTCCGATCCGCTCTCGCGAGACAATAATATCGTCCGAGCGAATTCCAATTATGACCGAGGTGGTTTTTGGCAGCGCGACATACGGGATTACAAGCTGGCATCCCGCGAGGTCTATTACGCTGATTCCTTCGGGTTCGTTGTGATCGTGAACCGTTCCGGCTAAAACATTCTCGCCACCAACTGCTCGTGAGGCCGCCGAGTCTCGAGGTGCGTTGAAAACCTCCGCGGGCTTCCCCTCTTGCACGATGCGGCCTGCATTCAAGATTAGCGCGAAGTCGCCTAGCCGAACTGCGTCAGCCGGACTATGTGTGACGTAGAGAAAGGGGATCTTCGATTTCCGCTGCAAATCAACGATCTCCCCCAACAAGCGCAGGCGAGTCGCCGCATCAAGTGCCGACAGCGGCTCATCGAGCAACAGCATGGCAGGACCTGACCCTAAGGCGCGTGCCAGGGCGACCCGCTGTTGCTCGCCTCCCGAAAGCTGATAAGGGCGGCGATCGGACGCATAGGCAATTCCCAACTGGTCGAGCAGTTCGATTGCCCGGTCGCGCCGCCCCTTAGGAGTGGCCGACCTGATTGCGTACGCGACGTTTTGCACGGCGGTCAGATGCGGAAACAACAGGTAATCTTGGAAGACGAACCCAATACTCCGGCGTTGGATCGGTACGTTGGTCCCTGTCTCCGAATCAAAATAGACTTGTTCACCCAGTTCGATCCTTCCTTCGTCTGGTACCACAATGCCCGCAATCGATCGCAAGATGGTCGTCTTACCCGATCCCGAGGGACCAAAGAGAACCGTGATTCCCTGCCGCGCCATGAAACTGGCGTCCAGCGCAAAGGTAACCCGGCCGTTCGTTCTGAACTCTTTCTTGAGCTTGGCGTTCAGCATCGGATCAGGCACTCTTCGGTGGTCGCGTCAGGACATTGGTGAAATAGATCGTCACAATAGAGGTGAAGGTCAGGATCAGAGCCAAGGCTCGGGCCTGCCGGTCCTCTCCCGCTATGAACGCTTCGAAAATCGCCAACGGCATCGTCTGAGTTTTCCCGGGAATATTACCGGCGAGCATCAAAGTGGCCCCGAACTCTCCCAGCGCACGCGCAAAGCTTAAAACGATGCCCGCCAGAATGCCACGAAACGCCAGCGGTAAGTTCACCCGGAAAAAGGTTTCCAGTTCTCCCTTGCCAAG
>Ga0187864_10002085_pt1 | contig 17856 bp, 11 predicted proteins | sample June2016WEW_11_4_FD_132985 | JGI IMG/M metagenome (GOLD analysis project Ga0187864, IMG submission 132985) | Peatland microbial communities from SPRUCE experiment site at the Marcell Experimental Forest, Minnesota, USA - June2016WEW_11_40 | ecosystem: Environmental > Terrestrial > Soil >...
CCTCGAACCCCGGGCGCTTAAAGGCCGGAAGAAACATTTTCCCTATATGACCTCACCCCGGACCGAACTCAAATCACAACTCTACGCCAAATACAAAGATATGAGCTAACTTCGTGGCATTAGGTCATCCTGATTTATGTCCGCCACAGCAATCGGTCCAAACCTCCCGCTCCAAAAAAACTCCAAGTTTTCTCCTTGAAATAAGACCAATGTTAGGGTAATGTTCGCATTGCGTCGGGTTCGCAATTTCGTTCAACCCAAACGGAGACTCCCCATGTCCGCCGATTCCACGGCCCCAAGGCCTTCCTCCTTCCGCTGTTCAACTGTCTACTGTTCTACTCTCTCGCGAAGCGTACCCTCCCTCCCCCCCCGAAATGGGATATTCTGAGATAGGATGTGACTTTTTCGAAGCCCCGGGATGGCCATCCCGGGGCTTGTTTGTCGAACGACGACCGATCGTATGAAACCGCAACACAGCAGTGTTTAAAGCTTCTTCAAATAATCGCCGAATTGGCTATACTGAATATCGTCATGCACACCTCTCCCGAAAGTCTGGCCGAAATAAACCGCTAGGCGCGTTCCGGCGCCGGTCCCGATTGATCGGGACTTCCGCCGCCGCGCCGGTCCATCCGTTTGACTCTCGCTGTTTACCCTCTAATTTAGCTGGACTTTTGAGGAACCAATCCATGCAAGCCATCGAAACGCGCTACCGCACGCATACCTGCGGGCAGCTTCGCAAAGCCGACGTCGGCAGGACCGTCAAACTCGCCGGGTGGGTGCATTCCTACCGCGATCACGGCGGGCTGCTTTTCATCGACCTGCGCGACCGCGACGGGCTCACGCAGCTTGTGTTTGACCCCGACGCATGCGGCAAAGCCCATCACGAGGAATCGCGCAAACTTCGCTCGGAATGGGTCATAAGCGTCACCGGCGTCGTCGCGGCCCGCGGGGAGGCGATGGTCAACCCCAAACTTCCCACCGGCGAAATCGAAATCCGCGTGAAGGAACTAGAGGTCCTCAGCATTTCGCCCACGCCGCCGTTTACGCCGGATGAACACGAAACCGTCAGCGAGGAGAAGCGGCTGGCATTTCGGTATCTGGACCTTCGCCGGGCTGATATGCAGACCAACCTGCGCACGCGCCATCATGTGACGAAGATCATGCGGGATTATCTCGGCGAACTGGGATTTTGGGAGATCGAGACGCCGATCCTTACCAAATCCACGCCGGAAGGGGCGCGGGATTTCATCGTTCCATCGCGGCTGATGCCGGGGAGCTTTTACGCGCTGCCGCAGTCGCCGCAGCTTTTCAAGCAGCTTTTGATGGTCAGCGGGTGCGACAAGTACATGCAGATCGTCCGCTGTTTTCGCGACGAAGACCCGCGGGCCGATCGCCAGGCCGAGTTCACCCAGCTCGACGTGGAAATGTCGTTCATCGACCGCGAGAACATCATCGCAACAATTGAGGGATTGCTCCGGCAAATCTGGAAGGAAATTCTCGGCAAGGAAATTCCCGATCCGATCCCCCACATGCAATATGACCAGGCGATGAACGAATACGGCTCGGACCGGCCGGACCTGCGATTCGGAATGCGATTGCACGACATCACGGATCTCGGACAACAGACCGATTTCGGCGTTTTCAAAAGCGCGGCGATGGTCAAGGCAATTGTCGTCCCCGGCGGCGGGAAACTGAGCCGAAAGGAAACCGACGCCCTGGCGGAATGGGCCAAGGGGTTCGGGGCCAAGGGATTGGCTGTCACGAAGGTGACCGCCGGCGCCTTGGATACGGGCGTGGCCAAGTTCCTGGCTCCGATTGCCGCGAAGCTCATCGAGCGAACGGGGGCCAAAGACGGCGATCTGCTCTGCTTCGCCGCGGACAAGCCGAAAATCGTTCACAAGGTCCTCGGCGAGCTTCGGCTGAAGATGGCCCGCGACATGAAATTGCCGGCGTCCTGCGAATTCGCCTGGGTATGGGTGGTCGATTTTCCCGCCTTCGAGTTCGATGAGGAGGAAAAGCGGTTTGCCGCCACGCACCATCCTTTTACGAGTCCGCTGGACGGCGATCTGGCCAAGCTCGACAGCCGCGACCGCTCGACGATCGAATCGATCAAAAGCAAGGCGTACGACATCGTGTGCAACGGAAGCGAAGTCGGCGGCGGATCGATCCGCATTCATCGCATGGACATTCAGCGGAAGGTTTTTTCGCTGCTGGGCATCGACGAGACGGCGCAGAAGGCGAAGTTCAGTTTTCTGCTCGACGCCCTGAATTTCGGGGCCCCGCCGCACGGCGGGATCGCGCTGGGGCTGGATCGATTGACCATGATCCTTCGCGGCATCACCAACATCCGCGACGTGATCGCGTTCCCAAAAACCCAGAGCGGCGCCGACCTGATGTGCGGCTCGCCCAGCCCGGTGGACGAGAAGCAACTGCGTGAAGCAAATATCCGCGTCGTCCTGCCGACGGGAAAGACCGAAGCGGCTCGGTAAGCCGTGCGAAAAGTCGCTTTCCTGGGATGGGCCGGCGAGATCCAGTGCTTGCGCGAGTTTTGTCGAACGCCTGTTGTAAGCAAATTCCCCTACGCCAATTGCAGGGGAAAACCTGATTCCTCCGTCCCCGTGAAATGCCGATAGTGCCGCGTATTATGAATGCGATGGATCGTAATACGAGGAAAAAGAAGAATTCACAGGGCGTCGGCCGTCTCAGCATTTCTCTTCCGCGGGGATTGTTGAAGGACCTGGACCAAATGGTCGGTGAAAAAGGGTACGCCAACCGTTCGCTCATGATCGGCGACATGACCCGCGACTGGCTGGTGGAACACCGCACGCAGCATGGCGACCGAGAGATCGCGGGCACGATTACGCTGGTGTACGACCATCACCGGAGCCACGTTCAGGCGGTTTTGACGGACCTCCAGCATGACCATCACCACGCCATTATTTCAACCCTTCATGTGCATTTAGACCATGACAATTGCCTGGAGGTGATCGTGGTGCGCGGGAAAGCGGCCGCGGTGAAAAAGCTCGCGGATGAACTGATCGCGACCAAAGGCGTCAAGCACGGGAAACTAACGTTGACGAGCACGGGAAAGGATTTGATCGGATGACAACTCCACAGCCCGATATCCCGCCGAAAGAGGCCGACGACCATCGTCGGCGGAGATTCACGTGAAGAAATCTCATCTGAGACTCACTTTGGTGGCTCTGTTGCTGCTGGGGATCAATCTCATCATCTGGGCGGCGGCGTTGCTGGCCTTTCACCATTATCCGCTGCTGCTGGGTTTCGGGGCCGAGGCTTTCTCGCTTGGCTTGGCGCATGCGCTGGATGCGGATCATATTTCGGCGATCGACAACGTCACCCGAAAGCTCATGCAGGAAGGGAAGCGCCCGATGTTGGTCGGCTTCTTCTTTTCCGTCGGCCATTCGACAATCGTCATCCTGCTTTCACTGGCCATCGCCATGACCGCCGCTCGCATTCAGTCTCGCTTTGACGGGCTGGAGCGCATGGGCAACGTGCTGGGAACGGCCATCAGCGCGCTGTTCCTGTTCGGCATCGCGCTGATCAACCTGCTGGTGCTCCGTGGCGTCGTGCAGACCTTTAGGCGCGTCAGGCTGGGCGAGCCCTACGTCGATCTGGACCTCGATGGGATGCTTTCCCGAATGGGCGCGATCGGGCGAATGGTCCGCCCCATGCTCCGCCTGGTGGACAGCAGTTGGAAGATGTATTTCGTCGGATTTCTTTTTGGACTAGGATTCGACACGGCAACGCAGGTGGGATTGCTGGGGATCGCCGCCGCCGCCGGCACGCAGGGGATACCCATTTGGTCGATCCTGCTTTTCCCGCTGCTGTTTACGGCCGGCATGTGCATCGTAGATACCGCCGACGGCGTTCTCATGCTGGGAGCCTACGGATGGGCGTTCGTCCGCCCGGTCCGGAAGCTCTATTACAACATCACGATTACCGCCGTGTCCGTGTTTATTGCCGTCGTGGTGGGCGGCATCGAGGTGCTTCCGCTGCTGAGCGACCGGTTCAATCTCCATGGCTCGTTTTGGGAACGCATCAATTCCCTGTCCGACGACAAGAACTTTGTCTGGGTGGGCGTCCTGATCATTGTCATCTTCGTCGCGAGCTGGACCGCGTCGGCTCTGCTCTATCGATTCATGGGATACCACAAGCTTGAGATGAACTCGGAAGTCGCGGCCCGTTCCACGTAGTCATGTAACGGTCTCAATTCAAATGGTCTAGGCCGCCAGGTAAAGGGAATGGGAACCGAATGAACTGGGAAGCACGTTCTGTTATCGCGCTTCTCAGGCGGCATTGGATCAATCTCGGGTTCCGCAACTTATTGGCGTTGATGCTGATTGGGGTGATGGCAGAGATTGGCCATGCGCAGACCAAACCAGCCAATCCGAGTGCGATGAACCCATCAACGCCAACCACGCAGCCGGCGCGTGCTGCCTCAACCCGACCGACAACAGGCCCATCGATGGAATTGCCCAAGGCCCAAAACGGTCCCACTGCCGTTGCGCCCGAAATCGTCGTCCGGGGACGCGATGAGGATCTCGTCGGAGTGGCCGATACCTCCAATCAGGGATATATCGGCCATGATGAAATCGAAAGCCGACCGCTACTCAGGCCGGCGGAAGTGTTGGAAGCGATCCCGGGACTGGTGATTACCCAACACAGCGGTGATGGAAAAGCGAACCAATATTTTTTGCGGGGCTTCCAGCTCGACCACGGGACCGATTTCGCGGTGTCCCTGGACGGCGTCCCTCAAAACCTTCCCACGCACGCCCACGGACAAGGATATTTAGACCTGAACGACCTCATTCCTGAACTGATCGACAACATCGATTTTCGCAAGGGACCCTATTACGGTGAGGTCGGTGACTTTTCCGCCGCGGGCTCAGCCGACATCAAATATGTGGATACTTTACCGCAAGGAATTGTTTCATTGACCGGCGGCATGTATGGATACGGACGCGCTCTCGTCGCGGATTCATTTCAACTCGGCGATGGCAATTTGCTTTACGCATTTGAAGCATTCCACGAGGATGGCCCTTGGGACGTCCCGGAAGCGTATCTGCGGCTCAACGGAATCCTCAAATACAGCGACGGCAACGCGGATCAGGGCTGGAGCGTAACCTCGCTGGACATGCACGGCGACTGGAACGCGACCAATCAGGTTCCCCAGCGCGCCATTGATGAAGGAATCATCGATACCTACGGGTCGCTCAATCCCACCGACGGCGGCAATACCGAGCGTTACACGCTCACCGCTGAAGGTCATCAAAGAGACGCCGACGGTGAGACCAAACTCCAAGCCTATGGCGCCTGGTATGACATGACCTTGTGGAATGATTTCACTTACTACCTCAATAACCCGGTGGATGGCGATCAGTTTGAACAGAACGACCAGCGGTTTTATGGAGGCGTGGAGGGATCGCACACCTTTTTTGGCAGCCTATTCGGGCGAAGTTCCGACACGACGGTTGGACTTCAAATCCGAAGCGACGATATCCATACCGGCCTATTCAACACGGAAGACCGTGTGCAACTTTCGACCGTGGAGACCGACCACGTCATCGAAAGCACGGCGGGCGTGTATGTGGAGAACCGCACCCAATGGGCCGACAAATTCCGCACCGAGGGCAGCCTTCGCGAAGACTACTTCAATTTCCGCGTGAACAGCGACATCGATGGGAATTCCGGGAACGCAAACGCCGCCCAGTTCAGCCCAAAACTCAACCTTGTTTTTGGTCCCTGGGATGAGACGGAGTTTTATGCCAGCGGCGGCTACGGGTTTCACAGCAACGACGCACGCGGGATCGTAAGCACGGTTGTTCCAGACAGCTTGCTGCCGGCGGCACGCGTGACTCCATTGACACAGGCGCTGGGCGGTGAAGTCGGGGTGCGCACCGAGATCATTCACGGTCTCCAGAGCACCCTTTCGCTCTGGCTGCTCGACCTGAAATCTGAAGAGGTTTTCGACGGGGATACCGCCGAGACCGTTCCCAGCGGACCAAGCCGACGGATCGGCATTGAGTTCGGGAATTATTACGACGTGACAAAATGGCTCACGGTGGACGCCGACTACTCGATTTCCCAGGCCAGGTTCACGGATCACGAAGCCGCCGGTGACTACGTGCCCGAATCCATTGGGGAAGTGGTGCAGGCCGGCATCACCTTCCACGATTTTCCGAAACTTAAAAAGCTATATGGTGCGATTCGTGTGCGCTACTTTGGGCCTCGGGCGCTAACCCAGGACGACAGCGTCACGTCGAATTCCTCGACCCTCATTAACGCTGAATTGGGCTATAACTTCACTCCGCAACTGACATTGAAAGCCGACTTTTTGAACCTCGGCAACGTCAAGACGGATGATATTCAATACTACTACGTTTCTCGGCTTCCCGGCGAGCCGGCGGCTGGAGTCGCCGGCGTCGTCCTCCATCCGGCCGAACCGTTCGAAGCGCGTTTCACCCTGGTCTACAGATTCTAACGTATGCAAGCTGCAGCCAATATACGATTCTGACGAGCAGAAATGCGATGATCCAGAGCGTAACCGAATTCGATCAAGCCAACGAAGCCGAGACGCGCGAGCAATGCGATCTCGACGGTCGGCTTACCAATGAGGCCGAGGGGAAAGAGCCGGAACAAATGTCGCCCGCTGAACAACTGGTGGATTGGGAAGCAGAGAGCACGGGCGGCGAGTCCGATGTGCGTCGGACGGCCAGCCGCCGTCTGCAAAGGAAGGTGTTCAGTTTTGCATTCGTCGCATCGGTCTCGGCGCATGCGATGACGGTGGGCACACTTTATCTCGTAACGCGCCCAACACGGACAGCGCCGCAACTGATCCTGGCGATGCCGGCCGCTTCTGAAGCAGTGAATTCGGAAGAAATTGAAAGCACGGACCAAACGGAATTTCCCCTAGCTTCAAAGCTGCCGCCGTTCCAGCCCATTGTGCAACCCGATATTCCGCCAGTGCTGGCGCAGCGTGATCCCGTCGAGAATCCGACCTCAGATTCCTGGAATATTCCCGTCTCTCCGTTAGTCCTGGATGCTCCAGGAAATACACGGGACGTCGAGCAGCCGCTTGAACGAAGCTCGGCGGATGATGCGATTCCACATATTAGGCGGCTTCCGCCGCTTCGCAAACAATCGGCATTACTGACGCCGATCATTGCCGCGCAACCGACATCGGCGGCTCCGATTCCAGCGCGTGCCCCGGCCATCAGAACAAGTGCGCGGAACCGGCGCGGCGCGAAGAATGGTTACGATGATCGCGGCCTGCCGATTCCCGATTATCCTCCGGAGTCTCGTCGGCGCGGCGAACAGGGTCTGGTCCTACTGGATGTTGAGGTAAAAGCAGACGGCACTCCAGGTGCCATCACGGTTGTGAAAGACCCCGGCTTCCCACGCTTGGTGGATGCCGCCATCGAAGCGAGTCGAGAAGCCGCATTTGAACCCGCGAAAGTCGATGGTGTGCCAGTGATCGCGCATATCCGAATCCCTTTTCGATTTGTCCTTCAATAATGGAATTGTGGGCTGATCATGCACGCGTATTGGCCCGTCGGCGTAGAGGTGCAGTCTGCGCACCGCTCATCTACAACAAGGCCGGCGATTTGCTTGAAATCTCACAGGCGGCAATAACGATCTTTCCTGCCGGTTCGACGAAAGGATTTGAGGCGGAAATCACTCAGGCCAATTCTGACGACGTTGCCAGCTTTAAGGCTGACATGGACATTGGCTTGTCACCCCACTTGCCACCCAAGGGTGAATTCGGGCATAATTCCACGGAGTCCGGCGGAGTGAAAGCCGCATCCGCCGGCGGTGACGAAATACTCGGGAAAACCAAGGTGAATCCAGGTTTTTTCGGGGGTAATGTCGCATCTTGGAGAGGTGGCCGAGTGGCTGAAGGCGACGGTTTGCTAAACCGTTATACGGGGTCAAACTCGTATCCCGGGTTCGAATCCCGGCCTCTCCGCTATATTGCCGAGCAGGTTTGTAACCGACTGCGCGGGGTCATGAAATCCCAATCGCGATGCCCGCGAGGAACACCAATATCCCGCCGACGATGACTTGAAACGCCGCCGACAGAAATGGCGTATCCATGTAATGATTCCGCACATAGCTGATGGCCAGCAATTCAATTGCCACGACCACGGCCGCTATGCTCGTGGCGGTCCTGAATCCGGGAATCAGATACGGCATCGTGTGACCGATTCCTCCGGCCGTGGTCATCAGTCCGCAGACCACGCCTCGCAGCAGCGGCTTGCCGCGGCCGGTCATGCTGCCGTCGTCGCTGAGGGCCTCGGCAAATCCCATGGATATGCCGGCGCCGACGCTGGCGGCCAATCCGACGCGGAATGCATCGGTGGAGCTGTGCGTGGCGAACGCCGCCGCAAACAGCGGGGCGAGCGTGGAAACCGAGCCATCCATGAGGCCGGCGAGGCCCGGCTGAACCACTTGCATGACAAACAGGCGGCGGCGCGTTTCCTCCTCGCCTTTTCTAGCGTCGGGCGTCAGGTTCTTTTTCTCCAGGGCCTCGGCCAACTCCGTATGTTTCCGCTCCGCCTCGGCCAGGTCCGTCAGCAGCTTGCGCGTCGATACGTCGGTGGTTCGTTGTGACGCCAGCTCGTAGAACCGGCGCGTTTCCAGCTCCATGGTTTCAGCCTGCCTGCGCACGGCCTCGATTCCAAGCCGCCGGCTGAGCCACACGGGCCGGCGCCGCACAAACCCGCGCACGTCCTGTCGCCGGATCAGCGGGATGTGTTCGCCGAATCGCCGGCGATAGAGTTCGGTCAGGCCGCGGCGATGGTTCTCCTCCTCGTTTTGCATTCCGCGGAATATCTGGGCCGTGGCCGGATAGTCGGCCTGCAGGCCCTCGGCGAAGTCGGCGTAAATGCGACTGTCTTCCTCTTCCGATGAAATCGCCACCGCCAGGATTTCCTGGTCGGTCAAGTCCTTGAATCGTTTGGCCATTGGAATTCCTCATCCGGAGCGGCCGGGAGCCTTGATGACATTCTGGAGCAAATCGTTGTTGGTCTCAAGACTGGGCTTGTGCGGGAGATGCTTCTTTAGGCGGCTGGAATGTCTTAGGCGGGTGCTTTTGATCCGCGGATTCGGCTCGATTGGGGCAGGGGAAGGCGGTGGGAGCGCGCTTTGCAGCTTGATTGCTGAACGAAGGATCGGTGAGTTACACATTCACAGGCGTCCATGGTCGGCGAACGGGGGACGCTTATTTACGGCGCGGATAATAAGCCATTTCTGCGGTCGATCTCGATCCCTGTATGAAAGCCGCCGGCCAAGGTTCGGTCCCATATCTCGGTGCGTGAGAATACCTATAAGTACTGCTAAATAGCCGCTCTAGCTCTCCCGATCATTAAAGTCAGTACAGCTTTTTTCGCGCGACAGCCGAATCGCCAGATCGGTAGTGCTTCAAATGAAGGCAACGAAGGCCGCCGGAGCGGCCGAAACGCCGTCGACCTCAACTGGTTGCCGCACTCGCAAGCCGGGGGAACTGATCGATTTTCAGCCAAGCGACATGGCAGGTGTGAACCATGGCCGAGCGCTGGGAAGCGGAGACGGTGCGTTTTGAATGTCGGTGGCCGGTGTGAATGGTGTGTCGTTGCACAGGCGCAATGATGAAGTCATCGAAGGGAAAATGGTCATTAATCACCGAGATAGCGGCGGTGATTATCACGGTAGCATTTTTAGGAGCGGGACGAACCCGTGGCGGGGCTCCCACGCTCTTGGATACTTCGAGCAAGGTGTACGAAATCAAGGCTGCGTTCATTTACAACTTTGCGCAATTCACGCAATGGCCCGACTCGGCGTTCGCGAGCAATGATTCTCCATTTATCCTCGCTTTTATCGGCGATAGCCCGCTGGGCCCCGCGCTGGAGCACGTGTTGGACGGAAAGGCGATCGCCGGACACCCGATCGTCCTAAAACATCTGGATTCGGTGAATCAAATCAGCGGTTGTCACCTGCTGTACGTTCCGGAATCCTGCGACGGTGATCTAGATGACATCTTCAATGCCATCGGTAATCAGCCGATCTTAACCGTTGGAGAAACGACCAAGTTCATGTGGGCCGGCGGAATCATTCGATTCTTCATCGCCGACGGAAGGATTCGTTTTGAGATCGGCCCGGATGCCGTTGACAAGGCGGCCTTGCGTCTGAGTTCCCGGTTGATGAGTTTAGCCACGATCTTCAAAAAGCATTGATCAGCCAGAGCAAGCGCGACAGAAAGAGGTGAAGTGAACTATGCGATTTATTGAGCGACTCAGCATTCGGGCAAAGCTGATCGTGCTTGGCATGCTCACGACGAGCGTGGCGATGCTGGTGGCATGCTCGATTTTTCTGATCTACGACTATCGACAGATCAAGGAGCGGACGGTGGACGAGTGGAAGGCGATGGCGCGCATCGCCGCCGGGGACGCGTCGGCCGCCGTCAGCTTCAACGATTCGGATGCAGCCACCAACACCTTGCGAGCCCTCGGCCTGGAAACGCACTTGCAATCAAGCGCGATCTACAAATCGTCTGGCGAGCTGTTGGCCAAATACATTCGCGCCGGTTACGGCGGGTCGATTCCCAGTCAGACGGGGGTCGAAGGGAGCAAATTCGGCGATGGATTCCTCGAGGTATGGCAACCGATCCGTGACGTCAACGGAGAGCAGATTGGTTGGGTATACACGAGTAGCGATCTCCGCCAACTGCACGAGCACCTGATCGGCTGCCTCTTTGTGATCCTGACGGTTTTGTCCGGCACGATGGCGGGGACCTATTTCCTGGTGGCGCGCCTACAGAGAGTGATTTCAGGACCCATTCTGAACCTGACCGCGGTGGCGCGATCGGTTTCCACGGCCAAGGATTATGGGCTGCGGGTTGGCACGACGCAGCGCGAATCGGATGAATTGGGCGTTCTGATCGCCTGCTTTGACGAAATGCTTTCGGAGATTCAGAAGCGCGACGCTCAACTGACGCTGCATCGCGAGCACCTGGAGGAGGAGGTCTCGGCGCGAACCGTCGAGCTGAAGGCGACCAACACGATGCTGGAGGCGGCCCGGATCAAAGCGGAGGAATCCAGCGCCGCGAAGTCGGCGTTCCTGGCGAACATGAGCCATGAGATTCGCACGCCGATGACCGCCATTCTGGGTTACGCCGACCTTATGCTGGCGCCGATCCAGACGATGTCGGACCGGATCAACTGCTTGCAGGTGGTTCGCCGCAATGCGCGTCACCTCATGGACCTCATCAACGACATCCTGGACATCAGCAAGATCGAAGCCGAGAAGATGACCGTCGAGAGGATTCCTCACGACATTGCCAAGACGGCGGTGGAGGTTGCCTCCATGCTGCGGCCCAGGGCCCTCGCCAAGCAATTGGCGCTGCGCGTGGAATTCGTCGGGCCGATTCCCACCAAAGTCAAAACCGATCCCCTGCGCCTCAAGCAAGTGCTGGTGAACCTTGTCGGCAACGCAATCAAGTTCACCGAGCAGGGCGAAGTCTGCCTGAAGGTCTCCGTGGAACCGCGCGAGGCAGCCAGCCACATTCAGTTCGATGTTTGCGACACCGGCATCGGGATGACCAGCGAACAGATGGGCCGCCTGTTCCAGCCATTCGTTCAGGCGGATGAATCGATGACGCGCAGATACGGCGGCACGGGGCTGGGTCTGGTGATCAGCAAACGGCTGGCGCAGTACATGGGCGGCGACCTGGGGGTGAAATCCGAAGTTGGTAAAGGCAGCGTGTTCTCGCTTTGGTTTGACGGCGGATCGCTCGAAGGAATTGAATTGCGCCGCGATCTGACTGAGGCCACCCTGAACGTCGAAACCGAGGTGGTCCCATCCGAGGAAATCACGCTTCGCGGCCGAATCCTGCTTGCCGAAGACGGCATCGACAACCAGCACCTTCTGACGATGTACCTGACCATGGCCGGCGCCGAAGTGGTCATCGCGCCCAACGGCCGGGACGCGTGTGAGAAGATGCGCAGCGATCGCTTCGACCTGATCCTGATGGACATGCAGATGCCGGAGATGGACGGCTACACGGCGACGAGCGAGCTGCGCCGGCAGGGCTTCCGGCTGCCGATCATCGCGCTAACGGCGCACGCGATGGACGGGGATCGGGTCAGATGCCTGGCCGCGGGATGCACCGACTATCTGACCAAGCCGATCGACAGGGAATTGCTGCTCCGGACGACCGCTGGCTATCTCCGAAAGAGTGCGCCCGGCGCAACGTCTTCCGCCTCCCCGGCGGCGCCCGCGCCCAACCCGGTCGTCGCGCCTCCCGCGGCCGGCGCGGATGCCGTTGCCTTGGCGATGCGAAAGGCCGTCGAGGGATTCGTCAATCGCCTGCCGGCGAGAGTGGATTCACTGACTTCGCTCGTGCAGACTGGAGAGATTGAAGAACTGCGGCGCCTGGCGCATCAGCTAAAGGGGGCTGGAGCCGGTTACGGCTTCCCCCGGATCACCGAAATCGCCGCTCGCGTCGAATCGCTTATCAAGTCTTCCGAGCAACTCGAGACGATTCGGACCGGGGTCGATGAGCTGGTCGAGCTTATTCGGTCCATCAAGGGCTACGACCGAAGCAAGGAGACACATGGTTCAGCAAAAGCTGCTCATCATTGAGGATTCGCCCGACATCCACGACCTTGTGCAGGCGTGGCTGGTCACGGAATCGCTGCAATTCTTCTCGTGCTTTGACGGCGAGAAGGCCATCGAAACCGCCCGCGCCGTGCGTCCCGACCTGATTCTGCTGGACGTCGATCTCCCCGGCCTCAACGGGTTCCAGGTGTGCAGCAAGCTCAAGGCCGACCCCGCCACCGTTGACATCCCCGTTGTCTTTCTGACCGGCGCCTCATCCACCGAGGAAAAACTGCGCGGCCTGGAACTGGGCGCTGCCGACTACGTCATCAAGCCGTTCGATCCAGCCGAATTGCGAGCGCGCGTGCGCTCCTCGTTGCAGACCAGGCGGCTGATGGATCTGCTGGAACAGAAGGCGTTGACCCTTCAGGAAAGCGAAGAGCGATTCCGCGTCCTGGCCGAAAATTCATCGGACGCCATCTCTCGGCATGATTCCAATGGGGTCTATCTCTACGCCTCGCCGGCGTCCCGCGCCATTCTCGGCTACCCGCCGGAGCAATTGCACGGGCGATGCCTGTCCGAATTTGTCCATCCGCAAGATCGCGCCGCACTGGACGCCTGTTACCGCAATCCGCGCGCTTCCGGCGAAACAGGGACGATCGAATTCCGCTTTCTTCGCAGCGACGGGAAATTCGTCTGGTTGGAATCCACGTGCCGAACCCTTGCGGATGAGCGCGATGGGACGGCTCGCGAAATCCACGCTTCGGCGCGCGACGTGACTCACCGCAAGGAGATGGAGAATCGCGAGCAAACCCGCGCCGAGGTCCTGGAGATGATCGCGCAGGGCAGGCCTCTGAACGACATCCTGCGCCGGCTGATCGACGCGGCGGAACGCCAGGAGCCGCAGGCCGTCGCCGCCGGCGTCATGCTTTGCGGCGGGCTTCTGCACCATTGCGCGCCCAACCTTCCGGCGCCTCTTGCCAAATCCATCGAGCGGCAACTTTATTCGCTGCTCAGTCGGTTCACCGCCCTGGCGACGGAGAGCAGGGAGCGCATTATTGTCTGCGATCTGACCACCGATCCCGCCTGGGAAAACCTCAGGCCGGCGATCAATGAACATGGCCTGCGGCACTGCTGGGCGATCTTGATCCATTCGCGGCATAAGGAATCTTCCGGCGCGTTTGCATTGTATCGGCGTGATAACCTTCTGCCCGAAGCCTCGGCCACTGAACTGATGAAATTGGCCAGTGATTTGATCGGCGTAGCGGTGGAACAGCGCCAGCTTGCGGACCTGCTGACGTTTCAGGCGCACCATGACGCGATGACGCAACTGCCCAACCGGGAGTTTTTCGCGGATCATTTGCAGCAAGCGCTGGCGGTGGCTCGGAGGACGGGCCGGGCGGCCGCGGCGCTGCTGGTTGACGTGGACCGCTTCAAATACATAAACGACACCTATGGTCACCAGGCGGGAGACGAAATGCTCTGCCAGGTGGCGCACCGCCTGCGGCACCGATTGCGTGCATGTGATCTTCTTGCCCGCATGGGCGGCGACGAATTCGCGGCAATTCTCACGGATCTGGCCCACCCCGAAGATGCCCAGGCCGTGGCGCTGGCGCTGCTGGAAGAGTTTAAGCAACCCATCGACCTGCAGGGCCGCAAGCAATTTGTCACCGTCAGCATCGGCTCGGCTGTTTTTCCGCGGGACGCAGACGATTCGACCTCGCTGCTGAAGCATGCTGATTTGGCGCTGTACCGCGCCAAGGACGATGGGCGCAACACCGCCCGAGCGTTCACCCCCGACATGGGAGAAGGCGCCATCGAACGGATGGAACTGGAAAGCGCCCTTCGCCAGGCCGTGCAAAACAATCAATTGAGCCTGCATTACCAGCCCAAGGTCGATCGGGTCAGCCGCATCGTGGGGCTTGAGGTCCTGCTGCGCTGGCGGCATCCCACGCTGGGCATGGTGCCCCCCGCGAAGTTCATCCCCATGGCAGAGGATACAGGCGTCATCATTCCCATCGGAACCTGGGTCCTGGAGGAAGCGGCGCGACAAACCCGCGTCTGGCTTGCGGCAGGCTTGCCGCTGATGCCTCTGTCCGTGAATGTCTCCACCGTCCAATTCGCTCAACCGGATTTCATTCGCACCGTCGCCAACGCCTTGGAAACCTCCGGCGTGCGCGAACGATGGCTCGAGATCGAACTCACCGAAACTTTGCTCATGCGCAACATTCGGGATGCCGGCGACAAGCTGGCGCAATTGCGCGAGATGAAAGTCGCCATCGCCGTCGATGACTTCGGCACCGGTTACTCATCGCTGGCGTATTTGCAGCGGCTCTCGCTGGAAACGTTAAAAATAGCGGATACATTCGTCAGCGCGATCGAGGCCGGCCGCAACGGCGGAAGTGGGCGCGCCATCATCGGCGCGATCGTCGCCCTGGCGCAAAGCCTCGGCTTGAAAGTGGTCGCCGAAGGCGTTGAAACCGACGCGCAGCGTGAGTTCCTGGTTCGGATCGGCTGCGACATGCTGCAAGGCTATTTGTTCAGTGCCCCTCGGCCCCCAGAGCAGATCGAACCGATGCTTCGCAAGCAATTCGAGAAGGAGGTGCCGCTCCTGGCACGCTCCGCATAATGGCGCAGCTCGCGCCGTCACCGAAATAAAAAAGCCCCGTCTTAGGACGGGGCTTAGGATCAATCTTCAATTCAGTCCTGCAAGGCGATCAGGCCCTGCGACGACGCCGGGACAAAATGCCCACCCCTGCCACAACCAGCAGGCCTAGCGACGCCGGCTCGGGCACATCGGCCATTAGGCCGTTGGCGGCCGCGAAGGCGTCAACCGCGGCCCAGTCGGCGGCAGGCAACGCCACGTCACCCCCGCTGGCCGTCTTGCCGAGGTTGGTGACCAAGTCGGTGAAGTCGGTGCCGGTGATCGTGCCTGTCGGGCTGTAGATAAAGTTGCCCTGGTCCCAGCTTAACAACCCTGTCTTGCCCAAGTTGGTGGCCAAGATGGTGAAGTCAGTACCGGTGACCGTGCCGGTGAGAGTCGCATCGCCGAGCAGCGTGTATTTGATTTCGATCTGGTCGGTGGCGAGTCCGGCGGGGTTGCCGGAGTCGGCAGAATCGGCATAGCCCACGGAATAGTTGGGGTTGGCCTGGGCAGCAGAGCTGTAGATGGCGGACACGCCGGCTGTGGGAACCCATGATCCCCCGTCGTAGCCGCTCATCAGGTATCCTTGGATCGCCGCTATCGGATCGGGATTCGAACCGTAGTTAATGAAGATGTGGTTGTTGTTTATATCCAAACCACTGCCGGGGGCGGTGGACGTGAAGGTCAGAGATGACAACGACACCGCCCTTGTGCCGTCAATGCTTGCGCCAAGCTGTACGAGGCCGGTACTGTTAGTAACGTTTCCAGTATCCACATTAGTGACCGAAGCGCCGAGGGTCAGAGCGGTGTTGGCCGGAAGAGCGGTGCCGGCTCCGACGACCAGCGTACCACTGTTGACGTTGGTGGCGCCGCTGTAGGTGTTGTTGCCGCTGAGCACGACGGTCCCAACCCCCTGGATATTGGAGGCGCCGCTCAGCGTGATGCCGCCAGTGCCGCTGATGTTACCGGAGAGGGTAAGTGTATTGGCCGCTTGGCCGACGGAAATATTTACACCGTTCGCTGTCGCTATTGACAGTGGAGCCGAGATCGTGTGGTTTCCGGCATAATCACTGATTTGAGACGGAAGCCCTGGCTGGTTTAGGGACAAGGTTCCGCCGCTGCCCTGCGCGATGGTGTATGAATAAGTAGGATTAGTGAAGTTGATATGGCCCACAGTGTGGTTGCCGTTGAGATTAACGGTTGTGTTCGCTGTGATATTGGTACCGAATGTAGCGCTATCTCCCGCATTGGTCGGAACTCCTGAACTCGACCCGAAGGCGCCGGGGCCGCCTGGGCCGCTGGTGCCGGTGCTGGTGCCGGGACCGGCCCAGTTGCCGCCTAAGCCTCCCGTATCCCAGCTTGAATCGCCTGCCGTTCCCGTCCAAACCGAATTGTTGCCGCCTGCATAGACTGCAAAGGCGAGACTTCGGCCATTGCTACCGCTTGGCTGGACGCGGGTATCCGTGCTGTTGTCGCTTTGGCCATTCGTGTCCGTCGTGTGATAGACCTGACCACCGGAATTATATGGAACGCTGCCGAAGCGCGAGACGTAATTAGTGCCTGTCCCAGTGTTCCACAACTCGATGGCATATTCGGTATTAGGCAGCAGGTAAACTTCATCGTTGCCTGATAAAACGAATTCGTTTTCATCGTATGCAGCGCTACCGTTATACGTAAAAGTCAAACCCGCGCCACCGCCGAGAAGATCATGACCGACTTCAGCGGTGCTCAGGACGTAACCGCCGGAGGTGCCGGTGGTATTCGTGGTGAGCTGGAACAGGTTGATGCTTTCCGTAGTCGGGCCCCCGCCCACAATGAAGAGGATCTCGCCGAGATTAAGTCCGGCGGCCGGTGAGACGAAAGTCTCCGCCTCCACGCCACCGGGGGCAATCGTCTCGTTGACGGTTGCGGCCTCGGGCGACCCGTTACCACCAATCGACCCGAGACCATGGCCAGCGGTAGTAGTATCTTCAAACGGACTTACACCAGCCTGGGAAGTCGGCATGTCCCCGGACGGAGACGTAGGGAAATCAGCGAAAGTGTTCCCACCTCCGGCATAGTAGCTTACAGTCAGCCCGCCGAAAACCGGCACGCCGAAGAAAACGGGCGCCACGGCGCTGGAAATGATCATCAACGACTTCTTGGTCTTGGACATTGTCGGCCCTCCACAGTTAACAGGTTTGAGACTAGAAAAAAGCGGCCGCGATATTCGCGTGAAAGTTTACTGGTCGTTCGTCCTTCTCCGCTTCCGCCGTCCACGACGGCAATCCATCAACAAGACACACGCGCAGATATGCTTACGTAAACGCTTACTTCATATTACCTGACGGGCCGGATGTGTCAAGAAAAAAAAGTCAATGTTTGGTCAAACTTTAGCTTGAAAAGCGGTGGTATTGGCGGGCCGGAGGCCGCTCGGCGGTGGGGCGGTGGAGCCTCGAACGATCAGGTCCTCGGGAACCTTGATGTCCCTGCCGGAGTGCGGCTGAGGGGAAAGAAGATGGTTTAAAAGTAAATCAGCGCCCAGACGACCCATCTCACGCCCGGCAACCGCGACCGCAGTCAGCGGCGGATACAGGATCGCCACGGGGAAGACGTCGTTGAAGCAAATCAGGCTGAAG
>Ga0187864_10002087_pt1 | contig 17846 bp, 16 predicted proteins | sample June2016WEW_11_4_FD_132985 | JGI IMG/M metagenome (GOLD analysis project Ga0187864, IMG submission 132985) | Peatland microbial communities from SPRUCE experiment site at the Marcell Experimental Forest, Minnesota, USA - June2016WEW_11_40 | ecosystem: Environmental > Terrestrial > Soil >...
ACCGTGGACCCGAATCAGTTGCCATCGAATGTCGCGGGCCTCTCGACGCTGAATGGCATTGGACACTTCAGCGTGGGCGCCTGCTACGCCCGTACCCCCAAATACCCTACAGGACTGTACTGGATAACCATCGTCCTGTTTGAGTGATTGCAGAGGGGGCGATTGGTTCTCTGTGAATGAAATTGCAGGAGCCGCGGTGGTTGCCGCGAAAAACACCGTAGTATCGAGCAAACTTTCTCAGCTCCCGAATCGTCGCTCACACTTCCAGAACCGCTTGGCCCGAAACAGGTAACGGGTTCAATCGCCGACCAGTTCGATTTCCGAGGAGTCGAGTTGGTCGCGGGGCCGGCTGCTGATGCGCGCGAGCCACAAGCTCGCCAACGAAACTCCCCCCAATAGGGCGACGCAACCGGGCCACGCCGCCCAGTGCCAGAACCAGTCGGTCAGGGTGGCGCCCACGCTTCCGCCCAGATAGTAGAACGTCACGTAGAGTCCGGCGGCAGAGGAGCGCGCGCGCCCTGCGATGGCGCCGGTCTGCACCGTGGCTGAGGCCTGTGCCACAAAAACACCCGAAGAAAAAATGGCGAGACCGACGATGACGACCGGAACCGATTTGACCAACGTGAGCAGGAGTCCGGCAATCATCATGGTGCAATAGAGCACTGCGGTGTGGCGAAATCCGAAGCGATCGAGAAACCGGCCCGACTGGGGTGTGATGACGACTCCGAGCAGATAGACAAAGAAGATGCTGCCCAGTTGTGCCGAGTTCAGACGAAAAGGCGCGGCGGCGAGATAGAAATTGGCGTAGGTAAAGCATCCCACCTGCGCCAGGAGCACGGCAGAGCCCATGCCGAAGTTAGCCAGCAGCCGCCGATTGCGCAGATGATCTTTAGCATGATCCAGAACCTGCCGCAGGTGTTCGGCTCGCACAAAATTCTTCGCCGGAGGAAGCCAGACACGGACCATGACCGCGCCTGTCAGGTTGAGAGCGGCGAGCACCAGGAAGGCGGAGCGCCAATGCCAGTGCGTGGCGACGACCCCGGAGATAAAGCGCCCGAGAAATCCACCGATCACGGTTCCTGTTATATACGAAGACATGGCGCGACCCACGCCGCGTCCGGCCCTTTCCTCATTAACGTAGGCGAGCATAACCGCGATGACGCCCGGTACAAAAAGACCCTGGGCGAAACGCCAGAAGATGAGTGCGCGCAAGCTGGTGGAAGTCGCCACCAAAGCGGTCGGAATGGTCAGCAGGAACAGCGAAGGTACGATGACTTTCTTGCGCCCGCGGCGCTCGGCAATCATGCCGATGATGGGTGCGGTGAGCGCAGTGGCAAGAATGGTCGCGCTTACCGTGAAACTGACTTCCAGCTCGGAGGCATGAAAAGTCTCCCGCAAGAGCGGCAGCAATGGCTGGGTGCTGTACATGTTGAGAAACGTGCACATGCCGGCCAGCATGGTCGCGACGGTCGTCTTGTCGGGTTTTCCCAAGAGAAACCGAAACCCACTCCTAACGTTTTGATGATACGCGAAGTTCCGCCGGTGCGGCGGCTACGCATAAGCCGGCCGGAAGTTTCATCATGGTCATCCCGTAGAGTCGATTCCCAGCGGGCTGAGACTCCACAGGCGCGTAGTGGCAAAGCGGGCCCAAGCGGTTAGCTAGGCCCGCCCTCGGACGGATGGTCAATAGCCCGCCGCTTACTGTGGCGTGGTGCTCCAGCTCATACGGGTTATGGTGGGAGGATTGGGAATAGTCGGTGGCAACGCATTGGTGATATCGCTCAGCGGTACCGAGGTTGAGGGAAACCAAGGCGGGGCAAACCCGGGCTTGGATGTAAACCGGCGGTCGAAGTAAGTGTTTTCCGTTTGCATGTTGGCGCTGAAAATATTGCTTTGAATTTGGCCGCCGACGTTGTTGAAGGTATTGATGGAGCCGGAGACGGTGAACCCGCACGAGTTTGAGGCGCAATTCTGCCCGACGGCCGCAAGGGCACCATCGACTTGCAGATTTTTATTCGAATAGGGGCTGCTCAGGTTGATGTTGCCGTTGGCCGTGAAGATGCCGAGCACCTGGTTGGTGTCGTTCGCAGGGATCAGAGTATTGGATGTATCCATCGTGACCGGCTCATGCTTGTAGACAATGTCGCCGGTGATATTGACGTTGCCGCCGGCCGCGACCGTGACTTGCGAGCCGTCCTGGATCGCGGGTTGGCCCTGATTTGACTGGCCTGTCGGTCCGCTGAGGTTAACCGTCCCGTCCACATAGAGCATTGTGGCTGGCGTGGGCGTGGCAAGAAGCTTGTTCATGGGTACGCCAGTCAAAACCCTATTCGTGCTGCCGGAACTTATAGTTGTGGTGTTGGCAGTGGGGTTGGTTGTGATCGTAGTCGTCGTGCTGCCCTGTGTAATCGTATAGACCTGGGTCAGATTGCCGCTGCCATCGGTTGAAGGCGACAATACAACAGTCGCATTACCCTCCACGTAGATTCCGCCGCCGTTCATCGTGCACGCGCTTCCGACGCACGAATACGGAAGAAAAACTCCCGTGCTGGCGCCATTTGAAGGATAGGCGTTTTTGTTTATATCCATGAGCGCGGCATGGAGGTCTGAATTGGCGGGGGACGGCGGCGCGCTGACGTTGCATGTGCTGCTGCCTTCACCGCAACCTTTCCCGTCGATCACTGCCCATTGCTGGCTGAAGTCGTTAGGCGGCAGCGCAACAGCAGCCTGCCCCAGTTGCAAGCCTTGCGGGAAGGTCGGCGCGATTTTACACGACCCGCTCGAATAACTAGACGCTGCCGACTGATTGCAACTGCTGCCGCAATAGTAATCGGCTTTGGCGTTGGCTTGACCGACGGGGTCCGTAAAGATGTAAGCGCCGTTGTTTCCAAACTGCCACGCGCCATTGGTAAACATGGGGCCTTCCATGGTGCCGGGAACCAGCGCACCCGTGCAAGGCGGATAGTTGTTGATGAAAGCGCCAAATGACGAGAAGGAAACCGTCGTTTGCTGCGTGGTTGTCGTATTTGCCTGGACAGTCAGGCTGATATATCCGTTCTCCGACGTGTAAACCTGTTGCGAGCCCAGGGCTCGCCCAAGGGAACAGAGCTGATAGTTGAACGTGTAGGTATATTGGGTTATCTGCCCCTGAGAATTCGGTGTGTTCCCGACCGGGTTGTTCGGAAGCGTAAATGTGCTGACGCAGGTATTCGTAGTGCTGTTGTTGGTGGCGAGGATTTGGAAGCTTCCCGGCCATGAGTTCGCTGCTTGTCCCATGTTCAAAGAGGTGAGGCCGCCATAACCGCCGGTGGTTGCCAGCACATTGTTCATAACCGTAGTCGCGTTCGAGGCGCTGAGCGGCGTATTCGTGCAACCTCCAGTGCCGCCCCATCCCGTACAGGGAGTCACGTTCAGTTGGGTTTGGATCTGATTGATCAGTTGCTGCCGCGCCATGTTCAAACCGGAATCGGCGGCGTAAAACGATCCCCGGAAGTTGCCGTAATATCCATTGATCAGCATATCCGGGCTGACGGTCATTACCATGACCACGCTCATGACGCTCATCAGGGTCAGCAGCATAAGACTGATGAGCAGCGCAACACCCTTGTCGTTGCGGGCTGCAAGGGATGTGGAACGGCCCCGGCTGCGAGCTCGGGTCTTTCGGTCGTAGAATCGTGCTGATCTGGCCATCATGGCGCCACCTCAATTGTCGTTCATACTCATGTTGCGCGGGTTGACAACCACCGCAATGCCCTGGACCTGGTAACGACCATTGTCGAATGAATTGCGAAATTCACTGTCGGCGTTGCTGGGCGACGTGCGCCCGATCAATGACACGCGGACGGCGCGTATCAGACTGAAGCGGTATTGTGCACTGGTCCCACCAGTGCAACCCGTTGATGTGACGGTCCCGCCAATGCAGTACGTGGAAGCGAGATAGTCATAAGAGGCGGACACTGAATCATCAACGGTACCCTCGGAGGCACCATTCCACAAAGTGGCTCCAGCCCTGAAGCCGATGACCTGTTCCATCACCACGTTGGCGGTGCCGTTTTGTACCCTCATCAGTTTGGGGTCCTGGATATCCGGAGAGGTGGTACTTGTGTCGGCGCACCATGTAGTGTTGCTGCCAGGGCCTGCGCACACCAGGTAGCTTATCGGCGCAAGCTTGATGATCCAGCCGTTGCTGAGAAACGCGGCTGAAAGTGTATTGTTGTTCGCGCAATTGGACAGGCCGTCGCACCAGGCAATATCCAGCGGGTCATTTGCCGACGATGTGGTGCTACCGTCGGCGTTCGTCGCATTAAAAGTAAACTTGACATACGTGCCTGAAACCACCGGATTCGCAGTCAGTTTCACCGTGGTGACCTGGGTGCCGGTATTGTTGATGAAAAGCAGTTGATCGCCGGCGCTAAATGCGGCGGCCGTTTGGGCGAGCGTCCACGCCGTAGTGACGCCGTTTACGATGGTTGTGGCGGCCTGACCACAAGCCGTGCCGGCGGAGGTATTCGAGCCGCTACCGGCTGCGCCACAGTCGGCCACGTGAATCGGCGGATAACACGGCTGAGCGGTGCCACAATTGATAGCGGGTGTGGCCGCCACAATGATATTGATTTGGTCAAAGCAAGTGTAGCTGTAGACGGTGCCGGTGTTGCAGTTAACATTTGCAACCATAGTATTGACGAGGGTTACGCCCACCGGCCAGCTCGGCATGTTTACTTGTTGGAAATATCCGCTGCCGGCGCCAGCCAGGTCGACTTGCAATAGGGTGGCCGCGTTACGAAGCGAAACGTTAAGTCCGGTCAGCCCCTGCAAAAGCTTGGCCGACGCTTGCTGCTGGTTGAACAGGCTGAAAGACATACCGCTGATGATGAGAAAGATCGCCATGGCGATGACGAGTTCGAGCAAGGAGAATCCATGCTCGGCTCGCGCCGTTGGCTTGCTGCCGCTACGCTCTTTCTTTCTTGCAATCGTTGTGGTCATGGCCGCACCAGACTCATCTGAAAGTTCACCGGCGGCTGGACAGTGGTATCCATCAGCGTCACCAGGACCGTCACTCGCCGCGTTCCCGTCACGACCGTGGCTGGGTTATTGGCTTCGATAATCCAACGCCGGTGGAAAGTTACGTTGGTGGGAGCCGTGGAGCTTGTGGTAGGGACGATCTGACCGTCCGGTGAGTGGTACGTCGTGGTATAGACCGGATTACCGCCGCTCAGACCGGAAACGGTCTCGGAAAAGCAGCCCGCGGTTGGATTGGGACAGGGGGAAGAAGATACGTTGTAACTGATGCTCACATTGTCGTAATAAGCAACGTTGCTGGTGTATCCCGGCGGAGGGCAGGTCGTAGACACAGGACCAATGTCCTGGCCCAGGCTGCCTACCGAAGTATTCGCCAAGGGAACGCAGACTTGCGGGTCGTTCGGGCTGTAGCGGTTCAGATCTTCGAGTTTCTCGGTGGCCAGTGTCGACGCCAAGCTCATATACTTTGACTGGTGCCCGGTGGCCAGCATCTTGGCAGTCAGCGCCGCCGCTGCCATCACGCCCACCGTCAGAATAGCCAGGGCAACGACGACCTCAAGCATGCTGAATCCACGGCTCCGGGCTCGTTTATGGGCTGGTAACCTTAACATTGCCGGCTCCTGAGACGATGATCGTATTGGTCGCTACAGTTCCGTTTGACAGTTTGAAAGTTGGAATTGCGACAGTGCACGTATTCGTCCCGGCACTATACAAACCCACAGTGCCGTTGGGGCAGAATTGCAGGGTAATGGAGGGCGTTAAGCTGATGTCTCCGCTACCGGACCAGGAGATAGGCGATCCGGAATTGCCAAGAGTTCCGCAAGCCGGCGGATTGCCGGTTAGAGGCTGCTTGCCAATCTGGTAGGTTGTGGTGCTTTGGGAAAAAGCAATCGAATACATGCAGCCACTCACGATAGCGTTAAAGCGAGTGCTCTGGATTGCTGCCGTTACCGACGATGTCGCCGCGCTGAGATGAGCGCTCTTGAGACTGGTTTGGAAGCTAGGCGCGGAAATCGCCAACAACACCCCGACGATTGCTACCACCACAACGAGTTCAAGCAGAGTGGTTCCCGCGGCGCCAGACTTCTTGAAGCTAGGTTGCATGGGGCTGTACGGGGCTGTGAGTTTTGATGGTCGACCGCGCACGGCTGATCTCGTCGTCCACGCAGACCTCTCCCCGAGGCATCCGGTAGGAACAGCCGTCGGCCAATATGATCTTCTGGGCATTAACGCCTCTTTCTCACAGCGCTACGAGAACCCAGGGGATGTGTGCACTAAGGAGAGAAAGGCAAGGACCAGCCCGCTTTCTTCTCCCCGGCTCCGGTCAAATAGTTCCGAACTCCCTAAATGCAGGAACTCTGAATCGTCACTAAGTCTATTAACCGCATTTGAAAAGGGCAAGTTACGTGAGTACACGGCAAGTTACTCAAGTAACATGCCGGGCGATCAGCTCCCTCCCCGCCAAAGGACAGTAACCCCTGTTCTGGGCGGGCAGCGCTCTGCCCGGTCGGCAGGGATTACGGCCCCGCTACAGGAATCCTCGTGACCGCGTTCTTCGTGCACAAACGACCCGCTTCTGATTTGCGCTCCGCCCGTCGTTTTCTCATCGGCAAAAAGCAATCCGTTGGTGAACACCTCTCCCGTATCGTGTCAGGCGGCTCGGTGTTCGTAACGCGCTGCAAGAACGAGTTTTCAGCAACTCACGCCAGCAACTCACACTAGGCGATGCCTGGCTCTTGCGTTTGCTCACTAGTAAAAACACCTGAATCTGGAGTCAAGCAGAAACCTCATTTCGGGGCCTTAGTTGCGATACTGAGTCCGGCTAGGTCCTCATTGGTCGAAACGCTCAGGTCGAAAGCGATTAGTACTAAAGCATACGGTCGACTGTCAGGGCGTTCACCGAACTGTAACTTCTCCTTCACGGAACAACACCGGGTTCCTGAAGGAGACAAGAGTGAAGTTAAAGATCGGTGCTTTCATACTCGCAAGTTTTTGCACACTAATTGCATTCGGATGTGGAGGAAGTGCATCAGGAGCCTCAAAGTCGTTTAGTCAAACGAGTCCGGCGGCGTCTGGATCAAACACGTCAAGCGCTTCAACTTCGCCGGCTACGGCGAGTTCTTCCGCTGTAACAACTTCGAGCCCGGATACAGCATCGGTTACGTCACCTGCCAGCCTTGTTTCAGCCGGAAGTGTGAGCATCGCGCCGACGACGACTCTTGCCGCCGAGACCGCTAATAACACCAATCTCACCAGCTTCACCGGCACCACCAACGGCAACGTCAAGCCAGGAAGCGTCAGTAAGGTTGATATCCATACCCTGCTTTATACCGGCGCAACCACAAAAGTGTTTGCCCACTACATGCCGTGGTGGAACAGTGCGGGCCACGTCAGCATCGGTCTTGGCGATGAAGCCAATCCGGCCGTTGCCAGCGCCCAGGTAGCCGACGCCATCAGCCGCGGCATGGATGGTTTCATCGTCGACTGGTACGGCCCCCAGAACACCCACCACAACACGGCGACGCTGAACGTCAAAGCCGCGGCAGAAGCAAGCCCGAACTTCGAATTCGCGATCTGCGAGGATTCCGGATCCTTGACTGGCGCCGCCAACGTCACTACCAAGCTACTCAGCGACATTCAGTACATGGCCGACAACTACTTCAGCTCGCCCCGCTATTTTCTCTGGAACGGACGCCCGGTGGTGTTGTTCTTCCTGAACACGACTTTGGCGATCGACTGGGCCACGGTTCGCGCCCAGGCTGCTGGGAACCCTTTATTCATCTTCCGCAATGCGAGCGGATTTACCTCCGCGGACTCCGATGGCAGCTTCAGTTGGACGAACGTCTCCAGCAACGCCAGTGACATCGGACTGAGCGCAATGGACAGTTTCTATACCACGGGCATTGCTCACCCGTCGCTGCTGACGATCGGCTCGGTCTACAAGGGCTTCAACGATACTCTGGCGAGTTGGGGATCAAACCGCATCGAGAACCAGCAGTGCGGACAGACATGGCTCGCGACCTTTGCCGAGGTCAACAAGTACTACTCCGCGTCCAACCAATTGCCCGTACTCCAGATCCCTACCTGGAACGATTACGAGGAAGGCACGGAGATTGAATCGGGCATCGACAACTGCGTTACAGTTTCCGCCGCGCTCGCCGGACAGACGCTGAACTGGAGCATCACCGGGCAGGAAAGCACGCTCGATCATTACGTGATCTACATCTCGCAAGACGGCCAGAACCTGATGCCGTTGGCCGAGGCCCCCGCGGGCGATCATACGATGGACCTTAGTGGATACAGTTTTGCCAGCGGCACTTATAAGATTTACGTGAAGGCGATCGCCAAGCCCGGACTCCTAAACCAGATGTCAGGCGCCGTTACGCTCACACGTTAGCAGGCTGCTGAAAAACTCGTAGCAGTGTCATCCTGAGGTCGTGCCGGTTTTGCGCGACCGAAGGATCTGCTTTATTTTCAGCACGCGCAAACAGCAGATCTTTCGCTCCTTCACCCCAGCAACGGCAAAAGCGGCCGTCGCCGGGGACCCCGGCTCGCTCAGGATGACACCTCGGAGAACAGTTTTCCAGCAGCCTGTTAGAGTGTTGGTCTATCCGGGGCTATCATCGCCCGGCCATGGTTAGAGCACCGGAAGAGTTTCCATAGGCATACGGCTGGGTGGTTCGAAAAAAAGCGAACTGGCCCAGCCGTTTTTTGCGGCATGCGCAATCGCGTCCTCCGCGAGACTTCATCACTGCCGCGAGGCGTCGAACGGCTTACAATCGTGACAGGTTAAAAACGAGGAGACGATGGCCTATCACTACGATCCCAACACCGCACTGGAAGAACTGAAAGACGAACTGGCGTTGCCCAATCCCGTGCGCCTGCGCGACATGATGCTGCGGGCGCATCTCAACCCCGATCGTTCGCTTGAATTGAACCGGTTGTTCCTCGAATACCAGAAGCACTTCGGCGAAATCGAATCCCTGGCGCGCGACCTGCTGTCAAAGCTGGCGAAATGAGCTTGAAAGATTAGCCTCTGGCCATCGAAGGGCGGTGAGGTAATTCGCCCTGCCTAGAACTTGTTTTTCAGCAGCCTGCCAGGAGACCAAACCTTCACTCCTATCCCGTCGCCGATTTGTTTTGTTTTAGAAACTCGCGGTAAAAGCGGTAAGAAGCAACTTTGAGAACCGGTATCTCGGTTCCGCCCTTTCCCTGGACACGTTCCGTCGCCAGGTCGGCTCCTCCCGTATGCAATTCGCAATGTGGAACATCCAAATCGAAAGCGAATTCTTTCCGGATGATGCGCAGCTTCTCAAACCTTGCGGCCGGAAGACCGCACCGACTGCAGAGCTTCGGCATATGACATGGTTCCGGAACCCGCGCGGCAAACATCGGCGTCTTGAGTACACGATCAGATTCGAGTTCGCGGTATTCCCCTTTCACAACCTCGCCGTAAGCAAGGCAGTGGTCGCAACGATGCAATCCGCCTAAACGTTTTTGCACTGCACCGCACGCCGGGCAATCGCCCGTGTAGGAATTAGACACCGCGGCCCACGCTCCCACCATGGCCAGCAAGAGAAAAATCACAGGTGTGATAACGCGGTTCTCGTAAAAGAGAAAGGTGCCAGCCCCCAGCATCGCCAAGGCAAAGAGCAAGGACGTCAGTGTGCTCTTCCAGGACCGCGTGACGGGAGTGGAACGAACTAATTCCATAATTGACAATCCTACGACATTTCCCTTCTCAGGTAGTCTGCGTTGCTTGTCATTTCAACAAGATGGTGTTGCCGGTCGCAAATGTGCTACGCTCGGCGCAATCGCGTTCGGGAAGAGTGAGGGCATGATTATGCATCGCGTATTCTCGGCCGTATTCGGCCTGGTGCTGGCACTGTCCGGTCTGGTGGCGGCCGGCTACATACCGACCAACTTTAAAGGAGACACGCTGCTCTCCGGGGCCGTGGGGGTACTCGTTCCAGGCGTACTCATGCTAAGCGCCTTCTATATGGCAGTCCGTTTCCTGAGGTTCGCGGCGACCGGCAAGAAGTAAAAGAGCATTGAGGTCAATCGGCAGCGAGCGGCCGTTGCCTCTATCGCTATTCAGTTGCTGTCGGAAAATTCATGTCTTGAGCATAGGCCCGCTTCCGTGCGTTGTTCCGTAGAATGCGCACTACGACAAAAGGCGGAACGAGCGCCAATAGGGCTGGAATGGGCTCCAGCCAGCGTGACGCGAGCCATGGAAAGAGGCTCCGTAAAACGGGCTCGATCTTAACAAAATACAGGATGATTGACGCGAGAACCGTAAATCCACACAAATAAACCGAAGCAACCTGCAACAGGTTGGGCGCGCGCTTTTCCAATATCGAATAGTAGTTGGTACCCACAGGGGACCACTCCGTATTCTTGGGATCAGGGATCACCCGCACGGTGTGGAGAGGGATGACGGGAAAATAGAGGATGCAAAAGAAGTTCGTCGTCAAATAAGAACCATCTTTCCGGTAATCGCGCTCACCGTAGTACCGCGTGCCGAATCCGTTAAAGCTTTTAGGCATCGTGTTCTGCTCCCTCTATGTCGTCATTACCTTGTCGTCGGATCAACCGGCTCGACTGGCCGTATGGAATGTGTGAGCCAAACAGGCGTAGCGCAAAATATTTACCCCCGCCCCACAGCAGAGCAAACTTTGGCAGCCGGTGAATACACCGTAACATATCGGGAACTCCTGAAGTAGCGGGTTTGGGCATCTCGGCGGCAATCCGGAGATTGACCAACTCCCAAAACCACCGACCAGAGCGCCCGCGCTGAAGAAGATAGGATTGTCCGGGCAAGCGAGAAATCCGTGCATTTATTTGTTCCGCTTCCCTGCCCGATTTTTCTTCCCTTTGCCGCCCTTCTTGTTGCCGAAGAAGTGGAAGCGATGCTGCTCGATGCGCACACGCATCCCGGTGAATTCGACGCCCTCGCCCTGCAGCCGCAGACGCTGTTCGAAGCCGAGTTCTCCAGTGCAGAGGATTTTGCCGCCGCTGCCGATCACGCGCTGCCACGGGACCGTGCGTCCGCAACCGTGCAGAGCCCAGGCGACCTGGCGCGCCGCTCCCGGATACCCTGCCGCATAGGCCACATCGCCGTAGGTGGCGACCTGGCCGCGCGGAATGCGGCGAATCTGCCTGAGGATGTCGCGAAACATGGAGCCTCCGGCAGCGTTCGCTCCACTGCTTGGAGCCTTTGCCTTCTTTGCCACGCCAGGTTTCCTTTCCAGCAGCACGCGCTTGCTGATTTCACCGCCGAATTGAATGGCCGGTTCTTCTCCGAATATACCTTCCGCGAATCCGGTATGAATTCGCCGCCACGCGAAGCAACTACCCCACGTTAGCCCAGTCACCCCAACGAGCCGAGCCTCGTCGGGGACCCCGACACGGGCGAACGTGGGGCACCAGCAATTCCCGGTTCTGGCCGTGCTCGGAGATTGCCGCGCTTACTTGTTACAATCTTTATTCCGCTTACCTTCGCAGCATATTAGACGTAGCACATTAGACAAGGCGGTCTCACAATCATGCAACTTTGGTCTCGACTTTTTATACCCACGCTTCGCGAAGCCCCGGCTGACGCGGAAGTCGCCAGCCACAAATTCCTGGTCCGCGCCGGTTACATACGGCAACTGTCGGCTGGAATTTACAGCTATCTGTACCTCGGCCAGAGGGCCATCCTGAAGATCCGCGACGTAGTGCGGCAGGAGATGAACACGATTGGGCAGGAATTCTATCTCCCGGCGCTGCATCCGCGCGAGATCTGGGAGGCGAGCGGGCGCTGGACGGGCATGGGCGACAACATGTTCCGCCTGAAGGATCGCAAGGGCGCCGATCTTTGCCTGGGCATGACGCACGAAGAGGTGATGACCGACATTGCGCGCAAGGAACTGCGCAGCTACAAGCAGCTTCCGCAGATCTGGTACCAGATCCAGAGCAAATTTCGCGACGAGCCGCGTCCCAAGTCCGGACTCTTGCGGGTGCGGCAGTTCACCATGAAGGACTCGTACTCCTTCGACCTGGACGCCGCCGGCCTTGATGTGAGCTACAAGAAGCATTACGAGGTCTACTGCCGCATTTTTGAACGTTGCGGACTGGACTACGTGGTGGTGGAAGCCCATTCCGGCGCGATGGGCGGGTCGCAGTCGCACGAGTTCATGGTCTACACCGATGCCGGTGAAGACCTGGTGGCAAGCTGCGCGGCCTGCGGATACGCCGCCAACCTGGAAAAGGCCAGCTCGAAGTTGCCGCCCACGGAAGATCTGGCCCCCACAGGCGACGGCACGCCGGAGCTGGTGGAAACTCCGGGGACGAAAACCATCGACGAGGTTGCCGCGTTCCTCAAGTATTCGCCTAATAACAACATCAAATCGCTGGCCTTCATGCTGCACGATGGCGTGTCGCGGGCCGGAGAGGCTATCTGGCGTCCGCTGCTGGTGCTGATGCGAGGCAACGACCAGATGAACGAAGCCAAGCTGGTTTCGGCCGTCGAGGGGCGCGAGTTTCGTCCGATGCACGACGAGGAGATCGTACGGTATTTCGGCTCGCCTGCCGGCTACCTGGGTCCGCTGGGACTGAATCTAGTGCGAATGGTCGAGGATAAAGGCAAGCGCCGCTATACGGGCGAGGCTGGCGATTTCGTCGTCCTGGTGGACGAGGCGCTGCGCGGCCGCAAGAACATGGTTGGAGGCGCCAATCGAGAGGGCTATCACCTTCGTAATCTGACGCCGGATGTCACTTTTCAGCACACTGGCTATGCCGACCTGAGGAGTGTGGTTGAGGGCGAAGGCTGTCCCAACTGTGGGCAACCGTTGAAGTTGGGCAAGACAGTGGAAATCGGCCACATCTTCAAGCTGGGATACAAGTATTCGGAATCGATGGGGGCTCGCGTTCTCGATAAGGACGGCAAGGAGGTCACCCCGATCATGGGCAGCTACGGCATCGGCATCGAGCGCATTCTGACCTCCGTGATCGAGCAAAACCACGACGAAAACGGCTTCTGGCTGCCGCCGCGGATTGCCCCGTTTGAAGTTATCGTGGTGCCGACCAACGTAGCGGACGCCAAGCTCTCCAGCGCTGCTCGACAAATTGCTGCCGACCTGGAGGAGGCTGGGTTGGAGGTCCTGCTGGACGACCGCGACGAGCGCCCGGGGGTTAAGTTCAAGGATGCGGACCTGGTGGGCATCCCTTTTAGGATCAATGTCGGGAAAAAGCTTGCTGAGGGAAAAGTTGAGGTAATTACCCGGTCGACGCGGGCGAGCCGCGATGTGATGATTGCCGAGGTTAATGCCGTGGTGGCGGAGCTGGTTCGCTGCGCCGGTTAAGAAATGAGGTTTTATGTTCCGACTGAAACCACTGCTGATAATAATGATTGTGGGCAGTGCTGTGTACGTCGGCTCAAAAGTAGCACCCGTGTATTACACGTATTACCAATTCCAGAGCGACCTGGAGCAGGCTGCGATGGTCGAGTCATATACGACCAGATCGGAAGCAGACATTCAGCAGTCGGTCGCGACAAGGGGACGAGATTACGGAATCCCCTTAAGGCTTGAGCAGATTCGAGTGCGGCGTGCCGGGAATGAGATTTCGATATCGGCGGAGTACACCATCCATGTTGATCTTCCTATCCACCCAATCGACCTGAAGTTTGCTCCATCGACGAAGAATAAGCGGATCTGAGGTCCGAGAGCTCCCGGACAGCGTTTACAGTTACAATAAATAAAGACACGCTCCGGGATAGCCGAGAGGATCGACCTCGGGTTTAAGGCTAATGTGGCTCAGTTTGTCAGAGCATCATGGGCCGCTCCATCGGATTTCCCGGGCTGCGGAATATGAAATACATAAAGGTTTTATTGCAGGACAGGCCCGCGATGGCTTACCGTCAGCTCTTCCGGTTTAAACATTCCACTGGGCACCTTGCGTGCCAGGGGTGGCATCCGCACTCATAAAAAGTGGCTATAAAAATTAAAATCCCGCAGTGGAAACGCACACCGGAGCGCCGAAAAGGTGGCCGGAGTCGCGGTTCTTATCTGACAGATCCCGTCCTGCGTACGGCGGTCGCGGCCTTCATCATCCTGAGCACGGTGATATTCGGCGTCTTCGCGTTCTATCACGTCAAGTACGAACGCATCATCGACCGGCGCATGCGTGGTCCCATCTTCAATACTTCAGCCAGGATTTATGGCCGTGCCGAGGTCGTTCGAGCGGGAGATCACATCGGCATCGAGGAAGTCGCCAACCGATTGCGCGGGGCCGGCTACAGGGAGCAGGAAGATGGGTCTACGGGAATGGGGTGGTTTCGCATCAAGCCGATCTCGCTCGAAATTCACCCGGGCGAGCAGTCGTATCACAGTCCGGATGGCGCGGTAATTCACTTCCTCGGCCACTCGGTTGATCGAATCGAGGGGATCGGCAACAACGCGGGCCAGAGTCTCGACGGCTACGAACTCGAGCCTAAGCTCCTCACCCAGCTATTCGAGGGCGAGCAACGAACCAAGCGCCAACTGGTAAAGTTCGACGACCTTCCTAAGGACTTGGTCGACGCGGTCGTTGCGATTGAGGATCGCCGTTTTTTTCAGCACAGCGGAGTGAATTATTGGCGGCTGCTGGAAGCGGCGCTGATCGATCTGCGGGCGGGCGGCCACAAACAGGGCGGCTCGACCATCACGATGCAGCTCTCGCGCGGGTTCTTCCTCACGCCCGAAAAGCGGATCAAGCGCAAGCTGATCGAGATTTTGATTGCCCTCGAGCTGGAACAGAAACTCACCAAGAAACAAATCTTTGAGCTCTACGCCAACCAAGTTGACCTGGGACAGCGCGGTTCGTTCACCATCAGCGGCTTTGGCGAGGCGTCGCGGGCTTATTTCGGAAAAGACGTCAAAAATCTTACGCTGCCCGAGGCGGCTATGCTGGCCGGGCTGATTCAGCGGCCAAGCTATCTTTCCCCGTACCGGCATCCCGAGCGCGCGGTGGAACGGCGCAACCTGGTGCTGGAGTCGATGGCCGATACCGGCGCGATTACCCGCGAACAGGCGGACAAGGCGAAGGCTACCTCCCTCAACTTGGCGGCCATGAACGTGGAGTCGAGCGACGCCCCGTACTTTGTCGACCTGGTGAAAGACACGGCGCAGAACTCGCTTGGCGAGCATGATCTCAACGAGCAGGGCTACCGCATTTACACTACGCTTGACCCCGAGCTGCAGCGCGCGGCTGCCGACGCCGTCAGCAGCGGCATGAAGCTGGTGGACGAACAGGTCAAGAAGCAGCGCACGAAACGCGTAAAGGTTGGCACAGGCAGCTCAGCCCACTACGAAACTCACGAGATTCCGGGCCCGATCCCGCAGGTCGCGCTGGTGGCCCTCGATCCTCACAACGGCGAGGTGCTGGCGCTGGTCGGCGGACGCAACTACGGCTTCAGCCAGCTCAATCACGCGGTCGCCAAGCGTCCTACCGGATCGATTTTTAAGCCCTTCGTTTATGCGGCCGCGGTGAATACGGCCATCACAGGCTCGCCTGACAAAGCGTTCACGGCGGCGACTCTCATCGACGATTCACCCACGACGTTCGCCTATGGCGATCAGATTTACGAGCCGCGTAATTACAAAAACGAGTACCACGGACAGGTGACCGCCCGCTTTGCGCTGGCCCAATCGTTGAACAACGCTACGGTAAAGCTGGCGGAGATGGTCGGCTACAACAACGTGGCGGAACTGGCGAGGACGGCGGGAATCGCTTCCGTGAGAGCGACTCCGGCAATGGCGCTGGGAGCCTACGACGCTACCCCGCTCGATATGGCGGGCGCTTACACGGTTTTTGCCAACTCTGGCGCGCGCGTCTCCCCGCAAATGATCAAGTCCGTGCGGGCGCGCAACGGCGACGTGGTGCAGGATTACAGTACCGACAGCAGGCCGGTGCTCGACCCGCGCGTCGCCTACGTCATGACGTCGATGATGGAGTCGGTGATGAACAACGGCACGGCTTACACCGTGCGCGCACGCGGATTCACCGCCCCCGCCGCCGGCAAGACCGGCACCTCGCACGACGCCTGGTTTGCCGGATACACGACGAACCTGCTGTGCATCGTCTGGGTCGGATACGACGATTACAGCGACCTGAAGCTGGCGGGCGCTGCGACGGCGGCGCCCATCTGGGCGGAGTTCATGAAGAGCGCCGTTAAGTTGCCGCAATATAAGAACGCCGGCCCATTCCAGCCGCCTTCGGGCGTGGTCGACGTCCACCTCGATAAGGTCACCAACCTGCTGTCGACAAGTTCCTGCCCCAACGGCTACAACGTGGCCTTCGTCGCCGGCACCGAGCCCACCATGACCTGCGACCAGGGAGACGGCCGCAACTTCCTGCAGCGCATTTTCGGAGTCGGTCAGCCGAATCCTACCCCTCCCACGACAAACGGACCGGCCAGGGTCCTTCCCCCAGGCGAGCGAGCGCAAGGGCCGAGCGCACCTCCTGTTGCTCAACCCCCAGCCTCCGCCGGTCAGCCGGAGAAGAAAAAAGGTTTCTTCGGAAAGGTGTTGGGGATCTTCAAGGGAGACGAAGACAAGAACAACGCCGAGAATGGCTCGCCGCGCAATTCGAAGCCGACATCACCAGGGAACAACTAACTAGCCGTTTACGCCGTCAGAGAAGCAATAGCGGCACTGATTCGGTGGCATTCCCCCTCTGCCTTGCCGCTAGTGGCGGACTGCCCCGAATTATTTTTGCGCTATCAGGCCCCAAATTGCTAACTTTTTGCCGCCGATGGTGTCTAAGAAGACAAACCTCCTGAACTCCTCAGGGGAAACGGTGGCCCGCCGGTCGGATTGCATTGGATCGGTGGGCATTTTTATTTGGTCGAAACTGGTCTAGAACTGGTTGCATAAATATTTCTTTGAAGGGGCGCGGCTTCAGCCGCGCCGCCCAGAGCAGTAATGGTGCGGGCTTTAGCCCCTGAGGAGATTGCCGGTTCTTCCAAAACGCATTTATGCAACCAGTTCTAGTTTGGTGAGCGCTCTCCGATGTAGGCAGCCACCACGCGATCCAGCGTGCCCTGTGCTTTCAGGATGTACTCCACGGCATCGCGCACTGCGCCGTCTCCGCCAACATGCTCGGTGACGATGTGAGCTACCTGTTTGACCGATTCGCGCGCATTGGCCACGGCCATGGCGAGTCCGCAGGCGCGCATCGCGGGCAGGTCGATCACGTCGTCTCCAAGGTAGGCTGCCTGCTCGGCCGTGAGCCCCTCTTTCGTCAGAATTTCCTGCATTGCCGCCAGCTTATCCGAGATTCCCTGGTAGACGTGGTCGATGCGCAGGTCGCGACAGCGAATCCGGACGGTCTCGGAGACTCGCTTGGTGATGATGGCGGTCTTAATCCCGCCTAGTTGGGCCAGCGACATGGCTGTCCCGTCGTGAGCGTGGAAGCCTTTCGCCTCGACCATGCTATCGCTGGAGACGGTGTAGCCGCCTTTGTCGGCATACTTCTCCCGGCCTTTGCGAAGCGCTTGCTGCACTTCGGCAGGGGCTGGGAAGAGGTAGATTTTTCCGTCGGTCATGACGCCATCAACATCGAGGATGAGCAGTTTGATCTTCTTTGCGCGTGGTCTGGACATATATCCTATGAAAGCCGCCGGAGATTTTAACTAGATTTTAGCAGCCGGGGCCAACGTAGCAGCGCGACATTTCCAGGCAGCTCCTTAGAGCGGTTCCCATGAAGCTATATACCGTATCCGCAGTGTTTGAACCAAGCTGCGGCGTTGTCCGGGGTGATAGCTGCGAGGGCCAGAGCAGCAGCCTGTTCGAGGGCTTCCAGCAGAC
>Ga0187864_10002098_pt1 | contig 17775 bp, 15 predicted proteins | sample June2016WEW_11_4_FD_132985 | JGI IMG/M metagenome (GOLD analysis project Ga0187864, IMG submission 132985) | Peatland microbial communities from SPRUCE experiment site at the Marcell Experimental Forest, Minnesota, USA - June2016WEW_11_40 | ecosystem: Environmental > Terrestrial > Soil >...
GAAACAGGCGGGCAAGGGAAAGATCGTCAACCTGACGTCGGAAGTCTTTTTTACCGGGTCCCACGGCTTCGCTCACTATGTCGCCACGAAGGGCGCGGTTGTAGGCCTCACACGGGCCCTTGCCGTTGAGCTCGGACCTCATAATATATGTATCAATGCCGTCGCGCCCGGGTTTACCGACACTGAGGCAAGCAGGACCATAGCCGATGTCGCCAAGTACGATACATCCAAGACGCCGCTCAAAAGGCTCGGCACGGCCGAGGACATCGTAGGAGCTACGGTCTTTCTCTCTTCCGATGCCGCGGACTTTATCACCGGACAGACGATTCTCGTGGACGGCGGAAGAGCGATGCACTAGAAACACCATAAAAAAAGGGGGTTCATGAAAGTGTGCGATTCGGCATCCCCGTGGTGAGGGGACGAAGCTGTTGAAGGACGGGATGAAGGTCAGGCTGGATGCGAACATGGGGACGGTATTCATCCTTGACAAGCAGATTAGCCCTGTGTAGGTTCTATGGAATCGGTCTGCAGCAAGAGGGGGGTCGCATCAAAGACCGAGAAGCAAAAAAAGGAGGGGTTATGGGAAAAGAAACAACAGGTGCAAGTGCGGGTGGCTTGAGCGCGGAGCCGGCAGTCAAGATCGGCATCGGACCGGAGGGAAGGCCCGGCGCGCTCATACAGTTTTTCGTCCTCGCGGTGTTCTTGGCGGTTGTCTTCGTCTACGGCGTTTCTCCGCAATCGGCGGTACTGATCATCCTTCCGGCGTCCCTCATCATGCTCATCTCCCTGGGGCTCCTTGTCCTCGTGGGAGACTCCTTCCCCTGGGCGCCGCCGGGAGGGAACTGGGCGCCGGGGCGCTCGCGCTTCATGGCAGGCCTGAAAATGACCATCCTCTGGGCTGTATTCACCGCCGTTTTCATCCTGATCATGGAGTATCTCGTCCCGCGATGGCCCATGGGCCCCCTCTATCTCTGGTGGGGCGCCATAGGGTTCGCCGCCACCCTTCTCTACGGCATAAACTGGAACTCGTGGCCTTTCAAGGGGCGGATGCACCCCTGGGCGACGATGGCGGCGGCTATCGTCGTGGTGCTCGTGGTGTCCTGCCTCGTCTGGAGCCTCTTCACGAACCTCGCGGGCACGCCGCTGGCCGGTGCTCCCATGGACCATAAGGGTGCTTTCAACGTGAACTGGCTTACGGGTTTTCTCGTCTGGTTTATCGCGTGGTTCTTCGTGTTCAGTCCCGTATTCACGACCCAGGGATGGCCCTTCCGGAAATGGGGTCATCCGGGGGCGGCAATCGGGCAAACGGTGCTTGCCTTTATCCTGGGCCTCGTCTGCTGGAACGGCAGCCTGGCCATGGGCATGAGCCCCACCTTCTCCTTCGGCGCGGTGGCTTCATCGCTCATCTTCTGGAGCCTCGTCTACGGCTGGCATTTCCAGTTCTGGGGCGTGACGAAGCTGACGGGAGGGGCCAGGGCCGTTGCGGCCTTCGTCGTCCAGTGCGTGCTGATCGCGGTCTGGATCGTCATTCTGAATGCGGTCCTCGGCCCTGCCGCCGACCGGATCGCGGCCCTGAAGCTGCCTGCCGACGTGAATATCCTCATCATCTATTTTAATCTCTGTATCATGGGCCCCGCCCTCATCAGCCATAACGCCTTCTGGCTGAGGTGGCCCCTGACGATGCCCAACCCGCCGGGGACGCCGCCGCCTGACCAGTCGGTGTGAGGACCGCTATGCGGTGCGGACAGAGATAAGGAGGGCGTGACAATTCTAAGGGAGGTACGTTATGAGCGGCCTTGTCGTCGGCATATCAGACGGCGGGAGAGCGATGCACTAGAAACACCATAAAAAAACAGGGGGGAATTATGAAAGTGTACGATTGCGTACCAGGTCTGGAGTTTGATGAGAGTGTCGATTTTCAAGTATCGCCTTGCTGGTTCCATGACGCGACCCATTCGGTGCCGCCCTGGACACCCATGTTCGGCTGGTTCTGGATCAACTTCTGCCGGCACGGGATGCAGTACGGGGCCGAGCGGCTTTCTCTGCCCACGGTAAAGGGGTGGGACTGGCGCTTCAAGGATGGGGCCGGCTATCTGGCCCTGCTCATCGTGAAGGACCCGGCCGAGAGAAAGGCCAGGGAGGAGCGTTTCAAGATTGCCATCAAGCCTTTTATCGATGATTTCGGCGGTTTGTGGAAGGGCTTTGTCGACGAGATGGTGGGCAAATACGAGAAGCTCAAGGCCCTCGATCTGGATAAGGCTACCAACACCGAGCTCCTTGAAAACTTTGAGGAGACTATCAATACCACCAGGCGGATGTGGGAAATCCACATGTACATGATGTACGGCGTCTACACTGCCTTCGTGCTCTTCGAACAGATGACGAAGCAGCTTCTGGGCATTGACGACACGAGTCCCCAGTTTCAGAAGCTCACCAGCGGTTTCGATAATAAGAGCTTCCAGGTAGACAAAGCGCTCTTTGACCTGGCCAAAAAGGCCCAGGCCATGGGCCTCAAAGATGTGTTCCTTTCCACATCGGCCGTAACGATGAAGGATGCCCTGAACGCCTCTCAGAAGGGGCAGGAGTTTCTCAAGGCCTTTGACGACTTCATGGAAAAAGAAGGCGGCTGGAGGATGGAGAGGATGGCGGAGATAAATGTCCCCACCTGGCTTGAGGACCCTACCCCTGCCTTCAACGTGATCAAGATGAGTCTCGAGAAGGGGGTGGACTACAACCTCGATGAAGAAAGGAAGAAGCATGAGGCTGTAAGGTTCGCCACCGAAAAGGAGGTGCTGGAGAAGATAGCCCCGGAGCAGAGGAGCTGGTTCAAGACAATCCTGACCCTGGCACAGAACTGCGCCTGGTTCAGCGAAGAGCACAACCACTACCTCGATCTTTATGCCCATGCAATGATCAGGCGGAGCACTATGGGGGTCGGTCGACGCCTGGCAAAGGAAGGCACGATCGACGCTCCGGAAGATATCTTTTTCCTCATCCCCGACGAGGTGAGGAAGGTAGGCATCAACCCCGGTATGTTCAACCTCCGGCCGATCGTGAGCCGCAGGAAGGCCGATTGGCAGGGTTGGTGCAAGGGCGGGAGTGCGCCCATGATCATGCAGGAAGGCTTCGCCGTTGAGGATGCCATGAAAGGGCTGGTGGAATCCCTCGACCCGATCGCGCTGAAGGTGGTCGTCGGCACCATGCCGGTGGTAAGGCCGGAGCTGAAAGCAGACCTGTACGGCGTCTGCGGCTCTCCGGGGGTTATCGAAGGCCCGGTGAAGGTTATCTGGACCGAAAACGAGCTCTCAAAGATAGTGAAGGGCGACATCCTCGTGGCCCCCACTACCTCACCGAGCTGGACGCCGGTCTTCTCGCTCCTGGGCGGGGTCATTGTCGACAGGGGTGCGAGCCTGTCCCATGCTGCCATCGTCGGGAGGGAATTCGGCATCCCCGTGGTCATGAATGTCTTCGAGGGGACAAAGCTGTTGAAGGACGGGATGAAGGTCAGACTGGATGCGAACATGGGGACGGTATTCATCCTTAACAAGTAGATGAGCCCTGTGTAGGTTATACATTCCTTGAGACGTAGATGAACCCTGTCCAGGTCCGACGAGAGGGCCGAACGAGTGAGGAGAATATCATGGAAGTGAAAGAGATTTACTGGCTTAAGGAGCTGTCCAAGGACTACAACGACCTGGTAGGCAAGAAATGTGCAAACCTTGGGGAGTTGGTAAAGCTGGGACTGAAAGTACCTTACGGGTTTGCCCTCTCCACCATGGCATACGAACATTTCATGACCGCCACCGGCTTGAAGGAAGAAGTGGAAAAGATTGTCGAGAACGAGAGAAGAGCCGGGCTCGATATGGATAAGGACGTGGACAGGATGATAGAGTTGAGCGGCAGGATCAGGGCGGCAATAGAGGAGACTCCCATGCCGCCCGATCTTGCCGGCCCTATCGTAGAGTGCTACCGAAGGCTTTCCGAAGAAATGCAGGTCGGGGAGGTGGCGTGCGCGGTCAGGTCGAGCGGCGCGGTGAGCATGCCCGGCCAGATGGAGACCTACCTGAACGTGAAGGGAGAGCGGGACATCATCGACCACGTAAAGAAGGTGTGGGGAAGCGCGTTCACCACGAGGGCCATCGTTTTCAGGATCAACAACAATATGCCCATTTCATGGGCGCCTATCGGCGTTGCCGTCATCATGATGATAGAGGCAAAAAGCGCGGGCGTTATACTGACCCTCCTCCCGAACATCGGCGATACCGAACGGGCAATCGTCGAGGGCAATTTCGGCCTTGGAGAGAGCGTCGTCAGCGGGGAGATAACGCCCGATTCCTTCGTTATCCACAAGAAAGACATGGCCATAGAATCCCGCTCGATCGGGCAGAAGACAAAGATGGTCATTTACGGCGGCACGGGGACGACGCTTTGCGAGGTACCGGGGGAGCTTCAGGAGGTGCCATGCGTAGAGGACCGGGAGATACTCGAGATTGTGAGGATCGCGAAACAGGTTGAAGACTATTTCGGCGCTCCCCAGGACATGGAGTGGGTGGTCGACAAACGATTTGCCTTCCCGGAGAATATCTTCTGGGTTCAGGCCAGGGGGGCGAAATTCGCCAAAAAAGAGGCGGGGAAGGACCAGGAGTATGTGATCGACCTCATGCTCCAGCTATTCCGAAAGTAGGAGGCGCACAATGTACGTGAGAATGACCTTTTTTAAAGTCAGGCAGGGGGAGATGGATAAGCTGCGCAACCTCTACGTGAACGAGGTGATCCCGGCCCACTCGAGCCATAAGGGCGTCAGGTTCGTCCATCTGTTCGAGAGTATGGAAAACAGGGACGAGGGCATCTCGGTGACGGCCTGGGATACCAGGGGAGATCTGGAGAAATATGAGAAGAGCGGAGATTACCAGAAGATCGTGGGTCGGTTCAAAGAGATGTTTGCAGGCGAGCCGATACTAAGATCGTACGAGGTAACGGCGAGCTCTGAACCGATGATTCTGCGCATATTCTAGGGGGTACCATGGCGATACTATTTGCACAGTACTGGGATGTGATGGAAAACAAGGAAAAAGCGTACGAGGACTTTATTCTCGGCAAATACATTCCTACCTTTGAAAAAACGGGATTAAGGATTGCCGGTGCGTACTATGTGGTGGTCGGCAAGGGACCGCGCATTACGAGCGTGTCGACGCCGGATGACCTCTCCTCGTTTCAAAAGGCGATCACCTCAGAGGAATACTCGGACCTTCTGGAAGAGCTTTTTCCCCTCATCAGGAACTATTCCAGCAAGCTTTACAAATCGTACGGGCCTATCCGGGTCGACCGGTACGAGCTACGGCTCGGTGTGTGGAAATTCAATCAGTACTTCAATATCCTCCCCGGCATGGAGCCGGCGTACAGGGAGTTCCTGGAGGCCGAGTTCATTCCCGTCATGGAACGACTCGGTATAAAAGTGACAAACATCTGGAAAGCCATAATCGGCTCCGGCCCCTTTATCAATGTGGAAGGCACGAGTCCAAGAATAGAAGAGATTGCCAAAACGATTGCCACGGACGAGTACCGGGCCCTCACAAGGACCCTCAAATCACGGTATGTGACCGATTACCAGAGCAGGATACTCGCTCCCACCAGAAGGGTGGAAGTCCCGTATTTTGTGAAGGGCCTCACGGCAGGGCTTTAGATCCAGGGAGGAACATATGGCCACTGTGTTATTCATGAGCAGCCTCGATACAAGATCGCAGGAGGCCCTGTACGCCAAGGAGTGTATCGAGCGCCTCGGCCGCAAGGTCGTCCTGCTGGATCTTTCCATGGGCGCCTATAAGGAGTGTGGGGCGGATTACAACTGCATCGATGTGGCCAGGGAGGCAGGAGTTCCGTTTGAGTTGATATCCGGAAGAAAGGGCACGTCCGAGAACACGGACCTGATGGTCGCCGGTGCGACGCAGATAGCCAAAAAGCTGTATGATCAGGGCCTTGTCGATGGCATTGCCGGGTTGGGCGGCGCCAGCAACACCACGGCATTCTCGCGGGTCATGAGGACACTCCCTTTCGGTTTTCCGAAACTGATACTCTCCAGCTCCGCGGCGATGCCCGCTTACGCGGGCGCCTATTATGGTTACAAGGATATCGCCATATTTCACTCCTGCCTTGATATCAATGGTCTCAACGAATTCGTGAAGGACGTGATCCGAAGGTTTGCGGGCATGATAGCGGGCGTGCTGGGCGTCGAGAAGATGAAACGGCAAGCCGGGGGTCAGGAAATTGCCCTCAGCGAGTTCCAGTTTGTGGAGGCCTGTGCCCGCAAGATAGTAAAGATACTCGATGCGAAGGGTGTCCATGTAATACCTTTTCATGCCCAGGGCGTGGGAGACCGCATCATGGACGAGATGATAGGGGACGGTCTCTTCAGAGGCGCCCTTGACCTGGTCCCTGCGGGCCTCTCGGAGGCAATTGTCGGGGGCAATCGCTCTGCGGGCCCCGATCGGCTGGACAAAGAGATGGCGAGCGGCATACCGGTCATCCTGACCCCCTGCGGGTTCGATCTTTTTTCCTGTGGACCCTATGAGAGGAGGCTTTCCGATCCTCTCTGGAAGAAGAAAAGGATAGAAAAGAGAAAGCTCTACATCCAGGACGAGCTCCGGGTCCAGGCAAGAACCACCACACAGGAGATGGCGGTCATCGGGAAGGCGTTTTCTGAAAAGCTGAATAAAGCGAAGGGCAAGGTGGTTGTCTTTGTGCCGCTCCGTGGGTTCTCTTCGTTGAGCATCGAAGGTGGGCCGCTCTATGACCCCGAATCGGATCTCGCCTTGATCAAGAGCCTCAGAAGACATTTGAATAGAGACGTTGTCCAGCTCGTTGAGATGGATTGCGCATATAGCGATGACCTGTTTGCCCAGGCCATTGCGGACCGCTTCTTAGGCCTGCTCAACGGAGGACGTTGAGTCATGAAAGCTACAGCGCCATTCAAGGAAGCAATCGAAATGATCAAAGACGCCGGCGGGGAGGCGTTCCGGAGCTGCTTTCAATGCGGCCTCTGCACGGCAAGCTGTCCCTGGAATAACGTAAGGACCTTCATGCCCCACAAGAAAATCACTGAGTCGCGGTTTGGGCTGGTGGAGCTTGGAGAAGAGGACTGGTGGCTCTGTTCGACGTGCAATATGTGCGTCAGCCGTTGTCCCCGCGGGGTCGCCATTACCGACGTCATACGCGCCGTCAGAAACATCACAACGGACAGCATTCCCCGGGCTGTCCCCGCAAGCTTGCGGAGCGCCGTCGGGAGCCTGAAGAGTGCGGGCAACCCCTGGGGCGGCCTTAGGAACGAGAGAGCCGAGTGGGCCCGCGATCTCGCCATTCCGTCGGTGAACGGACAAACGGAAATGCTCTATTTCTCCTGCTGCGTGCCGGCCTACGATCCGAAGATGGGCAGTGTAGCCAGGGCCACGGCCAGGATATTGAAAGAGACCGGAGCGAACTTCGGCATTATTGGAGCGAGAGAGTCCTGCTGTGGCGAAAGCGTCCGAAAGGCGGGGAACTTCGCGGTCTTTGAAAGTCTTGCAGCGAGCAACATCAACCTGTTTCATGAATCGGGGGTCAAGGAGATAGTTGTCAGTTCGCCCCACTGCTACGATACCTTCAAGAATGAGTATCCTCCTTTGGGAGGGGACTTCAAGGTAGTCCATCTTGCCCAGTACCTGTCCCGCCTCGTCGATGAGGGCCGGCTCGCGTACAAGAAGCCATTCCCCAAGAAGGTAGTCTACCACGATCCCTGCTATCTGGGGCGTCACAGCGACATTTATGACGAACCGCGGAAGGTCCTGAGCAGCATCCCGGGGCTGACCCTCATGGATGAGATGAATGGCAGGGAGAACAGCCTCTGCTGCGGCGGCGGGGGTGCAAGGATCTGGATGGAGACCAAAAAAGGAGAGCGTTTTTCGGACATCCTGGTGGAACAGGCCCTTGAGCTGGGGGCTGAAGTCCTTGCGACGGCCTGTCCTTACTGTATCCTCAACTTCAAGGACAGCGTCCTGACCATGGGGAGGGCGGATGTGCTGGAGGTTCGGGATGTTTCAGAGATCGTTGATGAGGCCATGTAGATCAGGAGATGCCTTTTTGTGTCTCGTTGAGGAATAACAGCAGGAGAGTTTATGCCCGATAATGTTGATCTGAGTCAGTTGCCAATGCCGGCCCCGAGAAAGGTTGGAACGGTCATGGTGGTGGGAGCCGGGGTCGGCGGCATACAGGCCGCGCTGGACGCCGCGGCGTCCGGGTTCAAAGTATACCTTGTCGACAAGGGGCCTGCCATCGGTGGAAAGATGTCCCAGCTCGATAAGACATTTCCGACCAATGACTGCTCCATGTGTATCCTGTCGCCGAAATTCATCGAATGCGCCACGAATCCAAATATCACCATACTTACGAATACTCAGATTGAGCGTTTGGAAGGAGAAGCGGGAACGTTCGAGGCCCACCTGCTCCAGGAACCCCGGTATGTCGATGAGGATAAATGCACGGGATGCGGCACGTGCGCCGAGTACTGCCCGGTCTATGTCCTCGATGCGTATAATCAAGACCTGGCAAAGAAGAAGTGCATACACGTCCACTTTCCCCAGGCGGTCCCGGCGGTTTCGGTAGTCGACGCGGCTCACTGCCTGTTTCTTAACAGGAGGGAGTGCCAGATCTGTGTGCCGACCTGCAAGAACAAGGCTATCGATTTTCACCAGCAGCCTAAGCGGCTCTCTTTGAGCATAGGCAGCCTCATTCTATCGCCCGGCTATGAACCTTTCGATCCTCTGACGCAGAGTCAGTATGGGTATCATCGATTCTCGAACGTCGTCACCGCCCTGGAGTTCGAGCGTCTGATCAGTGCTTCAGGCCCGAATGGCGGTGACCTGCTTCGTCCGTCCGATGGGAAGGTGCCGCACAGAATTGCATGGATCCAGTGCGTCGGGTCGCGAGACGAGACCTCGAATTGTTCATACTGCTCTGCGGTATGCTGTATGTATGCCACAAAGCAGGTCATTCTGTCGAAGGAACACCACCCTGAGATTGAGGCGGTGGTCCTCCACAATGATATCCGTGCGTACGGCAAAGGGTTTGAACGGTTTTATGAAAGGGCCAAGGGCATGAACGGCGTCCGCTACATATGGAGCAAGGCCTCCCTCGTCGAGCAGCGTCCCGGTACGGGGAACGTCGTTCTCAGGTACCGCATCAACGGGACCGAGGTCAAGGATGAAGAGTTCGATCTCGTCGTTCTCTCCGTGGGGTTGAGCTCGACGGCGGGCAACCGGGAACTGGCCGAGAGACTATCCATAGAGCTGAATCATCACGGGTTTTGCGAAAGCCCGCCCTTTTCACCTATGGAGACCTCCAGGAGCGGGGTCTTTTCCTGTGGTGTTTTTCACGCCCCGATGGATATCCCCGATGCTGTCACCATGGCAAGCGGCGCCGCATCCCTCGCCTCCCAACTCCTCTGGGAGGAGCGTGGGACCATGGTAGAAGAGAAGGTCTATCCCGAGGAGCGCGACGTCACGGGGGAATTGCCACGGGTGGGAATCTTTGTGTGCGACTGCGGCACCAATATCGCCAAGGTCGTCGATGTGCCACAGGTTGTGGCATATGCAAAGGGGCTCCCGGGCGTGGCCCATTCCGTAGAGGAAATCTTTGCCTGTTCTGTTGATTCCGTCAGCCACATGGCGGAGACGATCAAGAAACAGGGGCTCAACCGGGTAGTGGTGGCCGCGTGCACCCCGCGAACGCACGAGCCCGTATTCCAGGACGCGCTGAGGGAGGCCGGTTTGAACCCCTTCCTTTTCCAGTTTGCCAATATTCGGGAACACTGCTCGTTTGTGCACATGAATGAGAAGGCGATTGCCACTGAGAAGGCGAAGGATCTTGTCAGAATGGCGGCATCGAAAGCCCTGTTGCTTGAGCCCCTTCACAGGGCAACCTACAACGTGACCCCGGCAGCCCTGGTGATCGGGGGCGGCATTGCGGGAATGACAAGCAGCCTCGCTTTGGCCCGACAGGGCATAAAGGTCCACCTGATCGAAAAAACCGATGCCCTCGGCGGTCTGTCCCGGAGGATTCCACACACCCTGGAGGGGGGAGATGTACAGAGCCTGGTGGAGGATCTGGTTGGTCAGGTCCATGCCAGCCATCTCATCGAGGTCTCGACGAGGGCTGAACTGGCGGACTATTCCGGGTACGTCGGGAATTTTTTGTCCAAAATCAGGGTGGACGCGGGAGAAACCCTCAAAGAAATCGAACACGGCGTGACTATAGTGGCGGCGGGCGCCGAGGAGTTGAAGCCTCAGGAATACCTCTATGGCGAGGATGACCGGGTCATGACGCTCCTTGAGCTTGACGAGATGATTGAAAAGAAGGCTGACCGTGTGAAGGGCTGCGACGTCGCGGTCTTTATCCAATGCGTGGGATCGAGGAATGACGACAGGCCCTATTGCAGCCGGGTTTGCTGCTCCCACTCGGTGAAGAACGCGCTGAGGCTCAAGGAGCTTAAGCCGGAGATGGACGTCTATGTCCTGTACCGGGATATGAGGACATACGGGTTCAAGGAGGATTACTATAAGAAGGCCTCGGACCAGGGTGTGGTCTTTATCCGGTACGAGGCGGAGGACCGGCCGGATATGAAAGCCGTTGAAGAGGATGGCAGGGCCTTCCTGAGGTTAACCGTCACCGAGCCGATCCTTGGTCAACGCCTGGAGATCGATGCAGACATGGTCTGTCTGGCTGCCGCCTCGGTTGCACCGGCCGGCAATCGACCGCTGTCCCGCCTTCTCAAGGTACCGCTCAACGAGGACGGCTTCTTCCTGGAGGCCCATATGAAACTGCGTCCCGTGGATTTCTCGACGGACGGCATTTTTATGTGCGGTACAGCCCACAGTCCCAAATTTATCGATGAGAGCATTGCCCAGGCCCAGGCGGCCGCGTCCAAAGCCCTCGCCATATTGACCCGAGCCAGTATTGAAGGGGAGGCCACCGTGGCAGAGGTGGAGGAAGCACTCTGCAGCGGGTGCCGGGTGTGCGAGATGGCCTGTCCTTACAACGCGGTCAAGAAAGACGAGGAAAAACGTGTTTCCGTGGTGAATCAGGCGCTCTGCAAAGGATGCGGCACGTGCGCAGCGGCCTGTCCGAGCGGTGCGATGAAGGGAAAGCACTTCAGCACAGACCAGATCCTGGCAGAAATACTGGCGGCTTTTGCCGCCTGAAGGACGGAAGCGGTACCGGCGCACGTAGATGAGGTGACAGGTGAACAGATTTGAGCCAAAGATAGTCGTTTTCCTCTGCAACTGGTGCTCCTATGCGGGGGCTGATCTGGCCGGCACATCCCGGATCCAGTACGCCCCTAATGTGAGGGTCATTCGCGTCATGTGCAGTGGGAGAGTAGAGCCCTATTTCATCCTCAAGGCCCTTCAGAAGGGCGCTGACGGGGTGCTTCTGCTGGGGTGTCATCCGGGAGAATGCCACTATCTTGAAGGGAACTACAAGACAGCGGGAAGAATGGTCTTGCTGAAAAAGATGTTGGGCCAATTCGGGATAGAGGAAGGACGGGTCCGACTTGACTGGGTATCGGCTTCCGAGGGCGTTCGCTTTGCAAGTATCGTGAACGAAATGACAGGGGCAATCCGAGCCTTGGGCCCATTTCATGGACAAAGGACCCAAGAGGTGACCTATGGGTAAACTGAAAGTGGCACTGTACTGGGCGAGCAGTTGTGGCGGCTGCGACATTGCCACCCTCGCCATTGGAGACAAGATACTGGACCTGGCAGCGGCTGCGGAGATAGTTTTTTGGCCTGTGGCCATGGATTTTAAGTATAAGCATGTGGAGCAGATGGCGGAGCAGAGCATCGACGCGTGCCTGTTCAACGGAGCGATTCGAAGCACTGAGGACGAACACGTGGCAAAGATGCTTCGGGCAAAATCGAAGACCATGATAGCCTACGGCTCCTGTGCCTATGAGGGCTGTATCCCGGGGCTTGCCAACCTGTTCAGTATGGAATCCGTTCTTGAGCGCGTCTATGTTGATACGCCGTCTACGGATAATCAGGCAAGGGAGTATCCCCGGGCAAAGGTCACAGTGCCCGAAGGAGATCTCGAGCTGCCCCGGCTTCACGGCACGGTCCGGGCGCTCCACCAGATCGTGGATGTGGACTATTTTGTCCCCGGCTGTCCCCCGGAGCCAAAGACCACGTGGCTTGCGCTGGAGGCGCTGCTCACGGGGACCCTTCCGGAGAAGGGGAGTGTGATCAGCCACTCCAACAAGGCGCTGTGCGAAGAGTGTCCACTGCCGAAGGAAGGGAAGAAGGTGAAGAAGTTCTACAGGCCTCACCAGATTATTCCCGATGCGAAGAAATGTCTCCTTGACCAGGGGCTTCTCTGCTACGGAATTGCCACGCGGGGGGGATGCGGGGCCATGTGTCCTCAGGCGGCCATGCCCTGCACGGGCTGTTACGGGCCGGTGGGAGGGGTCGTCGACCAGGGGGTCCACTTTTTGAGCGCCCTCGGATCTCTGATCGATTCGACGGACCCCGAGGAAATAAAGCGGATTGCCGATGAAATAGCCGACCCTGCGGGCACATTCTATCGCTACAGTCTGCCCGTGTCATTACTGAGGAGGGCGAGAACAGCATGACAAAGATCATGATTGACCCCATCACCCGACTCGAGGGGCATGGGAAAATTGCCATATTCCTGGACCATGAGGGGGAGGTGGCGAATGCCTACCTCCAGATACCGGAGCTGAGGGGTTTTGAAAAGTTCTGTGAAGGCCGGCCTGCCGAGGATATGCCGCAAATCATGCAGCGCATATGCGGGGTCTGTCCGGAGGCTCATCACCTGGCCTCTACCAAAGCCCTGGATAACCTTTTTCGCGTTGAGCCGACAGCCGCAGCCAGAAAAATTCGCGAACTCCTCTACAGCGCATTTTTTGTGACGGATCATACCACCCACTTTTACATACTGGCCGGTCCGGACTTCATCATGGGACCCGAGAGCCCCGCAGCCGAGAGAAATATCCTGGGCGTCATCGGCAAAGTGGGGGTGGAGCTGGGCAAGAAGGTAATTCAGACCCGCCAGCAAAACCATTGGGTCATCCAGACAATCGGCGGTCGCGGCATCCATCCTGTTTTCGGATTGCCGGGGGGCGTGAGCAAGGCCGTCTCCGAAGAGGACAGGGCAAAGATCGAGGAAATTGCCTTACAGGCGGTCGACTTCGGCAGAATGACCCTCAAAATCTTTGAGGATCTGGTGCTGAAGAACAAGGAATATCTGGACATGGTCCTGAGCGACGCCTATACTCACCGGACCTATTACATGGGCCTCGTCGATGAAAACAACAAGGTCAACTTCTACGACGGCAAAGTCAGGATCGTGGACCCCCAGGGAAAGGAGTTTGCGCGGTACGCGCCCCCGGAGTATTTGGAGCACCTGGCCGAGAGGGTTGAGCCGTGGACCTATCTGAAGTTTCCCTACCTGAAAAAGGTGGGGTGGAACGGCTTCACCGATGGGGAGAAGAGCGGTATCTATCGGGCAACCCCGCTGTCCCGCCTGAACGTGGCCGACGGCATGGCAACGCCTCTAGCCCAGGAAGAGTACGAGAAGATGTACGCAACCTTGGGGGGAAAACCGGTCCACCATACGCTGGCGACCCACTGGGCCAGATTGATCGAGCTGCTCTATGCCGCTGAGAGGATGCTAGAGTTGAGCAGGGACCCGGAGATCACAGATCCTCACATACGGAATATTCCGTCCGAAACGCCTGTCGAGGGGGTAGGTATCGTAGAGGCGCCCAGGGGCACCCTGACCCACCATTATGTAACCGATGAGAAGGGGCTCATCAAGAAATGCAATCTGATCGTCGGGACCACGAATAACTATGCCGCCATCTGCATGACGGTGAAAAAAGCCGCCCAGGGGGTTATTCGAAAGGGTAAAGAGATAACCGAGGGGCTGCTCAACCGGATCGAGCTTGCCTGGCGCGCCTATGATCCATGCATGGGCTGCGCAACCCACGCCCTGCCCGGAGAGATGCCGTTAGAGATAACGGTTTACGACGCGGACGGCACTGCCCTCGAAGTCGTAAACCGGCTTTGATTTTTAGGAGATATCGGTGAAGACCTTGATTTTGGGGATAGGGAATACAGTCCTCTGTGATGACGGAGTAGGCAATCGGGTGGCTGCAGAGGTGGGCAAGAGGGTCTCCGATCCCGGGATTACCGTTGCCGAGGCATGCCATGGGGGCCTGTTCCTTCTGGAGGCTTTTCTGGGATACGATCACGTCGTGCTGATTGACGCAATCCAGACCAGGGGCGGTATCCCGGGGGATATTTACGAGCTGAGCCCGGGAGACCTCCTTTCCGCGCGGCATCTTTCCTCTCCTCATCAGGTGGATTTTGCCACGGCCCTCGAACTTGGCAAGGCCCTTGGGCTCCCTATGCCTTCGAGGATCGATATAGTCGCCATAGAGGCGGGAGATGTAACGAGCTTTCGCGACACGTGCACCCCGGACGTGGAGAAGGCGATACCCATTGCTGTTGAACTGGCATTGAAGAAGTGCCCGGCTCATCAAAATTATATAGGTGAGGGTTAATATGTTTGGCTGGAACGGAAAGATATTGAGAATCGATTTGACCCGGGGGACGAGCGGGGTAGAGGATATGCCGACCTACCTGATGCAGGAGTACGTCGGTGGCCGGGGCATGTGCACGAGGATCCTCTTTGACGAGATAGACCCTCGCATCGATGCCCTCAGCCCTGAAAACAAGCTCATTTTTGCCACAGGCCCCTTGACGGGCAGCGGTGCGCCGGCAGCGAGCCGCTTTATCGCTTCCGCCAAGTCCCCGCTCAGCAACTGCGTATCGAGTCCCTGCTGCGGCGGCTACTTCGGCGCCAACTTGAAGTATTCGGGCTACGACCTGGTTATCATTGAAGGCAGATCGCCTGAACCGGTCTATATAAGCATTCACAATGACCGGGTGGAGATCAACCCTGCAGGCCACCTCTGGGGGAAAGTCTCCTCTGAGACGGAAAAGATGATCCGGGCGGAGATGAAAGCACGGTATGACCTCGACGACTGGGCCCTCAATACCATGGGCATTGCCAATATAGGTCCCGCAGGGGAGAACCTGGTGAGATTCGCGTGCATCATGTCCGATGGCGGACGGGCCGCAGGACGCTCGGGCCTCGGAGCGGTCATGGGTTCGAAAAACCTCAAGGCCGTGACCGCACTAGGAACGGGACAGGTCAACATAGGCGATGTGGAGGGTTTCCGAAAGGCGGTCATGGATTTTTATAAGGAAGGCCGGGACAATGGCGAGCTTTATAAACGCCGAAGATACGGGACCTGGGGGCTCCCCGGCCGGGCCAATGCGAGCAAGACCCAGGCCGCGTTCAACTTCAAGGAGGGGTACTTTGAGGCATTTGTGAAGTATGAAGACCCTGAGGTTATTCGCGACTTGATCCGTGTCCGGGACGAGGCGTGTTTTTCCTGTCCCTTCGGCTGCAGCAAGCGGAGCCGCATAAAGAATGATCCCGAATACCCGTTGACGGCGAAAGGCCCGGAGCACGAGACCATGGCCCTCGTGGGATCGAATTGCGGTCTCGGAGACATGTTGGACATATGCCGGGCCAACTATCTCTGCAACGAGCTTGGCATGGACACGATCACAACCGGCGCCATGATCTCCTGTGCCATGGAGCTCTTTGAGGAAGGCCACCTGCCCGAAAAAGACATCGGCTACCCCCTGGAGTTCGGGAACACCAACATGTTCAAACTGCTCGGACAAATAGCCCACAGGCAGGGCATCGGCGATCTCATGGCCCAGGGCGGCGTGATCTTTGGGGCGAAATACGGGCATCCTGAGCTGTTCATGGGGATAAAAGGTATGGGGATACCGGCCTGGCATCCGCAGGCACTTGATGCCCTGGGTCTCCAGTACGCCACCTGCAATACGGGAGGCGCCCACACGAAGTCGACCATGCCCTTTTATGAAGGCCGAAAAGATCCTGCCCACTTCGTGGAATTTACAAAAAAGGACCAGGATTATCTTGCAACCGCCGATTCAGGCGTGCTTTGCTGGATTATCTATCATGGTCCCCTATGGGGAGAAAAATTGTCCGAGTGGCTTACCTATGTGACCGGTACTGCCTACACGGAGGAGGGGCTTCACCGGCTGGGAGAGAGAATCTGGAATCTTGAACGACTCTTCAATATGAGGGCCGGCATCACCGGGAAGGATGACACCCTGCCGCCGAGAATACTGAAGGAGCCTCGTGTGAAGAACCGGGTGGTCTGCCTCGATAAGCTGCTGCCTGAGTATTATCAGATGAGAGGCTGGGACCAGGACGGCGTACCGACCCGGGAGAAATTGCAGGAACTGGAATTGGAAAAGGAAGGGGCTGGGGTGATATGAAGAAGATCAAGATAGATCACAAAGCGTGTACGGGCTGCAAGCAGTGCGAAATCATCTGCTCTCTGGCGCACACAGGGGCCGTGAACCCCTGGCGGTCGCGCATCAGGGTCTTCGTCGGAGAAGAATTTTGTCTCCCTGTCATTGCAGGTCCCTATACCGAGGCCTCCTGTAATTCAAAAGGGACCCTGATGGTGGAAGGGGTAGAGGTGGATCAGTGCGTGGTGTGCCGGGCATCGTGTCCGGTGAAATCGGTGTACAAGGAACCCGACACGGACATTCCGCTGAAATGCGACTTCTGCGGCGACCCTCCCAATCCCCAGTGTGTTCAGTGGTGTGCCCCCAATGCCCTGACCCTGGTAGAGGATGCCTAGAAAAGGCGGAACTCGAATCGCGAATCGCGCACACAAAGGCACCCTGTGGAAAGTGACGAGTATCTGAAACCTACCTTCTTCATTGACTGTGATGCAGCCCTTGTCAAGGAGAAGGCCGGGGCGCTGACCGCCGGCATCGAGGAAGCGCGGGAAAAGGCGATCCGCATCTTTTATTTTGTCAGAGATGAGATCAGATACAACGTCTATTCACCGAGGCCGACCGATGCAGACTTCAAGGCAAGTCATGTCCTGGCGAGGGGAGAGGGCTATTGCGTGCAGAAGGCTGTGCTGCTCGTTGCATTAGCCCGTGCCGCGGGTATCCCTGCTCGACTCAGATTTGCAGAAATCCGTAGTCACCTCACCCCCCCGGCCCTCGTGGAGAAAAGAGGGAGCAACCTCTTCCCCTATCACGGGCTTACGGATCTCAGCATCAACGGCCGTTGGGTGAAGGCGACGCCCATCTATGACATCGGATACTGTGTAAAAGCGGGAGTTGGGCCCATTGAGTTTGACGGAGAAAGGGATGCCATGCTGCCGCTCCACACCCTGGACGGAAGGCTCAACGCCGAGTATATCCGGGACAGGGGTTTTTTTGAAGATCTCCCCATAGACGAAATACGAAGGACCTCCGTTTCTTGGAAATACATGACACCCTAAGACCCGGTCTCTTGCTCCTTGCCACGATGGACACCAAGGGGCCCGAGGCCCTTTATCTGAGGGACACGCTCAGGGGCCTTGGAGCGGCGCCTCTCCTCATGGACCTCTCCATGAGATACGGGGACCCGGCCCTGCACCCGGAGATTTCGGCGGGCGATGTGGCCGAAGCCGGCGGGGGCAGCCTGGACGTTGTGGCTGGTCGCAGGGAAATGGGTCCCAACATGGAGATCATGGCGGCCGGTGCCGCGAAGATCGCCCTGGGACTGGTAAAAGAAGGGAAGATCCGCGGTGTGATCGGCATCGGCGGCTATAGCGGC
>Ga0187864_10002103_pt1 | contig 17728 bp, 14 predicted proteins | sample June2016WEW_11_4_FD_132985 | JGI IMG/M metagenome (GOLD analysis project Ga0187864, IMG submission 132985) | Peatland microbial communities from SPRUCE experiment site at the Marcell Experimental Forest, Minnesota, USA - June2016WEW_11_40 | ecosystem: Environmental > Terrestrial > Soil >...
GAAACTTCGCTCATAGGGCGCCGTATGGGGAATGAACTCGTCACTCACAGCGTATCCGGTCCCTTAAACTTTCTCACCCTCCCGACACTATCCCGAAGGACATCTCGACGACGAATCGTCGAGCCTCGACGACAAAACGTCGAGGCTCGACGCCAAAACTTCGCGACGACAAATCGTCGGGAAAACGGTCCCACAGGACATCCCTAAAGAAATGCCTTCTTTAGTGATGTCTTGTACGGATTTGGACAGATGGCGAAACTTCGCTCATAGGGCGCCGTATGGGCGATGAACTCGTCACTCACAGCGTGTCCGGTCCCTTAAACTTTCTCACCCTCCCGACACTATCCCGAAGGACATCTCGACGACGAATCGTCGAGGCTCGACGACAAATCGTCGACGCTCGACGCCAAAACGTCGAGCCGGACTTCGAAAAAAAAATTATTGTTGACATGGCCTCCCGAGGAGGAAACATCCGCCTCAGAGGAGGCAACGTCCGCCTCGGCTTCGAATGCTTCTCCTGCCATTCTTTCGTCCGCTTCCCATGCGCGGTTCACTTTCACATGTACTGCCCGGAGCCCGTGGACTCGCATTACGGCAAGAGCGGCGCACATCACGTTCACCGCTACTGCGAGCCGTGCAAGGGCAAGATCGACGCAAATGCCTGCGTCCGTGACATCTGGTGCAAGTGCGAAAAGGGCGCGCGCGGATCACGCCTCCCCGAAGTCGAGGAGGAGGAGACCGAGCAGCCCGCTCCGAAGCGCGAGCGCTTTATCATACGGATCAAGGCGCGGCCGGCGTCCTCAGCAGCGGTAGCCAAAGGAGCGGCGCTGCTCGTCGGTGAACATGGCGGGAGCGTCGCGCGCGGTGATGCCGAAATAGGCGAGGAGCGTTGTCGCGGTGAGCCCGCTATATCGAGCCAGCGCGGGCCCGGTGGCCAGCTCAGGATAGCGGACAAAGTGGGCGCGCCGGAGACCCAGATCGCGCAGGGCCTCTGCAGTGCTGGCGATGGCGCTGTTCTTGATGTCGTGCAATGACGTTCCCGCCGCGAATAAACCTTCGATGCGCGACCCCCTCGCCTCTTCGTCATCGCTGTCGTAGGCTATCTCCTCCACCGGCTCTGAGCAGACCGTGCAGTGCGTCCCTCCTTTGAAGCAGTGCAAGTGAACGCTGTGGTGACAGTGTAGGCGCAATATAGTTGTACCGGACTTGAAATCTCGTCGGCACAGCGGGCAGCGGGCGTTCTTCGAGGCCAGCAGGACCTCTGATGCCATGCTCCGCCCTTCAACGTCAGCGTTATAGCAGCAGATTTGCCGAGGAGCGGATTGGCGCACTCGCGTCGATATATAACTGAGTTTCCGCATACGGCACCCCCTGTTGATTTTCCTCGCGCGATGGATCCACCGGCGCTGCAGGGCGGAAGGATCGGCGGAAACATCAGCGTACAATCTCACGGCATCCTCGTTCGCGTCCAACACGGGAATGAGAAGCTACGTGAATACTTTGGTAGCAAAAAGTTGGGAGGAGATGAAGCTGCCATGAAGGCTGCCGAGGAATGGCGCGAGAAGGCATCGAACAAACTCGGAGCGACGAGAAACGCGTGGAGGCTCGACGGCAACATAAGGCACGTGTCTACCTCGAGCGGCAAGTTCTTCAAGACAGACGCAACCGAAGCCGCCCTAGCGGCGCTCATGTCCGATACGTGGACTGCCTCGGAACACGAGCCGGGCCGATGGTGCGTGCGCGGAAGCAAGGGCAAGTATTTCCATTCTGTGTACACCGGATTCGACATCTGCGACCACATCGACCGGGACCCGCTCAACAACTGTCTCGAAAACTTGCGCGAAGCTGACGCCATCATCAACTCGCGAAACTGCAAAAAGCGAGCCGACAACAAGAGCGGAACGACCGGCGTCTACCGGATGAAGGGCAAAAGTCCGTGCTGGTGTGCGAGGTGGAGAGACGACAGTGGAACCCAATGCAGCGAGGCGTTCAGCGTGTCGCGCTACGGAGAAAGCCGGGCCGAAGAACTGGCGATAGCGGCGAGGAGATCAGCGGCGAAGCAGCTGAAGAACTACAACGGAGAACCCCCGCCTATTCCGTGTGACCTTTGAATGACACAAAATAGCGCTCTGACATCGTATAACCAAACTACACTAATAACGCCCGCCACGCTCCCTTGCCGAATGGCCCCTCTGAATATCACGCTCGTAGAAGCCGATCTCGTCGTCGTCGAAGACTTCGCCATCTTTACCTTCTGTATCCGTAATGGCCTGTGGGGGTTATTCTTCCTAGCGTTACAGATCAGTCCGTGGATTTTAAAATTGGCGATACTGTTCGTGAAGCTGGTGGAATATGAAGCTGAACTCCTGCATCCGCGCGGCAAGCACTTTCCTCGCGTCGTGCGCAGGATCCTGTGGGTGATTTCGATATCGTTCTTGATCAACTTCGGACTGGTTTTCTATCTCCAAGACCTTATCGCAGTGCCTTCCCTGCGGCCCGAGTGTATGCTATTAAGACAGCACTACGGCTGTCCGGCGCCGGACCCTGCTCTCTTTTTCCAGACAACTGTCACTTTACTCGTCGTGTTCAGCTATTTCGAACTGCGGCTATCGGTGGCTCGCAAAGCATTTTTGATAATACTCCCGGCTCTGAACGCACTGGCGCTATGGTTTAACGGACTCAATACCTGGCTCGAGATCGGCCTAGGCGTGATCGTGGGAATTGGCATGGGCTATCTCTGGTCCGCCGTCATAATCGCCTATATAAGGCGGGATCCCCTCAAGGACCTCACGCCTTCGGTCAACTGATGGAAGCGCTGAAATCGGAGCTGCTCGCGGCCGAGGCGGACGTGCGGCGGGGCAACGCTCGCCTCGAGGAGGCGCGGAGGAGGCTCGCCGCAGCGGGCGGTGGCGCTTCGAAGGGCGCCCGCACGATCTATTGGGACATCAACGACGGCTCGTTCGCGTCGCTCGCCTCGGAGGCCATCGGGGCGGCCTTTCCGGGAGCACAGTCTACGAGGTGGACTCCGCAGACGCCTCGCCTCGGAGATCGCGACCTGCTCGTCGGGTTCATCGTGATCCTTGGCCGGCTCGATACCCGCGACGAAGACCTCACGAAGGAGTGGGCCGACACCGGGCGCTCCGTCGTCATCGTGACGCGGGGCCCGGGCGTGGGGAAGGGCCGCCAAGACTGGACCCGCCCTCCGGATTTCAGTGGCATCAGGCAGCAGATGATCCACCTCTACGCCTCGCTCGAAGGCAAGCGGGTCATCACGGAGGGCGACTTTCACACGGACTTCAGCATGTATGGCGTGCGTCAGGTGTGGGAGCCCGAGAGCCTGGCGCAGCTGGCGGGGTTTATAAAAAAGGCGGCGGCTTGATTACCGAAATCGGAGCACGAGGCGGTCATTTTTCCTTCCTCCCGCGCCCGAGATGGGGTTCTATTATCGCGTACCGTCCTGCTGCTTTTTTGGTCCGAGATAGACTCAATCTATTCTGCAGTTCAAGGCCTGGTACCGCCAGAGGCATCCGGAGGCGTTTTCCTCCAAGCTGCCCGTCGCGCTGTTCGATGGGAACCTCGTCGTTTACGTGGACATGTGCCTGGTCCTCATGGCTCTCGCGGATAAATTCGCGTGCCGGTGCGGCCTCGACGGCGTGCTGCTGATCCTGTCGATCATCTACCGCGCGTTCGACGAATTCCGCGCCTCGGACGTCGCGCTCTTCTGGGACGAGTCCGAGTACGTCACGCTCGGCAAAGTCGAGACTCAAGAGGAGCGCGACAAGAAGACCGAACAGCGCCACGGGAAGGAGGAGATAGACGCGTTCGAAGCCGGCCCGGGCCGATCCGACATAGGCTACGGACCGCTCGCGCTCCCGTGGGATCTCTTCACGCGCGACCGCGATCGCAGGAGGCGCGTCTTCCGCTGGTTCGCCGAGAAGGTCATAGAGCACCTGGGCGTCCCGCAGGGCAAGTCCGTGATCTTCGACAAGCCCCCCGGCTTCTCGCATCCTGTGGTTGCACTGGACGACGGGACAGGGAAGAGGATCGAACCGTTCCGTTCCGGCGTCAATCCAAAGATAGGAGAGTCGGACTTCAAGTCGCATTACTACATCCATTCGGTTTTCCCGGGCAAGAACGCGCTGATCTACTCGGTGGACGCCGACACCGTGTCGATCTCGCTGCTCGAGTCGGGATACCGATTGGCGTCGACCAATTCTCTGGCGACCGAAGTGTGGATCAAGAGCATGGACCAGGAGGAGCGCTTCGAGATCGACGACGAAGAGCTTCTCTCCGAATGCGAGAAGCGAGGGTGGCACCGCTACGTGAAGCTCGAGAAGGAGCTGAAGATGAAATACGGAGAGGGTCCGCGCTCCGATGCATTCTCCCCGGAGAACGCCTACGAGCGCAAGTTCTTTGCATGCAAGCACGAGGAGTTCATCGACGCCAACGCGCTGTGGAGGGCGAGGATCCGCTCCTATCCGAAGGACCGCGCGTCCTTCCTCGCCAGCGAGATGTTTGTCATCCTCCTCACCGGCAACGACATGAGCGGCTCGTCGTGCCTTCCGGCAATCGGGGAAATGTGGCTCTTCGAACTCTGGATGGAGCACCGCGATCAAATCGGCCCGCTGCTGAAGGTGGACCCGCGCATGTACATCGACGAGAGCGCAGAGAAGCCGGTGCCCGATTTCGTCGCGGCGTGGAGGCTCGTGCGCCTGGCCTACCAGCGGAAGCTGTGGGGCAAGGTCAAACACGGCGCCCGCGGAGACGAGCTGCTGCCCTACTCGACGCTGCTCGGCTACGGTCCGATCAAGGTCGGCAAGCACACGCTCCAGATGCCCTCGGTCGACGAGGTGCGCCTGCTGTTCGCCCGCACGATGTACTCGTTCGCCTACTACTCGACCGGCTGGGGCGGCGGCGACAAGGAGCCGGACGTGTTATCCTCCGATCACGAGGGGCGCTCGCTCCTCGGCTGGCAGCTCGTCGACCCGAGCAAGCCCCGCGAGCGCTCCAACGTGCGCATCGTGAAAGCAAAGGACCTCTCGCACGCCCTAGTCGACGGGCGCGGGCCCGAGGAGCCGGTCCGCGTCCGCTTCGTCAAGCAGACCAAGAAGCAGTTTGACGACGCCGAAGCGAGCCCGTTCAGCGGGATCAAAAGGATCAAATCGTCTCGATCCGAATGAGGAGAGCAATCCGTTTTTCAAATTCAAAAGGATCGGCCGATCGATATAAAGGCCGCGCTCCCTCCCGCCTCGAAATGCTCTTGCTCGTGCTCCTGCTGTTTCTGCTGCAGGCAGCGCAGGCGCAGGTAGCGCCCGACCTCGGCGTCGCCTACAACTACGGTGTGATCGCTTCCACGGACGTCACAAACTCGGGGACCTCGCAGGTCTACGGGAACCTCGGCCTCTATCCTGGCACGAGCGTCGGAGGCGGGATCACGGTCACCGGCACGTCGAACGTCGACAATGCAGCGGCGGAACGGCCAACACGGCCGCAACACCCTGTGCAACGCGTGCGGCCTCCGCTACGGCAGCGCCCTCCGGAAGAGCCAGCACCGGATGTCGATCGCGTTTGTATTAAATTAGATGCTATAGCTCCTTCGAGGAACGCGTCCCAGTACAGCGATGCCTCCGAAAAAGTGGATCCAGGGGGCACATCTGAAGGAGGGCGCCTACGGTCACGGCAAGAAGATCAGCAGCAAGAAGATCTCGAAGGACGTCCACAGCCACAACCCCACCCTCCGAAAGAGGGCGGTGCTGGCGCGCACTTTCCGAAAGATGGCTGCATCACATCGCGCAGGTCATGCATATCACGGCAAAGGCCCAAAAAAGGGATAAATGGAAAGTACCCGCGTGGCGTGCCTCGCGTGCGAGAGGCCGGCGCCCCGCGCGTCGCTCGTGCAGTGCCAGGGCTGCAAGCTGGTGTGGTACTGCAGCGAAGCGTGCAAGAGAGCGCACTCGCCGAAGCACGTCCTCGTGTGCGGGACGGTCCAGCTGCGGCTCGATGCGCTGTCGCCCGACGACCGGTTCCTGTGGCACCTCAACGCGGCCGTCGTGCGCAACCTCCTCGCGCCGTCTGCGATCAAGGCAATGGCTCGCATCGCGAGGCCGTACCCGCTCCCTTCGGATCAGGTTCTCCTGATCAGTTTCGACGGGCCGCTGTCGTCCGCCCGCGACCCCGATCGAGCGGCGTGGACCTTGTTGGTACAGATAGCGCGGCGGTTCGGTCGCTTCCACGACTTGAACTGGTTTCTCACGCTCGGAGTCGGCAGCAACGGAGACCCCATTCCCTACCACCCGGCCGTCCGCACCAGGCTCGTATCCGAATCCGAAGCGGCGGCGCTCGTCGCACGGGATTGCGCTAACATGGAAGGGACGCGCGCCTCGTGGCTGACATCGAGCAAGGCGCGCATGGCCATCGTCTCTTCGATCGACGGCCGCCTCGAATGCGCGAGGGCGTACATGGCGACGCTGGACCAGCCGCGATAAAAAGCGGTTTCCTTTAACACTGACCCGCCTCCAGAGTGAAAGGTCAGAGTTCATTGAATGTAACTACCCAAGTAGATGTCAAAGTCCTGTGGGATTAAATCAGACAGCGGGGGAAAAAAACAGCGAACGACGGCATACCTGACCAGGCGCGGCGGAACTCAGCGCTTTCCCGATGATGCTGGAACGAGGTGAACAGCGCGAAGCGTTCAAGCACGACAGATCCGTACCGGCGCTTTTGTTCCATGTCGATCTGGCGGAAGGAGCCGAGCATCTCGGCGACGCCGTTCCGCACGGCCTCCGAGATCATCCGTTTGTTCAGCGAGCCGTAGTTCCTCGCGTCGCCGGAGAGTGTGGAGACGTTCCCGAACACGGCCGGGAAGTCGGTGCCGGAGAGCAGCGCGCGGAGGACGTACTGCGAAGCGCTGATCTCCTTGTTGCTCTTCGGATCCTCGGTGTGCCACGATAACTTCTCTTCCGGCTCGCGGGCGGCGAGGTCGAAAGCCTTGCCGAGCTTCTCCTTGAAGGCGTCGTGCGAAGCGCCCCCGTCGAACGCGACGCGCGCGTCCCCCTCTCCTCCGTCCGGGGTGACGCGCACGATTCCGCTCTTGAGCGCGGCGATGACGCCGGCGTAGGCGATGGCTTTGATGCCGGCGGCAAAGTCGCGCGCAAATTCGGTCGCGTGCGATAGGTCTCGCTTGAGGTCATCGCGCTGGCGGTCGCTGATCATGCCGTCTTCGACGAGCAGAGTCCGCAGCAGGCTGACGGAGGGTGCAGTGCGCGTCGGCTCGTAGGGCACGGTCTGGAAGAGGATCTTCTCCTTCGGCAGGTCCGGAAAGTTGGCCTTTCGAGGATCGTGAGGGTCGGGAGCTTCGATGACGATCCACGCTCCGGGCGAAATGTCGTAGGCACTTGAGTTTTTGATCGTCTGCAATCCGCCCATCTGCACCGTGCCAGCATTCGACCCGTCGTAGAGCTTGTTCTCGCCGATCACGCCGTACACTTCGATCTCCTGGTTCAGGCGGGCCTTCGTGTCGCCGGTGTTTCCGAGCCCGTTCGCCGCGTCTGTCACCGCCAGATCGGTGGAGGTGAGCTGATCCATGCGGCGCGGGCGCTTCCGCCGGTTGCGCACCGCAGGGTTGCCCTTCTGGACATACCTGGTCTGAGGTGAGGAGCGTCCGAGAACTCTATCTCGTACCACACGGCCGGACAAACGGCCACTTGGATGGCGGCGCGGGAGCCATCGAGGCGAGACTCTCGCACCAGGATTTCGTCCTTATCAATCATCATATTGTAAACGACGCGCCCCATGGGCGTGATCGGGCTGCGGCCATTGGAGCTGACGCCCCGGGAGCCGGGGAAGTTGAGAGTCCCCGCCATCGCGCGCGTGCGTGCTCCACCGCAGACCTCTCCTCGCTATATACTTTTAGTAAACAATCGGCGAACGCACGTCGACAAAGACGGATATCGGCTGCGAGTTGATCTGCGCCACGTTCGAGATCGGGGCGGCGCTCACGTTGCCCGGGTTCGCGTCGCGCGTCCGGTGCTCGACGCGCCCGACCTGGATCGCCACGCCAAAGTGCATGGTGCCGTCCGGCAGGTAGTAGCGCAGCGCGGAGGAGGGGGGCTGCGGTTTCGTCGAGCTCGCGTACGGGACGAACTGGAGGGCGTGGCGCCTGCCCCCGGGTCCCCTCTCGCGCGTCAGCCGCGTCTCCTGGCCCTTCGGATCGATCACGTAGGCGTCGGGCACCTCCACGACCTTGACGATGAAGAAGAGCGGCGTCCCGGTCTCCAGGTCGTTTCCCCAGATGTTAAACGCGCGCACCGGCCCTTTGATTTGGTTGGTCATTTCGACGTAGCTCTCCTTCTCGGTCATCTTGGTGCCGTTCTCAAAGGTGATGACGCCTTCGGGGCTCCACTCGCGCATGAGCTGCACGGGATCCAGATGCTGATAGAGGGGGTCGTTGGCGAGGATGAAATTGAGCATGGGCAAATTTGCTAGCTCTTCGAGGCGCTTCCCAGGATGACGACGCGCGGCGGCGCGGGCGGCGGGGTTTCCCTCGGCTGGCCGGGCGCGGATGAAGACGAACTGGTTGTTCGAGAGTGCGCGAAAGTAGCAGGCGTCGACGAGTTTGATGGACTTGCGCTGGTAGTACACCATGTTGTTGGAGGGCCAGCCGAGCGTCTGGTTCACTATGGTCGGCGGGGTGGTGACCTGGTCGATGAGGTTGCCTCCGCGGCTGCCGCCTCCGCCCCCTGCGCTCCCTTCGCGCTTGTTTCCCACGCGCACCATCGTGCCCGGGAACGCGCCCTCGTTCATGCCCGCCATCGAGGGGAGCGAGACGCGGCCGCCCGGAGGGGCGTGCGGAGTCATCACCGCCGTGCCCGGGTTCTGCTGCGCTTGGAAGACGCCATTTTCCGTCAGACTCCCCATCCGCATCGTCACGTCGTTCGTCGTGAAGCGCTGCGCCTTGCCCCCGACCGCGGCCGAGGCGGCCGAGAAATCGTAGCTCTGCTCCGCGGCGCGCTTCATGGCGGGATGATGAGTTCGCCGCGGCGCGCCCGATTCATACCAGCGCGTTTTTATTCTCTCTCGCTCACTTTTCGATGCACTCTGCGTATATAGAGCGCAGGGTGAAGTCCCCGACAGAAGATGCTCGGCTACGTGCCCGTGGGCCGCCGAGCCGGCGGCTCGGCCGTGCGGGAGGTATTCATCTGGATCCTGCTGGGCGTGGCCGCCGCCGCAGCCACACTCGGCTTCATCTTTGCCGTGCTCGCCTTCAATCGCGAAGGCTTCGACGACAGCGGCCTGCTCGCCGCGATCGCGTCGTTGCAGGGCTGCTGCGATGCGGTATCCGCTGGGATCTCCTCGCTGCTCACCAGCATGAGCACGGTGCTCACGGACCTGAGCACGGTGATTTCGCTCGTCACGAGCGTGTCCGAGAACAACATCTGCCAGCCAATATTCGCCATTCCAGCCGGCGGCGTGATCATCACGACGCCGGGATGTTGGATCGTGCAAAACGACCTCGCCTGCTCGCTGACGGCGACGGCCTGCATCACCGTGGCGTCGAACGGCGTGACGATCTTTGGATCTGGATTCGACCTCGCCCTCGGGCCGAACACGAGCGGCATCGTGGCGGCCTACTCGCCCAAGTTCAAGCTCTCCGACATGCGCATCATCAACGAGCCGCCCTCCAACTATCCTGCCAACGTCGGGCTCACGATCTACGATTCGTCCGACGTGACGGTGGAGAAGGTCACTTTCAACGGGAGCTGCAACGGAGCGCTCGTCTACGACTCGGACGCGCTGCTCATCGACGGCTGCCTGTTCACCGAGATCAAACACATCAACGCGACCAGCGCCCCGAACAACAACGTGTGGCCCCTGCAGGTGAACGGCGGTAACGGCGTGTCGCTGGTGAACACGGATTTCGTCCACGTGGACGGCACGGTCGCTCCGACGGCGAACTTCAGTTCCTACATCGCCGACAACGCGTTCGCCTTCTTCAAGTCGCCCACCACGCAGCTGGCGGTGCAAGGCGTGAACATCAAGAACGTGAACGTCATCGACGGAGCTTACGTCTGGCTCGCTCCCATAGGCGGCGGCACCGTGGACAACCTCAACGTCGTGGTGGAGAATCCGAACTCCATCTACTCCATCATGGAGATCACCTACGGCCCTCCGCCGTACACGGAATCGCTGACGGTCAAGAATTCGCACTTCCGCAACGACAACACCTACCCCATAGCCGACGGCGTCCTCTGCAACCGCTGCCGCGCCGTGACGTTCGACAACGTCGACATCGCCACGAACGGCTACGGGGTCTTGCCCTACAATCCGGCCGCGACCGGTCCCGTCTATGCGTTCTTCGCCGCCTCGCTGCACCTCAACACCGCTTTCGGCAGCAGCTACGACCACACGCAGAGCAATCCCGGCACCACCATGGTGGGATCGGGTTTCATTCTCAAGAACTCGCACCTGAGCGGGGCGACCACGTCGCAAGCGACTCAACAGCAGGGCATCGGACTGCTGGTGGGCGGAAACCAGGAGCAGACGCACGTCATCGACACCGTCTTCGAAAACTTTGGCGGCTACATACCCGCGAACGCCACCGCCGGCGTCCCGCAGGTCCCCGGCGGCGCCATCGTGGTCACCCCCGGAAATCGCGGAGTGAGGATATCCGGATGCAAGATCTACGGCTCGGCGAACGGCTCGCCGCAGGGAGGCAACGGCATCCTGTTCATGGGCGCGATGAACGTCACCGTCATCCCGGTCTACGGCAGCGGGACGTCGATATGGCCCGCCGCCTCGAACTGCACGGCGATCAACAACCAGATCTTCGACAACGCCGGCTACGCCATACTGGACCAGGGCGCCGGCACGACGCTGTTCGGCAACGTGCAAGCCGGAAACTGGGCCGGAGGCTACAGCAGCGTGAACTCGCCTGTCGTGGTCGCCCCCGGAGCCCCGGCGCTCGCGGGCCAAAACATTTAATGACGCAGAGCCGCTCGCGCGAGCGCCTGTGCGTGAGCCAGCGAAGCGGCCGCTTGATTTTGCGCCGCTTGGAGCCGAGCGTCGGGAGTAGGAAGCGCGGAGGCGACGAAGGAGGCGAGCAGGGCCAGAGCCAGCAGTATGGCTATCAGGGTAGACCGCATCGTGTAGCAGTAGAAGCAGTGTCATCCGTATAGCTGGTTTTTATATACCCGCCTGTGCGCGATTGTTGCGCACCGCTGCCATGCTCGGATACCCCAGCACGCGGCGCGGCACGAGTCCGTGGACCGTGGTCCTGTGGATCCTGCTCGGCGTCGCCGCGGTGTTCGCCATCCTTGCGTTCATCTTTGCGCTGATCGATGCCAATCGAGAGAACTTTGACGAGAGCGCCATCCTCGCCGCGATCGCCACGGTGCAGGACGGAGTGACGTCGCTGCTTGCGAGCGTCAGCACGCTGCTCACCACCACGAGCGAGACGCTGAGCAACACCGAAGAGATACTCGAACTCGAGTGCATACCATTGTTCGAAGCCGGTCAGGAGCTGACCGAGGGCTGCTACTACTTTGCCCAGAGCATCGAATGCGCTATCTCGGACGGCATCTGCTTCCTGGTCGATTCCGACGTCGACGTGGACCAGCGCGGGTTCGATCTCTTGGTCACCCAGCCCGACACGGTCGCCTACAGCGTCTACTTTACCAGCAACGCGCGCATACGCAACGGCCGCGTGTACACCGGCGCGCCTAGCAACATCTCCACGAGCCGCGTCGTCGACGCCTTCGAAGCCAGCGACGTGGTGGTGGAGGGGTTGGTCATGAGCAACTTTTTCCGGCCCGTCGTGTTCCAGTTCTCGGACGGCTTGACCGTCGATCGCTGCTCGATCGACGGCGCCTACCTCGCGAATGCCAATTTCGGCAGCGATGTCATCCGTCTCGTGTCCTCTTCGAACGTCGACATCGTCCGCTCCAAGTTCTTCAACACCAACCCCGACTGGTCCTTCTTGCCCCCGGCGCAGCACGCCTACCCCCTCGTCATACTGAACACGGCATCCGGGACCGTCTCGAACGTGCGCATCGATTCCTGCCAGTTCGTCGATACCGGCATCTGGATCGCGCACTCTAGCGAGACGACCGGCGCCTCGTCGGTATCGGTCACGAACTGCGACATGGAAGTCACGGATCCGCTGAACGACAACTTTTTCGTCGGCAACGCAGTATTCTGTGCCACGGGTACGCAGTGCGCCACGGTCACCGGCTTCACGATCTCGGACAACCGTTTCACGAACCTCGACGCCAGCCCCGGATTCGACGGGATAATCCTCGAGATCGTCGACGGCTACCTCATCGAGCGCAACGTCATGACGATGAACTCGGACGGATTCGATCCGCACGTCGGCATCACGGCCACGGCTCACATCCACATCTGCTACGGCAACAGCTTCGTCGGGCTCAATTACACGACGCTCACTCCCTGCCGCGGAGGGACGATCCGCGCCAACGAACTGCTAGGGGCCGCCGGGAACAGCACCACGAGGGCGACGAACGGCATCGTGTTCGAGGCCGGCACGGTGGGGGCCTTCGCCGAGGACAACCAGCTGACCGGCTTCGGCCCCGGTCAGCCGAGCAACGGCACCGGCACCTACCCCGCGTGCCTCACGCTGCAGAGCGCCTACCCGTTCGCCATCGTGTCGGCTGCTGGCGTTACCAACACCGGCAACACGGCGGTCACCGGCAGCGTCGCCACGTATCCCGGCACGACGTTCACGAACTTCCCGCCCGGCGTAGTGGAAGACGGTACCGTCCACCTCGCCGACTCGACCGCGTCGTCGGCCAAGACGTCTGCCGACGAACTCTACGCCTGCATGCTGGCGCTGCCGTGCGACGCGCTGCCGATCGGCAACCTAGGCGGCCGCATCCTAACGCCCGGCGTCTACTGCTACACCATCGGCGCGACGCTTACGGGCACGCTCGTGCTCAACATGGAGTCGAACCCGAATTCGGTGTTTGTCTTCAAGATCGATGGCGTCCTCACCATCTCTCCCAGCGCCCTCGTTACCACGAGTGGCGGATCGAGCAATTGCGACGTCTTCTGGCAAGTTACCAGTTCGATCTCGGTGGGCGCCGGAGCATCCCTGTTCGGAAACTTCGTGTCGGCGACGGGCATCACGATGGGAGCCGGCGCCAGCATCGACGGGCGCCTCATGGTCGAGTCTGGTACCATCGTCCTCGACGACAACGAGATCAACGGCACCGAGTGTCCGTCCGTGCTGCAGCCGGCCTACCCCGCGCAGACTCCGGCGGCGATCTGGGTGCGCGGCGGCGCGAGCTGCGTCCACCTCAAGGGCAACAGCATCAAGGACGTCGCGTGCTCCGGCGGCTTCGGCGAGATCTCGGGCGAGGGCATCCGCATCGAGGGCGAGGAGGTGCTGACGAGCTGGGCTCCCCCGGGCTCGGGTCTCGTGACTTTCCCACCGGCCTACGGCTGCACGCTGCAGGACAACCAGGTGTCGTGCGTCTGCGGAGCGTGTGCCTTCGAGATCCTCAGCTCTTCGACCGACTTTTACGGGAACGACGCGCACGCCAACAACTGCAGCTATTACGCCGTATCCGGCGCGCAGGGCATCGTCCAGTGCTTCGGCGACACACAGCTGGTCGGCTGGAACCTCGACGGCGACTGTATCTGATCGAAGGAAAAAAACACATGCGATTTTCGAGTTATCGACGATATAATCCCAGCCGGAGCGGGGTAGATGCCCAGACAGGATGCTCGGCTTTCCGGCGCGCCGCGGCACGGCCGCGGGGACCGTGTTCCTGTGGATCCTGCTGTCCGTGGCCGCCGCCTTTGCGATCTTGGCGTTCATCTTTTCTCTCCTCGCATTCAACCGCGAAGGGTTCGACGAGTCGGCCATCCTGGCCGCGATCGCCACGCTGCAACAGTGCTGCGACGTGGTCTCGGCGGGCGTGAGCTCGCTGCTCACGAGCATGAGCACCGTGCTGACCGACCTGGTCACCATCATCAATAACCAGGCGATCGCCTTGGCAGCCATAGAAGAGATCGACACCGTGACGAATCAGACGCTCGGGAACTGCAGCCAGATCCTCGACCTCGAGTGCATCCCGCTGTTTGCGGCGGACCAGACGCTCGCCCCCGGATGCTACTACTTTGCGCAGGACATCGTGTGCAACGTATCGATCTGCTTCCTGCTCGAGGACAACGTCGAGATCGACATGCGTGCGCAGTACCTACAACTCACAGATCCGACCGCCCTGGCCTTCGGCGCCTATCTCGGCTACAGCCTGTACATCCACGACGGGCTGATCTACCTGGACGAGCCGTCGAACGCGTCGACGAGCAGCGCGGTCGACGCCTACGAATACGACGGCATCCTCCTCGAGAACCTGGATATCGCAAACTTCTTCCGCCCGATCGCCGTCGCCTACTCGATCGGACTGACCGTGACGGGCGGCACGATCTATGGCGCCAACGCGGTGAACACCGGCGGCTTCGGAAACCGCGTGATCAGCATGGACGCCGTCTCCGGTGTCACGATCTCTGGGACCACGTTCTACGATAACAACGTCGGAGGAGGAGACCCGCTCGACCACACGCAAGGCGTCTACATGCAGGCGGAGAGCGGATCGCCCACCGGCGGCCTGACGATCGACAACTGTCACTTCTTCGACACGATCGTCACGCTCGGGATCGGCGCGCAGCCCGCGGTGATATCGGGCGCGAAGATCACGAACAGCGACTTTACGATCTCGGACCCGCTCTTCCCGCACCAGTGGATCGGAATGAGCGGCTGCGGGAGCGGGCTGCGCTGCGATCCCCCCACCGCGGTCACGATCTCGGACAACCGGTTCTCGAACCGCGACGCTGCGCCCTCCTTCGACGGCGTCTACGTCGAGAGCGTGGACGGCATGCTCATGGAGCGGAACGTGCTCGTCGAGAATTCGAACGGATTCGCTCCGACCCGCGGCACGGTCACCACGGCGATGATCCACGTGTGCGCGCAGAATTCGGCCGTCGACTACGGCGTGGCGCTGCTCGGGACGTGCCGAGGCGTGACGATCCGGCACAACGAGCTGCTCGGCGCCCCGTTCAACGCGAGCAGCGGCAGCGCGACCGTGCGGAGGGCCGTCACCGGCATCCTCTTCGAGGCCGGCACCGACGGCGCGCTCGTCGACGACAACCAGCTGACGGGATTCGGCCCGGGGTTCCTCGCGAACGGAACGTACCCCGCGTGCACGAGCCTGAACTCGCTCTCCACCTTCGGACTTCTGGCCGGGTCGGCGATCACGAACACGGGCACGAGTTCCGTGGTGGGCAACGTCGGAATCTACCCGGGCAGCTCGATATCCGGGTTCGGCACCGTGACGATCACGAACGGGGCGCTGCACACGGACGACTCGGTCGCCATCCAGGCGCAGTCGGACCTGACGAACGTCTACACCTGCATGCAGGCGCTCGCGTGCGGCACGGACCTGACCGGCCAGGACCTCGGCGGGAAGACCCTCACGGCGGGCGTCTACTGTTTCTCGACCTCTGCGGGCCTGACCGGCACCCTGACGCTCAACGCCGCCGGCAATCCGAACGCCGTGTTCATCTTCCAGATCGGAAGCACGCTGACCACCGCGAGCGCCTCGGCCGTGAACCTCATCAACGGCGGCTCCGACTGCAACGTGTTCTGGCAGGTGGGCTCGTCGGCCACGCTCGGCACGACGACGGCCTTCGTCGGCAACATCATGGCCCAGGCCAGCATCACGCTGAACACGGGCGCCACGGTGCGCGGCAGGGCCCTCGCTCGCACCGGAGCGGTCACCATGGCCGCGAACGCGATCAACGGGACCGGCTGCCCGCAGAGCGTCCCGCTCTCGCTGCCCGCGCAGAAGCCGGCCATGATCTACGTCGCCGCCGGAGCGATCAAGGTCCACATCCGCTACAACTCGCTCCTGGACAGTGCCTGTCCGACCAACTTCACCACGCAATTTGGAGGGGATGGCATCCACCTCGCGGGCGCAGAGACCCGCTCGAGCTACGCGCCACTAGGTTACGGGCCGATAACCTTCCCTCGGGTAGAGGGCTGCACGGCCCAGAACAACCAAATTTCGAACGTCGACTGCGGGTGCGCCTACGTCGACGAATCGGGCGATGAGAACAGCTTCTACCACAACGAGGCGCACTCGAACGAGGAGAGCTATTGCCTGAACGTCGACACGAACGGGATCGTGCAATGCTACGGCGTGGCAGAACTCTCTGGCTGGAACTTGGATGCGGACTGTTAATGAACTGCTTTACTTGTGCTTGGGAGGGGCGTGGCGCGGGCCCTGGCGCGGCGCGGCAGCGTGCGCGTTGACCGGATTGGCGGCCGGGGCGTGCTTGGCGCCGGTGCCCTTCCCGCGGGCAGCCTGCTGGGCCTTCGCGTCGGCGATCTTCTGGCGGATCGCGTCGGCTGTCGGGGGCGTTTCGCCCGCGTTCGGGCGCCGGGGGAGGCGAGCTTCGGCGACGAGCACGAGGCCCACGAGGGCGAACAGGAGGACGAGCGCGGCGCGAGACATTGCTGTCCTCTCGCGCGCTGCGATTCGATATATAGCCCGGCGGCGCTGGTCGCGCACGGCGTGCTACGGGCTCGGAACAAACGATGCGCGCGATATAGTACCGGCGATGGAGAATCTAGTGCAGCGATGTTCACGCAGGTCCGCGTGCGGCGGGTGTCCCCTTCGGCAACGGCGGAGTGGGTCATCGGGTGGATCCTGCTCGTGCTCATCCTCGGAGCGGCGGTGGTCGCCGCGGTCTACTCTATCCTCGACTACGACCGAATCGGAGACGACTACTCGGCCATCCTCGCGGCGATCGAGGCGGTGCAGGAGGGCGTGACTTCGCTGCTTTCGAGCACCGTCACCGTGCTCGCGGACCTCGCCCTGCTGCTGACGAAGGTGGACGCCATAGAGGCCAGCTGCTCGAACGTCACGGTGGCGGGACAGTGCATACCCATCTACGGCGCCGGAATGGTGTTGCAGGACGCGTGCTACTACTTTGCGAACAGCATGCCGTGCGACTTTGTCGATGCCCCGTGCTTCGTCGTGCAGGGCAGCGTCGAGGTGGACATGCGCGGCCAGACGCTCGACATCGTCTCTGCCGGATCGTCCGGCTTTTACATGTTCGGCGCGGCGGACTTTAGCCTGTCGAACGGGGCGATCACCGGCTTAAACTACGCACTCCCCACTGCGATCGACACCACGGGCATCGAACTGTGGAACTCTGTCAACGTGTGGATCGACGACGTGCGCATGTCCGAGCTGGCGAATCCCATCTTCGTGGCCTTCTCCAGCGGCGTCTTCGTCACCCACAGCACCGTCTCGAACGTCACGGGCACCGTCTACGCGGTCGCCTTCCTCGGGAGTTCGGACGTCCACTTGTCCGAGTCGTCCTTCGTCGGCCTCAACGCCCCGGGCTCCGACGTTGCCGGGCTCGCGTTCCACGGCGTGACAGACTTACAGATGACCGGGCTGTCTGTCTCGGACTGCGACTTTGTCGATTCGACACTCCGCTTCGGCACCGAGAGCGACACCGAGCTGTTCTCGGGCTTCTCCGTGCTGGACTCGCGCTTCTCCATAACGGATCCGACGTTCGCGGGCTCGTGGCTCGAGATCGGAGCGCTGTACTGCCTCAGCGGGGCCAACTGCTCGACGCCGGCCGCCGGCATCGTCCGCGGGAACGCGTTCGCAAACACGGACGCCGCGCCCGGTTTCGA
>Ga0187864_10002106_pt1 | contig 17669 bp, 10 predicted proteins | sample June2016WEW_11_4_FD_132985 | JGI IMG/M metagenome (GOLD analysis project Ga0187864, IMG submission 132985) | Peatland microbial communities from SPRUCE experiment site at the Marcell Experimental Forest, Minnesota, USA - June2016WEW_11_40 | ecosystem: Environmental > Terrestrial > Soil >...
AAAGCGTCGGCTTCGGCAATGTCCTTGTGAAATAGCTGGCCGATGTAGAGTCGCTCACCGAGCACTTCACATCGGAACCACAAACCTTTAGCCGGTCCGATTTTGGTATTGCGAGGTAGTTCGCGGATGACTTCCTTGACCAGATCGCCCGAGAACCTTCCAGACCGGCAGACGAGGATGCGTCGGTCGGTTACCACAACGACACGATAGCCGCTGATCCAGACGAGTAGCACGAACCACGGGCTCGTCGTCATCGCCGAGAACATCGCCTGGATCGCCTCACCCGGCTGGAGGACGTGGGCCGCATTGGAGCGAAGCTTGTCGCGAATCGCCATGACTCCCCCCATTCATTTGGCCAACAGGATTATAGAAACTTCAGATTGAGCTGATTGGTGTTTTCGCTCTCCGCTCGCCGTCCCCGGTGTCCCTGGTCTTTGGCCCGTCCTTCCGTCCGTCCCCCTCTCTCCCCACGTAGAGCTGCGCGTCAAGTCGACGGGTCAACTGATGGACGAATCTCTTGCTATGGCGTGGGTCCTGTGGCTGTGCCGCCTGGCATCAATAGGTCTCTTTGGAGTATTCGATGCCTCACAACATGGCTGTCCCTTGCGAGCCAGGCCACCTCGCGATCTGATTGCTGTCTTCGGCGCCTCAGATGACCGCAGGCACCCTCGTGCTAGTGCTTGCCGTCGGCGTCGTCGCCCTGGTACTCGTTCGGGCTGGAGCTCGGCCCCGGCCTACTCGCCGCCGCTGGAGCATTCTGATGCACCGGGGCCCGAAGCTGGCTGGTGAGGCTCTGAGGCTCCGCTTACGAGCACGCGGCGACTACAGCAGCCGGGCGTGACTTTGGTGGGGAGGGGAGGACCGTTCCCGCCCTGGCCCATCGGCCGCTCGCTTGATCCGCTTCATGGCCTGCGCACGGTATCGGCGGTTATAGGCGGGGGAGAGGGCACTCAAGAGCCGGCAGTGCCAGCTCTGACCCATTGTCCTCACAAGATCGCCCGGGCCTGTCAAGGCTCCCCCCACGGGCGGCCTTTGGGCGGTCTTGACAGACCCTCGCCGGTTGGCCCCAAGGCCGGAGACGCCAGTCGCAGAACGCGGACGTCAGCTCTCTGACACGAGCAATTACCAAGACTCAAGCCGCCAGTGACTCTTGGTACGAGATCGTGCAGGTCGGTTCTCCGACCCTCTCCGACACGCACGTTTTCGCCACCTTCCCGCAGTCGCGTGACTTCAGTCGTTGCCCAAGACGGTGACACTGTGGTCGGATTTGCCTATCGGGCCGAGGTGTCGACAGGCTCTGCGAATTCTGACCAGGCGTTGTCCGGACAAAGCATTCGACGTAGGCGTAGTGGGCCAGATTCCCTCCTACGCTGCCACGCTACGAGGTCTCAGCGCCGGTCAGCTCGACACTCTGCTGCACGGCTGCCTCCCAGAAGGATGCGATACCCAGGCGGAGAAGGTGGCCACTTCGGGCCAGACGACATGATCCGTGTTCCGACGGAGCCCGCTGCCGCACCGTACGAAGAACACCGCTTATCGCTTCCCGTGGTGACGCGGGTCGTGGCCCACGTCACCATCTGGACGGTGGTGCTCGTCCCCGTCCTTTTGAAAGTGGCGCGGGGATGGCGACCGCTCGACGACGACGCTGTGATCGCCTTGCGGTCGTGGGCCGTATTCTCGGCGCACCCCCCGTTGCTGGGTGTGTACTCCACTGCAACTTCCGCTGGACGCCACGTCGTCTACGACCCCGGCCCCCTCTTGTTCTGGTTGTTGGCGCTGCCAGTCCATCTCGACCCGGCACACGGCGTCCTGTGGGGGGCGGGACTGTTGACGGCCGTCATCCTGTCGGTCGCCGCCGAGGCCGCGTGGTCCGTGGTCGGATGGCTCGGTGTGGCAGTCGTTGCATTCACGGTTGCGGACGTGGGACGGCTGATTCCCGCAATTTTCGACAACGTGGTCTGGAACGCGTACTTCGGATTGATGTTCTTCTTCGCGTCGGCCGTGTTGGCTTTCGCCGTGGCCGCCGGCCGGCTGGGCTGGTGGCCCGTCCTGGTCTTGAGCACCTCGGTGGCGGCTCAGAGCCATCTCTTCTTCGTAGTCGGCGGTGTGACGCTGGCGCTGATCGCGCCGGTGATAGGCGTCGTACGTCGGGGCCGTCCGGTTCGTCACCGGTGGCTGGTGGCGGGGATTGCGATAGGAGTCGCCTGCTGGGCCGCGCCCCTCGTGCAACAGTTCACTGGGCATCCTGGCAACATTTCGTCGATCCTCAAAGTGGGAAGTGGACAATCCACCGTCGGCGGTGGCTCGGCGCTGCGTATCCTGGCAATGGCGGCTTCACCGTCGCCGATCTGGCTCGCGCACTTGCCGAGTGGCTTCTTCAACTTAATTGCCCTCGCGTACGCCCGTGGTTCGGGCTTCGGGATCGGTGTGCTCGCGCTGGTGGCGGCGATCGCGGCAGTCTCTTGGTGGACCGGGCGGCGCGACCTGGCCGCGTTGGCCCTTGTCACCGACGTCAGCTTGGCCGCGATGGCGATGTCGGCGGCAAGACTACCCACCCGGAACGTCATCAGCCTGGGTTACCTTCTCGACAGCCAGTGGTTCCTCGGCGTGCTGGTATGGGCAACGGTCGTATGGGCCGGCGTGGAGCTGCTCCGAGAGACGCTGGCGCGCTGGCGTTCGACAGCGCAGGTGGCGCGCCCGCACTCTGCCTCCCTGGGAGCACCCCAGCGGCGAGCCCGGATGACGCGAGTGGTCACCGCCGTGGTACTGGCTGCAATGGTGCTGGTGGCCGTATTGGACATTCGATCGGTGCCACTGAACGGGGCTCTTCCGGGTGACGACTGGACAACGGTTGTCGCCCGCGTGAACCGGATGGCGGCCGCCATCGAACGCACTTATCCCCACACTCCGATCGTGCTACGCGTCAGCGAAACCAAGCCGTTCAGCGCCCTCGAGGAGGAGGACGGAGTGGCCTGGACCCTCACCTCCCATGGACTGCGGGTCGCACTGCCGTGGTTCTTCGCCCAGTCGGCCGGGCTTTCCATCCCTCCCCACAACCGCTGGCCCGTCATCGTGGTGACCGAACGACCACACCAGCCGGTAACGCTCGAACAAGTCGGCTGACCCCTAGCGAAGCTATCTCCGGAGCGACACTTCGCTTTGTGAACTGTCAGAGCTTCCTGACTCTCGATATGGAGTCGCTGGATCGGCGGGTGGTGAAAGATGTTCTCAGCACGGCCACAGCGCTCGAACTCCGGGCAGAGTCTCCATCAGACCCAGATGGCGGTTCACCAGGAGGTCCCCGCACCAACGGCGTCACGGGCGTAAGAGATCGGCCGCCGTAGGCTAGATCAGGAACGTCTCGTTCGCGACACTGCGATCGTGGCGGGTGAGGAGCCCGTGTAAGTCACTATCACGGTCACAACAGGAGCGGTGCCCATTGCGACCACCTCCGGGCCCATCAGCTTCCCGTAGAAGGGGCCGGCTTTCGGCCGCCATCCATCTGAGTACAACTCCCATAGGACGCCGGTGACCACTCCGGGGCCGTAGTAGCCGTGAGACACGATCATCACGCTCCCACGCGCTACGACTCGCTCGATCCGTGCCGATACTGACGCGACCTGGGAGATCGTCGGCCAGCCCTCGGTCCTGATGCCGGTGTCATTGAGGGAGTGATTGGCGATGACGGTGTTGCTGGCGACGATCAGTGCGCCTATGGCAGCAGTGGGTACAAGCACAGACCACCGGGGGGCTCGGATGCTTCGAACAGGACGCTGGTGACGGGAGCGGTGCCGAGCTCCAACCCGCCGAGCCGTCCAGACCGACAGTTCGGCGAGGGCCCACAGCCCGGCCAATGTCACGATCATGCCAACTGGCCATGACGCAGGGTCGAGGTACGAGATGTAAAGGAGCTGTGAACGCGGGATCGACGAGAACGTCCAGACGAGGGTCCCTGAAAGCAAGAGTGCGATGAAGCAGAGGGCAGCGAGGTCATGTCGACCGGCCAACGTCGATGCCACCCAGATGCAAAGGAGTCCGACGAGGATGGCAACCCCGAGCACCCAAGAGTGCGTATCGATGGTAGAGACGATGAACAAGAAGTCGGCGCGCTTTGCGCTTGCCCAGATTGGATGGAGCCCCGCAGCAGCCACAAGCGACCTGAGGCCGAACGTCGTTCCGGTGACACGCGCGGTCCCCTCGGCGCGAAGCAGAAGCGTGAAGTTGCCGGGGTGGGAGGTGAGCTCTTGGACGAACGGCGCCAGCCACGACCCGACTCCCGTTAGAAGGCCGACAGGAAGCCACCAGCCCAGGCGCCGGTTGCGCAGGAAGCCGAGCACTGGAGCCAGCACGACGCAGGCGGCTGCCCCGGTGGCGAATACAAGGTTGCACTGGGCGGTGAAGGAGGCAGCAAGAACGAGCACAGGCCACCACCGGAGGCGCCCGACCGTGACCGCGTAGGCGATCGCGGCTGTAGCGATGAACCAGATGAGTCCGATGTGAGCGTTCCAAACAGGATCCAGAGCGAGCGCCGGGTATTCAGCAAGCATCGTGAGGACCACGGCCACGACGCCCAGCGCGGCCGGCCAGCCGCGTGCCGACCACGCAGCCTCCACGGCTAGGGAAACGCCCGCAGCGCACAGGATGGCCGCGCCCCAAAGGGCGCCCTGGGCGTGGTCGAGATGGACGGGGATGGTCAGGAACCAGAGCAGCAGCGGCCCCGGGTCATATACCGCGTGACCCGAGGTGGCTGTAAGCCCGGCGTTGAACTGACCGATCAGTGCGGAATGGGATGACGTGACAGCCCATGAGCGGAACACGATGAACGCGTCATCCCCATTTGGTCGCCAGCCTCGCGCCATCTCGAGGCCACCAGCCACGAGAAACGGTGATACCAGCGCGAGGTGACATGCGATCCGGAGCGTCTGGAGGGAGAGGAGCGGTGCGGGCCTCCGCCCGCCACCGGCCCCATCTAGCCGGGCTCTGCTATCCGCGTCGTTAGGTATCCGGGTCTCCTAGAGGACAAAAGCAACTTTCCGAGCGGGCCTTTGAGCCATCGGATAGGACCATGCCGTTTACGTCATCTCAGTCGTCCAAGTGCAAGTCGTAGTCGATTATTGCCTCGGAATAGATGTTCAGCTGGCTCTGCCCGTATCGCCCAAACACGGTATCGGCGGTTACCGACGGGGGAGAGCGCACCCAAGAACCGGCAGGGCGGGCTCTGATCCATCGTCCCCTTCGGGATTGCCCGGGCCCGTCAAGGCTCCCCCTACGGGCGGCGTTTAGCCGGCCTTGACCGACTTTCGCCGGTTGGCCCCATGGGTGAAGACGCCAGTCGCAGATCGAGGACGTCGGCTCTCCGACACACCCTCTCCGACACCCAAAGCGGGGTCGTCGTCCCTGCGACGAGTGCGTAGAAGCGGTGCCGTGGCCCCAAGGCCCGGGCGGAGGTTCAGCGCGTGATCTAGGAAGAAGAGATCGTGGAGGCGACCGGCGGCACTCTCACGAGGACGTGCTCGCCCCACTTGGAAAACATTGTCGTCTCCTTCGCGCCGCTCGAGCTGGTCGCGGTCTCTTCGACCGGCAGGGTCGTCCGGGCCGAGACGGTGAGGGTGTTCAAAATCTTCGGCGAGGAGCTCGTAGCCGCGGTCGTCCACTTGAGGACGTATACCTTGGCACCCTTGGTGATCTTGGTGGACAGCTTCGCACCTTCGGCCTTCGGGACCACAGCCGTGACCGAGGAGATAGTGATGCCGGACTTGAGATCGGAGTACTGGGTCGTACCGGCCTTCCAGGACAACCAGTCCTTGCCAATCTTCTCCGCGTCCGCGGAGCTCAGCCCAAAGATCGTGGTCAACCCAGAGGAGTTCCCGCTGATATAGGCGTAGGTGGGCGTCACCTTGACCGCCGAATCCGCCTTGCCCTCCGAGATATTCTCCACACCGCTCTTGGCCCCGAAGTCGGCGACTATTTTCTCGGTGCTCGACGACGAGCTGGACTTCGCAGTGATCACCAGGTGGACGCCGGGCTGCTTGGTGATCGCCGCCTTTGCGGTCTTTAGTACCGAGCCCGTCGTCACGGTTCCGGCATACGCCGCCGTGCCGAGAGCGGCCGAAATCACCAGTGCGGTTATCCCGAGCGCGAGCGCGTGGAAGAGGCTGGGAACGCTCCGTCGGACCGAGAGATCCATCTTGCCAACCTAGCGGCCCCCGAAAGGGATCGCCTGGGCCGTCAGGCACGGGCGAAGGTGCTCACGCCCGAGGAGCGACGAAGGACCTTCCAGAATCGCTGCCGGCTCGTCCGCAGCGCGAGCAGGCGCCCCGATTGACAGCTATGGGCGAGGAGAGAGCGCACTGTCACCAGGGCTCAAGCCGCCAATGGCTCGTGGTACGAGATCGTGCAGGTGGGTTCTCCGACACCCCCTCCGACACGGCCGATTACCAGTACTAAAGCCGCCGATGGTGACATGACCCCCTGAAACAAGGCGCCGACGAACGGGGTCCCGTCAGGGGCTGCCTATAGGTCCCTGTGGAGTACTCGTTGGGCATCGGGCCCCTGATGCGCGTCCGGCCGGTGCAGTGGCGGTGCCGGTTCGGCGCAGGTACCGACGTGAGCCGTGATGGCGAGGTTGCTGCTCCCGGTCGGCCATCTCGCGGCCGACTAACGAGAACTATCGCGGCTGATCGAGGACTATCCGAGCGGAGGTGTCACGCCTGCTCGTCGGGCAAGGCGGGCCACTGCCATGTCTCAGCGTCCTCGGCACCGGGCATCGACTCGTCGAACAAGACCGGCTCGCCGTTGCCGGCGTGCTTGGACTGGTACATGGCGGTGTCGGCCTGGGCCACGAGGGCCTCGGCTGTGGTGCTCTGCCCATCGCACCACGCCACCCCGATACTGGCGCTCGAAGGCACGGCGACCTTCTTCAGGGTGATCTGATGGCGGAGGCTGCGTGCCAGCCGGGCGGCGGTGCTCATCGCCTCGGCCGGGACTGAGATGTGCGGGCAGATGACCAGGAACTCGTCCCCTCCGATCCGGCCCACCACGTCCTCGGCCCGCACACAGCGGTGCAGCCGCTGTGCCACCACCTGTAAGAACTCGTCCCCAGCGGAGTGACCCAGCGTGTCGTTCACGTTCTTGAAGTCGTCGAGGTCGACGAAGATCACCGCCGGCCTCCGGTCCGTGCCGTCGGAGCCGAGCATCGCTTCGAGCTCTGCCATCGCCGAGGCGCGGTTGTAGCAGCGGGTCACCGCGTCGTAGGTGGCACGTGCGCGCAGCTCCTCGCGCGCGCGGGCGCTCTCGGTGACGTCCGCCAGGCACACGATGGCCCCGGTGACGCCTCCGGAGGTGTCGGTGAGGGTCCGGAGGTTCAAGGCGCAGTAGCGCACCTGCTTGTCGCGCTCGCCGCAGGGGCGAACACGAACCTCGATGTCGCTGTCGACGCCGTTCGAGAGCACCCCGGCGAACGCCTCGGAGACCACTTGGCGGTCCTCGTCGACCACGTTCGAGAGCTGCTCTTCGACGGTGTTCGCACGCTCGGTGCCCACTATGGAATGCAAGCGGTCGTTCGTGTAGATGACTCGGGAGTCCGAGTCGACCTGCAACAGCCCGAGGGGCAGTGTCTCGGCCAACCGGTCGAGCAGCTGCTCTCTGGCTCTAAGGGCCTCCTGCGTGGCCATCTCCTCGGAGATGTCCACCATCTCCGCTGTTACGCATTGGTGCTCGGGGTCCTCCAGCAGGTTGTGGTTCGTGACCTCCATCCAGACCCAAGAGCCGTCGCGATGGCGGTGCCGGAGCCTCACCCTGCGCCCAGGTCCGGACGACGCCAGCATGTTCATCCAGTTGTCGACGGCCAGCGCCTCGTCGTCGGGATGGATGAGGTCCCGAGCCCGAAGGCCCAGTACCTCTTCGGGCTTCCAACCGAGGATCTGTGTGAAGGCCTCGTCGATCTCGATCAGCACTGCCAGCCCGTCTTTGCGCGCGCGGGCGAAACGTGGGGTATGGGGTGGCGCCGTAAGCGCTATCACCGCTCCGTCCGCCTGTTCGTCCGCCTGGTCACTGGCGGTGAATGCGCCGATGTAGACGCCGTGTTGCGCCCGGGCATCCAAGAAATGCAGTATCACGCTACGCTCGGGATCAGCCGCCAACCTGACGTGTGCGCTGGCGATTCCGGTCTTCTGTGCCTTCCCCCAAGTGTCGATCACCAGGCCCCTGTGACCCGGGATCACCAGGTCGAGAGCTGAATGGCCTTCGACCAGGGCGTGCCCATTCAGGTTCACCGAGTCGGGCATGGGCACAGTGACCACGTCGGCGTTGATGGCATAGAAAGTGGCTTCGGGGTGATCGGCCAACAGGATCGTGAGGACGTTGTTGACCGCGTCCTGGCTGGCGGTGTCCGCGCCGGTGATATCCAGGCCCGGCGCGTCGCCGGCTGTTTCCTGGCCTATTGGGCTGCTTTTCGTGGCGATGTCTACGTCCCTCATGTGAAGAGCTATCGGCCACTTTGATCGCCGCGTTTAGTGTCTTTGCTCCGACCACGTAGCGTGACAAGAAGGAGACCAAAGTACCACCGCTAGTTGCAGGTGACAATGACAATAGGCCGCTTTCACCGTCTGTCAGACGGCGGATTCTTGACGAGTACACGGCGAATACAGCAGCCGGGGTGCGGTTTGGTGGGGGAGGGAGAGACCCGGTTCCGACCTGGCTGCAACGCGCGGACGCTTGGCCTCTCGTACGGGCCATAGGGGTCCCTCCAGGGCTCGCCCAGGTGTCCGCATCGAACGACCTCACGGGACCGCGTATCGCCCGCCAAAAACGGTTCCCACGTAGTACCCTCCCGCGTACACAGCGTCCTCCTATCCGATCTATGCGATCAGGGGGGTCTGATGAGACTGCATCCGTGGTTGCGTCCGGGCGTTGTCGGGATCGTGGTCGGCGTTCCCGCTGCCATCCTCCTGGCGGCATGCAGCTCGTCCTCCTCCACGTCGTCGATTGCGACACCGACCACAAGCGCGTCGGCGGCATCGACAACGACCACCGCCGCCACCACCGCCAACTTCAACTCCTGCTCGGTGGTCACCCAGGCTGAGGCGGCCAGCGCCATCGGGCAGTCCGTGACCCCGGGGGTCCTCGGCAACGCCACCGTCGAAGGGGGTCTCGCCTGCGTCTTTTACGGGCCTTCGGCGCCCACACCCACCACCCCGAACGTGGCCCAGGCCGACACCGTCCGGGTAGTCGTGGTCAAGGGCTCCGACGCCTTGACCTGGTACAACGACTACAAGTCCAAGGTCAGTGCCCAGCCGATCACCGGCTACGGCGACCAGGCCTACTACGACGGTTATGCCTCCCTGAGCGTCCTCAAGGGTGACTACTACCTCCGGGTCGCGGTCAGTCCCGCCGGTGCTCCGCCGTCCCTGTCCGACGAGAAGCAGCTCTCCACCGCCATCCTGCCGAAGTTGTAGTCGGGGACAGCCTGACCGGGATCGGCTGTCTCGGGGTCAGGCCGGCTTGAGCACCGGGCGGACGCCGAGAGGCCCTTCTCCTTTACGTTGACTCTCCGGGCACCGTAGGCTTGCGTCCCCGTTGAGAAACTGCTGGGTGGGGTAGGCCGAGCACAGAGGGTGTGCCTAGGAGGTGGGTCGGCGTGGCCCGTGGAGCGTTGGATCCCGCCATCACCTTGGGAGGGCGCGAGCCGACAGCGAGCCCCCAGGCGCAGCCACCCGCTGACGTCGACGGGCTGCGGGATGACGGGGAGCCGGGTGAGGGCGAACTCGCCGTAGGTAAACGTGACGCGGCTGGCCGGAGAGACGAACGAGCGGCCGAAACCGATGACGTGAGCTCGAAGCTGGACAAGCTGCTCCAGCGAGACCTCGGAAGCCATCGAACTCTGATTGCAGCGGCCATGGTACTGGCCTGGGCGGTCATCTCGGCCGTGGTCTCCTTTGACCTCACCGGGGCTGGGTACCAGCCGTCGGTTGCCTCTCGCACCTTGGCGTGGCTGTTCCCGCTCGTGACCGGGGTAATGGTGGGGGTAATCTTGGTCCTCGGCCACCTGGCCGGGGTCCGTATCCGCGAGGGTCTGAGCGACGCGGACGAGGCCCTGCGCTCCATCGAGTGGGTGACCGATCCTTCCCTGTCCTTCCTGGCTCTCGATGATCTGCTCGACCGGTTGCTCGCGCGGGTGACCCAGGTAGTCCACGGCGACGTGGCGGTCATCCACCTGGTCTCCGAGGACGAGACCCAGCTCACCGTGCGAGCGTGGCACGGGCTCGAGGGCCTCGTGCGGCCCAGCAAAAGTGTCCCACTAGGAGTTGGGATCGTCGGGGTCGTCGCCCAGAGCGCCGAGGCGATCATCGTGAACGATGTGGAGGTCGCGACGATGGAAGCACCCTGCCTAGGGGGGCGCGTCGCGTCGCTGTTGGGAGCCCCGCTCCTGGTGGGCGGCAAGGTCGTGGGCGTGGTGATGGTCGGCGCATGTGGGCAGCACCGTTTCGGTGACCGGGACCTCCGATTGCTCCAGTTGGTTGCTGACCGTTCGGCAGCTTCGATCGAGCGGGCCAGGCTGGACGATGCCGCGCGCCGGGGCAGGCTTGGGCTCGAGCACTCTCGGCGCCACGTGGTCTTGCTGGCGAGCGCCGGAGACGTGCTGGCCAAGGCATTCGAGGGCTACGACGAGGCGATGGTGCAGTTGGCCGACTTGGTGGTCCCGGCCTTTGCCGACTGGTTCGCGATCGACCTGGTCGGTGACGACGGGGAGCTTCGACGGGTGGTCGACCGCGAGCGGAGCGACCTCGAGGCGCCCATCCACCGGGCGGAGGACCAAGCCGAGGACGAGACCGAGGACGAAACCGAGGACGTCGCGCCGGGCGCGCTTACGCACGCTTGGCTCGGGCGGGACAGCCAGCTCGAAGGCGACGAGCTCGTGCGCAGTGTGATCTCCACCGGGCGTCCCGAGGTCCTCATGCAGACCAAGCGCCTCGGAGCGCCGCACGGCGGCGAGCCTGCGCGTCTCGGTGAGTATCTCGAAGCTGCGCCGGCGTCGGGGATCGAGTCGATGCTCGTCGTGCCGGTCCATGTTCGCGGCCTCTCCTTCGGCACTCTCACCTTCGCCATCGGCTCCGGACGGCGTGGTTACAGGCGCTCGGACCTCGAGACCGCCAAAGGGGTTGCCGAGCGCGTGGCGATCGCGGTCGAACGGGTCTTGCTGTGGCGCGAGAGTCGCGAGGCGGAGCAGGCCGCCACACAGCGCGCAGCGGAGAACACCCGCCTCTACCACGCCGTCCGTAGTAACGAGCAGCGCCTGCGAGCGGTGCTTGACTCCTCTCCCCTCGCGATCGCCGAGCTCGACCTCGACGGGTGCGCACGTTGGTGGAACCGGGCTGCAGGCATGCTCTTCGAATGGGAGATGCCGGACGGGGGTCCTTGCCGGATCATCGCTCGTGACGAGGTGTCGGAAGCCGCGCTAGCGCAGCTGTGGGAGCGCACGAAGCAGGGAGAGTCGATGCTCGGCGCCGAGGTGGGGGCGCGTCTTCCCGAGGGGGATCCGCTCGACCTGTCGCTCTCGACGGCGCCACTTCGCGAGCATCAGAGCGAGGTGACCGGGATCCTGACTGTGGTCGAGGACGTGACGGAGCGCCGCCAGATGCTGGAGCAGGTACAACAGGCTGAGCGGCTGGCGGCAATGGCCCGCCTGGCGGGCGCTGTGGCGCACGACTTCAACAACCTGCTCACGGTGATCCTCGGCTGCAGCGAGGTTCTGCTTCGCCGCATGAGCGGGGACGCCTCGCAGAGCGAGCCGGACGCGCAAACAGAGCAGATAGAGCAGAACGCGCAGCGCGGGCGGGACGCAGAGATTGAGATAGAGCGAGACGCAGAGATGGGCGCACAGATAGAGGAGGTGGAAGCCATCCAGCGCGCCGGCCGGCGGGCGGCGGCGCTCACGAGCCAGCTGCTCGCGATCGGCCCTCACCAGGTGGTAACGCCTGTCGTGGTCGACCCCGACACGGTGCTGGCGGAAATGCGCCCGATGTTGCTTCGCGTGCTCGGCGTGAACGTGGCGCTCGAGCATGTGCCGGCTTTGGCGCCGGTGCACATCGTCGTGGACCCGGCCGAGCTCGAGCGGGCTGTGCTCAACCTGGCCATCAACGCGTGCGACGCCATGCCCGCGGGGGGCCGTCTGGTCGTGCAAAGCCAGCTTGTCGCAGAGCGCCACCCGACCCATCCTCGCTGGGCGGCGCTCGTGGTGTCAGACACCGGGACGGGCATGGACGCCGAAACGGCAGAGCACTGCTTCGAGCCGTTCTTCACGACCAAGGACGTCTCGAGGGGCACTGGGCTCGGGCTGGCTGCGGTGCACGCGATGGTGACCCAGGCCGGCGGGCACATCACACTGGACACTTCGCCCGGGCGGGGGACCACCTTCACCTTGTGGTTCTCTGCGGTCGAGGCCGAGACGACCCACGACGACGACGAGGAGCTCGCCGAGCATTTCGGGCACGAGCTGGTGCTCCTGGTGGAGGACGAGGACGAGCTTCGGCGCCTGGTCGCGCGCGAGCTCAGCTGGCGCGGCTACCGCGTGATGGAAGCCCCCGGGGGCGCCGAGGCCCTCGAGGTCGCGAGCTCGCTCGGCGATCAGGTCGACCTGTTGGTGACGGACGTGGTCATGCCCGAGATGAGCGGCGTGGAGCTCTCGAGGAGGCTCAGCGAGAGATGGCCGTCGCTGCCGGTGCTGTTCGTATCCGGGCACCTCCAAGGAGGTCGAGCTGTCCGCGAGCATCTGGCCGAGGGCTCAGAGCTGCTGGCCAAGCCGTTCACCCCCGACGAGCTGGCGCGCCGAGTGCGCCAGGTCCTCGACCGGACCTCTACGCCAAGTCCTCGCTGAACGCCGCCGCTTCGGCGCGACTTCAGCTTGTGTGGGGACGGGGCCGGGATCGCCGCCAGGCGGATTCGCTCAAGGCTCGAAGCGGTAGCCGACCCCTCGCACGGTCTGGATCCACCTCGGCCGGTTCGGGTCGGCCTCGATCTTCTTTCGGACGCGCCGGACGTACTCGGTGACCGTGTCCGCGTCCTGCCATTCCGCAGAGGAATCCCAGACCTGGGTGAGGAGCTGTCCGCGGGTGAAGACCTGGCGCGGGGAACGGGCGAGGAACGTGAGCAGGGCGAATTCCTTGGCGGTCGTCCTCACCAGGGTGCCTGACACCCTGACCTCGTGTGCGGAGGGGTCGATTTCGAGCCCCTCGAACTCGAGCGGCGGGGCCGAGGGGTGCTGGGGGCCCGTGGCGCGTCGCAGCACCGTGCCCACCCTGGCCGCGAGCTCGGCAGGGGAGAAGGGCTTCACGACGTAGTCGTCGGCGCCGAGCTTGAGCCCGAGCACTCGGTCGATCTCCTTTCCCCTGGCGGTTAGGAGGATGACGGGGAGGTCGCTCTTTCTACGCAGGGCGGCGAGGAGGTCGAAGCCGTCCTCGCTACCGAGCGTGACGTCGAGGATCACGAGGTCCGGCAGGCGGGCGTCGAGTGCGGCGGTGACCTCAGCGCTCGTGGCGGCCTCGTCGGCGACGTAACCCTCGGCCTCGAGCACCCGCACGACGAAGCTTCGGAGGTCGGGGTCGTCATCGACTATGAGGATCCGCCCGCGCTGGCGGGCGTCCGCCCCACTCCGGGTGGGCTCGCGGGCGGTGTCCGGCGTCACCTTGACCAAGCGCTTTCCGCCGCATGAGACGCGCTCACGCCTCTTTAGCCTAGTCGGGAGGGGTGAGTGGTCGCCCTGGTCCACCGGCAGCCTGGTAAGAGGGTGTCCTCGGCTGTTCTGGATGAGTCGGTGAGGGGCCTACGCGACCTAGCGAAGAGCGATGGGCAAGGTGACCACGCGCCAAGCCGGGGGAGTTGGGGATTCGTTGATCGATTGTAGGTCGTCCAGTGGCCCCCGTCGGTCAGACTCTACTAATGGCCGAAGGTACCTTCATGAGGGTCGGCGTCCGTGGAGGACGCCTGCGTGTTTCTGAAAAAGCCGAAGTTGTGCCGGGCGAGCCGAGAGTGCTGCTCGTGGGCACACACGACTGGGCGATAGAACAGTCGGCCACCGAGCTCGAGGCGGCCGGTTGCCAGGTGCTGCGCTGTCACGAGCCGGGGGAGCCGACCTTCCCGTGCAACGCACTGATAGAGGGCCGCACCTGCCCGCTCGACGTCGGTTTCGACGTGGTTGCCACGGTACGGGCCCGGGCCATCAGCGCCCTCACACAGCCGGAGTTCGGGGTGGTCTGTGCTCTGCACGTGGGTGCGCCGCTGGTGGTGGCCGGTGTAGCGTCCGAGCGCCCGTTCGGGCCGTGGACGGCACTTACCGTCGAGCAGAACGGTGACGTTGTGAGCGCCTGCCGGACGGCCGCGGCTCAGGCCCATGCCCCGCGTTCGGCGCCGACAGCCTGAGAGCCAAGAGGAGCAGCTACATGCCGGGCAGTAGCAGAAGGATCGTCGACATCGAGCCGTGGCTCGAAGAGGTGTGGGCTGCGAGGGGAACCGACCTCCTGCTCACGGCGTCCGCCCCGCCGCTCATCAGGGTGGACGGGGAGATCAGGCCGGTAGAAGGGGCAGAGCCCCTCACTCCTTCGTCAGTGGAAGGGCTGGTGCATACCATTCTCGGCGAGGATCTCGTGCCCCGGTTCGTCGCCGAGCACGAGGTCGACTTCGCCTTCTCCTGGAAGGAGCAAGCGCGCCTGCGTTGCAACGCATTCCACCAGCGCGAGGCCGCGGCGCTGGCCATGCGGATCATCCCCTACGAGATCCCGGAGTTCGATTCTCTGGGGATCCCACCCGTCGTCGAGCAGCTGGTGAACATGCCGATGGGCCTAGTGATCGTGACCGGGCCGACCGGGTCGGGGAAGTCCACGACGCTCGCCGCGATGATCGACTACATCAACCGCCACCGGCGCTGCCACGTCATCACGATCGAGGACCCGATCGAGTACGTCCACGGTAACCACCGCTCGGTCGTCAACCAGAGAGAGGTCGGCACCGATACCGAGTCGTTTCACAAGGCGCTTCGCTCGGTGCTTCGCGAGGACCCCGACGTTCTGCTCGTGGGCGAGATGCGCGACCTCGAGAGCATCGGCGCAGCGATCACCTTCGCCGAGACCGGCCACCTCGTGTTCGCCACCCTGCACACGAACGACAGTGCCCAGGCGCTCGACCGCATCGTCGACGTGTTCCCCTCCGACCGTCGCGAGCAGATCGAGGTGCAGCTGGCCTCGACCCTCGAGGGCGTCGTCTACCAGCGCCTGCTACCTCGGATCGGCGGCGGCATGATCGCCGCCTACGAGGTGCTCATGGCGAACCACGCGATTCGAAACCTCATACGTGAGGGCAAGACCCGTCAGCTGCGAAACGTGATCACGACCCAGCAGTCCGAGGGCATGCAGACCCTCGAGATGGCCCTTAGCGCCCTGGTGGCGGAAGGGGTCATCGACTACGAAACGGCGCTGAAGGTGAGTCTTTACCCGAAGGAGATCGCCAAGCCCATGCCTACCCCTCAGGCGATCGCTCTCCAGACGACTGCTGCTGTGGGGGCACCCGGAGGTCCCCATACCGGCCCGCCGCCCCCGGGACAGAGGCAAGGGCCGGTGGCCGCGCCAGAGCCACCTCGGGTGGCGTCGGTCTAGCCGTGATAGTCGGTCGTTTCGGGCGAGCCTCTCGCGCTGTGGGTGGCCAGATGCCCGCGGAGTCATAGTATGTCGAGAAAAGAATGCAATGGGCCCGATCGGATCCTGCGGCTTCGACGCCGGACGGGTCCTTGCGGAGGAGGCCCCGTGGTCATCTGCGGTTCTCGCCGTTGGCCGGAGACCCCTGTCCGGTGTGAGGAGTGGCGGCGCTGATGTTATGGCGACGTATCCAGTTGCTTGTCGAGCGAGGGGCCAGCCGCTCGGCTTGGTGCTCGCGTTGCGCGCGGGCTCACGGCGAGGAGGGGTTCACCCTGATCGAGCTTATGATCGTGCTCGTCATCCTCCCGCTGGTCATCGGTGGCGTCAGTGTCGCCATCATCACGAGCCTGAAGGACTCGAACGGGGTGTCGGGCAGGGTATCGGACTCCTCGAGCGCCCAGATCACGTCAGCTTCCTATGTCCGCGATGTGCAGAGCGCCGCTTCAATCACAACGACGGCTTCTGCTTCGTCTCCCCCGCCATGTGGTTCCGGGACGGTTTTCGTGCTCGGTCTGTCCTGGGCGGGGACGGTGGGCAACACAGTCGTGTCCTACTGGGAAGGCCCCACCTCAGGCGACCTCGTTAGAATTGCTTGCACCAATGGGTCGCCCACCCCGACCGGGACTGACATCGTGGCACACGGATTGTCACCCAGTTCTGTCACAGCAGCGATCACGCCGCCGGGAGAAGCGATCAAAGCAGCCGCGGGCTGGACGGCGACCGCGGGTATCTCCAGCGTTATCCTTGGGGCGCTGGAGAGCGCCAGTGCGTTCAACTTCGACCTGCTGGCTTCCCCTCGCAGCTGGACGCCGACGAGCGGGGGGGTCGAGGGCGGTGGGACTCCCACTCCGCCGCCGCTAGTGCTGCTGGGCTCGGCGTCACCCGTCCTCACCTGTTCAGGTAACGGCCAGATCGACGTGAGCGGCACTGTGGCGATGAACCCTACTGGGAACGGGAGCGCCACCCTGAGCGGGAACGCCGACCTGACGGCTACTCAGATCTACACTGCGGACCAGGCTAATCCGTCGAACGCGATCTCCACCTCTGGGAACGCGACTTACAGCCCTTCCGGTACCCCCAGTTCGGGGCCTGCGATTCCTGACCCGTACCAAAGCCTGGTCGCACCGAGCACCACCGGCCCACCGATCTACACCGATGGCAATTATCACGGTCCGGGCGTGTACCAGAACACGCTCAGCCTCTCGGGACAGACCAATATCACAATGGCAAGCGGCACCTATGTCCTTGAGAACGGCATCTCACTCAGCGGTCAAGCCACGCTCACGAGCGCGTCGGGCGGGGTGTTCTTCTACGTCACCGGTGGCTCAATCAACCTCTCGGGGAATGGGAAAGTGACGCTCGAGCCGATGAGCAGTCCGCCGGCGCCAGCGCCCGACCTGCTCATCTGGCAGGTGAGTTGGGACCACCAAGCGCTCGGCCTTTCGGGCAACGGCAGTGGCAACCTGTTTGATGGGGCGATCTACGCGCCTGGTGCACAGGTCGGAGGGACGGGCAACGCCTCTCTCAGGGTTGGTTCTGTCGTCGCAGAGAGCATCGCATGCAGCGGCAACGGCACCACGACCGTCGGTTAGTCGCGGTGCACCAGAGGCGTGCCGTTCTGCGTGCTCGCCTGACTGCAAAAGCCCCTGACCGGCGTCACGAAGGTGTTGACATATCGGGGTCCGAACGAGGCGACACGCTGATCGAGGTGCTGATCGCGGTGGTCATCATCGCCCTCGCGGTGGTGCCGCTGCTCGGTGCGCTCGTCACATCATTGACGGGTTCGGCCGAGCATCGCAGCTTGGCCGCCATCGACACCGTGTTGAAGAGCTTCGCGGAAGCTGCCAAGTACGACATACAGCTGCAACCGGTGACGCCGACATCAGCCCCGCTTTTCAAGAACTGCGCGACCACGACCAGCTATCGCATCGTGAGCATGCCCAGTCCGACGAGTGGTCCCGTGGGCACGGCGGTGACGGTCTTTGG
>Ga0187864_10002107_pt1 | contig 17665 bp, 12 predicted proteins | sample June2016WEW_11_4_FD_132985 | JGI IMG/M metagenome (GOLD analysis project Ga0187864, IMG submission 132985) | Peatland microbial communities from SPRUCE experiment site at the Marcell Experimental Forest, Minnesota, USA - June2016WEW_11_40 | ecosystem: Environmental > Terrestrial > Soil >...
ACCTTGTTCCAGCCGGTGAAACAGGTGGTGCTGGCGTTGTTGGTCGGCGGACGCCAACCGTCGGCTTGGGAGTTGTTGAGCGAGGTGGAAACGAAGACCGGGCTAAAGGGGCGTTGGGAGTTGCCAGCGGTTCTCGAACACCTGGCCGAAGACAAAAGCCTGACGCTGGCGTTGCGGTCGTACTGCGGTTCGGTGCGCGCGTCGGAGGATTTGGCGGAGGCGTTGCGCGGCGCTGGCGCGCCGGAGATGGAAATCAAGTCGACGATTGATTCGCTGTTACAGCAAAGCCGGGCCTACCGAGGGAGCGCGGAGTTCCAGGACATGGTGAGTTTCATGGGTTCGTTCCGGGATTACGCGCCGTTCAACAACATGCTGGTGCGGCTGCAGAATCCGACGTGCAGCTTTTACGCGACGGAACCGGACTGGGTGAAGCGGTTTGAGCGGAAGTTGAAAGAGGACGCGCGCCCGATGCTAATTCTCGCGCCGATGCACCCGGTGATGCTGGTGTACGACCTCGACCAGACGGAGGGGAAGCCGTTGCCGAAGGAGATCACCGAGTTTGCGAAGTTCGAGGGCGCGTGGAAATCGGAATGGCTGGCGCGGGTGGTGGAGAACGCTCGGGTGCATGACCGCGTCCGGGTGGGTTTCAAAAAGTTGTCCTCGACCAACGCGGGATTCGCGACGATCGCTGCGGGCGACGGCGGGTGGAAGATGCGCATCGCGATCCACGATGAACTGGACGAGGCCAGCCGCTTCGGGGTGCTCTGCCACGAACTCGCGCACATCCACCTGGGACACCTGGGCAGTGACAAAGATCATTGGTGGCCGAGCCGGAGCGAATTGAATCACCGGACGATTGAGATCGAGGCGGAAGCGACCGCGTTCATCGTGGGGTTGCGGTTTGGGTTGAAGGGCGCGAGCGCCCGCTACGTGTCCCGGTATCTCGGCGACAAGCCGATGCCCCCCAGCGTGTCGCTGGACCTCGTGGCCAAGGTGGCGGGACGATTGGAAAGGATGACGAAGGAAATCATGAAGCCCCGGCGCGAGAAGAAGGCCGGCGGACTAAAGGCAAGCGAATGAGTGTGAGCTATCGAAACAAATCCAAAGCGCCGGGGACGTTGCTGCAAGCTGTGGAGGCGTCCCTGCTCGCGGCGACGCGGCACCATGCCGGCGTGGAGGAAAGGCCGGCGGCGGTGTTGTGGACGGATGCCGACGGGCAGTGGCAGCCGGTGGTGAAGAAGCTGCAGGAGCGGCTGCCGCAACTGGTCATGCATGGAACTTACGACGCGGCGAAGCGGACCGGGCCGGCGGTGTGGCTCAAGTGTATCGTGGCGCGGACCATTGACCTCGGCCTGGCGAAGGACGTTGTGCCGATCGTGTATCTGCCGAACATCAGCCGGCAGACCTTGCGGGCGACGGCGGATTGTCCACCCCCGCTCCAGCCGCTGGTGGAAATGCAGTATCGCGGCGCGGTCTGGACGCAGCGCAACGGCAAGGACTGGACGGTGGAGGCGTTCCTGGTCTCCGACGACGGGCTGGGGCTGGACGTCGCGCGAGACGAGGCGACTCGCGATTCATTGCACCGTTCACTGCCGGTGCTGGCGGAGACCCCGGTGCCGCAGTTGGAAGGGAAGCGGCTGGAGGCGGAAGATTTCGACGAATTGATGGTGGGCGACCAGGCGCGTGATTTGCTGGAGTGGATGAACGACCCGAAGGGCGCGCGCGAGGGCTGGGGCGAAGGCAAGTGGCACGCCTTCCGGTCGCGTTGCAAGAAGGATTACGGCTTTGACCCGGACGCCGACGGCGCGGTGGGCGCAGCGGAAAAACTGGGACTGCGCAAGGAGGCGGCGTGGCAACAGTTGTGGGTTCGGTTCGCCGAGGCGCCGGTGCTCTACAAGGCGCTGCCAGATCTGCTGACGCGGGCCAAGCCGACGGAACTGCTGTTCAATCCAGAATCGTGGCCCGATGAAAACGACAAGGCGGAAGCGCGGCTGCGCGCCGCGCTGCTGGAACTCGCCCCCGGCGACGGCCCGGTGGCGCGGGAGCGGGTGCGGGCGCTGGAGAACGAACACGGCAAGCGGCGGAGCTGGGTGTGGGCCAAGATGGAACGAGGCCCGATGGCGATGGCGCTGGAACATCTGGCCGCGCTGGCGGACAAGACGTCGAAGACGTTGAACGGCGCGAGCCTGGAAGACGTGGCGAAGAGTTACGAGGAGGGCGGCTACGAAACGGACCTCGCGCTCCTGCGCGCGCTGGCGAAAGGAAAATCGAATCAGGACCGGGCGGCGATCCAAACGGCGGCGCGGGCGCTCTACGTGCCATGGCTGCGGCCGGCGGCAGAATTGTTCCAGAAGCTGGCGGCCAAGACGCCGTTCGGCGGGGTGGCCGCGCAACCGCTGATCGAAGCGGACGTGAGCGAGTGCCTGCTGTTCGCGGACGGCCTGCGCTACGACCTGGGCCAGGAGTTGCGGGCGTTGTGCGAGGAGCGGGGATTGCGCGTGACGCTGGGCCGGCGGTGGGCGGGCGTGCCCACGGTGACGGCCACGGCCAAGCCGGCGGTGTCGCCGGTGTCCGGACTGCTGCAAGGCGGCGCCACACTGCCGGACAACTTCACGCCGGCCATTAAGGCCGGCGGACAGGAATTGAATACGGCGCGCTTCCGCAAACTGCTCGAGGAAGCGGGCTATCAGTTCTTGGCGGGCGGCGAGACGGGCGATGTGGCCGGCAAGGGCTGGACGGAGTGCGGCGCGATTGACCGGCGCGGGCATGACATGCAGTTGGGGCTGGCGGGACAAGTTGCCGAGGAACTCGACGGCATCGTGGAGCGCATCACGGAATTATTGGAGGCCGGCTGGCGCTCGGTGCGGGTCGTGACGGATCACGGCTGGCTGCTCGTGCCGGGCGGTCTGCCGAAAACAGAGTTGCCGGGTTATCTGGTGGAGAGCCGCTGGGCGCGCTGCGCGGCGATTCGCGGGGAGTCGAAGGTCTCGGTGCCGAAGGTGGGCTGGTCCTGGAACACCTCGGCGGAAGCGGCAATTGCGCCGGACATCACCGCATTCGTGGCTGGCATGGCCTACGCGCACGGGGGTTTGAGCGTGCAAGAGTGCCTGATTCCAGTGCTGACCCTCCAGCCGGCGAAGGACGCCGCGCCCGTAGCGGCACGAATCAAGGTCGTGGAGTGGCAACGGCTGCGTTGCCGCGTGACGCTGGAGACACCGATGGCCGGCGTGACCGTGGACATCCGCACGAAGGCGAACGCGCCGGACTCCTCGCTGGCGTCCACGCCGAAGGACACCGACGCGACGGGACAGGCGTCCCTGGTCATCCCGGATGACGAGCAAGCCGGCGCGGCGGCGGTGGTCGTGCTGCTGGACGCCATTGGCAACGTATTGAGCAAGCAGGCAACCACCATTGGAGAAAGCTGAAACTATGAGTGTGGAACTCGATGAATTGGACAAGCTGGCGGCGTCAGCCTTCGACGGTTACCTCGTGCGAAAAGACCTCGTGCGGAAATACAGCCGGCAATACCCCGTGCCGACGTATGTCGTGGAGTTCCTCCTGGGCCGCTATTGCGCGACGGTCAATGAGGAGGAAATCCGCGAGGGGCTGCGAATCGTCGAGCAACAACTGAACAACCGCACTGTCCGCACGGGACAGGAAGAGTTGTTCAAGTCCAAGGCGCGGGAAACCGGCTCGGTGAAGCTGATAGACATCGTGCGGGCGCGGCTGGACGCGAAGAACGATCGCTACGCCGTGGAACTGCCGAGCCTCGCGCTCAAAGACGTGCGCATTGCCGACAAGCTCGTGAAGGAGCACGAACGGATGCTGACGGATGGGTTTTACGCGGAAGTGACGCTGGGTTACGACGCGGTGATCGCGGAGGAAAACGGCGGGCGGCCGTTCGCCATCGAGGCCCTGCGGCCGATTCAGCTTTCCAAGTCGGACGTGGTGGAAGTGCTGGCGAAAGGCCGCCGCAATTTCACGACGGAACAATGGCGCGACCTGCTGATCCGTTCGATCGGGCTTGAGCCGAGCGAACTCAGCGATCGCGCCAAACTGGTGGCGCTGCTGCGGATGCTGCCGTTCGTGGAGCGCAACTACAACCTGGTGGAACTCGGGCCACGCGGCACCGGGAAAAGCCACCTGTTCCAACAGATTTCGCCGTATTCGCATCTCATCTCGGGCGGCAAGGCGACGGTGGCGAAGATGTTCGTGAATAACGCGAGCGGACAGCGCGGTCTGGTGTGTCATTACGACGTGGTCTGCTTTGATGAAGTGGCCGGGATTTCCTTCGACCAGAAGGACGGCGTGAGCATTTTGAAAGGGTACATGGCGTCGGGGGAGTTCTCGCGAGGCAAGGAGAGCATCCGCGCCGAGGGCGGCATTGTAATGGTGGGTAACTTTGACGTGGACGTGTTGCAACAGCAGAAGATCGGGCACCTGCTCAGTCCGTTGCCGCCGGGGATGAATGATGACACGGCATTCCATGACCGCATCCATGCTTATGCGCCCGGCTGGGACTTCCCGAAACTGAATCCGAACATCCACTTGACGGATCATTTCGGCCTGGTGAGCGATTTCCTGAGCGAGTGCTGGACCAAGCTGCGCAACGGCAGCCGGGTGGCGGTGATGCAAGGCCGCCTGCACCTCGGCGGCGCGTTGAGCGGACGCGACATTGAGGCAGTGAACAAAACGGTAAGCGGAATGTTGAAGCTGTTGTTCCCTGACCCGGAGATGACGGTTACCGACGCGGACCTGGAGGCGATTGTGCGCCTGGCGCTGGAGGCGCGGCGGCGGGTGAAGGAGCAACAGAAGCGGTGCCTCAAGAGCGAGTTCCGCAACACGCACTTCAGCTACACGATGGGAACGGAGGGCGTGGAGCAGTTCGTCTCGACCCCCGAACTGCACAGTGACGAAGCGATTGAGAGCGACCCGTTGCCGCCGGGACAGGTATGGGCGATCTCGCCGGGGACAACGGAAGCCGGACCGGGGCTGTATCGCATCGAGGCGGCCGCCGGGCCGGGCGGCGGGGTGCGCATCCTGAACACGCCCGCCCCGCCGGGATTCAAGGAGTCCGTGAAGGTCGGCGAACAGAATCTTTATTCGCTGGCGAGGAAACTCGTAGGTGACCGCGAGCCTCGCACGCATGAATTTTCGGTGCAGATGCGGGCAATGGACAACGACAAGAGCGGCGGCGGGTTGGGCCTGCCGGTGCTCATCGCGCTGGCCGGCGGGCTGCTCGAGCGGAGCACTCGGGGCGGGCTAATCGTGGTCGGCTCACTAAACCTGGGCGGCTCGCTGGAGCTGCTGCCCAACGCGGTGGCGCTCGTGGAGATTGCCATCGACAAACAGGCGGCGGTGCTCCTGATGCCGGTGGCCGCGCGCCGGCAGTTGAACGAACTCCCGGACGAATTATGGACTAAGATCAACATCGAGTTTTACAGCGAGCCAGCGGACGCCTTTTTCAAGGCGCTGGCGGAGTAGCGGCAACGTGGCCACGTGGAGCAACAAGCCCATGCCCTCAGGCTGGCGACCGCTGCCATATTCGTAACAGCCCACCGTCCGCAAAGCCGGAGCGTATTCCGGACGCCGAGCTTGGCGCTGGAGGGCCCCCGGCCGCGCGAGGCAAAAAGCGAACTCTCCGGCGGCTTCGGCCCGCTCGCATCCGCTTGCGCCTGTAGATGACCTTGGGCGGATGCCCGAGCAAGGCGCTGCGTTCGCTGTAGTCCGAGTCCTTCGAGACCAGTGTGAAGCCATTCGCCCGCGCGTACTCCCATATTTCGCCGTCTCCGGCTTCGTGCATCCCAATCAACTTCACCTGGTTCGACCTCGGAAACACATCCTCCAGGTTCTTCACCAATTTGAAGCTCAAGTTCTGGTCGAAGAGCAGTTTCATTCTGCAACCGTGACAAGGCGGCGTTCACGGTCAGCGGCGTATTCCAGGCATGCCCGGATGTCTTCCTCCGTCACTTCCGGAAAGTCGGCCATAATTTCAGCGTGCGTCATGCCCGCAGCCAGCCAGCCCAGCACGTCGCCCACCGCAATGCGCATCCTCCGGATGCACGGACGCCCGCCGCGCTTGCCAGCTTCGATGGTGATAATGTTATGGTAATCCATGCTTGTTCTTCTCTACCACACCTGAGCGCCGAGGGACAGACCATAATTCGGGCTGCGGCCCAGCCGCAGGCGCCGCCCGTTTCGCCTCGGTCTGCAACGTCTCGCGCTCGCTCAGCAGGACACTGACGAGCTGCTTGGAGGCGACATCAGGCCTCGGGATTTGAGGGCAGAGCCAGGGCGATGGATTGGGCCAAGCGAAGGGCCAAGCGGCGGAAGTCCTTGGCGCACTCGGCTACGGCGGCAAGGTGCGCCCCGATGGCGCCGTCGGCGGGCTTAAGGTGGAAAACAGGTTTGCCGGCTTGCAGGGCCATTGGCGTGAGACTGGGGTAGTGCTTGAGCTGGGCGAGGCAGTTTGGATCCTGTTCCGGGGTGAGCCCCGCCGGGCCGGCATCCAAGCCCAGGATGGCAGTGCGGTACTCGCTCGGGATGCGCTCGGCCCGGCGGAGGCAGGCGCTGACGGTGCGGGTTTGGCGGACTGCGTGCTGGAGGACGACGTAACCTGCAGGCTGCATCAGGCCTTGGAGCAGGTCGGTGAGGGAAGCTGGGGCCTTCTCCAGGCGCCTGGCCCAGCCCTTGCGCCATTCGTTGAGCGCAAGGCCAAGGTTGCGGAGCCCCTGCAACGAAGACGGGTCTGGGGCAAGGGGTACGACGACATAGTCCGCGGCGAGCACAGCGCAGCGATTGAGGGCGCCAAGGTCGGGACCAACGTCCAGCAGGGCGATGTCGGCGCGAAAGTGGTGTCCGGCGAGGTGAATCACGCGGTGCAATGCGGCGGTCATACGGAATGCTCTCGCGATGCCTTCCAGGCAAATCGGCCATTGGGCGCTGAGTTCATCTTCCATGCGGGCCAGGCCGAGGTCGCCGGGCACCAAGGCCAGATTGGGGGTAATGACCTCGCAGTGTGGTTGGACCACGTCTCCCGTTCCTTCCTCGAGCAGTGGGGCCAGGGCGGCGACAATCGTTTGGCCTGATGCAGGGCCTCCCCATAATTCATCGAGCCTCTCTTGGGAGAGGAACATGGACGTCAGGTTGGACTGCGGGTCGAGGTCGACGGCTACGGTGCGGATGCCCAGCTCCGAAAACATCCAGGCAACATGATAAAGGAGCGTGGTCTTGCCGACGCCGCCCTTGTTGTTGAAAAAAGCGATGGTCTTCATGGCCGGATTGGGATGGTGGCGCCGAAGAAGGTGTCGCCGAATTCAAACCGGGGCTCCGGACTGCCGTTCCTTTTGAGGGCTTCCTGAGCGCGAATTACCCCGCGCCCGTACTGGTTGACGAAACCCAAGACGGCGAGGGCCTCGGCCACGACGGGGTTCCGATAGCTGGTCTGGCGCGGGAAGTTAGCAGGGGTAGCCTCGCCGTAGAGGGGACCCGGATTTATGATTTCGAGCCGGTCGGCGAACTGGTAAAAGCGAATGGGTGAAGCCGCCTCGTAGGAACGGTGCGCCACCGCGTTCATCAAGAGCTCGCGGATGGAGATCGGCGGATAGTCATAGAAGTTTTCCTCCCGCAGGGTGGAAACGGCGACGGGCCGGGCGGTAGGCAGGGTGCGGACAAAGGCGTCGAGTTCGCGGAGGAGAGTCAGCAAGTCGCCCGTGAACCGCTTCTCCTCCGGGTCACCGTCCATCGTTGTGCCGGGGAATCGAAGGAACTGGACATAGGCGTGCGGGAGCCATTGGAGCGGGTCTTTGGCGAAAAGGAGGATGGCCGCGTTTGTGGGGCATCTCCTTGCGAGGTCGAAGAGGCGCAACGATGCCAGTTGTTCCTCGACGGGCCGGTTGTTCTCTTCGAGCACTTCCCGCGCGATGGCCTGAACCCGGTAGGTGCTGAGGAACAGATCGAGGGCGAGGTCCTCGAGGGTACTGCCGATGCAGGGCTGGGTGTCGAACGGCTTGGCGGCCGCCGTGCGGCGCTCGGTGAGGAGGCGTTCCTGGGCTTCGTTGGCGACACCTTTGCGCGGGCCGTTTCGGATGCAGATGCGGCCCTTGTAGCGGACGGGCGGTTGGTGCGAAGGCTGCACCTCGACGACCGCGATATCGCCGGCGCCCGACGCGAGGGTGTGCTTGTAGGCCACCAGCGCGGGAGGTGGCAGAATCGTGCCGTCGCTGCCGTAAGAAGCGAGTTGTTGAAGCAACCTGTCGGTCACGGCCAGGCCGCTCGCCTGCCCGGTCCGGTCATCCACTCCGACCAGGAGGTAGCCCGGCAGTTTGCTGGCCGGCATGTCATTGGCGAACGCGCAGAGGGCCTCTCGGAACTCGTCCGTGTCCGTGGTGGAAATGGTGCGCTCAACCCGGAACGATTCGAGGTCGGACATCAAGGCCAGGAGTTGAGTCTCGGTGAGCATCAGCGTGCGCAGGTCGTGAGTTGTCGGGGTGGTTTAGGCCGTGGCGCGGTGAGGAGGGTGCGAAGGGCGGACAGGACGCGGCGCGGGTTTTTGCGGTGCATAGCCATGCCAAGCCAATGGGATGCCTCTTCTTTGCCCATACTCGCGCAAAATCTCCACGGGCGTCATACCGTTGGCCAAAAGACTCACGATGGGCGACACGGTGAGGCGCAGGCCGCGAACGCAGGCGCGTCCGGCGATTACCGCCGGGTCAAACGTAAGTCGGTCAGACATGGGCTTCCTTTCTCTCAAGCTCGCATCCCCAAAAGGCGTGGGTGTGTTTTTCTGGCGCCGGGTCAGGGCCATCGCCGGTCGCGCGATGCAAAAAGCGAACTCTCCGGCGGCTTTGGCCTGCTCGCATCCGCTTGGGCCTGTTTTAGATTGTTGGCGGGGGCCATGCAATGTTTTTGATGGTTTTTTTGGGGGGCTGAGAATTGGGTCTTGAAAACCGGTCGTTGGTTGTTGAAGAATAGGGTAAAAGCACCAGGTATGACACGCCGCCTGTTTGCGTTGGCCTTGTCGGCGCTGCTCGCTCCGTTTGCGGCGGCCCTTGCCGCGGGGGATGGCGCCCCAATGGCCAATTCCGTTTATGCGATGGAGAACGCCCGCGTGAAGTACACGATCTCTGCCGAGGGCAAGAACCTCGGATTCGTCGATCGCGCGTCCGGCATCGATTATTTGCGCCCGGGGGCGGCTTCCGCGTGCGCCCTGGTCAGGCGGGAGGGGAAGGAATATCCCGCAACTTCGGCCTCGGCGGCTAACGGGCGCCTGGTCCTGCGCTTTGGGGAGGCCAGCGTGGAGGCGGTGGTCAAGGTCGAGCCACGGCCTTCCTGGTTTCGCCTGACCGTGGAATCGGTCAAGGGCGCCGGGATAGAATCGCTGGTGTTCCTCAATGTTCCTCTCAGGCTCGAGGGCAAGCCCGAGGAGCCTTTTGGGGCGTGCGCGCTTTCGCTGAACCTGGCCACTCGGGTGGACGCCTTGCCTGCGCTCCAGAGCGAACTCCGGGCGGCCGCCTGCCGGAAGTTCGGCATCGTCGGAGCCAAGGTGGCCCTCGTTGGGGTGCCTCCAACCGGGATGCTGGCTGCCCTCAAGGAGGCGCTCCTGGAGGCCGGCGAAATGCCGCTCTGCAAGGCCGCCGGGCCTTGGGCGCAGGAGGTCCCCTTCAACCATGGCTCTTACCTGTTCAACTTTGGCTCGCTGACGGAAGCGACGGTGGACGATTGGATCGAGATGGCCGGGAGTGTTGGATTCACCCAGATCGATAACCACGGTGGCGGCGCCGCCTTCTTCCGGTTTGGGGATTTCGAGCTCAACCACGAGAAGTGGCCCGGCGGCTGGGAAACTTACCGCCGCATCGTCGCGCGCCTCCACGCTGCCGGCATCGGCTCCATATTTCATACTTATGCGTTTTTCATCGACAAGCAATCGAAGTACGTCAGCCCCGTTCCCGATCAGCGGCTCGATGCGTTCCGCGCGTTCACGCTGGCTGAGGACGTGGCCGCCGACTCTGACACCATCCCCGTGAACGAGTCCACCGCCGGGATGAGCACAGTCACCGGCTTCTTCGAACACAACAGCGTCGTGCTGCACCTGGGCGACGAACTGGCCGCCTTCGGCGGCGTTAGCCAGGGACCGCCCTGGCGCTTTACCGGGGTCAAGCGGGGCGTGCTGGGGACAAAAGCGGCGGCGCATGAGAAAGGCGCCAGGGCGCGCCACTTGAAGGAATGCTTTGGCCTGTTCGTGCCCGACCCGGAGTCGTCCCTATTCGTCGAAATCGCGGCCAACCATGCGGAGGTCGTGAACCGTTGCGATTTCGACGGCATCTACCTGGACGCGATCGACGGCAGTTCGATCCTGCGAGGCGGGGACGAGTGCTGGTATTGGGCGGACAAGTTCGTCATGGAGATTCAGAAGCGCCTCAAGAAGCCCGTGGGCATGGAAATGAGCGCGATGTGGCACCATTTCTGGCAGTACCGGACACGCTGGCAGGCCTGGGACTATCCCCAGAGGGGCCACAAACGATTCATCGATCTGCACGCCGAGGCGCTCCACGGCGGCCTGCTCCTGCCGCTTCACCTCGGGTGGTGGAACTTTCAGTCCTTCAACCCGCCCCAAATCGAGCCGACTTATCCCGAGGTCATCGAGTGTCTCGGGGCCAGGCTAGTGGGATGGGATGCCGGCATCTCGCTCACCGGCGGCGCCGCTCGCGAGCAACTGCGAGGCGTTCCCCTTTTCCGGCGGGCGGCGGACACGCTCCGTGCCTGCGAGGAGCTTCGGCGCGCCGGCAGGTTGGACGAGGCCGCCAAAGCCAAACTGAGGGAACCGGGCAGCGAGTTCTCGCTTTTCACCGACGCCGGCGGGCAGCGCCGTTTCCGCCGCTCGCATTCCGAGGCGCACACGGCCGCCATCGCCGAGCCGTGGACGCTGTCGTGGCCGGCAACGAATCCTTTCGCCGGGCAACCCGTAAAGGCGCGCATCGAGGCGCTCATGTCCGCCGGCTCCAACGATGATCCCGGGGCCATCGTTATCGGCAGCCTCGCAGGCGCGGATGCCGCGGGCTGGAAAGCCGGCGCCGCCCGGGGCGTTGTTGTTTCCCTTGGGGCCGGAGTGTCTGAGGGCGGACTTGCCGGCGCGCTGATCACGGCCACCAACAGCGGCCAGGTCGAGCGCCGGGCAGCATGGGCCTGTTATCGGAAAGAGTTCAAGCCGGCCTTGAATTTGAAGGAACGCCAGGCGCTCGGTCTGTGGATTGAAGGGGACGGCCTGGGTGAAATCATCGGCGTCCGCCTTCAAAGCCCGCAGCACCTGGCGTTCGGCGCCATTGCGGACCGCTACGTCACTGCGGATTTCACCGGGAGGCGTTGGTTCACGCTGGTGGAAACCGAATCCGCGCGCTGGGGCGACTACACGTGGAACGACGGCAAGGGACTCTACAACGTCTATCGTGAGACCATTGATTTCGGCGCCGTCGAGTCGGTCGAAGTCTGGTGCCAAAACCTCCCGCCGGGCAAGGAAGTGAAATGCGGCATCGGTCCAGTCAAAGCCCTGCCGATGCTGCCCGGGACGTTGAAGAATCCAGCCCTCACGGTCAATGGCGAGACTTGGGTGTTGCCCGCCGAGTTGACCTCGGGGAGTTGGCTCGAATGCAACGGGCCAGAGGACTGTGTCCACTACGGCGCGAAGGGAGAGACCCTTGGCAAGATCGCGCCCTCGGGCAGGCTCCCGACTCTTCGAGCGGGGCAAAACCGGGTGCAGTTCTCTTGCGCACCCGCCCAAGGGCCCTCCCCGCGGGTGAAAGTGACGCTGTTCACCCAGGGACAGGAACTTTAGGCGCCCCCATGAGGAACCGCTATAAATGTTCAGATATGCACCGAGGGTTTCGCATCACCCTCCCGATGCCCTCCTGCAGTCCTGGGTGCTGCGACCGGGGACCGGTCGCGCGCCGTCCCGGCGCGCAGCGGGTCCGAACGAAGCGGGCGCTTGGCAATAATCCAGATGCCCTCCTGCAGTCCTGGGTGCTGCGACCGGGGACCGGTCGCGGTCCGAACCCCCGGGCCGCGCGACTTCACAACGTTTTTCGCTCGCTTCGCGCCGGGCAGTATGGGAACCTGCGGCATTCTTGGGTTGAAGAAATCATGAACATTCAAGACTCCAATGCGACCATGGCGGTGTTTCTGGACCTGGAAAACATTGCCATTGGCGCCCAGGATGCCCATTACCCATCGTTCAGCATCCGCAGAGTGCTCGAGCGCCTTCTGCTCGCGGGGCACATCGTCGTCAAGAAGGCCTACTGCGACTTTGATCGTTACAAGACCTTCAAGGCCGACCTGCATGAGGCGGCCTTCGAGCTCATCGAGATTCCCCACCTGCGCCAGTCCGGCAAGAACTCGGCCGACATCCGCATGGTGGTCGATGCGCTGGACCTGTGCTATACGAAAGGCCACGTCAACACGTTTGTCATCATCAGCGGCGATTCGGATTTCTCGCCGCTGGTGAGCAAGCTGCGTGAGAACGCCAAGACCGTCATCGGCGTCGGCGTCAAGAACTCCAGCTCCGACCTGTTTATCAACAATTGCGACGAGTTCATTTATTACGACGACCTGGTCCGGGCGGCGTCCTCCAAGGTGGGAAAACGCGCCGCGCCCGCCGCGCCCAGCGGGCCCGCCGCCAAGCCTGCGCAGGGCGAGGACAAAGGGCCTTCGCTTGACAAGGGGCTGGATCTGCTGGTGGAGATGCTCGAGGCCATCAGCCAGGAGCGTGAGGCGGACGAGCCCATCTGGGGGTCCATGATCAAGCAGGCCATCAAGCGGCGCAACCCCGGTTTCAACGAGCGCGCCTACGGATTTCGTTCTTTCAATGACATGCTTTGGGAAGCCAAAAGTCGCGGCCTGCTCAACCTGGAGGCGGACGAAAAGTCCGGCGGCTACAGGGTGCAGACTGTCGATTGAGGGGCGAGGGGCGAGCGGGGCCGCTCTGAGGTCAGGCTGGCGAGGCTCCGAAATCCGAAATCCGAAGCCCCGAAATCCGAAGTCGGAGATCGCAAAGCGTTCGGGGATTGGCTCGGCACTCAATACTGAGTGCCACAGGCGCCGTCGTGTCACGCAGCGACCGCACCGGATGGGGGACGGGAAGGAAAGGCTAAAGGAAGAAGGCTAAAGGCTAAAGTGTCACGCAGCGACCGCACCGGATGGGGGACCGGATGCGGATTTCGGCCTTCGGATTTCCTTCGGATTTCGGGGCTTCGGATTTCGGATTTTCTTACCGTTGGGCGGGCAGACGGACATCCAGGGCGAGCATTTTATCGAGGCTGCGCACGTAGAGGATGCCGTTGGCCAGGACGGGGTTGGCCCAGGTATCCTTGCCGGTCAAGGCCTGGAAGCTGCAGAACTCCTTGAAGGCCTCGGGACTGGCCGCTGCCAGGCCGAGCTTGCCATTTTGCCCGTAGAGAATCAGCTTGCCGCCGGCGGATTGAACGGCGCCTTTGCCGTAGGCCTTGGTGCTCCACTTGACCTGGCCCGTCTTCCATTCCAGACATTTCAACTCGCTCTCGTCATAGCCGTAAAGGAAACCATCCAGGAGCACGCAACTGTTGACATGGTTCCTCATGTTCTTGTTGCGCCAGACCTCCTGCACCGAGGCGGGTGTGGCTTTGAGCAGGGCACAGCCGAAGTCATAACCGCTGGAAAGGAAAATTTCGTCGCCCTGGATGATTGGGGTGGCCGAATTCACACCGTACATGGTCTTCCAGGGCAGGCGCCAGATCTAGGTTCCGTCCTTCATCTTGCGGCAAATCAGATGGTCGGTGCTGAACTGGAGCAGAGAGCGTCCTCCGCCCAGGTCCAAGGCGATCAACGAACCATACCCCGCAGGGTCGCTGCCCGCCCGCCAGACGACCTGCCCCGTGCGTTTGTCAAAAGCCGCCACCGAGGAATTGTTCTTGCCGCCGGCCTCCGTGAGCACCCAGTCCCGCTCGATGAGCGGCGAACCGGCGAAACCCCACGTGGGAGCCTGGGAGCCGAAGTCCTTGTTGAAGTCCTTGGACCATTTCACTTCCCCCGTGGCGGAATCGAGGCAGAAAAAGTTCCCGTGCCGGCTCAGCGTATAGACACGGGCGCCGTCCACCGTGGGCGTGCAGCGCGTGCCGTGATACCCGTTGGGGTCCTTGGATGCGCATGGGTACTCGTGTTTCCAGAGCGGCTTGCCGGTCAGGGCGTCGAGGCAGAAAACGGTGTCCTTCTCGGCCACGTTTCCCATGGTGTAGAGGCGTCCATGGCTCACGGCAAACGAGGAATAGCCAATGCCCACACTGCCCTCCCAAAGCTTCCTGGGTCCTTCGGGGGCCCAAGCGGACAGCCAGGCGGATTCTTGCGAAATGCCATCGCGGTTGGGGCCGCGCCATTGGGGCCAGTCATTGGCCGAGGCCGGTTGAGTGAGGCCAGGCGCCAGGGCCGGCCCCAGTGTGAGAGCGACGCGAACAATGCGGTTTAGCATCCTGGAAGATAGCAGAAGAAGGCAGGTTGGCAATGCAGGCTGCCATCGAGCAGCGCGACCCCGTAGAACACCGGGCTGACTTTGGCTGCCGCTTGGAGTGACTGGATGTCCAAAACTGGCGGTTTGCCGGAAGTACTGGTAGAGATTGACAAATGCCGGCAGATTCACCACGTCGGTTCGATGATTCAAACGCTGCGCAGCAGCGGTTTCTTTCGCTGTTCCTGCGCAGCGAGCGGGAGGTCTTTCGTTACGTGGCCGCCCTGGTCCCTAACGTCACGGACGCCGAAGACATCGTTCAACAGACCGCAATGACGCTGTGGGAGAAATTCGAGGCCTACGATCCGGCCCAGCCCTTCACGCCCTGGGCGTGCCGATTTGCCCTGAACAAGGCCCGTCAGTGGATCGAGCGTCGTCAGCGCTGGCAGGCCCTGCTGGAGCACGGTCTGGCAGAGGAACTGGCGCAACGGCGGCAGGAGTTGCAGCCCGAGTTTGAACTGCGGCTGAGGCACCTCGAGGGCTGCCTCGGAAAGCTGCCGCAAGGACAGCGCTCGTTAGTTGAGGGGTATTATTATGAGCGCGCCGCTATCGGAACGCTGGCGGAGCGCTTTAGCCGGAGTGCGGCCGCAACTTACAAGATGCTGCAACGCATCCGGCACTCGCTCCAACTCTGCGTGGAGAGCCAGACGAAACCGGAGGCGGCATGACACTCTCATTCCCCTCTGCCGGGTTTGACGACGCTGTGGCGGCCGTGTGCCACGGCTCAGCGACGGAAGCGGGGATGCGCGCCCTGAATGAGTTGTTGCGGAGCGATTCCGGCGCCCGGGACGAGTATTTGATGCGGGTCGAGTTGCACACTCGGCTGGCGTCCGAGCCGGACCTTTTTGCTCAGCCGGCGGAGTCAGTCGCCGGCGTCGGCATGCCCGGCCTCAGCCTGGGTGACCGGGGCAGGATTTCCCCATTGAAACCGGCGCCGCCAAGGCGCAAGCGGACGCTGGGGCGAGCGCTGGCGCTGGCGGCCTGCTTCGCGGTGCTCGCGACGGGCGTTTGGGGCTTGTGGCTCAGACGGCTCGCGACGAGGAACGGAGCCACGAGCAGCGCCGTTGCCATGTTAACCCGCGCCGTGGACGCCCGTTGGGGCCAGAGCGCGCAACCGCTGCGGGTGGGCAGTGCCTTGGAACCGGGCCGGCTTCGGCTCGAGTCCGGCCTGGCGCAAGTGGTCTTTTATAGCGGTGCGCGGGTGGTGATGGAAGGGCCGACGGAACTGCAGCTCGTTTCCCAGACGGAGGCCGTTTGTCCCGCCGGACGGCTGTTGGCCGAGGTGCCGACGCCAGCGCGTGGCTTCCGCCTGAAAACCGCCCAAATCAACGTCGTGGATCGCGGGACTTCTTTCGGCATTGATGCCACCCGTGGCCAGACTGAAGTTCACGTCTTCAAAGGTGAAGTGGAGTTTTTTGCCGGGACCGCGGCGAAGCAGTCGCTCGGCGAAGGGCGGGCGGCCGTGGTGCTGGGGAGCGCGCCACCGCGGCTCATGGCTGCGAGCACCGCGGCATTCGCTTCGATGTTCGAACTTCAGACGCGGTCTCTGGCCGCCGAGGCTATCCGTTATGACCAGTGGCGGGTCACAAGCGCGCGGCTCAATCAAGACCCCTCATTGGTTGTGCATTTGGACCTCGAGAACCTCAGCGACTCGGATTGGACGCTGCGTAACGCTGCCGAAAAGAACCGGTCCGTGCCAGATGCGACCATCGTCGGCTGCCAGCGGGCGGAAGGCCGGTGGCGGGAGAAGCAGGCCCTGGAATTCCCGAGTGTCAACGACCGCGTGCGCCTGGCCGTGCCCGGAGACTTCCAGGCATTGACCCTTTCGGCTTGGGTGTGCGTCAAGGGGTTGGATCGGCAATTCAACTCGCTCTTCATGTGCGATGGCTTCGAGCCCGGCACGATTCACTGGCTGATACGCAACGACGGCGTTCTGGGCCTAACGGTGATCGGCCCGGCCCCTGGAAAATTCCAGATTCTAGCGAGCTCTCCCGTGCTCACGGTCGACAAACTCGGAATGTGGCTGCATCTGGCCGTGGTCCTCGATGGCAAGGCCAGGCAGGCCGTCCAGTACGTCAACGGTTTCCCACTCTCTCACCACACACTGAAACTGGGTCCGCCGTTTCGCCTCGGTTCAGCCGAGTTGGGCAACTGGAACGCGCGCAGCGGCCCGAACCCCGCCCCTTCCCTTATCCGAAATCTGAGCGGGTCCCTGGATGAGTTCGAGCTGTTCAGCCGTGCCCTGAGTGGCGCTGAAGTCCACAAGCTCTATTCGGAAGGTAAACCCGAGTCCGACATGTAACCTGAATGCCAAACCACCAGAACCTCACTCCTATGAAGACTAATAAGTTGAACCTCAACTCGCACATCGGCTTGCTCACAGTGGTGCTGCTTGCCAGTGCGGCAACTGCCTGGTCCGCCGACGCGCCCACCCTCAAGGGCGCCTACAAAGACCATTTCTATGTTGGCGTTGCCATCAACCGCACTATCGCGACTGGCACTGCGGTCCGGGCCGATAACGTGAACCGGACCTTGGGCCTGGTCGATAAAGACATCGCTCTCGTCAAGGACCAGTTCAGCCAGATTTCTCCGGAGAACGACCTGAAGTGGGCGCTCATCCATCCGCGGGAAGACGCGGACGGCTATAATTTCGGCCCGGCCGACGCCTTCGTGAACTTCGGCTTGAGCAACCAGATGTATATCGTGGGACACACGCTCGTCTGGCATGGCCAGACGCCCAACTGGGTCTTCCGAGGGACCAATTTGCCGCCCGGGGTGACGAGCGCTCCGTCACCGGCGCCCGCCGCTATCACCAATGCAGCCGGGACAAATGGCTCCGGCGGCGGCAGATTTGGCCGCGGTTTTGGCCGCGGCGGTTTTACCGGACCCCGCGCGTCCCGCGAGGAGCTGCTGGAGCGGATGCGCGATCACATTCACACGGTTGTCGGACGCTACAAGGGCAAGATCCAGGCCTGGGATGTCGTCAACGAAGCCGTCGCCGACGGTGGCACGAACATCCTGCGGAACTCGCTCTGGATGGAAATCATCGGGCCGTACTTCATCGCCAAGGCCTTCGAATACGCCCACGAAGCGGATCCGGATGCGATTCTCCGCTACAACGACTATGGGTTGGAGAAT
>Ga0187864_10002108_pt1 | contig 17656 bp, 16 predicted proteins | sample June2016WEW_11_4_FD_132985 | JGI IMG/M metagenome (GOLD analysis project Ga0187864, IMG submission 132985) | Peatland microbial communities from SPRUCE experiment site at the Marcell Experimental Forest, Minnesota, USA - June2016WEW_11_40 | ecosystem: Environmental > Terrestrial > Soil >...
ATCGAGTATTTGCTGCGGATGCAACGCAATTCCTCCCACAAAGCCGAAAACGTGCGGCCAGTCGAACAGACTTGTCGCTGTCCTGCTCTTCAACCGCCGGCCGGATAATGGGCCAGCAGGTGCCACTTGCTGTCTTTCATTTCGATCACGTAGGCGGGCTTGACCGCGTCGCCGATCGTGCCGAACGAGATCGGACCCTCCAGGGCAAGAAAGTCCTTCATCTTGCGCAGCTCATCGCGAATTGCAGTGCGCTCCGCGGCGAGCTTTGCCGGGTCGCCAATAACCTGCGCGGTCTTCATCGCCTGGGCGTAGATCAGGACAATGTCGTAGGTCGCGGCGTCGAATTGCGCCGCGGCGGTGCGATCGATGCCTGCCACCTTCGCGCGCTGGATGAACTCAGCCTCGAATTTCTTGGTGCGGTCGTCCAGCGCGCCGTAAAACGTTGTCGGGATCGTCGTTCTGTCACCCGCCGCGCCCATGAGTCGAGGCAGTTCCGGATCGGCGATCGTCGAGCCGGCGACGAGCCTGCCGTTGTGTCCCTGACGCCTCAGCTCCTGCACAAGACGTGTCGCCGCCTCGGGGCCTGAACCGACGCCGACAAGGTCGGTTGGCGTAGCGACGAGCTGTGACACCTGCGGCGCAAGATCGAAAGCCTGGTTCTGGAACGTGACGCTGAGCTTAATATCGGTGCCGGCCTTTTTCATAGCGTTGGGGAGAACGACCTCGCCCATCGTCTTGGAAACCACGTCGTCGGTGGCGTAAGCAAGCGCCGCGGTCGTGGTCGGTAAGTTGTGCTCCTGGAGCGCCCGCATCACGCGGCTGAAGAGATAGCCTTCATCGGAGGTGTTGCGGAATGCGTAGGTGAAAGGCTCCGCCAGCTTCGGCGCCGATGACGCCATCGACATTGTCGCGACACCGGCGCGTTCCGCCGCCGGGAATGCCACCCGGCATTCGCTCGAGCTGAACGGGCCGATGATCGCCAGCACTTGGTCGTCCTCGGCGAGCTTGCGAAGTCCGACCACCGCTTGATCGGGCTTGCCGGCGGTATCGAAAGAAGCAATGCGGATTTTCTTGCCCGCAATCCCCCCTGCCTCGTTGATCTCGTCCACGGCCATCTGGGCCGCAACGAGGTTTGTCTTCGAGAACGTGGCGAACGGGCCGGCGCCGGCGTACAGATAGCCGAGCACAATATCATCTGCCCGAGCCGTTCCCACCGCCGCTATCACCGAAGCGGCGGCGAGTATTGAAAGCGATAATCGCCTTATCATGTCCGATTTCTCCTTTGCCATCTCCGGTTCAACCGACTCGTTTCATACCGTCCGCGCTTGCGCCGGCTTCGCCGTGCTGCGGCCGAGATAAGCATCGAGCAGGGTCCCATCCGCGAGCAGCGTCTCAGGCTTGCCTTCGCTGACCACTCGTCCAAGCTCGATCACATAGGCGCGATCGGCGAGCTCGAGCGCACGCTGCGAGTTTTGCTCGACGAGCAGAATGGTGATGCCTGCGTCCCGACTGAGTGACCGGATGCAGGCAAAGACCTCTTCCGACAGGCGGGGGCTTAAGCCGAGCGAGGGCTCGTCGAGCATCATCAGCTTGGGGGCCGCCACCATGGCGCGGCCGATCGCGAGCATTTGCTGCTCGCCACCCGAAAGCACCGCCGCGGGACGGTTACGGCGCGCCGCAAGGTTGGGAAAGCGCGCGTAGATGTCCTCGATTTCGCGAAAAACACCTCGTGTCAGCCGGCGACTGAACGCACCCATAAGCAAATTCTCATGAACCGTCAGCGTCGCCACGATGCGGCGCCCTTCAGGGACCAGGACGAGTCCCCCTGAGACGCGGCGGCTCGCCGGCCATGCGGTGATATCCTGTCCGTCGAATTCGATGCGGCCGCCGGCGAGCCTTTGGACGCCAAGCAGGGCGCGCAGGAGCGACGACTTTCCGGCGCCGTTTGCACCAAGCACTGCGATGATTTCGCCCCGCGCGAGGTCAAGCGACACGCCGCGAACCGCGTCGACCCGTCCGTAGCGCACGTCGAGATCACGCACCGTAAGGAGCACGGCGATACTCCATTTTCTCCGGCGCGGCGGGCGCGATCGGCTTCGCCGCCGGTGTGCCGAGATAGACTTCCTGCACATGCCGGTTCTGCCGGATCGCGTCCGGCGAACCTTCGGCAATTTTTTTCCCGAAACTCAGGACCACGACGTCGCGGCACAGCGCGCCGACAAAATGCATGTCGTGCTCGACGACGAGCAGCGTCAAGCCGCCAGTGACCGCGAGCTTTTCCAGATAGAGCTGCAGCGTTACGGTCTCCACGGGGTTGAGGCCCGCGGCCGGTTCGTCGAGGAGGAGGAGCGCGGGTTTCGCCATCAGCGCGCGCACCACCTCGATTCGCTTCTGCACACCGTATGGAAGGCTGCCGACCGAGGCGCGGGCGTAGTCCGCCAACCCCGCATCGGCAAGCGCGGCGCGTGCCTCCTCGCGCCAGCGGTTGCGGGGGACGAGATTCACGGGATGGAGAACGCCGCGCCACCCGCCGCTGCGCGAATGCTGGCCGACGATAACGTTCTCGAGAGTCGAAAGGTGCGGCATCAGGCGCACGTTCTGAAAGGTGCGCGCGACGCCGTGCCGGATGCGGTTGCGCGAGGGAATATGCGTGATGTCGGCGCCATTCATGCGGATTGAGCCAGCGTCGACCGGAAAGATGCCGCTGATGAGATTGAAGATGGTGGTCTTGCCGGCGCCATTCGGTCCGATCAGGGCCGTGCGCGACCCCCGCCGTACGGAGAAGGTGAGGTCCTCAACCACGCTCAGCCCGCCGAAATGCTTGCTCACGCGCTCGACTTCGAGAATTGCGCCCGGGCTCACGCGATATGCTCCGCCATACCGTCGGCATCGCGCGCCGGAGAGTGCGCGTGACGCCAGGCGAACAGTCGTTGCAGTTGTCCGCGAGTCAGCAACCCTTGCGGCCGCAGCGCCATCAGCACGATCACCGCCGCTGCGAACGCGACATAGCGCCAGCTAGTACTCTCCCGCAGAAGCTCCGGCAGGAGCGTGAATATTGTCGCGCCGATTAGTGGACCCATCGTGGTTTGGGTGCCGCCCAATATCACATAGAGGACGATCGTGATGCTCAGCCCGACATTGAAATATTGCGCTTCGATGTAGCCGAATTGATGCGCGTAGAGGCCGCCGCCGATACCCGCGATCATGGCGCCGAGGCTAAAGGCGGCGATCTGGATCCCGCGCACTTCCACACCCATGAGGTCGGCGACCCGTTCGTCGTCCTGCACCGCGCGCACCGCAATACCAAAGCGCGTGCCGAACAGGAGCGACACCAAGACGACGACCCCGATCGCAAAGCCGAGCACTATCGGCAGCCGGATATAATCGGTGACCGGATAGCCTGCTGCGCCACCGATAAATTGTAGATTGAGAATCGCGGCTCTAATGATCTGTCCCAGGGCGAATGTCGCCAGCGCGAGATAGATACCGCGCGTTCGCAGCACCGGCACCGCGACGGCAAGCGCGACGAGTCCGGAGAGAATGGCGCCGAGCAGGATCGCGATGAGCGGATGAACATCGAATTGATTGCTCAAATAAGCCGAAGCGTAGGCGCCGATCGCCGCAAATCCGGCCAGCCCGATATTGAGTTGGCCCGCCGCTAGCGGCAGATAGGCCCCGTAGGCGAATACGATATTGATCGCGAGCAGAACCAGAACGCCTTCGAAATAACCGCTCATATGCCGGCCCGCGCGGTCTGCATGCCGCGGAACAAGCCGGTAGGCCGCACGAACAGGATAAACAAGAGAAGGCCGAAGACGGCGATGTCGACGAAATCGGCGCCGAAATAGCGGATGGCGAATACCTCGGCGAGGCCGATGACAAGGCCGCCGACGATCGAGCCCCAGATGTTGCCCATGCCGCCGACAATCATGGCCGAGATGGCTTTGAGGCCCACCGCTTCGCCCATAAAGGGGTGCACCTGGCGGTAATTGAGCGCGAAAAGAATGCCGGCGAACGCGGCAAAAAGTCCGGCAACGACGAAAACGGCGGCGACGACGCGGTTGATGTCGACGCCGAGCATCAGGGCAGTTTCCGAATCTTCCGCGATGGTACGCAAGGCACGGCCGAACTTCGAATGCTTGAGCAACAAAGAGAGCGCCCCAATCAATCCCGCCGAGCAGATCAGTCCGACGAGTTGCGGAATGCCGATCACAAGTCCAAAGAAACGCCAGTTCCCGTTCGCGAAGGCCGCCGGCATCACTCGCATATCCGAGCCCCAATAGGCGAGCGCCAGATGTTCGAACAGAAGCAGAAAGGCCATCGAGCTGACGAGGGGCACGAATGGCGACGAGGTGCGCATCCAGCGCCAGGTGAAACGCTCAACGACGAGCGAAGCCGCGGCCGCGAGCGCGAGCGCGCCGACCATCGCGAGCGGCAGCGGAACGCCCTCATGCGCAAGCGCCCACACCATCATTCCGCCCATCATGAATAGCCCGGGGATGCTGAAATTGAGGAAGTTGAGCACTCCGATGCTCAAGGTCAGTGCAACCGCCACCATCGCATAGACCGATCCGAGCATGATGGCGTTGACGACCTGTTGCGCAAACACGGATGAAGTCCTCGGGCAGTGTCCTAAAAGACGTTGGCGCGCTCGTCTTGGATCAGCCTAGGGGGCAAAGCTTGCCATTACAGTGAAATTTCACAAGCGTTTTTTATGAGCAGGAACCGCCGCGCTTGCGGGCAGTCGCACGCCGAACATTCCGGCCCAATTATTCGGCGGCCTCGCGCCAAGCGGCGGAATCCGCGCGGTTCAGGTGCGCCGTGGCGCGGGCCGAGCTACGCACGAGCTCGGCCATAGTCGTGGACAGTGCGGCAAATGTGGTTCGCGTCAGCGCACCGAAAAAGGCATCATTGACCGAGCGGATTTCGTTGCTGTTTCGCTCGATGAGCGCGCGTCCCGTGCGCGTCAAGCTCAAGAGCACGGCGCGCCGATCCTGGGGATTAGCGCGCTTGGTCAACAATCCGGCCTGCGCAAGCTTGCCGGTTTCCGTCGCTACAAATGCGCTTGAAACGTGCAGCACTTTTGCGACAGCCGTTACACCGACGCCGCGCTCACCGTGGAATTGGCCGACGACCATCAGCAAGCTGAATTGCGGAGCGGTGATGCCCATGCCGCTCGCCAGATGCTCGCGCACCACGGTCATCCGGCTGGCGATGGTGAGAAGATCATAGACCAGCCGGCGGAAGCGCGCGTCGGCCCCTCCTTCCAGCAATGCTGGCCGCGACACGGTCGCGGGAAGCCGGGACTTGGCTGTTTTGATCTCGACGGCCGGCGCCACAACGCGGCGCCCGCGCACTCGCTTCTGGCGCTGTTTAGAGATCGACATAGCCCGTGTCGTGCAGGAGCTGGCTTTCGACCGGGATGTGCAGGCTGTCATGCACGGTGTTGTAGAATTTCCAGAAGCCAACCACGCAGGCGAGCTCGACGATCTGCGCCGGCGTCAGGTTCTTTTTCAGCCGCTGCAAAATCTCATCGGGAACAGAGGTCGGGTCCTCCGATGCCGCGCGTACGTAGTCGAAGCAGATGCGTTCGAACTCGTTTTTCGGCTCGACGTCGCCGGTGATGAGGTCCTGCAGCTCATCCTCACTAAGGCCCCAACCCTCGAAATCATCGCCACGCGGCTTTTTCAGCATCGAGCAGCTATGCGCGGTGCAATAGGCGCAGCCGTTGGTGGCACAGGCGATCGCCGCGAGCTTGCGCTTGAGCAACTGATCGAGCGTTGACGAAGGATCGCGCATGATATTGCTGTTGAGCTTCCACAGCGTCTCGGCGATCTCGGGGCGGTAGGCATAAAGCTTCAGCGCGTTAGGCAAAAAGCCCATCCGTTTTTTGTAAGGATCGAGCACGGGTTTGAGTTTGGGCGAAATATCTTCTTCGCGCACATATGGGATAAAGGGCTGCGCCTCGACCAGCACGTGCGGTTTGGGCGGTGTAACCGGTTTGTTCATGGTTCTCACTCCTCTCTAGAGAAAATCTTTCAGACGAACCTTGCCCCAGTTGATGGGCCATGCCCGCTCGAAGTCCGCAGGGTCGTGGCGCGATTTGCGCGTCGCATCGATGCCGATCTTGCCGACGGTGCGCAGCGGCGGCTGTCCTTCGATGGGGCGGCCAGAGGGATCGAAGGGCGAACCGCGCGTATGCGGCACGATGATGATGTCCCGCGCCGGATCGACCCGCGTCGCCATCGCGTGATACACCTCGCGCGCATCGTCGATGTTGGTGTCCGGGCTTACCGCAACCACCATCTTGGTGTTGAGCCACGGCGCTCCCATGGCCGTCATCAGCGCATCGTTGACGAAACCCTCCCGCGGATACTCGAACTGCAAAATGCAGGAGAGCGCGGCGCCCCAGGTCGGAAACCGCACATCGGTGACGTTCAACCCAATCTCGGTGAGACGATTGTAGAGCACCGCCTCGTGACACAGGCGCGGCAGCGTCTGGTGATCGGTGTCGGGTGTGGTCTGGTGATTGCGGTAGATCGGCCGGTCGCTCCGCATCGTCATCGCGGTGATCTCGACTTCCGGCACCTGTTCCGAATGCGGCAGGTGATACATCGACGGCGAGGTGACCTCGCCGACGGGGAATTTTTGCCCAAGATGCACGTAACCCTCAACGACGATCTCGGCCTGCGCCGGAACTGTCAGATCGATCGTTTCGCACGGCACCATCTCGACGTCCTGGTCCATGATGGTGCCCACCATTTCCATCTCACCCCACATGTCCATGTGCAGGCCGGAGAAGTTGCCCATGATCTCGTAGGCCGGCGGGATTCCGAAAACGAAGGCAATCGGCATCTTGTCTTTGCCCATCGCCCGGTACTTATTTATGATGATGTGCGAATGCGGGGTGATGAAACTAATTAAACCCCGGCGCGGCCCGACAGCGTACGTGCCGGCGTGACAGGAATTGTAGAAGCCTGTTTCCGGGTCCCGAATGATGTTCATCGCCGTGACATACGGCGCCTCATCCTTGTCCTTGTGGCGGGGGATCGGCAAAATCGTCCAGTCCGCGTCGACGCCGGTCTTGATGATCTCCTTCACCGGCCCAGTCTTCACGTTCTTCAAGCCGCGCGGCGGCTGACGCAGGCGGAAAGCCAGCGTTTTCAGATAATTCTCCGACGTGACACCGAGAGCGCGCGCTTGCGAGCGCCGGTTTTTGACGAACATGTCGCAGAGGCGAAAGCGGGGCTTTTCGACGATGTTCTCGAATACAATCGGCATCTCGCTCTGCGCCGACAGCGCGCCGATATCGTCCATGCGCACCGGCTTAGTGATGCGCGTGACGATGTCCGAATTCGTTTCAAGATAGTCCCGCAGGTTCGCGTCGAGCGGCCGTTCATTCGCTCGTGTCGTAACTTCGGCCGACGCGGTGCCGGGCTTCGCCTGCATGAAGCGGGACTCCAGATAGCAAAGTAAGTTTATTATGCTGGTTTACTATGTCAACGGGCGCAATTGCCCGGAGCCTGTATGTCGTCAGCGCGCGGCGGCAACGGCGGCAGCGACGAGATGATGCGGCAGGCCGGGCGCACCGGCCGCCGCAGCGCCCAATGCAAACAAGGCGCGGATGTTGGCGGCCACCGCCTCGGCCGCTTGCATTCGCGGCCAAGAAGCGACGCGCGCCCTGCTCCAACTCGCCAGCATCATCTGCTCAAGCCGCTCGGCTTCGAGCTCCTTAGATTTGACGTCGGTGCGCAAGCTCGCGACCGCTTCGACGTTGGGCGACCCATCCGTTGCGAATGGCTTGAGGGCGCGCCGCGCCTCACGCAGATTGGTCACGATCTTCTTGTGCCACTCGCTCACGAGATCGACCGCTTGCCTCAGGTCGTGATCAGGCAATACAGCGCGGTGAACGGCGCCGATAAAGGCGCAAAACAGGAGCAGGTTGACGTCAATGCCGTAACGATCCTGGAGATCAAGGCACTCCCGCTGGACGGCGGCATCGCCATACACGGTCAGCGAAAACGTCCAGAATCGCGACTGGTGCTCTTTCACAGAGGCACTATCGTTCATTTCGTTAGCCGCCGCCGCGGCTTGCCGGCACGATGGCGAACACGCGCAAGGGACTGCCGCTGCCACCAAGGATTTTCAGCGGCGCGGCGACAATGAGTGCGCCGGTTGCCGGCAGACGGTCGAGATTACACAGGCATTGCAGCCCGTATTTACCGGCGCCGTGCATGTAATAGTGACACGGATACGGTGGCGCGAAGTGCGCGGCCTGGCCGGCATCGGTGCCGATAGTCTCGGTGCCGAAGCCGAGCACGTCGCGCTCGTTCACCAGGAGGCGAACGCAGTCCGGATCGGGGCCGGGCGTGTGCTGGCCGGTTTCGTCGAGATTCTGATAGGCTACCGCATCCGTGCGTTTCGACCAGTCAGTCCGCATCAAGACCCAGGAGCCAGCGGGAATGCGGCCGTGTTGCTTTTCCCAGGCGGCGATATGGCCGACGGTGAGAAGGAAATCGGCGTTGGCGCTCGCCTCGGCGCCGCAGTCGATCACGCAGGCCGGCGCGATGAAATGCTCGATCGGCAGTGTATCGAGCGAATTGTTCGGGCGGTCGCGGCCTGAAATCCAGTGAATAGGCGCGTCGAAATGCGTCCCGGTGTGCTCGCCGAAGCTCACATTGTTCCAGTACCAGCCCGGCCCGCGATCGTCGTAGCGTGAAATCTCCTCCATGCGAAACGGGCGGCTTTGGCCCATTTCCGGCGGCAATACGATCGGCGGAAAATCCGGCGATAGCGTCTGTGTCAGATCAACGAGCCGGACGCCACTCGACCCAATAACACCGCTCAAGATCGCGCGGAGGTCGGTCGGTGGCGTTGTCGCCTCCCCCTTTTTTGCCGCGTTCATTGCGCTCCCTCGCTCAGCTCACGCTCGAGCCCTTTCGGGTTATCGAGGTGTCGCGCGAGCCAATCCTGCGCCACATCGCCCGGATACACGTCCTCTACCGACCCCTTAAGCGCTTCGACCACGGCCGATGCGACGCCGGAGGGCGACAGCTTCGGCGGCCGTTCAAGCTGGTCCCATTCGTCATCGATCGGGCCCGGGAAAATATTAATGACGCGCACGCCGGCCTGGCCTAGCTCCGCTCGCAATGCTTGCGACAGTGAGAAAGCAGCTGCTTTCGAGGCTGAATACGTACCATGCGTCGGATAATTGGAGAGGGCGAAAATCGAAAGCATATTGACCCAGGCAACCGCGCTCGTGGGTCCGTCCGCCGCACGCGCCTTGATCACGGGACCAAATTCCTGAGCGAGCCGCAGCAAGCCGAAATAATTGACGTCCATCTCGAGCTGGGCAGTTTCGACGCCGCGGCGCGACGCAATGGAGAAGGTGCGGTGACAATCGCACGTGTTGACCAAAATATCGACCTTGGCACCGATCTCGCCGGCAAGCTCGCGCACCGAATTGCCGTCGGTGACATCGAGGGGAACGATCATCGCTTGCGGCAATTCGCGCAACGCCTCGAAGCCCGGCGCTTTCTTCCACCGCTCGGCCTCGCCGATCCAGATGCGCTCCGCGCCGGCCTCAGCCAACGCCCGCACTACCGCTTGCCCGAGCGCCGATTTGCCGTCGGTCACGAGAATTTTGCGAGAACGCGGATCGCACGTCATCTCGCGCAGCTTTGGATCTTGTGACAAGTCAAGTCTCCCGTGTTCCGGAACGGCGATCAGCACCGCCTGGCCCGCCCGATCGAGTGCCGCCTTAATGTGTACGCGGCACGGCGCGGCTCCAACGCTCGCGTGCACAAAGGCGATCACATTGACGCCGGCATCGAGGTGGATGATGCCGACGCGCCACGGAAGCCGTTCGCGGAAGAACAGTTCCTGGGCATTGCGCAGCATGGTTTCAGTGAGCAGTTCGCCTCGGCCATCCTGCAATCGCCAAACAAGGCAATGGGATAGGCAGGTGCGGCATACTTCCCGCGGCGGAAATTGGACTGCGCCGCAGTCACGACAAACCTGTAACTCCAGCCGGCCGCGCGCCGCGGCGGCGGTCAATCCCAGCGCGACGCGGCTGCGGGATGCGGGAGGGAGCGTCGGCTGCCGCGTCCGCAGCACCGGGTTCTTCAGTTTCGGCTGCGTCGCAGGTTCGGGCATCCTTCGCTTCCTTGCGATCCGTGAAAATCAAGCTGCGGCAAGCACAGCAGCGCCGCTACAAATCCCGCGATCGTAATTGATCATGCCGAAGCCCGAGACGAGCCCATGCCGGGCGTTCGGAACTCGCGCGCCAAGCGTCTCTCCGGTGAGCTGACGGATGGCTTCGATGATCCCGAGATGTCCGCCGGCCGCTCCAGCCTGGCCGACCGACAATTGTCCGCCCGACGTGTTCAGCGGAAAAGTGCCCGTCGCCTCGAACGTGTTGGCGCGGATGAAGGCCGTCCCCTCACCTTCCCGGCAGAAACCGAGGCCCTCGAACTGAAGCAAGTTGATAACCGGATAGTCGTCATAGGTTTCTACAAAGTCGATGTCGTCAGGTCCGACGCCCGCTTGCTCGTAGAGCGCCTCGCTGTCCAGCGCCCAACCGCCGCGATATTGCACCGGATCGTCGGGAAAGGCGTTGTGCCGCTCGATCGCGCCCATGAGGCGCGCATAGCGCAAGCCCAGGTGTTCAGCCGTTCCCCGTCGCATCACGAGGAAACCCTCCGCTCCGGCGCAAGGCATCACGCAGTCGAACAGTCGCAGCGGATCGGCGACAAGGCGCGCGTTGAGATACTGATCGAGCGTTAGCGGCTTTTTCAGCAGTGCCAGAGGATTTTTCAGCGCGTTATTGCGCTGAGCGACGCACAGTTTGCCGAAGTCTTCGCGCTGCGCGCCATATTTGCGCATGTAGTAGTCGGTCAGAAACGCGAAGCTCGCGTTTGGGCCTGCCGAGCCGTACGGGTAAACCGCATCCTGGGAAAACTGACTGAACGACGCCGTGTTGCGGCGAAAACTGTCGGTGTGGTTGGTGTCGCCGGCAATGCAGGCCACGATTTCCGCATCGGCGCTCTGCACCGCCCGAGCGGCGCGGCGGATCGAGACGATGCCGGATGCGCCGCCCATCGGAACATGCTCGAGCCAGCGCAAGGTCAGTCCCAGATGCTGGGTCAAGCCGACGGCGGTATCGGGCGCAAGGGTGAAGCTGGCGACGGCAAGACCGTCGATCCGCGCCTTGGGAATTCCCGCGGCGGCGATGAGTTCGGCCATGGCGCGGCCGAGAAACCAGTGCGCGCTCTTGATGGAATAGCGGACGTACGGAATCGTTACCGGCACCGCCAGCACGACGTCGTCATACGCCGCCCGCGCCGGCATCAGGTTGATCCGCCGCCGAGATAGGTCGCGACGACGCGCCTATCGTGGGCGAGGACGTTTGCGGGACCCTCATGGGTGATCTCGCCCATCTCGAGCACGTAACCGTAATCCGCGGTCTCAAGCGCAGCGCGCGCGTTCTGCTCGACAAGCAGTACCGACACTCCCAGGTCGCGCAGCGAAGCAACGATGTGAAAAATTTCGCGCACCATGATCGGCGCGAGGCCAAGGCTCGGCTCGTCGAGCAACAGGAGCCGCGGCCGCGCCATCAGCGCGCGGCCAAGCGCCAGCATCTGCCGCTCGCCTCCCGACAGCGTCTGTGCCTTTTGCCGCCGCCGTTCGGCGAGGCGAGGAAAGCGCACGTAGACCTGCTGCAAGCTTTGCTCCACACCGGCCCCGTTGCGGCGCCGCGTATAGGCGCCGAGCAGAAGATTGTCGGCCACAGCCATGTCACCGAACAACTCGCGTCTCTCGGGCACGAGGCAGAAGCCGCGTTCCACGCGCTCCTCGACGTCGAGCCGTTCGAGATCGATGCCATCATAGATCACCTTGCCGGACGAACGCAGCAGGCCCGCGGCTGCGGCGAGCAGCGTGGTCTTTCCGGCTCCGTTCGGACCGATAACGGTCACGATCTGACCCGGCTGCATGGTGAGACCAACACCGCGAACGGCCTCGACCTTGCCGTAAGCGACGTGCAGGTCTTCGATCTGGAGGAGCGGCCTCATGTCACGCTTCCGAGATATGCTTCCTGCACACGCGGATCGGCACGCACAATAGCCGGCGTTCCCTCAAGGAGCTTGGAGCCGAAATCCATCACCACGATGCGATCGACGAGGCCCATGACGAACTCCACGTCATGTTCCACCAGGAGGATAGTGACACCCTCTTTGTGCAAGGCACGTAATAATTCGACCAGCGCCATTTTTTCGGGACGGCTCAGCCCGGCCGCCGGCTCGTCGAGGATGATCAGCGCCGGATCGGCCGCGAGCGCGCGAGCGACTTCAAGAATGCGCTGACGGCCGAGTGGCAGGTTGCCGGCCTGATCATACGGATTGTCGCCAAGCCCGACCCGTTTGAGCTGCGACAGCGCCTCGGAACGGGCGCGGGCTTCCTCGGTCCGATCGAGCCCCAACGCGCCCCTCAGAAACCCGGCGCGTGTGCGCAGGTATGTTCCCAGCAGCACGTTATCGATCAGCGACATGCTCGCCCGCAATTTCACATGCTGGAAGGTGCGGGCGATCCCGGCCTGGGCAACGCGCCGCTGACCGGCGTGCGTGATATCGTGCCCAAGAAACAAGATCTTGCCGTCATCGCTCTTGAGCGCACCGGTGATCAAATTGAACACGGTGCTCTTGCCGGCTCCGTTTGGGCCGATCAGCCCGACGATCTCGCCCGCTTTCACTTCGAACCCGACTTGACTGACGGCATCGAGGCCGCCGAAGCGCTTGAGCAGACGCTCGACGACGAGGAGCGGCGCGCCGCCTTGCGGCATGGTTCGCCGGGGCAACGGCTCGGCTGCGGCAATCGCCGGCTTTGCTCCGCGTGGCAGATAGCGGAGCGCGAACGGCATTACGCCGCCGCGAGCGAATTGCAGCGCAAGCACGTAAATGATCGCGAATACGATGACTTCCAGCTGCTCGCCGTTGCTGGAAAAGTGCGGCAGCAGGTCCTGCAGCGCATTCTGTAATAAGGTGAGTAACGCGGCCCCGACGACGGCTCCCAAGATGTGCCCCGATCCGCCAAGGATCGCCATGAACAAATACTGGATGCCCATCCGCAGATCGAACGGCGCCGGGCTGACGTAGCGGCTCATATGTGCGTAAAGCCAACCCGAGAGTCCCGCAAGCAGCGCGGCAATAACAAAGATGAACAGCCGGACGCGAAACACGCTGATGCCAAGGCTCTCGACCATCACCACGCCGCCGCGCAGGCTGCGAATGGCCCGCCCCTCGCGCGATCCGAGCAGGTTTGCGATCACGATCGTTGCGACCGCGAGCACGATCCAGATCAGGTAGTAGATCGCGTAACTCGGCTCGAGCGAGACCGAGCCGATCGAAATCGGCGGCACGCCGGTGATGCCGTTGTTGCGGCCGAGCGAATCCATGTTGCCAAACAGGAAATAGATCGACAGACCCCAGGCGATTGTGCCGAGCGGCAGGAAATGGCCGCCAAGCCGGAGCGTGATGGCACCCAAGAAAGCCGCGACAACACCGGTCAAGCTGAGGGCGAACACCAGTCCCAGCCAGGGCGACGCGCCCTGCGCTGTCGTCAGCCACGCGGTTGCATAGGCGCCGATGCCGACGAACGCGGCCTGACCAAACGAGGTCAATCCGCCAACGCCAGTCAACAGGACAACGCCTAGCGCCACGAGGGCGTAGATGCCGATGTAGTTGAGGAGCGTAATCGTGAAGGGGGCGGCCCAAAATGGCGCCGCGGCAAGCACGACGATCGCGACGATCACAAGCAGGGCTCCGGCGCGGGCGATCATCCGTCGACCTCCGCATCCTCTTCATCAACCTGACCGAGGGAAAGCGACCGCCACAACAGCACCGGGATCAGCACGCTGAAGACCACGACCTCTTTGAGCGAGCTGTTCCAGAACGAAGCGAAGCTTTCAAGGAGGCCGACGAGAACTGCGCCGATGGCGGTTCCCGGATAGCTCACAAGACCGCCGATGATCGCGCCGACGAAAGCTTTAAGTCCGATGATGAATCCGGAATCGTAATACACCGTCGTCACCGGGCCGATCAGAATGCCGGATATGGCGCCGAGCAGCGAGGCAAGCAGAAATGCCAGCGTACCCGAGTTCGCCGGCCTGATGCCGACGATGCGCGCGCCAATGCGGTTGATGGCCGTGGCGCGCAATGCCTTGCCCGACAGGGTGTGCTCGAAGAACAAAAATAAAAGCAGGCTAAAGACGGCCGCGGTTGCGACCATCAGCAGCGTCTGCGAGGTCACAATCACGGTGCCGAAACGGAAAATCTCGTTGGTCAGCGGTTTGGTGCGGAACCCTTCGGCCCCGAAGAACAAAAGGCCCAACCCGGAAAGGCCGAATGTCAGCGCAACCGAGACGATCAGCAGTAAGAGGACGGAAGCGTCGGCGATCGGCCGTAGCGCAATCCGTTCGATGAGTGGCGCGATGGGCACCACAAGGGCGATGGCAAGCGGGATTTGCGCCCACTCGGGCAGGCCCGTACCGGCGAACAGCCAGGCAATCGCCGCGGGAACGAGCGGCAAGACACCGTAGCCGAGGAGACCGCGGCCAATGCGATGCGGTTGGCCACGCCGCCAGTGATGGATGCTGACGACGACGCAAGCCACGGCTGCCAAGGTGGCAACCAGATAAACCGTGCCCGGCATGCGGCCGAGTTGCAGCGACGCAAGCGTGAGCGCCGAGAACGCGACGATATCACCGAACGGCACGAAGACGACGCGCGTGACGGAGAAGATGAGAACGAGGCCAAGTCCGACCAGGACGTAGATCGATCCGGTGGCGATGCCGTCGATCCCGAGGATGAGCGCGATGTTGGGTGTCATGGGCAGTGCCCACGAGGCTTATCCGTTCCGTTCAGCCCGCGCTGCATTTCAGGTTCTTCAATGAGCTCGATTGAGGCCGCCCAAACACCGGGCAACAATAGCTTCGGCTAGTTCTGCATCATCGCAGGCACGCCCACGCCAGGCAATGTGCTGGTCAGGACGGACGAGCAAAAGCCCACAGCCATAGAGCGCCTCGTGCTCGGGTTCTGCGAGTAAAATATGTAATGGCATGCCAAACTTTTTTGCCGCGGCAACCAAGGCGCCACTCGGCACGACTCTGGAACAAACAAGCGTAAACCACTGCCCCAAGCGGTCGTAGATCGGAGTACCGTCGCTCAACAGGACACTCGGCAGACGGGCTCCTGGAATTGTCGTCGGAACGTAATGTCGATCGGAACCGGGAATTTCGGCGTTGGGCTCAACGCAGACGATCGGTGAGTCGTGGTAGACGTAACCGAGTTCAATCCCGAAACTTTCATTCTCGGCATTGCCTACCGCAGCTATTCTGCGCGCCGCCTCGGCGCGCGCGATCTCGCCGGCGCCTCCTGGCGCTTCAAGATCAGAGCCATACAGGGTGCCGATTTCACCGCGAGTCTTGCTATGCCGCCCCGAAGCGTCACGGTTCCGCACGCCGACCGGGCGCCGCTCGCAATTATAAGATTTGAGTAATGCTGGAGGAGCAAAGCCATGAAGTACGGCAGCGAGCTTCCAGCCCAGATCGCAGGCGTCGCCTATCCCGGTATTCATGCCGTAGCCGCCGGTCGGGATGTACTGATGTGCGGCGTCTCCTGCTAGAAACACCCGATCAATCCCGTAGGATTGCGCAACGAGCAGATGCTGCGTCCAGCTATTGGCGACCAGAATCTCGTGATCGAAGTCGCAACCGGCAAATTCTCGTAACAGTGCTTGTGGATGCAGCGCCGGCGGCGCCGCGCTGTTCGTGAATCGGGATTGCAACGTCCAGATATCGCGATCATTCTGCGCGATCAGCGTGCCCAAAGCGGACTGATAGTGCCAGGCCGGCCCCCAGCGCTGGAGGACGTCGGCGGCGTTCGAGCGAAAATGCGTCATGAAACGCCGCATGACGGCGGCTTGACCGTCGAGGCGTATTCCGAGGCAACGACGCACATCGCTCGAGCCGCCGTCGCAGCCGACAACGTAGTCGCATCGCACTTGTTCAGCACGGCCGGCTCCAGGTTGGAGCGTCACCGTCACACCCGCGGCGTCCTGCGACAGCTCTGCGAACGCCACGTCCCACCGGGCCTCCACCAAAGGTTGGGAGAGGACCGCCCGAGCGAGCACAGGCTCGATCTCCACCTGCGAGACGCGCATTGGCGGCTCGCATGGCATGCTGCCATCGTTTCGCTCGCGGATGAGTACCCGCCATTCCGCGACGCTCGGGTAGTGAAACCGATGGAGTTCATGTCCGCATAGTGTGGTTATCCACGAGACGTCGAAATTGTTGGTTTCGGGAACGCCGACCTTTCTCAACTCCTCCGCAAGGCCTAAGCGCCGAAACAATTCCATACTGCGGGCGTTCGTAATATCCATCTTCGGATGACTGGTAGTCGTTGCATTGCGCTCCACGAGCATCGTGGAGATGTTGCGGCGCGCCAATTCGTAAGCGAGCGTCATGCCGACCGGCCCGGCGCCCGCGATGAGGATTCGAACGTGCTTCATGAACACTCGGCGTTAGACAGGTCGCGCGACAGCCAACAGGAATCTGGCTGATCGGCCATCGTGCTTCGGGAAGCAGAGCGGTATGCGACCCTTGGCCCCGCAGGAGACCAAATCCAAGAAAACCATTGCGGCACAATTGTTTCAAGCCTAAAACGATTTGTGCTTCCACACGAGCGCGCATCGCATCGTCAAGCTCTAGCGGTGATCGGCGTCAGCCACCAGATCGGAGGTTCTCGTGAATAATTTTCTGCGTCTCGTCGGCGCCGTGGCGACCGCCTCGGTGTTGGCCCTTCCCGCCGCCGCGGCCGATATCACCGTTGGCCTGGTCACGTCCATGACCGGTCCAGGCGCTTCGATCGGGATACCCTACGCCAAGGGCACCGCCGCAGGCGTGGCCTACAAAGACGAAGTCAACGGCATTAAGATCAAGGTTGTGCAGCTCGACGACGCGTCCGATCCGTCGACCGGCACACGAGATGCGCGCAAGCTCATCGAAGAGGACAAGATCGACGTTCTCATGGGCGCCGGCAATACGCCGATCACGCTGGCGATTGCGGGTGTGTCGCGCGAACTAAAAGTACCCCTCCTGGCACTCGTTCCCACCGGCGAGATCCCCGGTGAAGCCGGCGCCTGGATGGTTTCGATTCCGCAGCCACCGCCGCTCATGGTGACCGCCGTCGTCGAACGGATGAAAGCTACCGGCGTCAAGACCGTCGGCTATATCGGCTTTAACGATGCATGGGGCGATCTCGTTTACGGTGCGCTGAAAAAGACCGCCGAGCCCGCCGGCGTTCAGATCGTGGCCAATGAGCGTTACGCTCGCGCCGACACGTCGGTGACCGCACAGGCGCTGCATGTTGTCGCGGCTGCGCCGGACGTGGTGATGATGGGCGGTTCGGGGACGCCTGGCGCCCTTCCCTTCATTGCGCTCGCTGAGCGTGGCTACAAAGGACAAATCTACGGCACACACGCCCTGATCAACCCAGATTTCGTCCGCGTTGGCGGCGCGGCCGTCGAGGGCGTGATCTGCCCGGCCGGACCGGTCGTCGTTGCAGACCAGCTTCCGGACTCCAACCCGACCAAGAAGATTTCG
>Ga0187864_10002109_pt1 | contig 17654 bp, 19 predicted proteins | sample June2016WEW_11_4_FD_132985 | JGI IMG/M metagenome (GOLD analysis project Ga0187864, IMG submission 132985) | Peatland microbial communities from SPRUCE experiment site at the Marcell Experimental Forest, Minnesota, USA - June2016WEW_11_40 | ecosystem: Environmental > Terrestrial > Soil >...
AGGTTCAGCTTCTCTGCTTCGTGCACGCTGGTTGTCAATCCTCAGCATGCCACTCGCTCCAGGCTCATCTTGTGTTGGAAACTGCCTCCTCCTTCAGGCTCATCTTGTATTGGAAAAGACTCCGGCTTGCGATTCTCTTCGCGGAAGAACTACACTGCCTTGCGCCCCGCCCGCCGCGCGTAAGATAAGAATGTGGTTTGACCGAGGTCTGCCGTGCCTGAGTTGCGCAAAGATCCAATTCTAGGAAGATGGGTAATCATTTCTACCGATCGCGCCAAACGCCCCACCGACTTCACCCGTGAGCCGGTGAAATTGAAGGGCGGATTTTGCCCGTTCTGCTACGGCAATGAAAGCAAGACGCCGCCCGAGGTGCTGGCGTATCGCCCCAACGGAGCGGCGCGCGACACGTCGGACTGGACGGTACGCGTGGTGCCCAACAAGTTTCCCGCCCTCGGAATCGAAGGCAGCCTGAACCGGCAGGCCGAAGGCATGTTCGACAAGATGAACGGCATTGGGGCGCACGAGGTCATCATCGAAACCCCGGACCACAACGCTACCTTGGCCACCATGCCGGACAAGCGCATTGAAGATGTTTTGTGGGCGTTCCGCGACCGCATCGTCGATCTGAAGAAGGACCGCCGCTTCAAGTACATCCTGATCTTCAAGAACCATGGGACGGCGGCGGGAGCAACCCTGGAGCATTCCCACGGGCAACTTATCGCGCTGCCCATCGTTCCCAAGTACGTCGCCGAGGAACTCGAAGGCTCGAAGCAATATTACATTTACAAAGAGCGCTGCGTTTTTTGTGACATCGTACGGCAGGAGACCGAGTCGGGAGTGCGCGTGGTTGCCGACAGCGACAGCTTCTTGACCGTCGCTCCCTACGCGCCCCGTTTCCCCTTCGAAACATGGATCATTCCCAAACAGCACGAATCTGCTTTTGAGAATTCGTCGTCGCAAGTTTATGAGGGGTTGGCTAAGGCCTTGAAGAACCTCCTGGTGCGCGCCGACCAGGTGCTCGATCATCCAGCGTATAACCTGGTGGTCCACACCGCCCCTGTCCAGGAGCCGGCCATGGACCATTATCACTGGCACGTCGAGTTCATGCCGAGGCTCACCAAGACAGCGGGCTTCGAGCGGGGAACGGGTTTCTACCAGAACCCCACGCCTCCCGAGGAAGCCGCTAAGTATCTGCGCGAAGCAAAAATTGAAACTCCGCCACCGACCGCGGCGGAGGGCAAGTAGTGTGCGAGGATCTGACGCCAGTCTAGAGCTCAGCAAGCGTCCCGAACCCCTCATGATGCAGTCCCTTTCTGCTCCACCTCTCCGACTTTCACGCTCGAAGGCTGCTTCTTCTCAGGCTGCGCTTTTTCGTAGGAAGCAGTGGAGGCATCCATCTGCCTCAGGTTGGCTGCGGCGCCGTGCAAAGCCGACAAGATCATCCTCGCCCGCCACTGCTCCAGCCGCTGCTGCGCCACATCGTGGATCAACTGCATGAACCCAATCTGGATCGCCGCTCCGTCCTCCAGATACGGCAACTCGAACTGAGCGTAAGGGTCGTCCTGGGAATGAGGCGTTAGAGTCGGAATCGCCTTCCAAAGCTAGCCTGTTCAGCACCTCATGATAGTCTGCCCATGCGTCCTCGATCCCCTGTGCGGCTTTGCGATACCAAAATGCCGCTTGAATGTAGTCCTGTGGAACCCCTTCGCCCTTCTTATAGCAGCAGCCGAGATTGTATGCAGCGCACGGTTCCCCCTGCTCAGCGGCCTTGCGCCACCAATACAGGGCCTCCGGGTCGTTCTTTGGTACACCGTCGCCTCTTACATAGCAGAAGCCGAGATTGAATTGAGCGTCCGTGTGACCCTGTTCGGCGGCCTTGTGCCACCAGAATGTGGCCTCAACATAGTCCTGCGGCACGCCTTTACCCACATAGTAAGCAACGCCAAAATAGAACTGTAAGGCGGCATGGTTCGGGTCAAGTTGAAGGCCACGCCGAAAACACTCAGTGGCCTCTCCATACTGGTGCCGATGCCAGAAGGCCCGGCCTTGCTTATGCCATTGCTCGGCTTCTGCTCTTGCAAGGAGGTCTTGCACTCCACGCCGGACCAGGGGGGAAGATACCCCAGCAGGAGAAAGCGCAGCAGACTGCGAAGGCACCAAGCCCGCTCTGTTGTCCTCTTCGTTGCTCATGCCTTCGCCTTCGCGCCTCAGCCCGCCTCAAACCGCGCGCGAGCCACTCGAATCCGCTCTCTCACGTCCTCGGCCATTTTGGAAAGCAGCTCGCTGCCCTCCGCACTGGCCGCGTCCACTTTGGCTTTTAGGCTGGCAATGTCGGAGTCAATCAAGCTGGCAATTTCCACCTCGATCTGGGAGAGCCTGGCTCCAATCTGCTTGATCTGCCGGATTACGCGCACCAAATCGGCAGCAACACCAACGCCTTTCACGGACTCAGGGCTGCTTTCGTATTCCTCTAGGATTCGCCTTAGCGCTGCGGCATCGCCCCGCTCATAAGCGGCGTTCGCTTCCTTCATGAGCTGTTCGCGCTTATGGCGATCCGCTTCATCAGTGGCATAGTCCGGGTGGATTCGCTTGGCTACCTCTTTGAAAAGCCTCTTCAATTCAGGCGAGGCTTTGAATCCCTCTCCCTTGGCGGCACCTTCCCGAACAGCGGACTTGGATTCCTCGGCCTGCGTCCGAGCTTCCGTAGCGGCAGAACGCGCCTCCTCCGTGCCCTCTTGTTCCGCGAGCCGCTCGGCGATCTTCGCGTTCCACTCGTCAAGCTCGGCGTAGAGTGTTCCGACCTGGCGGAGATACTGCCCTTCAAATGCTGCGAGTTCAGTCCGCAGATTCGTCAGGAATAGCTCGCGCTCGGCCAGCTCAGCCTGGAGCAGCGCCAATTCCTCGCGCTTCTTCGCAAGCTCTTCTTCTTCCGGCGATAATCGGTGAACGATTTCTGTGTGCGTCATTTGGCCTAAGTGATCGCGGTCCTGCCCGGCACCCTAAGAGCGGACGGCCTCAGATTAAGATGTGGGTACGCTCGCATTATAAGGCCGGGTGTCCCACTCAAGCCGCCTTTGCTTGGGCCTGCCCTGAGCTTGCCGAAGGGTGGGTGTTTTCGTTATGGAGGAAATCAACGACTCACTACACTAGAATTGCCGTATGAGGATCTTGCTGTTCAGCGGAAAAGGCGGCGTGGGCAAGACCAGCCTGGCTGCCGCCACCGGCCTGAAGCTGGCGCAACTGAAGTACCGCACGCTGGTGATGAGCATCGATCCGGCACACAGCCTGGCCGATGCTTTCGATCTCGACACCGACCTCTTCCACGTTCAAACCTCGGACCCCCTGCCGATCAATGATCTGCTTTCGATCCAGGAGCTGAACATCCAGAGAGAGATCAAGCGCCATTGGCAGGAAATCTCCTCCTATGTAAGCTCCGTGCTGCGCACCACGGGCATCAGCGGTGTAGAGGCGGAAGAACTGGCCATTCTGCCCGGCATGGAAGAGCTGAGCGCGATGATGTACATCAATCAGTACCGGCGCGAGCAGCGTTACGACATCATCGTGCTCGATGCCGCGCCCACCGCAGAATCCATGCGCTTCATCAGCATGCCGACAACGCTCGACTGGTACATGAAGCACATCTTCCCCTTCCAGCGTAATCTCCTCAAGGCGGTGCGGCCCATCGCCAACCGGGTGGCGCCGTTCGAGCTGCCGCCCGACGCCTACTTTGGCAACATCCGCGACCTATTCGGCAAGCTGGAAGGTGTGGACGCAATCATGGAGGACCCGCAGATTACCAGCGTGCGGCTGATCACCAATCCGGAGAAGATGGTGCTGCGGGAGACGCAACGGGCATTCGTGTACTTCTCACTGCATGGGCTCACCGTGGACGCAGTCATTGTGAATCGTGTGCTTCCACCGGAAGTTATGGATGCCTGGTTCAAGGAGTGGCACACCTCCCAGAATACGATGGTGCACGAAATCGAGGAGTACTTTGCGCCTGTCCCAGTAAAGAAGGTACCGCTGTTCGCGCATGAGGTCCTGGGCAAGCGGCGGCTAGAGGATCTCGCGCGGGTGCTGTATGCTGAGGACGAAGATCCGTCGGCCGTGACCCGAACCGAGAAACCTTACACTTTCGGGAAACAGAACGGCGTTTATGAGATTCGTATTCTTCTGCCTTTCGCCACCAAGGGCGAGGTTGAACTGTTTAAGAAAGGCGACGAACTCGTCGTGCAGATCGGTACTTTCCGCCGCCATATCGGGCTGCCGCGATCGATGGCAGCCCTGTTGCCATCCCGGGCGAAGCTGGAAAGCAAAGTCCTCACGGTCGAGATGAAGGAGATACCATGAAACAGCCACAGAAGAACCAGTCACCGACGAGTGAACAAGCCGTTTACGAGAACTGCCCCTGCCGCGAGCTCGTGGACACCGTACGGGAATTCCTGGGGGTTTCGCCCGCCGTCCGGCAGCACTTGGCAAACTCACGCGTCGAGTTCCTCAAGGCGATCCGGGAAGTCCTCAACGAGCGTATTGAGCACTTGTCGAGCCAGGGCCAGAAGGGTACGAAGGTCGCGGTTGAGTAAGCCGTCTCAGCAGGCGTAAAGGATGTACGTGTGCCGGCTGGGGACCGGGATCAGCAATTCTCCGTCTGCAGCAGGATGTGGAAACGACAGGCGGGTCGGCGGTGCAGCGCAAAAACGAAGGGGACGCTTGCGCGTCCCCCGGTTAAGGTCCAAGAAGAACTAGTGTTTCTTCTTCTTTGCGGCCTTCTTCTTTGCAGCCTTTTTTGTTGCCATGGTTTTCTATTCTCCCTTCCATTTGTCATGGAAACATTGCGACAAAAAATTCATCGCAATTTGTTAGTTGTATAGAGTTAATGAAAAAAATAGTCAAGCAAAAAAACGCGCAGCAATGTGCAGAACTCGGCTCCGCGGGAAGACGCTCACCGGCTCCGCTTCCCCCAGCAACTCTCACACTGACATCTTCACACTCGCGTCACCAACTCTGCGCATGCTTGGAAGGCGCATAAACACTGGCTATTTCAGCGTCCGTAAGATAACACCACTGAACGCGTCGTGCCAGGCATGCGCCATTATTCCCGGGACGAAGGCCCTTTCGCCGCCACGCCAGGAGCCCAAACATTAATCCATAAATTTCGCTCGGGCAGGGGTGCGGGGACGCCTTCATGGCCGCGCGACGCATTGAAGATGGCAGCCGAGAGCGGCACGACATTGACCGCCGCGATCGGGCAGGACGACGGCAATGCGGTGGGGCTGGCTGTGGAACGATAGCCGATCCGCCGTTACAAAACGTTACCAAAATCAGGGAGCCCATGAGCTCCCTTTTTCGTATCCCGCAAGTGAGTGCGAACGTGCGCGCGCTTTGCGCCGGGGAGCGCGGTAGTAGCATCGAATCGAGTGCCCATGAATTCCGTTCCTAGTTCCAAGCCGGCGCCCGCGGTGCAAACTTCAAACGTTTGTCGCTATTACCCGATGGGCGGCGGCCTTATTCGCGCGGTGGACGGTATTTCCCTCACCATCGAACGGGGCGAGTTTGTGGCGCTGCTTGGCCAATCAGGATCAGGTAAATCGACCTTACTGAACTTGCTGGCGGGACTTGACCGCCCCAGTTCCGGCTCGGTGCTTGTTCAGGGCCGTGACCTGGCAAAGATGTCGTCGGAAGAACTGGCGGCGTATCGCCGCAATGATGTGGGTATGGTCTTCCAGGCGTTTCACCTCATCCCGTCCATGACCATTACCGAAAATGTTGAGCTGCCCATGCGTTTCGCGGAAGTGGCCCGCACTGAGAGGGGGGAGCGCGTGCGCGAATCGCTGGAGCAGGTCGGGTTAGGCAAACGCTTGGAGCACCGGCCTTCGGAGCTATCGGGCGGCGAGCAGCAGCGGGTTTCGCTGGCGCGAGCGCTGGCCAATCGTCCGTCGCTTCTGCTGGCCGATGAGCCAACCGGAAATCTTGACAGCCGCACTGGGGAAGACATCCTGAACCTGATTCGCGACTTGAGCCTTTCGCTGGGAATGACGGTGGTCATGGTTACGCACGAACGCGCACTGGCCGAGCGCTTTGCGCAGCGGCTGGTCTTTCTCGCCGACGGCAAACTGCTATCGCAGGAGGTTGTGGCGTGAAGGGCTACGATCTGTTCGAACTCGCCGTGCGCAACCTGCGGCAATCCAAATTGCGCAACGGGTTAACCACCGTCGGAATTTCTGTCGGCGTGGCCTCGCTCGTCGCCATGCTGTCGCTGGGCGTGGGCTTGCAGCAGTTGGCGACCCGGCGTCTGGCCGGCTCAGGAATGTTCGACACCGTCTTCGTGACTTCCAAGCAGGACTTCCGCGGCTTCGACCGCGAGGACGACCAGAAGACCGAGCATCCGGAAGACGCGCCCGTGCTGGACGAACCGGCGCGCGACTCGATGACGCATTTGCAGTACGTCACCGAAGTCGAACCCGAGATTCGGGTGATGGGGGAGATTGTCTCGGGCGGGCAGACGCACTTCGGGTTCGTGACGGGATTGCCCATGTCGGCGCGTGAGAACGAGGCGTTCGACAATCTGCAGGGCAAGTTTTTCTCCGGCCCATCGGCGGAGGAAGTCATCCTGCTGAACGATTTTGCCAAGGAGATTGATCCCAAGAACCCTAAGGAGTTGATCGGCCAGGAAGTAACCCTGCGATATGGAGAACGCCAGGCGCTTGCGCCGGATTCAGAATCGGCGGGCCGGCCGCAGCTTTCCGGCGGGCCGGCCGGCGGAAACAATCCAACCTCAGGCGATGACTTCGGCTTCTCCGTCGTGCGCAAGACCCAGAAGTTGAAAGTGGTAGGCATCGTCGAAGAAGAGCCATATGGAGGAATGAGGACGGTTTCCCGTGGCCGTATTTTTCTGCCGGTCGATCTGACCGAAAAGCTCAATATGGCGCAGTTCACCGACATGCGCAGCTCCTTGCGCGGCGGTGGCGGCAAGACCTACATGACGCTCACGGTACGCGTGAAAGATCCTGCCAAGGTTGCGCAGGTGCAGGACGCCATTAACAAGATGGGCTTTCGCACGTTTTCGGTGCTGGATGCTACCAAGAGCTTGCGCCGCTTCTTCACCGTGCTCGATCTCTTCCTCGGGATATTTGGCTCGCTGGCGCTGGCCGTGGCAACGCTGGCCATTATCAATACGCTGGTGATGGCCGTGCTGGAACGGCGGCGCGAAATTGGCGTGATGAAGGCGATCGGAGCGAGCGATAGGGACGTGAAGCGCCTGTTCTTCGCGGAAGCCGGTGCGATGGGCTTCTTCGGCGGTGTGTTGGGCATCGCCCTGGGATTCGCGATCGGCAAAGCCATCAACGTGGGAACGGGAATCTACCTGCACCGGCATCAACTCCCAGCGGAGGCGGTGTGGATTATGCCGCCGTGGCTGATCGGCGCCGCCATCGCGTTCTCGATTGTGGTGAGCCTGCTCGCCGGGCTCTATCCCGCGAGCCGCGCCGCCAAGCTTGATCCGGTACAGACTTTGAAATACGAGTAGTTGTGAGGCAGAGAGAAACTGACCTTCTGTACAATGAAACGATGAAACGAGCCGAACCCAAGCCGAAACAGGTTCTGTCCACAAAAACGAAGCTTTCCGAGATTCGAGATGCGACAGGTAAGTTTGGAGGACAGTTTCGATCCGATACAAAACTCTCTGCGATTCGAAGTGCGGCGGGCACGGTCAGGACATCCTCTGCTCGGAGGAAAAATCCGAAAGCAACCAGGGTGGATCCCCGCGTAACCGAATACGCCAAGGTTCTGGCGCATGCTGTGGAAACCTTCGGCTCCCGGACCCGTGCCAATGCTTGGCTCAACCGGCCCAGCCGCATTTTCAACAACCAGAGTCCCCTTCAAATCCTGACGCAAGCTCCCGCTGCGGTCGAGGAAGAGTTGATTAGGATTGACGACGGCATCTTCTATTGACCGTTTACCGACTAACCCGAAGAAAGTACGCCTACGATCTTACCGGCAGCGGCGGCCGCCACGCGGGAGGGCGTTGTAACCGAAAAGGCACACCTGTTATCTACGCAGCACAGCATGCTTCTCTTGCCCTCACAGAAGTGCTAGTTCATCTTGAGCTGTCGGAAGTGCCGCCGGACTACGTGCTGGTGACAATTGAAATACCTGACGACGTTCCCGTAAGACGAGTTACGCCGGAGGAAGCTCTGGCCGTCTCAGCCAACCCGCCCGTTCCGGTCTTTCTCGTTCCCTCCGTGGTGGTCCCGCAAGAACTTAACGTCGTGATGTACCCGCAAGCAGCCGGGTTTAAGGCGAAGGTCATAAACGTAGAGCCATTCCGGATCGATGAACGCTTATTAGGCCTCGGGAAAGGTCAATAGGTTTAATTTTGAATAGCCGCTCGTCCGACGCTCCAAAAATCAAGGTGCTCATTGCTTGGTGGACAAGGCGAAAATCTCCACTGCGAACCAGTACTGTGCTCCGCGCGTCGGCAACCCTGCTCGTTCTGTGCCTTGCCCCTTTGCTGCACGCCCAAGGTCGCGCCGAGTGCTCGGTCATCAAATCAAGCATCCTCGGCCGGACGGTGCGCTACTGCGCATTTCTGCCGGACAGCTTCGATCGGGACAAAACGCGTCAGTATCCAGTGCTCTATTACCTCCACGGGCTCGGCGACAACGAGCAATCCCTGCTGAATTTCGGCGGCTGGGACGTGATCGCGGAACTGCGGCGCCAAGGTAAAGTTGGGGATTTCATCGTGCTCGCACCCAGCGGAGGACACATGTTCTACATCAATTCTGCCGATGGCAAGGCCCGCTACGAGGACTTCTTCATCAAGGAGTTCATACCGCAGATGGAGAAGAAGTACCGCGCCGAGGGTACTCGCGTTACCCGTGGCATTACCGGGGTTTCGATGGGCGGGTATGGAGCGTTGCGTCTGGCCTTCAAGTATCCGGACGAGTTTGCCGCGGTGAGCGCACAGATGCCGGCGCTGATTGCCGACGTGCCGAAGGACTTTACCGCTGGCGGGCCGGGCTCTCCCGGGTCCCTGATGGGCGATGCCTTTGGTTCGCCCTTTAGTCGCGCGTACTTCGAGCGCAACAATGTCTTCTACTTCGCGCGAAGCCATAGCGCCGCCAGCCTGAAGCGCATGAAGATCTACTTCAATGTCGGCAATAACGACGACTACGGTTTCGAACAGGGAGCGCAGCAGTTGGACCAACTGCTGAATAAGCGGGGCGTTCCCCACGAGTTCCACATCTATTCCGGGGGACACGACCCCCAGTTCGTCGTACGCCACTTTGGCGACGTGATCGAATGGCAATGGAAGACTATCGGGGCGAGGAAGTAGCCGCGTCAGGCAAAGCGAACCGATTCATTACGGAACATCTACCGCTCCCGGCGTCTTCAGCATGCGATCAACCGCGACCGCCAGTCCGAAGTAGAAGAACATGATCATCACCAGCGGATCGTCGCCCAGGCAATACTGCACCGTTGAAGGAACTAGGTAGCCGACAAAGGCGGCGAGCACGCCTGCCACGACTCCGGTCGCAAAGCGGCTATGCTCGCGCGTCTGCCGCAGCAGGCGAACCAGAAAAACAACATACGCCACGACGAACCATAACCACGCTGCCAGGGTAAGAAGGCCGCGCTCCACGGCGATCTGGATGTAATCGGAGTGGAAGTGATAGATCACGCGATACAGGGCGAAGCCGCGAATGTTCCACTCCTGCCAGTGATTGAAGATCGTATCCATGCCAACCCCGAACCATGGATGCTGCCGGATCAGGCGCACTCCGTCCTCCCACATCAATACCCGGAAATGCGTCCCCGCGTCGGCCGGACTGACCCAGTCCAACCTCCGGGTGTGGTGGATCCACAACGTCGCCAGGAGCACCAGCAAAACCAGGCCAGCGAATGCCCAGATGCTGGTCCCCTTCCTGCCCAGTAGCCAGAGCGCGACGACGCAACCGGCTGTCAGTCCCGCGAGGTCGGCCCGCGTTTGCGTAGCCAGCAGCGCTGCCGTCAGCGCCAGGAACACGATGGCGAGGATCGTCCGGATGCCCCATTTCTGAGGTTGCGTACTCAGCAACATGGCCCATGCCAGGCAGCCAAGTTGCATGAGCATCTCGGCGAAGACGATGTAGTGCCCCAGAGTGCCTTGCGCACGTCCTGGCTTGCCGCGGGCCAATTGGAGGTACGGAGTACCCAATCCGCTCTTCACAAATTGTTCGCCAGTGAGAAACGTTTCTCGCTTGTGGAAGGGTTCTCCTTGCAGATACTTGATGCGAAGCATGGTTCCCGACCGGCTCTGCACCACCTTGCTCAATTGCTCCGGAGTATGCACAGAGCGGCCGTTGACATGGGTAATGATGTCGCCTGCGTGAATACCCGCGCGATGCAAGTCCGCCGTCGGCGCGATGTACTTCACCTGCACTCCCACGCCGTAGGTGTATTGCCAAGCCGTGAAGGCTGCCGCCGCGAGCCCCGAAAGCAGTAACAACAACACCAAGATGCGCACCTGCGAGAGCCGTTGCAGGTTCTGTGCGACCACGGTTCCGGCCAGCACCAGGCACACGACTTTCAGGCGAGGCCAGCTCAGGTATGGATCGTGCGAGAGCGCAGTCGAAATTGCGCTCAAAACGATATAGGCCAAAAGCGGTGCGGAAAGAGCCTGCGGAAACGGGCGCTTGCGCTCGATCGCCAGCTTGGCGAGCCACAGGAAACCCGCAGCCATCCACGCGTGCCGCGCTCCTTTGATCGAGTGCGGCAGAAGGATGGCGAACAGAATCAGGAAGAAGAAGATCAGGCCTTCCAGCCACCGTACCCAACGTGCCGCTTCGGGGGATGGGACTGGGCCATTCGGCCGGCGTGCCACTTCGGTTATAAAAGCTTGCTGTCCGGGCACCATCGAGAAGCTTTCCAAGTTAATCAAGTAGCCTACACCAATGGCATAAAGCTTAGAAATACTGCTAGAGTAGGTGGGGCAGTTGTCCTCGCATCCCGGGTTCAATTTGGTTTCTTCGCCAATTCGCTAACGTCGTGCGGTATGCACCGGATTCCCAGGTGATAACGTCCAACTGTAAGCAACGGCAGTTACCGTGTTTGATCGTCGTTCCAAGCTTCTAAGCTCGGTCACCTTGATGCACGACCTGGGAGTGACTTGCGCCTCCTTCGTGGTCGCGTATCTGCTGCGCACTCTGCTGGTGCACTTCGACTTTTTCAGCCGGCGATTGCCGGGCATTTATCCCTTCAGCCATTATCTGCCGCTGCTGGCCGCCTTTCTGATTACGTGGGCGGCGGTCGGATATTTTTCCAGCTTCTACCGCGATCTCGAACTTAGCAGTCCCATCCAGCTCATTCTGAATATCGTCAGTCAACTCGGCGTTGTGCTGGTAGTGATTTATGCCGGTTTGTATCTATTTCGTCGCGTGGACGTGAGCCGGACCTATGTCCTGCTGATCGGCGCGGTGGATTTCGTCCTGCTCGTGATCGGCCGTGCGGTGACTTACTCGGGCGTTTCCTGGATGCGCGATCGGCTCAAGCGTTACCACTACTTGCTGATCGTCGGCTGTGGTCCGCGCGCCCGCGAAATGGCGGCCCTGATCGAGGAGAGTTGGGGCATGGGGCTGCGGCTGATTGGCTTTGTCGATCCCAACTCATCCGATGCTTCGCTCCAGGACCTGGGCGGTTACAGAGTTCATCCGCTAGACGATCTGGGCGGCATTCTGCAACAGGAGGTGGTGGACGAGATTATCCTTGCCGTGAACATGCAGGAGCTGGCTCGGCTGGAGCCGGTGATGCAGCACTGCGCTGATGTCGGAATGAGGACGCGGGTGCAACTGGAATTTTTGCCGGCCGCCTACTCGCGGATCTATCTCGAGAAGTTTCGCGACGTGCAACTGCTCAGCCTGTCGAGCGCGCCCGACAGCGAGTTGCGGCTGTTTTTCAAGCGTATCTTCGATGCGGCATTCTCCTTCGCAGTATTGATTGTGTTCTCGCCCTTGTTGCTTTGCATCGCGGCCATGATCCGGGTGACTTCGCCCGGTCCGGTGCTGTTTCGCCAAACCCGCTGCGGGCTGGGCGGCCGCCGCTTCATGTTGTACAAGTTCCGTTCCATGATCAACAACGCCGAACAGATGCGCGCCGAGCTTCACCAGTTGAACGAGCTTGACGGCCCCGTCTTCAAGATCAGCGACGATCCCCGCATCACCACGGTGGGACGGTGGCTGCGCCGCTTCAGCCTTGATGAGTTGCCGCAGCTTTGGAACATCCTGCGGGGCGACATGTCGTTCGTCGGACCGCGTCCCGCCGTTCCCGAAGAAGTAGAGCAGTATGAAGACTGGCAGCGGCGGCGTCTGCGCATGCGTCCCGGCCTGACTTGCACCTGGGTGCTGGAAGGCCGCAACCATGTCGATTTCAATCGCTGGATGCAGCTCGACCTCACCTACATCGATAATTGGTCGCTGTGGCTCGATTTCAAGATCTTCCTGCGCACCATTCCGATTGTTCTTTCGGGACGCGGTGCATACTGAGACTGCGGTCGCAAAGTTACGATAACGCCTGTTCACGCCAGCTATGTAAATATCTTTTGATTCTAATAACGCTGGGTGGTGTGCTTTTAGGTGATGCAAGGAACAGTTCCAAGTCGTGCTGACGCCCCCGCGGCGTTGCTGATGGCAGCGGCTTTCCTGACCTTCGGCTTGTTTGCGTTGTTTCGTCCCGAAAGCCTCAGATCGGCAATGGATCGCTTTGCCGACACATGGAAGAAAGACAGTTGGCACCCGTACAGGATGCCGGTCCCCGTTTTGCGATTGACAGTGGGAGGCGTGGGAATAGCGGGAGCAGCCCTGTTCTTTTACATCGGATACGTGGCGCTAACTCGGTAGCTGTCGTGAAGTCGCCATTTCGTAAGTAACTCGCCTAAACTGAAGCTTGCGCACACCCGCGCGCACTGGCTCAATGGTTTCTATCACCATCGTCACCTGGAATTCGGCGCAATACCTCGATGCGTGCTTCGCCTCGATCGACCAGCAGGACTACCGCGAACTCGAGGTAATCGTTGTGGACAACGCCTCGACCGATGGCACGCGAGAGCTGCTGCGTCAGGCCGAGCCGCGATGGCGGGTGATCTACAACGAGCGCAACGTGGGATTTGCCGCCGGGCAAAACCAGGCCATCCGCGCGGCAGGCGGAGATTGGGTGCTTTGCCTTAACCCTGACGTCGTGCTCAGTGCCGACTTCGTCAGGCAGATGGTGGCTGGAGCGGAGGCACATCCCGAGGTAGGCTCCATCTGCGGAAAATTGTTGCGCTGGGACCCGGTCGCGGAACAACACCGCAGCAACATCCTCGATTCCACAGGAATTTACTTCACCCGCAACATGCGCCATCTTGACCGCGGGGCTGAAGAGGCTGACCGCGGCCAGTATGATCGCCTGCAGTATGTCTTCGGCGCCAGTGGCGCGGCGGTGCTGTTCCGCCGCGACTTCATCCAGAGCGTGTCGGTGGAAGGCGAGTTCTTCGACGAGGACTTCTTCGCTTTTCGTGAAGACGGCGATCTGGCCTGGCGCGCGCAAGTGATGGGATGGAAGTGTCTGTACACGCCGGCGGCGGTAGCTTGGCATGTGCGCCGGGTCACGCCCGAGCGGCGAAAGGACTTGCCGCTGGTCATCAACTGGCATTCGGTGAAGAACCGGTTTCTTATGCGCGGCAAGAACGCCTCTGGATGGCTGTGCCGGCGGCTGTTTCTGCCGGTGGCGTGGCGCGATATGATGACCTTCGGCTACGCGCTGCTGCGCGATCGGCGAATGCTTTCGGCACTGGCTTATCCCTGGCGCGTACGCGCGAGCGTTCGCCGCAAGCGCGCCATCATTCAGTCCCGCCGCCGGGTTTCTGACCGCGATTTGCTATGGTGGTTTTGCAATACTCCGCGGGCGATAGACGCGGAGAAGGCGGTGGCCAGTAGCCAGTAGTCAGTAGCCAGTTTGGATGCTGCGGACCAACTGCTGTTTGCGAATAGCGAATAGCGAAAAGCGAACAGCGAAAAGCGGCCTTCATGAAAATCGCCATTGTCGGCACTCGCGGCATCCCCAACCGCTATGGCGGCTTCGAGCGCTTCGCCGAGCAGATCAGCTCGCGTTTTACCGACCAGGGGCACGAGGTCACCGTGTATTGCCGCAGGGCCTTCGTCCGGCCGGATGATGTGTACGACCGGCGCGTGCGCCGGGTGATTGTCCCCAGCCTTCATCAAAAGCACCTCGACACCTGGGTCAGCACTTTTTTCGCAGCCGTGCGCGTGGCCTTCAGCGACGCCGATGTCGTGCTGTTGTGCAACGTGGCCAACAGCCCGTTCGCCTACATCCCGCGGCTCTTCGGCAAGCCGGTGGTGCTCAACGTCGATGGCCTCGATCGCAAGCGCGAGAAGTGGAAGGGCCTGGGCGCGCAGGTGCTGCACTTGTGCGAGTGGATATCGTCGTTCAGCTCCACTCGCCTGGTGACCGACGCGCGTGCGATTCACGATTACTACCTCGCGAAATATGGCAGCGAGTCCACAGTCATCGGCTACGGCTGCGAGATGCCGGCGGGCGACGATAGCCTGAATGGCTTCAATCTGGAGTCAGGCCGTTACGTGCTGTATGTCAGCCGTCTTGAGCCGGAGAACAATCCCGATCTCGTGTTGCGCAGTTGGCGCAACGTCCGCAGCGACTGGCCTCTGGTCGTGGTGGGCGACAATCCCTACGATCGCGGCTACCTCGAGCGCATGAAATCCCTGGGCGATGAGCGCGTGCGCTTCACCGGCGCGATCTACGGCGATGGATATTGGGCATTGCAGAAGCATGCGGGCGTCTTTGTCTTTGCTTGCGAGATCGGCGGAGTCCATCCCGCGCTGATCGAAGCGATGGCTGCGAACAATGCGGTGCTCTATCTCGATACCCCAGAGAATGCCGAGACCGCGGGCGACGCCGGGATGAAGTATGAGAAGTCGGAAGACGACCTTACAGCGAAGTTGCAATCATTGCTCGACGACCCAGCCGCTCGCCAGCAACTAGCCGAACGCGCCAAGGAGCGAGCCGATGCGCTGTATCGCTGGGACGCGATTGCGGAGAAGTACGAGAAACTGTTCGAGGAACTCATCAGGAGCAGGAATGAGCGGCTGCCAGGTAAAAGATTACAATGATTGCAAGAACAGGGAGAACGGCTATGCAATTAAGGATTTCGCCCGATCTTGAGAAGCTCATCAAGAGGCGCCTCTCCAGTGGCGGCTACACGAGTGTTGAAGATGTATTGCGCCGTGCTCTTGAAGCCCAGGATGCCGAAGAAAGCTGGACCGATGATGAGCGGCGGGCGTTGTCGGCCCACATTGAGGAGGGCTATTTGCAGGCCGAACGTGGGGAGCTTATCGACGGCGCACAGGCCGAACGTGAAATCCAGGCTATGAAGGACGGTTGGCGCCGAGAGCATTCCTCCAAGCGATGAGCGGATATGCTCTCACGCCTCTTGCGAAAGCCGATATCTTCGACATTTGGTCTTACATCGCAAAGGAAAGCGAAGACGCCGCTGCCCGCGTAGAACAGGCGATTTACGATGCCTGCGCCTTTCTTGCCGAAGGACATTTGCGCGGCCACTCCCGCCCCGACCTCACTGCTCGCAATGTACGCTTCTGGACACTGACTCGGTATCCCAACTACACGGTTGTTTACCGGCCAGAGACAACTCCGCTTCAGGTTGTCGCTGTGCTTCACGGGAAACGAAACCTACGCCGCATTCTGAAAGAGCGACCGTGAATTCCTTCGCTACACGGGCGGTCGGGGTGAAGCTCCTTGCGCGACGGCGAAACCTGTAATATGTTGTGCGAAGGCAAACCGCCAGAAGGAGCCTTTGCACCATGGCGAACACACCTCTGTTGTACTGGCGCAAGAAGAACAAAGAAACGATTCCCGTCAATGTGCGCCCCTTCACTACGGAAGAGGAGTTCGAGCAGACGGTGTTTGATACGCCTGCGGTACTTGGGGATATCTATCTGTTGAAGCGGCAGGTCAGGGGCGGTGGCAAACCGGGTATTCCCGACATCATTGGCGTGGATGCGCAGGGAAAAGTATGCGTTGTCGAGATGAAAAATACATCGGTAGATGCGAGTGTGATTCCGCAGGTGCTGGGCTACGCAATTTGGGCTGAGTCTAGAGCTAGTTGCATAAATGCCTCAAGGTGATGATGAGGCAAGCACAATGAAAGAAGCCTTGATACACGCTCAGGATGCGGTCATAGCGTACCTGGACACGGCGGAAGTTCTGCAGCCAAGCATTGGTGCGCTCGATTTTCCAGCGCCGCCGATAGCGGCGTAGCTTGCGTTTGTCTTCAAAGCAACGCTGTTTTCTGGTGCGCAAGTAGGGAGCGATCAACTCCGTGCCTCGATCCCACAACCGCTGGCGCAGCCCATCCGAATCGTAACCGCGATCCGCAATCACACGGCGCAACCGCTTCCGCGGGCGGCCGCGTCCACCGCGCGGTACCCTTACCCGCGCCAGCGTGCTTTCCGCGAGCCGGAACTCGGAGATCTGCGCGGACGCAAGTTGCGCTCCGATAGGTATACCCTGGCCGTCGACCACCACCATGCACTTCGTACCTTTCCCGCGACGGGTTTTTCCGACTGCGCAGCCCCCTTTTTCGCCAGCACAAAGGTCGCGTCGAGAAAGGCCTCTTCCCAGTCGAGCAACTTTCGTTCATCCAACCGGGCCAGCAACGCTTGCCATGCCCGCAGCCACACCCCCTGCTCTTCCCACCGCCGCAGACGACGCCAGCAGGTGGAGCCATGGGGATATTCGCTTGGCAGGTCGCGCCACCGTGCGCCAACACGGAGAACCCAGAGAATGCCTTCGAAACAGCTGCGATTCGGTGCCCAAGGTCGGCCCCGTCCATCTTTCCGTCGCTGCGGTGCCGGGAACAAATCCTCAATCTGCTTCCACTGCTGGTCGGTCAGCATCATGACAACAGCTAATCTCAATCAGCAGCATCTCTTGAAGTACCAACTCTGAGTCAGAACCTATTTATGCAACCACTTCAAGTCCGGACGCGCTCAAGAATCTGTGGCTTCAGGCGAATGATCGCCCGGAAGAACTGGAGCCGGATTGGGATGACTACGATGTTCGGATTGTGGTGGTCGCTCCCAACTTTGACGGCAGCACATTAGAATATGTCAACAAGATTAGGTACTTCGTTGATCTTATCGAGGTGTCGAGGTGGTCACTGGAGGGCGATTCCTGGTTATTGGTGAACAAACTGGAGGCTCTATCCGCAAAGCGGGTAAAGCCGGTCTCGGGACTCATTACGTACGACAAAGCCTTCTATGAAGAAAACCATAATCCGCAGAACGTGGAAGGCTTCATGAAGTTGTGCGGCGCCATGACAAGATTCGCGCAAGAAAGGGGTTGGCCTGTCCAGCCGAAGTTCAACAAAGACTATTTTTGCTGCAAGGTTGGTTTCTTCAACGCATTTGGAGTCTTTTGGGAATCAGTCCGGTCGTACGCCTTATTTTTTGATTCGTTAGAAGAAATCATGGGTAAGCTCCGGCTCGGGTAGTTTGCCAAGTGAGTGATAGAGCGCGAGTTCCAGGATGCGGAAGGTGCGAAATCCATAGGATCTTCTCATGGTGACTTTGGCTTTGTTGTTCAGC
>Ga0187864_10002112_pt1 | contig 17648 bp, 26 predicted proteins | sample June2016WEW_11_4_FD_132985 | JGI IMG/M metagenome (GOLD analysis project Ga0187864, IMG submission 132985) | Peatland microbial communities from SPRUCE experiment site at the Marcell Experimental Forest, Minnesota, USA - June2016WEW_11_40 | ecosystem: Environmental > Terrestrial > Soil >...
GCAACAAACGCCGCGCGCCGAGTTCGTTCGTTTAGCGCGCCCGCCGCGCCGGCACCCTCGTCACGGCCCGGAGTGGCGCTCCCTTATCGCTCGAAATTGGCGCTAACTTTCCGCTCGGTATCAACAGGTCTCATCTTGTTGGAACCTCCTTCTCATATCCTTCAGCTTTCGCCACCAGGATGAGTCCCCGGTCGATCAACTTGGCAATGTCGGTACGACAATATAAGGCCAGGCCGTCGACCCACGCTTTCCACTCGCGCGAGCATTTGAGGTTCGTCATGGCCTTGCCCGACTGATTGTGTCCCGAGATCGCTTCCACCGTCTCGGGATTGACACTCACCAGCAATGGCTTGCCAATGAGTTCCATGAGGTCCGGACCGGGCTTGAACTGTTCCGTCCTCGGAAACCGCTGATGTTGAAATCGGCGATGGACTTCCTTCTCTTCCTTGAATCCGCCAGGGATTGTCTTGAGAAGCACAACTGGACCTTTGAATTCACATCTGAGGTTTCTGATTCTCTGATCGACATCGCCAGAGCAGCCGATCTTGATGGCCCCGGTCCCGGGAACAACCCGCCTTGCCGGTTGATGGCAGTCACCAGTTCCCGGGGAGAGAACGTCGGATCCGACGCCAGCTCCGGCCAGAGACTAACGAGGCTCCGCCTCAGACCGACGAGCCTTGCTGCAATTACACCCGACTGGATTCGAACCAGTAACCTTCGGTTCCGTAGACCGATGCTCACTCGCCGTAAGCCTTTCGGCGAAAGGGTTTGGGTCGTGTCCGTCGGCACGGGTAGCGTTCTGGGTAGCAATCGGCGGCAAAACCGGGGATGGATCGGTCCCGGTCAGGGCCACGGTCTCGGGGTGGTCCGACTCAGGCTTGAGACTCGGAAGCATGGATGCGGCGGCGTCAATGTCCACGGCGCGGGGGCGAGTGTATCGGCCGGTCAGCTCCAGGGTCGAATGCCTCATGAGCTTCTGAACTACTCGGGGCGTCACTCCGGCTTGATCCGCCAGGGTTGCACACTGGCAACGAAGCGCATGGAAGTCGAACACCAGGCCGCTGGCGTCGATGTAGGGAATTCCCGCCCGCTTGAGGTCAGGGCGAAGCATCTTCGCTCCACAGTCCGGGGCAAGAGGGAAGATCGGCCTTCCAGGGGGCAGGCTGGCGACGTAGGCGTGCAGGTCAAGAGCCAGGTCGGAGGAAAGAGGCAGGATCGCGGGTTCGCCGTTCTTCGTGTAACCGGCGGCAACCATCACGGTCGCTGGGCTCTCTGACCAGTCGAACGATTCGGGAATGATGCTCTCGATTTCCGAGTATCGCAAGCCGGTCCCTACGGCAAGCCTGTAGCAGAGAGAGCGTACCGGGCCGGTCATCTTCCGCCACGGCGGGCCGGAGTGGGCCACATCGATCAGCCGGCGGAGTTCATCGACTCCCAGGGCTCGGCGGTCATGACGGCGATCTTCCCTGGCGTTGTAACCGGTCAGACTCACTAGGGGGTTTTCGCGTAACCGCCCCGTCTTCCAGGTCCAACGGGCAAAGGCACGAACGCAGGCGCGATAGTGGTTGCAGGTCTGGGCCGATCGTCCCGACTCCCGAAACGTCGCCAGGATGGTCTGTACTCGCTCGGCAACCATGTCCGATAGTCTGGCCTTGGCTACCAGAGCGCTGATCGCGGTCTTGGCCCGTGCTTGCCGGGGGGCGGTGAGAGTCTTGCCATCGATGTCATTGGGCTTCGCGCCCTTCATCACGGCGAACAGCCGTCGCACACGGTCGGCGCTCTGACCGGCGTGCTTGCTCGTGTAGCCCTTGGCGACCAGGTCGGCCTGCCACTCGGCAAGGTGGTCTGCCAGGGGCCGATTCTCGTGATCACGGTAGGTCAGGGCCTTGCGGTCGATCAACCCAGCACGGAGGAGTCGGACTTGCTTCTCCAGCTCGTTGGCGATTTGCTGGCTGACGACCTTGTCAGTGCAAGCGGTTTGCTTGCGACGGCGGCCGTTTTCATCGACGTAGAGAATGACGTACTTGGTTTTGCCGGCGGGCTTGAAGATACTTGCCATCGGGTTCGTCTCCTGTCTAAGCCAGGGGTCGAATCAAGGGGGCGAGCTCGTTGCTAGCGGGCTCGTTTCCCGTTCACCCCTCATCGTGCCTCGGGGGTCGGGTTCGGTCAATGCGTTCATCAGTCGGGTCGGGACGGTTCAAGATGGGTCGGGCTCGATGATCTCCACGGTGTTGCGGGCGATCACTCGGACAGCCGGCGGGGGTTCCGTCTCTCGCGCGGGCCTCGAACCCGGGGCCTCGACCCGGGGGCTTGAGTTCTCACGGCCAACCGTGACGTCGTAGAATGAGCTCAACCCCTCTCGACCCTGCTAGCGGCGTATCGATCGGGGCCAGCTTGCGAATCATCGATCTTTGTCCGGGGCGATACGGCCAGCTCTTCCAGCTCGGCTAGGGCGTCGTTGGCCCCGATCCTATCGCCAGCGTTCGCGGCGGCCAGCCAACGCAGAAAGATCGCCTTGGCATCCGGCGGTGATTTCGGCGGTGGAATGCGTTGGATCATCGTCGATGCTCCGATCCCTTCTCCGGGGGCTCCGCGGCCACTCATCCCTTGCTGATCGCCGTTCTCTCCCCGGCGGACAACGTGTTCCACCATGCCTTCCACTCAAGGAAAGCTTCCCGGCCTTCCTGGCTGGCCTGGTGCGAGATCGGCAACCGCTCCGGGTCCAGAGCAAGCCAGACTCCTCCCGGGGCTTTGTGCTTGCGGCATCGTGGTGCCTGATGGCTCCGGACCGAGGCGTCAACCGGCCAGTCGCCACGCCAAGGATAGGTGTGCTTGTGCCTGCCGCAATCGCACGGAACGCAGAGCACGAATAACGGGCGGCCGGTCCGTGCGTGCCTGGTGCACACAAGGGTTCCCAAACGGACCGAGGCGTCCGCCGGGGCGTCGGCCTCGAGCAAAGGGACAACCGGCAGCTCGGCACCCCACATGGGCAACCTGGGAGTCGCCGGCGGTGGTTCAGGCTTGGGGTCGGGGGTCGGTTTCGATGCGGGCTTGGCGACCGCGGCCGGTTTGGCGACCGGTGCGGTGTGTGTGACCGGAAGTCTCGGGGCGTGGTTCGGTCCGCAGCTCGGCGCCGGGCGGCCTTGCCGGCGCAGTAGGATCGGCGGCGGGCCTGTCGGCGATCGCTGCGGCGGGGGCGGTTTGCTCATCGTTGATCCTCCGAGAACTCGTCAAAGTCTTTCGACCCGTTCGCCGGGGGCAGGATTGCCGGGTCCATTCTCCGGCCTGGCATCGGGGGCGCCGGTCGGTTCGCCTGGCTCTCGCGCCACTGGCGTTGATTCGCTTCGGCCAGATCGAGCGCCTCGGCGATCGCCGCGGCCAGGTCGGGCAGCTCCCGGATGCGAACGCTCATCCCGCGCTTCGCGTCCGGCCACCACTGGCCATCGTCGCCGCGCTTCCAAAGGCGCAGGCTGATGAAGGGCTTCCCTTCGAACTCGCTCCAATTTACCCGGATCTCCTCATCAGCCGATCGCTGGATGGTCCCGATCCGGGGACCGTTCTCCGTTGGCGGGGTTGCGGTTCGCTTCGGCGGGATCGCCTGGCGGACTTGCTCGGCGCGATTGCGTAGCTCGTTCCCGGTCATGTGTGTGTCTATCCTCCCAAACTGTGCGCCTTGTGCGCCACTTTTACCCAAGCTGATGAGGTCCAACGCTTTGCAGGGGCGCACAAGACGATTTTCGAGTGCGCCAAGTGCCCCAGACTGGCGCACAAGCCAGCTCCGGGCGGCTTTTCGGGGATGGTTGCGCCGAAAGCAGGTGGCGCACAAGGTGGCGCACAAGGCGCACAGTGGCGCACAACGGTTTTTCGTTGTGCGCCACGAAAAACCCAGGTAAACAAGCCACGAAACCCCAAATGGCGCACAAGGCGCACACTTTCCACAGGATAGATACGCGTATAGTAAGTTCCGCATAGCTCTCCCGGGCGCATAGTGATCCTCAGGGCATGGCCAAGAAGAGCACATCATGAGGCATCCAGAGAACCTCTCGCCGGTGTTCCTCGACCGTGGCGCGCCTGGTGAACCTTCGCCGCTTGCCTGACACTGGCGGGTCGGTCTTGATCCGTCCTGACTCCATCAGCCTGGTGTGGACTTGCCTCTTCGACCCAACCACCTCGCTCTGCTCCCGGGCGATCCGCTCGACGGCGGCATAAGCCGCGCTCGGTTCCAGATACACCATGTCGCCGTCGATCCAGCCGATTCTGTTTGCGCCAGCCTGCTCCCAGCACGGCATTACCGACCGGTCATAGCCTTGAGGTCCACGGTCGACTCTTTCTCCCTGTGTCCAACCGCAAGCAGGAGCGAGTTCATCAGAGGGCGGCAAGCCATCCGTGCCGGCCAGTACAGCGCGCTTCGAGCCTAAGAGGGCTCGGATCATGTTGATGTAGATCTCCCCGGGATCGGCCTCATCCTGAATCTCGGCTTGCATTGGTAGCGTCATGAAGAGCTGATTGCGCACCCGAGTCAAAGAGAACTCAGCCTTCCGCTTGATGACTGCCTTTTGTTCCATGGCAAACCGCAGAAAGAGTTCCCAACCCGCCGTCCACTCAGCAACCGCTTCCGCGTGGCGCAAGTGACACCCCGGGTAATTTTCCATCGCGTCGGCCTGGTGCCTCTGAGCCAATCGCCGCAGTTCAATGCGCTGCGCCTCCAACCTCCCAGGGCTCGCGAGATATTCCGCGTAACAAGCGATGGTCAGGGCGTACCAACCATCGCGGGCGTCATCATGACATCGCTTGAGACCATCGAGGTTGATCAAGCCTGGCTTGAACTCGATGATGATGCTTCGTCCGGCAGATGACTTCCTCCGTGGTTCGCACTCGCCGGTCGAAATGATGCAACCGCGCGGATCCAGTCTTGGAGCGGGCGAACCATCAGCTTTCATGCGGGCCTTGCCGGCCAGATCGCCTTGCGAATTGATCACGGAATCGGCTTTCGCCAGGTCACGGTGTGCCTGCTCTCCATCAGCGATCAGGTTGTCAATGATCAGTAGCGAATCCTTGGCCACGTACCGAAGCCTTTCCAAACCGGCCTGAGTCGATTGCCACGAAAGCGGCATCGAGTCGAAATACTCCAGCTCGGGCGCGTAGAACCTTGCCGCAAGGCATGCCGTGCTGGTCTTGAGCGTGCCCGTCGTGCCCGCGAAGTGAGGAACCGTTCTGCTTGGCCCCAACAGAGCACGGTAAGGCATGCTGGTGAGAATCGATGCGACCGGCTCGGCATCGTTACCCAGGTTGTCGAGGATTGCGAGAACGCGCTCTATACCCTCTTTGAGCCGGCTCAAATCGGGAGCGGGCAAACGGTACAAGGTGAGTTCAGAACTCACATCCAGGTGGATGTCGGTTTCACCGTTGCTCCCGATTGCGCCACCGGCGTGAAGGTAACAGTTCTTCCCGGCAACCGTGTGCCAGCCAACCGACGTGAAGACATCCCGCACCTTAACCCCTGGATATGAGTTGACCCGGATCGAATGTTGGAAACGGTCTTTCATGCCCTGCCCGGTCGAGATCACGAATTTCAACCCCAGTTGGGATGACACCCAACCCATCGACTCGAAGTCTTCGGCGGCCACGGTTGCCATCATCACCGTGCCATCATCGTGAATCGCCTCCACTTCCACGTGCCGGGTAGTCTCGCCGGCCTCATGCCTGACGATCTCCCGGACGATCCGGGCCCGGAAGTTGGCGAACCGTTCCTGACATGTGACGGCCTGGCTTTGCTCTTCGGCCAATGGCTTCCACTCGACCGTCTGGCATGCCAACTCGTCGAGCTGATCGAGGGTCCCACCGTGGTCCAGGAAATCGCTCACATCGCCCTTCTTGGGGAGATCGGACATAAGCTTGACCAGGTCGAGAATCTTGACGCTGGCGGCCTTGCCGTGGAGCGACCGGGCAACCCCCTGCGCGTGATCGCGACCGGCCTGGTCGTTGTCCTGGATGACCAGGCAGTGGAACCCGACCAGCTCATCCGAGTACCGATCGAGCCATTTGCACTTGGCCTGCCTTCCGTCTGTCGGGGCTTTGCTCGCGCCTTCCGGATTGCATGTCGCCAGCTTCTCCTCTTTCTTGAGGCGATTGACGTCCTTCTCTCCCTCCACGATGTAGACAACGCTTCCGGGGGCGGCCGCGGCGATCGCGAGCAAGTTGTAGAGAACCGGCTTCCTTCCCCCGAGGCCAGGGAGCAACCTGCCATCGGGGCCCGGATGGTGATAGGAGAACGTCTTCTCCCCGCTGGGCAACCGCCATCGCTTCTTGACGTAGAGAAGCTTCCCTCCCTTGTCTGGGTAGTCGTACTGATCTTCGAACTTCCTGCCATCGGATTTGCGCACGCCAGGCTTCCTGATCGCCAAGTCCGGGTTGTGCTCAACTCCACAAGGGCACTTACCGCGAAGTCGGTGCGACCAGGTCGGGGGCTCCGTGTTTGGGTGATGTTTGCACCCGGCGCCGTTTTCCTCCCGGGTGCAATAGATCCAGTCCCCTTGGATGAACCCAGGGCAGCGTATCCCCTGTCCGCGCGGAGCGTTGTCACAACCGCCACAGACCGGGCAGGTTACTCCGTGGGTGAACCGCTGCCTTGGTTGTCCGTCGGGACTTGGCAACGCGGATCGTTCGCGCGACGACGCGCGGAGTAAAGTCATGGATTGCCACCCCTTTCGATCCAAGCTCGAATCGTGGCGGGCTTCCACCTCGGGCAGCGGCCGACGTGGATGTCCGGCTTGGGAATTTTTCCAGCGGATCGCATCCTTTCGACTAACCGGCGAGAGCAGCTCAAGAGCTCAGCCAGGTCGTCGATGTGAAGCATCGGCTCGATGCTGGCGGGCAACGTTCGACCGCGGGGGGAACCCCCTTGGGATCGGGCCAAGGCCTCGGGCTGGGGGCGCGGATCCTCGGGCGAGCCGATCGGGTCCGCATCCGGAGGATGGCGGGGGGAACCCCCTTGGGGTCGGGCCAGTCTGAGGGGGCCAGGATCGGCCAGGGCGGGCTTGCGGCGGGGGGCTGGTGTCATCGGACACCAGCCTTGCCGGCGGCCGCATGCCGTGCGTCCAGGGACTTTTGACGGAGCGTTTCCAGGACCGTGTTCAGGTTGAACAGGTAGCGGCCACGACCGTCGCGGATGTGGGGAAGCTTGCCACGGCGCACCCAGGTCAGAACGGTGTCGTAACGCACTCCAAGCCGTTCGGCCAGGTCGCGAGCATCGACGAAGATTGGCGGCATCGTAGGTTTCTCCCGGCATGGTCTGTCATACCAGGGGTCACGATACGATCACCCCCCGGTATGCGGTCGTGAGCGGTTTTCTAGGCTTTTGTGAGTGGTTTTGTATGCGGGAGTATGCGGGCGGGGGTTCAGACTGTAGCCACGGCATGCCTTGCCGGCCATGGAAATTACTGGGCTCCAAGCTGGGTTTCCCCGAAGTCGCTTCAATACGTCCAAAGGAGAACAGTCGTTCCCTTTGGCGTCTCTCGTGCGGATTACTAGCTGGTCTATCGAAAGTCTCTCCCCCGCCGCGTAGGCGTTCACGAGCGCTTCGACCACCCGATACTGGGTGGGGGTCAACACACCGACTTGCTTTCCCCACACGGACACTTCCTCATCGGGACCATTCAGGACAACCGGCGGGCCGGGGGGTGTCGTCTCGGATGTCGAATTATCGGGCGCGGCGACTGGGGCCTCGGGAGCGTGGCCATTCGAATCCGCTCGGGTTGCGGCGGCGGCCGTGGGGGCGCGGCCGTTCGTCGCGGTTATCCCATCCCCAGGCGCGGCCACCAGCTCGGGACGATGAACCGCAGCGGGTTGACTCGGCTCATCCAGGAAGGCAACCGACCCACGCCACGCAGGGGAACACTCCTCCCGGACAACCTTCATCAAGGCGTGCGCCGTGGCGTGAATCTCCTGAAGCACCTCTTCGTTCTCGAAAGCCGAGAAGATCAGATCGGCGGCATCACCGGTGTAGCTCCTTTTCAAAGCGGATTCGTGAGCGTGGAACGTCACGCCATTTACCCGACACAACTCCCTGGAGGCTTCGAAACACTTCACGGACTCACTACGCTCATCCTTGTCAGCCGGGCGCCTAGGCAGGGGTCTGGCCAGCATGTAGACATAGGTGGCCGCCAAGTCTGGACGTCCATAAGTTTCGTACCAACTGTCGAATCTCTCGACCATCAGTCTGAAATGATCATAGATGAACAACAGCGTTTCGCGGACTTCCGCGGGCCATCCCACGAAGTGGAAATCCCGCAATCCCCACAGCGTGCCGAAGGCTTTCATGAGGTCGTCAACACACACGAGGATTTCCGGCCTCGTCAACATCTGGTAGTGCGGATCGAGGGGGTCCTCATGGAGTGGAGGCATTGCCACGCGCGCCAGGGTGCTTGCCGAGATCGCAATGAAGAGGATTTGCTCCGGCGCGGGTGTTCTCGCAATGGGCTGGCTTCCCGCATGGCTTTCCATGGGCCCTGGGCAGGGATCGCGGCTTCCCCGGGGGTCAGTCATCGACGCGTCGGCGGGGCGGCCGTTGGAGTTGATCGACATCGGCTTATCCCTTTGACTGATGCCATCAGGTGGGACGCGCCGTCAAAGGGTCGGCGCGCCCACCTGAACGGCCATGTGTCGGGTAGCTACTCCCGACTTCCCCAGTAGTGTACGGGAAGCGCTCACCTGGATGGAACATCAGGCGGCGAGCGAAGGGCCTGATAATCATTCCCCGGTCTGGTCGAGGGGCGCGGGCCTCGACCGGGGCCAGCTCGGCGGCCGGGCCTCACTTCGCGGCGGCGGGTCGATCGAGAACCCGATAGATCGTGACTCGGGACAATCCGGTTGCCCGGGCAATGCTGGCGATCAGTTTCCCCTCGGTCTTCATCCGTCGAACCATGGTGTCTTGCTCCCGAGTCACTTTGATGGGGGTTCGGATTCCGGCGGGCCGTCCCAGGTGCTTGCCGGCGGCCCGGGCCACTTCCTGACCGGCGCGGACGCGCTCGGAGCGAACCTCGGTTTCATAGGCGGCCACAGAGGCGAGAACGTTCGCCATGAGGCGGCCGGCGGGGGTCGAGAGGTCCAACCCATCCTTGAGACTGACCAGGTTGATCTTGCGGGTCACAAGCTCTTCAAAGAGCGCGGTCAGTCCCTTGGCGGTCCGTCCCAATCGGTCGAGGCGCCAGCAAGCAAGTGTGCGAACCTTGCCGGCCTCGATGTCCTTTGCCAGCTTGTTCCACCCCGGGCGATCCATCGTCTTGCCGGTGAACTTATCGCGGTACCAGACAACCGGGCCGTCCTGACTGTCGGCCCAGCGCTTCAGGTCCGGTTCCTGGCTTGCCGTGTCTTGGCCTCGACCGGAAACCCTCAGGTAGAGGGCATCGTGTTTGCCATCGTCCGCGGCCTGGCTCTTGCCCATGACTTCCCCCTGCCCTAGCGGTGCAATAAAGTTATACGTTACTCGTTACACTTATTTTGCGTCCCAAGTCGCGATTTTGCAAGGCGCGGAACGGGAATTTTGGCCGGGTACTTTCTGTTTACACTTCGGCCGGCCTCGGTCGAGGAATTCCCTCCACTGGTAAGCTTCGGGCCGTGGCGTCGAAGTGTGGCCTCGACCTTGGCCAGCTCGGGGCGCGGGCCTGGTCGAGATCCTGAGGGTCATTCCCCGGGCCGTGGCGTCGAGGTGCGGCCTCGACCCGGGGAACGACCAGGGCCCGGGGCGCACCATCGAGGGTCGAGGCGGTCGCCATGCGACCCCCACAACCGGCCTGTATGGCGTTCCTGATCCATTCCGTCCGATCCATCAAGCCAACCGTCGCGGACTTCAGGGCGGGCCGTCCAGGCGGACGGCGGCGGGTTCCATCTCTAGCGCTAGCTGCGAACCGCGGGCCCGGATCCGAGCGGCCTGGTCGGTCGCCGGCGGCGGGCCAGCTCCCCCAGCTCGGGGCGGTCGACCAGCTCGGGGGGCATTGCTTTCAATATCATGCCGGCGGCGATCCCGGGCAGTTCGGCCTGGTCGGTCGAGGCGGCCGGATCGGAGAACTCGACCGCATCCGCGCGTTGAGATTTCTCGCCGATGGGATCGGCGGAATGGGATGATTCTGGCGGCGTTCGGGCACGATAGAACCAAAGGGCCGCAATCGCGTCACCGCTCGCGACCCTTTGGACTTCCACCCCTGAGGGCAAAGCCATGGCTGCGAAAAAGAGAGAGAGCGTCGCCGACGCTCAAGATGGTCAAGAGGACCTATTCCGCAGGCTGAATGTCAAAGTTTCCCTCGGTGCTTACGAGCGGTTGTTGCTCCATGCGATCAAGGCGAACCGCCCCCCTGGCGAGTTGGTCACTGAGCTCATCAATGGACATCTCAGACAGTGGAAAGTTTCAGCGAACAACCCCCAAGCTTTCGTGAACAGGAATCGTCCCGAGGTTGTCGACCAGGTAAGGAATTCCGACGCTGGTTGACCTTCTCGGGACAAGCTGTGTCGAGGGTAGCAGTCCTGCCGGCGCTCGAGGTACGTCCAACCCCGGGGCAGGGGAGGGGGGGAAGGCCCGCGGCCGGGGTCCGTCGTTCGATGCAACAATAAGCATGCGATTCCGTTGTCGCCGGCGGCCTGGTCATCACGATCGTCGAGCGCGCTGGGCCAGTGTGGAAAATTGGCGGACTGTGACCACTGCCGGTTTATCTTTCCAGCTCTCGCTTCCGAGCATAGAAAAGGGCATTTCGAGAACAGCCCAGCTCGGCGGCGATGGCGGGCCAGGTACGACCTTGCTGATGCAGTTTGCGGGCGGCCGCCAGAACCGCGGGTGTGATTTTCCGGGGTTCACTCGCGTATGGTGACGCGGGTCCGTTCCACGGCTCGAGGGTCCGCGCCTCGAGCGTCGCCGGGATCTCCGCGGCGCCGGCCTGGTGCACCAGCTCGGGGCCGGCCGTAGCCGGCGGCGGGGTCAGTGCCTCGATGCGGTCCGCATCGGGTTGATCATCGCGGTACCGCCAATCGTCGCGATCCCAGCTATGGGCTTGTTGCTGTACTCTGGCCTCTTCCCTCAGTCGAATCCGCTCCTCAACTCTCCGCCGCTTCTCACCTGGCTTCAGTGCCCGCGATGGTCGGGGCGGGGGCTGGTGTTTCAGGGTCCGGACGATCTCGGATTCGGGGACCGCGAAGTACCGTCCCAGCTCCTCGATCGTCCATCCCTGCGCATGCTTGACGTGCACCCAACGACCGATTCCCCTCATTCCCTGACCTGCGATACGTTGTCGCGGTGGTAGTGGCCGCTTTCCAAGGATCGCTTCGACGTCCGCCACAGCCACGCGATAGAGGCGGGCAATGGATTCCGCCGAGCGCCCTTTGGACCACATTAGGAAGCACGGTCTGGAGAGTGCTGCGAGTTCGCTCATCAAAAGTCGAACCGTTCAACGGCTTGTGAGAGGGCATCTAAATCGCGGCCTTGATACCACTCCCGAGTGATTCTTTCGGAGGTGTGCCGGAGTGTCCTGGTGATCAACGGTTGTGGCAATCCAAACCCCTCGAGTGCCGTTGCCAGGGATCGGCGCAATGACTGCCAGGTCATATCCTCGACGCCGGCTCGCCTGGCAACGGCTTGAAGCCTACCCAGGGGTGTGGCTTCGGCTCTTCCGCCATGCCACGCATGGGTACCTGCCATGTTCGGAAAAAGCCAAGGTACTTCCGACGGAAGTACAAAACCGGGGGGACGATCGAGCCGGTGTGCCAGGAAATCTCGCAGGGGCTCGATCGCGGCGATAGGTAGGGGGATGGGAGCCTCCGAGTTTTCTGTCTTGAGCCGAAGTCTCGGTCGAACCCAGAACATACGCGACTCAAGATCGAGATCTTCCACCCAAGAGAAAAATCCCTCATTGCGGCGGACGCCAGAGAACGCAAACAGCGTTGTCATTGCCAGCAACCGGCGGGCCTTCCATTGGGCCCATCCCTTCCGTTCCCGGGCATCATTGGCCATCAGGTCGAGAACAGCCCTGATCTCGGAACGGGTATGGTAGGTCTTCACCATCGGCCGGCCTGGACGAATCCATTGCCGCATCGACCGGACCTTGAAGGGGTTCACGGCCAGGGCGTCCATTGACTCGGCCAAGTTGCACGCGGTCTGAATCCGGAGCAAGTGCGAGTGGACCGTCCGGGAACAAACCTCGTTCGACTTGGCGGTGATGTAGCGAGCGATCAGGATAGGGGTCAAGTCGGCCGTGGTCTGAACCCCCAACGGCTCGAGAGCCCGGAGAATCGCGACCAATTGTTTGCGAGTCTGCGGCGCCCGCATCGGGGATTGATACAGCTCCTCGATTTGGGCCATGAAGGCATGCCAAGGGATTGGGGTCATGAGCGTGTCTCCTGAGTGCAAGGTGAAGAGAACGACCGCGGGCCTGGACGATCCACCCCGTCCAAGCCCACGGCCGCTCTCAGAGGCGTTTACGGCGTCAGACGAACCGGGCGTTGAATCCGTGCATCCGCTCGTATTCGCGGCGCGCGGCTTCTTCAACGATCCAGTCGATATCGGAAGGTTCTGGCTCGATGGATTCGTCGGCGGAGGTCCTACTGTCCGGAGTGTCCAGATCGGGACTAAGCTCGATCCATGATTCCAGGTCGACCTGGTCAGGATCGTGAATGACCTCGTCGGGGATCCTCTCCGCAAAGCACAGCGGGGCGCCGAGCTCGGCGCGCCAGACGTTCGTCCACGCCGGCCAGTTGGTTGGATCGCCGAAGTCCTGGTCGTCGGGGTCGTGCTCGACCAGGGCGTCACAGAGCTGGTCGAGGATCACGTTGCCGGTTGGCTCGTAAGATGCGATCATTGGTGTACTCCGAAGTTTCGCCGGGCAGGCCCGGCAGTCCAAGGTGAAGCCTTCCGGGGCGTGGACCGTGTCAGCGGCCCACGCCCCCTTTCGTACGTGTCAGGGGCGGGCCTGGGTGAACGCCATGGGCCCGAACGAGCGCGAGAGGAAGTGGCGGCGGATCCCCGCGAGCGGGTCCGGATCTGCTGCCAGCGGGCGGCAGTCGCTGGTACGGTCCGCGTGGATCCATGAGGCCGGTGATGGGAGAGCGACAGTCTCGGGCACTCTGGCCGGCGGTGTGGCCGGCGGTGTGGTGCGGTGCGGGCCGCGCTCAGCGACCGGGACACAGGCACAGCGGCCGCAGATCGCAGACGGTGCGTCGTGGGGCACCCAGTCACCGCAGTGGCGGCAGTAACGAGCTCTCATGGCTGCCTCCTCTGCGCCCGGTCCAGGGGCGCGAGGTAGGTTCGCCAGCGTTCCAGCTCGCGGACCCGATCCGCTCGCTGCTGAGCATGTTGCGGGGTGAGCGGGTGGCTGTTGAGCCACTGCGTGAGCTCGGCGATGTGCCGCAGGGCGGCGGCCAGGTGGGCCGCGGTGCTGGAGATGCCGTTGAGCAACTGCGTGAGGTCGACGATGTGCCGCAGGGCTTCGTTGCGGTTGGACTCGGGTACTGGTGCGTCAGGCATGGTCGATACTCCTGTGTTGGTGGTAAAGCGAACACGAAAACGGGTCAAAGTCAGGACCCCGCGGGGTTGTAGCTTGGCACGGGCGGAATCGACTCGAGATCCTCCATCTCCTTGCGGATCTGCTCCCGGGCTTTGAGCCGGTCAGTCTGCCAGGTCGTTCCGTCCCGCTTCTTGCCACTCAGCTCGAGCGAGGCAGTAAGTTCGTCGAATTGGGCCTGTAGCTGCTCGAGGCGCTCACGTTTGGTCTGCACGGCTCGCCTCCTTTCCCTCACGTCGAAAGTCCGTAATGGCCAAGTTCCACATCTCCCGGAGTCGGGTCTTACGGTTGCGGCGCTTCGGGTCGGCGTTCGCTTGCTCGAGCAAGGTGATACGCCGCATCAGGCGCTTGTGGCGTTCCTTCCTGGATCGCCTGGTCTTTCGGCTCATGATCCTGTCCTCCGTTCGGACTCCGTCCCCCTCGGTTGCGGGGAACCGTGCGGGTCGAACGCTCGACCCGACAGAGGTATTGTACGCTAGGGTATATACCAAAAGCAACCCTGAGCTATCTTGGGTTTATCCTTTTGTGCAACCATGTACTAGATGTCAGGGCAAGACGGGTATATACTTGGGTTGGCGTGTGGTAGTCTGACCTGCATTGACGCGATCGAAGGGGTTGACCGATGGAGACGATGACGATGACCAGGAAGAAATCGACCCCGGCCAAGCCGGCGGCCATGAAGCCACAGGCAGACCGCAAGGCGATCGCTGCCGTCATCAAGGGCGGTCCGGATTGGAAGGCTTGGCTCGAGGGCCTCGCCGCACATCGTCGTACGGACGTCGCCAAGGTCATTGATCAGGCGTTGATTGAATACGCCAAGAGCGTCGGTTATGAGCCGGAGGCGCCATTGCGCTGATGGCCTGGCTCTGCCTCATCACCGCGGGCCTGGCTCTGTGGTTCGCCGGTGCCACGGGGTGGATTGACGAGCTGGGTGCGATTCTCCGCCGCGGCCGGCGGCGGCCAGCTCGGCGGCGATCCGGACCGTGGCGGGGCGCATGAAAACACCCCACTGCAGGGCGGGGTAGGAAGTTGCACGATCCGGTGCGAGGGGGTGAGTGATGTCTCCGAGGAAGGTTTCCGAAGTCCGCGCGTGCCGACACTGTGGGAGTGTCCGGGTCGAGTGGTATTGCCCCAAGCCACGGGTTTTCGGGGCTTACATGCGATGTGCCCAGTGCGGTGCGACCGGCGCGCACCGTGGCGAGATTCCCAAGTCGAAGCAAGGTGAGTGATGGATCTTGGCTCCGATCCGACTAAGAATCGCGTCCCTGGTCGCGCCGTCGGGCCAGATCGCGGGCAATCTCCCCGGCAACATCTCGCCTCATGTCGTCATACCTCAGGACCATTTCCAGGGACCGATGGCGAGTGAAGCGCCGAACGTCGCGAAGATCGCGGCCAGCATCGAGGGCCGATGTTGCCGCGCTGTGTCGCAAGCCATGGGGGCGAACGTCCCGGGGCAAGCCGGCGGACTTGCCCAATCGGCGAACGATCCGGCGGATCGATTCCCCGGAAAGTCGAACGTCCGGGGCCGGCTTGGGACCGTCGAGGCGATGGAAGAACGGGCCGGGTTCGTTGCCGCGGGCCTCGATCCACTCGACCAGGGCGGCGGCCGTTTGATCGGGCAGGGTTATGCGCTCTTTCTCGGTCCGGCCCTTCCCTCGAATCCAGACCGCAACGGGGCGGCCCGACCCCGCGGGCCGGCCCCCCACCGGAACGGTGGGGAATCCCCCCGGTCCGGCCTCGACGTCCGCCAGATCGAGGTTGCATAGCTCGGCGCGTCGCAAGCCGAGATCGAATAAACACGCAAGAATCGCTCTATTTCTCCGGGCCCGGGGATTGGTTCCAGCTCCAATCGCGGCGCGCCAGAGCAGCCGGACGTCGAGCAAGTCCGGGCCTCTCATGTCGCGGCGCGCCTCGACTTTCGGTCCCTCGACGTCGAGACTCCAATTCGTTCGGCCGATCTTACGTGAAATCTTGCACATGCTTCGCAAGGCGGCCAGCCGGCGGGCGATCGTCGCGCCAGCCAAGCCGCGCTCGACCAGGGCGGCCGCATAGTTCATCGTCATCAGGTTGGCGCCGGCCTGTCCGGCGGAAAGAAGTACCTCGACCGCGGCCGCGGTCGAGGTAGCGCCCAACCACTCCCGGAATGTGTTCAGGTCCGAGAGGTAGCCTCGGAGCGTGTTCGGATTCCGGGCCCGTAACCAGGCGTTGACTACATCGGGTGTGCCGATGGCGGGAAGGGTGGCGTCGGGATGAGTCGAGAGGGGAACCAGCTCGCCGGACATGGAACGAATCTCCTGTTCTAAGATGCAATGCTCTCAATATGACCATACCAAGACTCCGAACCTGCCCGCTGCTCTACAGCAGCGCGGAACCGCATATATGCAGTTCACCCACGTGAAGAGAGAAAGGCAGGCGCCGACTCCAACGCGCGGCATGCGGTGGGGCGGGATTGGATCGAGCCCCTACTATCAGCTTGGTGCATGAAATGGGTAGTCGTGCGCGGAAACGCGAATTGACGCGCACGGCCCGGGGCACGCTCGACAACGCCGAGTGCGATAACGGCGGACAGAGAGCTCCTTCAGATAACTTCAGTTCGCGGCCCCTGGCGTCGCCTGGACACCTATCTCAAACGACGGCAGTTCCACCACTCAGGACCGTAAACTTGCAGTAGAGGCATGCGGCCCTGGCGCCGCATCCGACACCCGAAAGCGGCTCTTGCGTCGCGGGCGTCGGCCCGATTACTCGGAGAAACCTCCCCAGGAACCCCCCCTGGGGGGGTCGGGGGGCAACCTACGGGGGGGGCAACCCGCATTCCGCGCTCAAACCGGTCGAGACCGGCTGTCGGCCGTGCACTTGGCACGTGCGGCCTCGAGGGCGGCAAGCTCACTATCCATGTCGCTCACGGTCATTGCGAGGAACGTCTTGCACAGGCTGATGACTTCTAGCGTCGGCAGGTTCTCGACATCCAGGAGTCCGGCCAAGGTCGCAACCAGCCGGTCGCGCCGGTCGCTTTGCTCGTTGCCGTCAAGCCAACCCTCTCGGATCGCCTGGCGGATCAGGTTCAGGGCGCCGCGGCGGTGCTTTCGCTCCCCAAGCCAATCGAACGGCTTTCGCGGCCGGTGATGGCGACTCATGCGTATGTTCCCAGGGGTTGGGGGGTGGATTGTTGCTGGCGTTGCCCAATTATCGCACGCGCAGCCGGCGGGGACCGTTGCCTCAGAACAGGCAAATAACAGGGCTCTGGCGTCGCCTGTCGAGCCATGGCGTGATAGCTCGATGGTTTTCCCCGTCCCATCCCGCGGGCCCTTCCTGGCGCAAATGCGGCGGCCGCGGGGCGCGGCCCGATTCATCCCGGGCGGGGTGACTCAGGAACGCGCGGCCTTGACCATCGCCAGGATGCCGGCCTTCAGGGCCTCGGGCAGGTCGGGCCAAGCATCGACCACGGCGGCAAGGCCGGGGTCATCGGGTAGCAGGTGGGTAGCATTTTGGGTAGCAGTTGGGGGACGGATTGGGTCGGTTACAATCGCATCCTGACGTGATGAAGGGGTCGGATGAGGGGAAGATGATGAAGCGTTTCGCATAGTAAAAGACGGGGTTTTGACGGTTCCTGTCGGCTTGATTCGCTTGCCGTCGTGATTACACCCGACTGGATTCGAACCAGTAACCTTCGGTTCCGTAGACCGATGCTCTATCCAATTGAGCTACGGGTGCGTATGCGTCGCTTTCGACGGATTTATCCTATCGAACCCCCGGAGTGATGACAAGTCTCAGGACGCCGGGACGCGACAAGGGGTTCGGGGGGCGGGGGGCTCTCATGCGCTGATCCCTCTCTTGAGGGAGAGGCCACAGTGAAGCGACAGCGTAAGGATCTGGCCTCCAAAGCCACAGCCCGCACGCGATCGCAGCCAGGGATCGATCGTTCAATTTGACACGGTGGCAGGGCCCGAGTCCACGAGGATCTGGCAAATTTCGGTAGGCACCGGTCGGCCGCTAGGTAACGGTTGCGTTAAGATTCCGGGATGTGCATAATGAACCCGTTCGGCCAATCCTCGTAGTAATACAGAGAACGAGGCCCACGCGCCATGCATTCGTGCACCGTGGTGTGAC
>Ga0187864_10002117_pt1 | contig 17615 bp, 12 predicted proteins | sample June2016WEW_11_4_FD_132985 | JGI IMG/M metagenome (GOLD analysis project Ga0187864, IMG submission 132985) | Peatland microbial communities from SPRUCE experiment site at the Marcell Experimental Forest, Minnesota, USA - June2016WEW_11_40 | ecosystem: Environmental > Terrestrial > Soil >...
GTGAGTGGTCTGATCCTTGGCCTCAATAGCGAGGGCGAGTACCTCGATCGTGCGCAGATGCAAGTCGGCCATCTCTTCCACATGCCGCTTCTCGTCTTCCAGTTTGCCGAGGTAAAGACGGTAGGAACTGTAAATGAGGTACGCCACCGGAAGCGTCAGCAACGACGTCTGCCAGTCGGTGAAGCCGTGCAGCCAGCTCATCGCGCCGGCCAGGCCCGCGGCCACCAGGTAGTAGGGGAAGCTCCAGAAGTAGCAGTCTGCCCAGACCTTTCGCAGCGACCTGCGCTCCGTCAGGGAGATGACAGCAGCAACCGGAACCGTGTTGGCCACGAAGTAAACGCACGCCGCCAGAAATAGCAACGTAGAAGGGTTATTCACGGCGCGATGCACCAAGGAATAGCGATACGAGGCGAAGGTCACCGCGATGGCCAGTGCCGTCGAACAGACGTTGAAGGCGACTTGAATTGGAATCGGATGGTCTCCTAAGTACTGCACGACCACCGCCGCACAGCCCAGCGCCATCGCTTCCGGCAAGCTCAGTTCCAGCACACCCAGCAGCAGAAATAGAAAGTTCACTGACATCGTCCCGGCAATTCCGGGCAGAGTCACCTTGAGCCGCGAGGCTGCCAGCGCAATCGCGAGATAGCAGGAAAACTTGAGTGGATTCTCACTCCCGCCGTGCGACATCGAATAGGTCAGAACGACCGTCCCGCAGAGCACGACCACGGCAACAAAAAAGCGTGGCGCTGCGCTCATGTCCCTCCAAGATTGAGGGCAAGTTTTCATTCCGGACGAACTCCTCCCTGAGGACGGGTTGCTATTCCCAAGCGCAAAAGCAAGGGAATATCCATTGATAACAGGCACGGGAGGGAGAGGAAAGCATTCGGATATTTGGAGGTAAACTTCCGTAACCGGGACAGTGACCCTTTGTCACTGCTTCGCCCCTCCGAGCGTCCGAAGTACAGCTGTTAAGGCTTGAAAGACAGTGCCCACCATTCGGCGAACCTCCCAGCGAACCATGAACCTGTCGCCTCACCGCATCGCATAACTGGAATTCTCGGCAATGTACGGCGCTCGTGATAGAGATTGCAAGGAGGCGCGATCTGCTTCACAAGGCTTGCGGGCAATCGGCATGATATGCTGTTGCCATGTTTAATCTACAGTATGTGGATCGAGTTTATGGCCTTTATGAATCGGGGTATTATCGGGCCGGGGATGGCCGAGTGCCGGCTAGACAGAGGCCGTTGGCGGCCCACGGTTTTCACAATCGCTGGCCGTTTCGTTTTGCACAAATAATGGATAATTGAAAGGCGAGGAGCCGAAATGTCACCGGACAACAACCGCGAACAAAAGCAGCACTTTGGAACTTTGGCCGTTCATGGCGGCCAGGAAGTTGACCCTACCACGAAGTCTCGCGCCGTCCCCATTTACCAAACCACGTCGTACGTGTTTGACGATGCCGACCATGCCGCACGACTGTTTGCGCTCAAGGAATTCGGAAACATCTATACCCGGATCATGAATCCGACCACCGATGTATTCGAAAAAAGAATCGCGGCACTGGAGGGAGGAGTTGCGGCGCTGGCCACCGCTTCCGGCCAAGCTGCCGAGACCCTGGCTGCGATTACTCTGGCGGTCGCCGGAGACGAACTCCTATCCACCACCTCGCTCTATGGCGGAACCTACAATCTCTTTCACTACACGCTGCCGGAGCTCGGAATCAAGGTGCGCTTCGTCGATGGGGACGATTTCGATGGTCTGAAGAAAGCGATCAATTCCAAGACCAGGGCGCTTTACACCGAGACGCTCGGGAACCCAAAACTCGACGTTGCCGAGATCGAGACCCTGGCTCAAATCGCCCACGAAAACGGTTTGCCTCTCGTCATCGACAATACTTCCGCCTCCCCGGCGCTGGTTCGTCCCATCGAGTGGGGAGCCGATATTGTCATCAATTCGGCGACCAAGTTTATTGGCGGGCACGGCACCTCCATCGGCGGCGTGATCGTGGATGCCGGAAAGTTCGATTGGAAGGCATCGGGACGATTCCCGGGCCTTGTCGAACCCGACCCCTCTTACCACGGGGTCTCCTACACCGAGGCGTTTGGACCATTGGCCTTCATCCTCAAGGCCCGCGTGCGGGGCCTGCGCGACACGGGCGCGGCGCTCTCGCCGTTCAATGCTTTCCTGTTGCTGCAAGGCGCTGAAACGCTTCATCTCCGCATGCAGCGCCACTCCGAGAACGCGCTTGCCGTAGCCAGGTTCCTCGAAACCCACCCCGCCGTCGTTTGGGTCAATTATCCCGGCCTGCCTTCGAGCAAATACTATGCGCGAGCGCAGAAGTATCTGCCGAATGGCTCGGGATCGCTCGTCACGTTCGGAATCAAGGGCGGGTACGAAGCGGGACGTAAGCTGATCAACTCGCTGTCCCTGTTCAGCTTGCTGGCTAACATCGGCGACGCGAAATCGCTGGTCATTCACCCCGCGTCCACCACCCATCAACAGCTCTCCGAAGCCGAACAAAGGGATACCGGGGTTACTCCAGAATTGGTGCGCTTATCGGTGGGAATCGAAGACCTGCGCGACATCGTCGCCGACCTGACCCAGGGATTGGAGAAGGCAACTGGGCTGTCGCCAAAAGCAGCGACGGCAAAGTAGGGGCAACAAAGTAGGAGCAACAAAGAATGATGGCCATCATTCCGTCGGTCCGGGCAAAGCACTCTTTTGCAGAAAAGGAGGGCTTCGCCCTGGAATGCGGAGGCGAACTCCGCCCCGTGACTCTTCAGTACGCCGTGTACGGTGAACTCAACGCGGCGCGCGACAACGTGGTCCTCGTCTGTCACGCGCTCTCCGGCTCCGCCGAAGTTGCCGATTGGTGGCCCGAGCTGTTTGCCGCCAATGACTTCTTCAGCATCGCCCCCTATTGCGTAATCTGCATCAACATTCTGGGATCGTGTTACGGCTCGACCGGTCCACAGTCCATCAATCCCAGCACCGGGAGGACCTATGGCCCGGACTTCCCCCTGGTCACGGTCGGCGATATTGTCCGATCGCAACGAGAGGTTCTCGATCACCTCGGAATCGATCGCATTCAACTCGTCATCGGTGGTTCGATTGGCGGCATGCAGGCCTTGCAGTGGGCCATGGATTTCCCCGACCGCGTCGATAACTGCATAAGCATCGCCGCAACGCCGCTCGGGCCGATGGGACTGGCGCTAAATCACATGCAACGCCAGGTCATCCGGCTCGACCCCAAGTGGAAGAATGGAGACTACGGCGACCAGCCCCCTGCTCTGGGCCTGGCCCTGGCACGGAAGATTGCCATGTGCTCATACAAGTCGGCGGAGTTGTTCAGCACCCGCTTTGGGCGCAATCCCAACCGCAACGGCGAAAATCCATGGGCGGAACCAAACGCTCGCTTCGATGTCAGCGGTTATCTCGATCATCAGGGCGAGAAATTCGTACAAAGGTTCGATACCAATTCCTATCTCTGCATCACGAAAACCATGGACACCTTCGACCCCGTTCGGAAGTACGGCTCCATCCACGCCTATAGCCGCATCAAAGCCCGCGTCACCCTCGTGGGCATCTCCTCCGATTGGCTTTTTCCCGCCTCCGAGGTGCAATCTTTGGCGGGTGAGCTGAGAAGCTGCGGCGTGGATTGCATCTATCGTGAAATCGAATCCTCCCACGGGCATGACGCGTTTCTCGCCGAACCCGACAAACTCGCCTCCATCCTGGCCACGCGACTGTCGCCAGACTGAAGCGGATCGAGCCAGCACACGCCATCCAACGCCGCGCTCCGAAGTCCCGCTGCTCCACCAAGCCAAGGCGGAATACGCGAAATTTTCGTAGAGACGCGGCTTGCCGCGTCTCCGACCGGCGGCATTTACAAGTTGCAGTGGAGCGACGGGCGCCCTCGCCCGTCCCGCCCGGCGTTCCAACGAATCAGCTTAGAAGTGGAACCCAAGCTGAGCCGTCATCGCGCGCGGCGTCACATAGTGCGTCCCGCTGAAGGTCGAAAGAAAGTTATACAGCGCCAGTTTGTTGGTTATGTTGATGGCGGTAAGCGTGAGACTCCATTTGTAACGATCGCCTTTGAACAGGTTGTCGTCCCCCACAGAAACATCGAACAGGTTGCGCGACGCGATGCGCGGCGGATTGTGGTCGTCGTTCTCGGCATTTATCGCTGGCACTTTGATGAGATTCGATCCGAACTGCGATGCCAGGCAGGCGGAGTTCAGCGGAGCCGTCGGCGTTGCACGCTGAGATCCGCAAAAGAACCCGGCCTCGAACTCCTGGTCGGCACTCAAGGGATTCCCGAAAGAATCGCGTAAGAAAACGGCTGGTTGCCCGTTGAGAGTCGTTGACTGCGGGCAATTGTTGCTTGCGCCTAACCCGTAACACGGTGCATTGCCGGCCACCATACCGCTGTCATACCGCCAGTTGCCGCCGAACCACGGGCCGCGCTTCCAGGGCTGATATTGCACGTGGGTTGTCTCGTTGAACTTTTCGTCGTGGTCAATGCGGAACGGGAGTCCGGCGCCGGTCGATACGGTTGGGCCCGCTCCGCCGATCTGCGGCTGGAAAAAGCGCGCCGCCACGCTGGAAAAGACCATCTGCGCCGAAAAACCATGCAGGTTCGGGACGCTCACGCGGCCGGCATATCCGGGAATTTTGGCGTTGTGCCATTCAATGGGGAAAGTAATCGGGGTGTTGCCGAGCACGCTGAAATCGTAGCCATTGTGTGTGTACTTCGTGATCCACTCGCCGGAAAAGACCAGGTACCGCCCGAAAGCTTGCTCCAGGCCAGCGTGGAATTCGTTGCGAAACCCGGGACTCAAGGCACCGGTCGACACACCCGTACAGGAAAGAAACGGACGTAAAACCTGGTTGCTGCATCCGGTGCTGGAAAGTATCAGATTTTCATTGAAGGGGGATTCCAGGGTGCGCGCGTAGGAAACGCGAAGAATCGTGCTCGTCTTCTTGACGTTGTATGCGATCCCGATACGGGGCTCGGCCTGGCTCGCGACGGTGAGACCGTTGTAGACATCGCCGCGCAAGCCCAGGTTCAATGACCAGTGCCCGGCTGTGATCACGTCCCGAATGTAGAGAGCAAGCTCCTTCACATCCGTGTGACCATTGAAGGCGTACGGGCTTCCGCCGCGGGTCAAGTCGTAGGGGAGCAGATTCGCGCCTGTCGGATTGAAATTAGGGTAAAAAGCGGTGCCAGGCGAGTTAGCGGCAATGTTTTCCTGGTAGCCCGCGGCGGCGCACTGCGAAGGATCCGTGTAACCCGGGACAGGAACGTCCGGACTCTTTGCCGTTGCCAGAGTTATACAGGGTGCGTTGTAGGCTGGATCGACGATCCCGATAGCATCGTTTTCATTGAGAAATGTTTGCTCGTAAGTGACTCCAGCCTTGAGCTGGTTCACCCCTTTAACGTAAGAAATATCCGATCGAAGTCCCGCGTTGGTGAGCGTCCGGTTCTGACCCACAGACTGTCTCTGCAAACTCGGTGGCCCAAGGTCCGCGAAAGGGTCCTTACTCGGGTAGTAGTTGTAATCGTCGCGGCGCACGAATGCGCCCAAAGTGAATACCGAGTTCGTACTTATAAGGCGCGTCCACGAAGGGGCTATATTAAAGGTCCCAATCTTGGAGCGTTGATCTGCCGCTCCGACGGTAACGCCGTTGGGAGCTACGCCGTTATAGTCCTCCGCTGCTGGAAGAACCCCGTTCAGCCCGCTCCAGGCCGTCGCGTTCTGGGCATCCAATGAATTCGGCGTCTGGAACCAGCTCCGGCTATAGCTGAAGTTCAGGTGGATCGAGTCGGCGGCGGAAAGTTGAAAGTCCACGCGGTCGAACAGGTTTTCTTCGTTGCCCTTGTCGTGCAGCACCGCGAATTCCGGCGCATCCAGGAATCGGCCGGTGTTCAAACCGCCCACGGAGATAAAGTTTCCCCAGTTCTTACCCCCATAAGCGAGATCGGCGGACACGGTGGATGACCCAAATGACCCGTAGGAAGTGGTAACGCTGCCGTGGGGCGTGGTTACGCCCTGGCCCGAGCGTGTGGTGGCCACAATCACCACGCTCGTCTTGCCTCCGTATTCCGCGGGCGGCGCGCCCGATATGACTTCCATGGATTGAATGGAATTGACGGAGATCTGATTCGAAAAGGTCCTGCTATGCTGGTCCGTATCGGGCTGGTCGTCAATGTTGAACGAATTTTCCGCGTGATCGCCGAGCCCGTGGATTTGGCCGTTGGAATCGGAAGCGATGCCCGGCGTTGCTTCACCGACTATCCCACTCATGGTCGACGACCCGCTTCCCATGGGAAGTTTGTCGATCAACTCTTTATCAACGTCGGAATGGAAGGTCGGGTCGTTCTCCACCAGGTCTCCCTTATCCTCGACCGTAACTGTAGTGGACGAACCTGATACTTCAAGATTGATCTGGATATTAGCAGGCACGACGGAGCGCACCTGCACATCCTGCGCATATTGAGCGAATCCCTCGGCCGTCACCGTCATGTGATACGGATTAAAGGGCACGTTCAGGAAACTGAAATTCCCTTTACTGTCGGTAGTGGTAGTTCGGTCAAAGCCGCTGACCGGATTGTGAATCTCAACGCCTGCATTCGCAACCACCGCGCCCGAAGGGTCCAGGACGGTACCGTTGATCGATCCCGAACTTCCCCCCGACTGCGCATGCGCAACCCCGGCACTCAGCACCCCGGCAACGGCAAAAATAGCCGCAGCCAGCCAGCGCTTATAAGACAAATGCATGATTCCTCCACTAAAAGGTTTTGCAGCGAGTCCCGATCGCAGATCGAAGCTCGCAGCCTTTTGGGAATGCTTACTGGATTGGGCGCGGAATCAGAGCGCAGGTGGAGGACGAATAAACTGGCTGGTGACGGGACGGAAGATCAGGGAAACTTCTACCACCAGAATCGCCAGGACTGCCGTAAGCAAAACCGGCGCGGAGGCAGGCGTCTGGGTATTCAGCCCGGCATGAGCGGTCGCGCAAATCGAGCAGGTGTGGCGGGACGTGGTCGAGTTCTCGGAATGCGAGTGGGTAGCCTGCACCGTCCCCATCACGCACACCAGGGCGACCGAGAGCACGCACACAGCTCTGACGAATACGCCCCGATTTGCCGATACCTTCAGCATTTCATCCCGGTGTTGCCCATTGGAGGTGCTGCGTTTAGACGATTCTATCCTGAGATGGTCATCTGCGGAAACGCACCGCCTGAAAAAATGATCGCCCCGCACGAGCTCCGGAAGACGGGTTGAGCCTCCCCGCTTCTGCCGCGCCGTTTAGCCAGTCGAAGTGAATTCCCCGTGTAACCTGCTCTCTTTTAATGGCTTAGAAATCTGCGGCGCGAGGCGACCCGAAGCTTCTCGCCGATTCACCCCGAAGCCATCCATAGCCGAGAACCAACAAAAGCACTATCAGCAGCGCCAGTATTCTCCGACAATCATTGGAATAGGAATTGGAGTTATCGCCGACAGTCGTTGGTCGCAGCGCCACCTGCGTCCTAATTCGATCTTTTCCAGATGCGCCTGCGCTTGCTCCTAGGCGGGCCCTGCGAAGTCAGACTCAGGGAGAAGTACCTATGTCGGGACAAGTCGTTCTTTATTTTGAGGACCAGGCAGATGCATTGCGCTTCGCCCTCGCCGCAGGTTCTGTGATGGCAGGGGATGGAACTCACGCCACCGGCGATTTAGTCCAGGGAACGACGCGAGTCACGCGGATCCGGTTGGACGCCGCCAACAAAGGAAAGGGCAAGCAACCCAATCCTAATTCCAACGAACGTGTCGCCTGACCGCGACCCTGCGGCCGATTTCACCCGCGCACTAATCCACCGCGCAAGAAGTTCCCGGCGTCGTGGCGCGGGTCCGAATTAGAATGTCTGCTATGCCCCTCGCGGAACAGACTTCTCCTTCATCATCATCCACCACGCTCGATCTCACCTGGGTTCGCTCGCAGTTCCCGGCGCTCGCGCAAACCATCAACCAGCAATCCCATCGACGTCCCATGGTTTTTCTGGATGCGCCGGGTGGCACGCAGGTGCCCCGGCGGGTGATTGACGCCATCGCGGACTATCTGGCGCGCAACAGCGCCAACACCGGCGGCGCTTACCACACCAGCCGCAACACCGACGGCATGATCGCGGAAGCGCGCGCGGCGATGGGCGATTTTCTGAACTGCGATGCGGATGAAATCGTTTTCGGCGCGAACATGACGACGCTGACTTTCGCCATGAGCCGCGCACTCGGCCGCGATCTCGGGCCCGGCGACGAGATCGTGCTCACGCTGCTCGACCACGACGCGAATTTCTCGCCCTGGAAGGCGCTGGAAGAAAAAGGCGTGGTCATCCGCGCGGTGAAGTTCAACCAGGAGGATTGCACGCTTGACATGCAAGACCTCGCAGCGAACATCGGCGACCACACGCGCCTCGTGGCCGTTGGTTATGCCTCGAATGCCGTGGGCACGATCAACAACGTAGCCGAAGTCGTGCGCCTGGCGCGGCAAGCGGGAGCACTGAGTTATATCGACGCCGTCCACTACGCTCCGCACGGGCCGATTGACGTGCGCGCCCTCGACTGCGATTTTCTGGTCTGCTCCACTTACAAATTCTTCGGTCCCCACATGGGCGTTCTCTACGGCAAGCGCGAGCATCTCAAGCGCCTGCGTCCCTATAAAGTGCGACCCAGCAGCAACAACATCCCCAACTGCTGGGAATCTGGAACCCTGAACCACGAAGGCATCGCGGGAATCATAGCCTGCGTCGATTACTGGGAAGAACTCGGCCGGCGTGTAGAGACGGGGCTTGCCCCGTCTGAGACGCGGCAAGCCGCGTCTCTACAGGAAGGTCGCGCGCAGCCCGCGGTCACCACCCGGCGCGCTGCGATCCTGGCCGCGCACGAGGCGATTCATCGGCACGAGCGGAAGATGATGGAGAAGGTGATCGCCGGCTTGCTGGCGATCCCTGGATTGAGGCTGTACGGCATCAGCGACCCGCGGCGCTTCGAAAATCGCTGCGCGACGTTCGTGGTCCGCATCGAAGGACACACGCCGCTGGAACTGGCAACCAAGCTCGGCGAGCGCGGCTTCTTCACCTGGGACGGAAACTACCATGCCCTGAACCTGACCGAACAGTTAGACGTCGAGCGCCTGGGAGGATTTCTGCGCATCGGCCTGGTGCACTACAACACGATGGAGGAAGTGGAGCGGCTGCTCGGGGCGCTGCGGGAGATCGTCGGTTAAGCTGACGACGGCCCATCTCACGTAGGGACAGCCGCCCCCGGCTGTCCCAGTCGGGCGCAGCCTCGACAGTGCCAGCGCTAAGATCGCAGTTCTTCCACGCGGCCTCCGCGTCCTACCAGCGCCAGCTTCGCCAGCCCGATGAACAGCCCGTGTTCGACGATGCCGGGCGTATCGCTCAGGATGCGCGCCAGCGCAGCAGGATCTGCGATCTTCCCGAAGCTGCAATCGAGAATCTGATTCCCATTGTCGGTGAGGTAAGGACTGCCGTCGGTCCTCATGCGCAATTTGGGCGATGCGCCAAGCGCCACGATCTTGTTCTCAACCACGGTTCGGGCAAACGAAATTACCTCGACCGGTAAAGGAAATTTCCCAAGCACCGGAACAATCTTTCCCGAGTCCGCGACCACGATCATCTTCCTGGATGCGGACGCGACGACTTTCTCGCGCAGCAGCGCACCGCCGCCGCCTTTGATCAGGCGCAACTGCGGATCGACCTCATCGGCGCCATCGATGGTGATGTCGATTTCTGGATGTTCGTCCAGCGAGCTCAGCGGAATGCCGGCTGCGCGCGCCAGATCAGCGGTCTGGACGGAAGTTGGGATTCCGATGATTTTCAGTCCCATTTTCACGCGTTCGCCCAGAGCGACGACCGCGAAGTAGGCGGTTGAACCCGTGCCTAATCCAACCACCTCGCCGTCACGCACGAGTTTCGCGGCAGCGCGGCCGGCGAGTTCTTTTTCGTTTTCGTTAGCCATAAATTACCTGGTCACTATAAACCCTTGTCATCCCGAGCGAAGCGGGGGATCTGCATTTTGCCGCGAACTACAGATCCCCCGCTTCGCTCGGGATAACAATTTACAAAATGTATCCTAGTTCAAAATCATCTTCCCCAGAATCTCTTTGAGCAACTTGGCGGCGACCGTAGCGGTGATTTGCGTATTGTCTTGCGCGGGATTGAATTCGACGATGTCAGCGCCGGCGATTTTTCCGGTGATGGCATGCAAGTGAGCGATCGCTTCTCTGACCGACATTCCTCCGGGCTCGCGATGCGAAATGCCCGGAGCAAAGGCGGGATCGAGCGCATCCATGTCGAAGGAGATGTAGATGGGGCCATCGATTTTCATGCGGTCGAGCGCGGGCAAGTAGCGCATTTCGATGACTTCGACGCCGAATTTCGCGGCCTGCTCCCGCTGATGCCCAGTCATAGTCCGAATGCCCACCTGGATCAGCCGCTTGGCCGCTCCCTCTTCCATGATGCGTGCGAATGGGCAAGCGTGCGACAGTCGGTTGCCTTCCAGTTCGTCGTAAAGATCGGGGTGCGCGTCGAAGTGGAGGATGGTCAGTCCGGCGACGTGCTTGGCGAATGTGCGCACGATGGGCAGCGTAATCGAGTGGTCGCCACCCAGACAGACTGGGCGCAGACCGTGGTTGAGCAGTTCGCCGACTTTCCTTTCGATCGCGGCGAACGGCTCATCAAAGGTGAACTTCAAATCGCCAGCATCGCAGCAGGCGCCTTCGGCGCCGAGATCGACGCCGGTTTCCGTCCACAAGTTCGACGAAACGGAGTTAAAGGCAACGCGAATGATCGGCGGAGCTCCGGCCGCTCCACGCAACCAGGACGAGTTGGCATCGAAGGGGACGCCGAGAATGACCGGGGTTCCAGGCTTGGCCGCGTCGGGACGAAGTGTCATGGGAGTATCTCCCTGGATTCAAATTAGCCGCGGTAAGCACATCTTGCAGTGACCGGTGACACAGCTCCTTACTTTTGTGTGGGGACGGGGCTGTGCCCCGTCCGGGCGGGGCGCAGCCCCGTGCCACAAGACTCCCGCTGAATCGGACACGCAGTGCAACTCATCCGTTATTCTATAGAAGACATCTTATGGCTACTTCAACGCGCAATACCAGCGGGGGCACAGCCCCCGCCATAATTGAAAACTACGAACGCGAGCGTGTGTTTGGGCTGTTCCGGCAATTTGGATATCTGGAGGCCGAACTGAACCCGCTCGGCCTGTTGCCTCCGCAACCGCATCCGGACCTGCGGTTTGATACCAAGATCGACAACGAATGGGCGCGGGAAGCGCGGCGCATTTATTGCGGAAGCGTAGGCGTGGAGTTCATGCACATCGTCGACCCGGAGCGCCGGCGCTGGATTCAGAATTGCATGGAAGCTCGCATCGAGGCCGAACCGGCCGCGGTCGACGCCGACCAAGACCGCGCGCTCGACCTGCTCGTGCGCGCCGAACTGTTTGAGCAGACGCTGCAACAGCGCTATCTGGGCAACAAACGCTTCTCCCTCGAAGGCAACACGTCTTTATTACCGGCGATGGATCAGGTTCTGGACGTAGCCGGCGAGCGCGGTGCGGTGGAACTCGTGATGGGCATGAGTCATCGCGGCCGGCTGAACGTCATTATTCATTTGGCCAACCGCCCGCCGGAGCAGGTCTTTGCCGAATTCGAGGATGTGGATCCACGCAGCGTATTAGGCTCGGGCGACGTGAAGTACCACATGGGCGCGACCGGCGAGTACGTCACCAGGAGCGGAAAGAAAATTCATATCCACCTGGCATCGAATCCCAGCCACCTGGAAGCGGTCGATCCGGTAACGGTGGGACGCACCCGCGCCAAGCAGGACCGCGCCGGTGAAGGCGGCAGGGCAAAGTATCTGCCCCTGCTGGTGCACGGCGACGCCGCCTTCGCGGGGCAAGGCATCACGGCGGAGACGCTGAATTATGCGGACCTCGGCGGCTACACGGTGGGCGGAACGATCCACGTAATCGTCAACAACCTGATCGGGTTCACGACCAATGCCCGCGACGAGCATTCCTCGCGCTTCTCCGCGCAACTGGCGCGGCGGCAAGCGATTCCGATCTTTCACGTGAATGGTGAAGACGTCGATGCTGTGATGCGGATCGCGCGCATCGCCACCGAGTACCGCTACAAATTCGGCACCGACGTGGTCGTGGACCTGATCGGCTACCGGCGCCATGGGCACAGCGAAGTTGACGATCCCACGGTCACCCAACCGCTGATGTATAAGGCGATCAAACAGCATCCGCCCTTGTATCAGATTTACGCCAAACAACTCGGCATGAATGATGACAATATCGCGGAGCGAGTGCAGGCGGTCAAGAGCGAGTACGGGGCCGCGCAGAAGAGCGCAACCCAAGTCACCAAGAAGCCGCTGATGCGCGATCTGCCCAAGTACTGGGACGACTATTTCGGGGGCCCCTATAAACCGGATTACGAACAGCCCACGGGCATAGCGCCCGGGGAACTCGCGGAACTCACCGAGCGTTTGACCACGTATCCGGAGGGTTTCCGCATCCATCCGAAAGTGAAAAAGTTACTCGAGCAGCGCCAGGAAATGGGGACGGGCAAGAAGCCGCTCGACTACGGCATGGCGGAGGCGCTGGCTTTTGCCAGTCTGGTGAAAGAGGGGATTCCCGTGCGCCTGAGCGGGCAGGACACGCGGCGCGCGACCTTCAATCAGCGGCACTCGGTGCTGCTGGATATTGAGGACGAGACGGAATACATTCCCCTGCGCCACATCGCGCTCGGCCAGGCGGCCTGCGACATCTACAACTCGCCGCTTTCGGAGGCGGGCGTGATGGGATTTGAATACGGCTACAGCCGGGATTATCCCGAGGCGCTGGTTCTGTGGGAAGCGCAGTTTGGCGATTTTGCCAACGTTGCGCAGGCGGTGATCGACCAGTTTGTGTGCGCCGGCGAGGAGAAGTGGAAACTCCTGTCAGGACTGGTGCTGTTGCTGCCCCACGGCTACGAAGGACAGGGTCCGGAGCATTCGAGTGCGCGCATCGAGCGATTCTTGCAACTGGCGGCGCGCGACAATATCCAGATTTGTCAGCCTTCGAATGCGGGCCAGTATTTCCACCTGCTGCGGCGGCAGGCGCTGCGCAAGTGGAGGAAGCCGCTGGTGGTGTTCACGCCCAAGAGCATGCTGCGGCATCCGGATGCGTTGTCTCCGCTGGAGGATCTGACGCACCAGCGCTTTCTGCCGGTGCTGTCGGACACAGAAGCGCAGGACGCTAAACGGATTTTGATCTGCACCGGCAAGATCGGACACGAACTGCGCACGGAGCGGCAGAAGCGCAAGGACCTGAGCACCGCCATTGTCTTCCTCGAGCAGATGTACCCCTTCCCCGAGGCGGAACTGGCGGCAGAACTGGGGCGTCACAGTACGGCGCGAGATATTGTGTGGGTGCAGGAAGAGCCTTCCAACATGGGTGCGCTTTTCTACATGCTGCCTCGCTTAAGGAGCATCGCAAATGACCGGCCAGTCACTTCGGTGAAGCGTTCCGCAAGTGCAAGTCCGGCTACCGGTTCGGCAAAGGCGCACGAGGTCGAGCAGAAGACTCTATTGGCACTGGCCTTCACAACGCAGGACTGAAAACACGCACGGCATTGAGATCACACCTAGGGCCGGCAGACGCCGTAGTCCTTGGTCACCTCTTTTGCTTCCCATACAAGCGTCTTGTCGGCGCCCTTCGACTTTAGTTTCTTGCCATGTAACCTCATTCGATCGCCCGGCTTAACGCCTGTCGTGTTGCCAGAAAGCGCGTAAACTTGCCCGTCCTTTTCGTCGGTGACGCTCATCCCGTTCTCTCCCGAGATGACACAGCCCGTAACCGCTCGCTTTTTCGAATAGTGAATGGCCACAACGACCACGACTACCACGACGACCGCAGCCACCGCCACAATTCCGGCCACGATTTCGTCGCCGGTCGTCTGCATACTCTTGGCCCGAGCGGGCGTGGCGAGTGCCATAGTAAGCGCGATAACCAGAACGCCCGAGAGGTATTTTGAGGTCATCCTCACCTATCTATATGAGTGGCCGTGATTGATGCTGGACCGCCGCCCCCCCGGCAGCTTACATGACAACACAAGCAGACGGGGCAAGCCCCTTCTCTACCGCGCGATTGGCTTATGGCCAGCGCTTAGCGGCCTCTTCCCAGCCGGCGCCGCGTGCCGGTGGGCTTGCAGTCTGGGCGCCAACCGCCTGCGGAATCCGCACCGGCTGCGGCGGCGGCGCGGTGGCCGCTAAGCTCGGCTTGGGCGCTTCTGCCAGCTGCTCTTTTTCTTCCGAAAGCAGCGGGGCGGCGATGCGCAAGGCCTCAACTTCTTTTTCCAGCCTGGTCAGTTCAAGTTCCTTCTGCCGTAAAACTTCATACACATTTTTCATGCTTGGGCACCTGTTTGAACAAGGAATAAGCGCAGAGTATGGTTCCACCGGCCATTTGTCAAGGAAAACGGCAATCGGCAGTTCTCGGGTGGTTATCGAAGCTTGGTTACCGAAAGACGACGATTGCGACCAGGATGCCCAATATCAGGACGACGATCGCCAACAGATTGATGTGGTTCCCCAGCCAAGATTCTTGTGGGGGCGCCGAGTTTGCGAGAAAGTCCGGCACGAATTCCTCCGGCGTCGGCGCCGCGGAGTCGGCCGCGGAGTCGGACGAAGCGCCCTGCTCCCGCTCGCGCTGCTTCTCGCTATCCTTCTTCTCACAATCGAGGCAGTGCGTTCTCCCCCCGGAAACGGGGAATCCGCAGGAAGCGCATTTCTGCACGAGGAGCATGGCCTCGGGGACTGCAGCGGGTGCTGGCGACGAAATTACGGGCGACTCGGCAGGAAGGACTGTGGGCTCGGCGAACTCCGGGTTGAGAGAAATGTTAAGGGTAATGTTAACGGGAATCGCGGGCGCCTCCGGCGCGCTGCTTGCCGTGGAGAGTTCGGGCGAAAGTCCGGGCAAAAGTCCGGGAGAACGTTCTGGCGAAAGTTCGGGCGAAACTTCGGCGCGTTTTTCCGGTTCTCGCCCGGGCGCCGGCGCGCAGTTCAGGCGCTGCTCGGCCAGATCGAGGGCCGTCAAAGTGAGGTCGGCCATGCGCTCGAGTGCAATCAGATCGCGCTCTTCGAAAGCGTAGGGGTGATCGGAAAACAGTTCGAACAGGCCGCGGACCTCTCCGGTATTCCGCACCAACGGCAAAACCACGATGGAGGCAATGCCCAGCGCCCGGCAAGTTTCCAGATTCACGCGCGGATCGGTTTCCGCGTTGTTACAGCGCAGCAACTGCCGGCGGGCAATGCTTTCGCCGGTCAATCCGGAACGAACCTGCAGCCGCGCCCCGACTGCCGGCGCCGAAGAACCTGCGCTGGCGCGGCAAACCATCTCCTCACCCCGGGGCAGAGCGAGGGCAGTTCCGGTCGCGCCCGTGATGTACTGCGCGCGTTCCACTAACAACTGCAGGGCGGAGTCCAGTTCCGTCTCTTCAAGCACGCGGCGCCCATTGGAGTTATCGCCTCCTGCGCCGACTGCTCCGACCGCTCCTACAGCGGACGACTGACCCGTCTCCGCGGTCGTGTCCTCGGTGCTCGGTGACGGGAATGAATCTTCGGGTTGGTCGGATCCGTGCATGGAATTGCTGTCAAAGCCACGTTTCGGCAATCAAGAATAGTCAAAAAATTACACCGAAAGGGCTGAACCGAGTCTCGCCTTGGAGACCTTGGCTGTCAAGGGGCTGGAAGCCATTGCAAGGGCCGCGGCCGCGTGTTTGTTAGTGCAAGCAAGCTGGTGGAGAGCCGGGCGCCCCCGCCCTGCTGGACCCCTCGATTTCGCTCAGGGCAGGCTCGCGAGACGCCAGCCCCTCCACTCTAGGGTACGACCGGAGCGATGCGGGACTTACTATGACTTTTCGTCTTTGTGCCGCAGCCATTCGATAAACATCTGTTCTTTTGGTTTGTCGTAGGCCATAAGCAGGTGGCGGATGCTGCGTCCGCTCACGAAGTGGCAAACTTCTTCCGCCAGGTTCTTGGCATGGTCGCCGGCGCGTTCGAGAGACTGCGTCATGAAGATAACCTGCAGGCTGGAGTGGTGCGCGACGTTCTCCGGATTCTCGATGTGGCGCAGGAAGATGATATTGCGCAGGCGGTCCATCTCGGCATCCGCGCGGAGCACGTCAATGGCTTTTCTGACGTCGCGCTGGGAAAAGGAATGGCCAACATCGGCCAGCATTTTCTCCAGAACCGTAGCCATCTGGGTCAAGTCGCGCGCATCCTGCGCGTCGATGCGGCCTCCCGCAGCTTGCGCGCTGGTGGCAAAGCTCAAGAGCAGGTCCCCGATGCGCTCCAGTCCAATCATGACTTTCATGCAGGCGAGCAACTGCCCGGTTTCGGTCTCCGGAACGCGGGTGATGGTCGAGGTCACACCGATGTCCACTTCCAGGTCAATGGCATCGAGTTCTTTTTCGCACTGTCGGATGTCGTTCAGGCGGGACATGGATCCGGTGGCAATGCCCTCGGCCGCAATGGCCGCGGCCTCGCGCGCCAGTTCGCACGCTTCGACGGTTCGCTGCACCAAGCCCGAGTGCGAGGGCTCAGGCAAAGGTGTTTTCACGCTGGCTGTACTCATAGGCTAAGACCAAAGACCGCCCCTACTTGATTGGATGCCTGATCCGCCCCAGTGGACGCGAGCGGCACAAACCCGGAGTGTGCACATAACCCCAGAAAAAGCATAATTGGCGTGATTGCAAATCAGGTTACAACCCGATGAATTTCCGGCTACTCGGGCCACTCTTTGACTTTCTCATGCGGCGAAGCGCGTCGTCGGAGGCATGCAGAGTCACGTTCGGAATGTCATCGGATCGCATAACCGCCATCGACACGGATCGTAGTACCGGTAACGAAGTCCGAAGCCCGCGAGGCCAAGTACACAGCTGTTCCGGCAAGTTCCTCCGGTTGACCCCATCGACCGGCGGGGGTCCGCGCAAGAATTTCATCGTTCATGGGCATTGTACGTACCGGCGCCGTCATGTCCGTTTCAATCCAACCCGGCGCGATCGCATTGACTTGAATATTGTGCGGGGCGAGTTCAATGGCCATGGACTTGGTCAGTTGGACGATCGCTCCTTTCGCTGCGCTGTAAGAAGGGACGAGCCCAGATCCAAAGAACGAGTACATACTGCCAATGTTAATAATCTTTCCACCTTTATTACTGACCATCGATCTGGCAGCGAGCTTCGAAAGAAGGAAAACTGCATTGAGTTGCGTCTCGATGACGTTGTCCCAATCTTCAGGCGTTTCCTGCAACACACCGCCGCTCAGCGACACGTTGCCGGCATTATTTACCAGGATGCCTATGCCACCGAGCTCGCTCTCGACCCTGTTAAGCGCGGGTTCCAGTCCGGCGCGATTGGTCACGTCAACCATCACAGCAATCGATGGAACACCGATTGCTTTCAATTCGGAAAGCACTCGCTGGTTCTTTTCGTCGTTTCGTCCAAACACCGCGACGGCAGCCCCGGCTTCGGCCAATCCGAGCGCAATGCCGCGACCA
>Ga0187864_10002120_pt1 | contig 17591 bp, 12 predicted proteins | sample June2016WEW_11_4_FD_132985 | JGI IMG/M metagenome (GOLD analysis project Ga0187864, IMG submission 132985) | Peatland microbial communities from SPRUCE experiment site at the Marcell Experimental Forest, Minnesota, USA - June2016WEW_11_40 | ecosystem: Environmental > Terrestrial > Soil >...
TCCGGCTCTTGCCGCGGGCCCATCAGTTGATCGAGGCGCGCGTTCGTGCAGCCGAGCATGAACGTGACGTTTCCAGCGTTTAGCACAGCGCCCTTTGGCTCGCCCGACGTCCCGGACGTATAGATGATCGTGACCGCGTCATGGTCGGCGTGGCGCGAGGCCGGGGCGGCCGGCGCGTTCGCGGCGCTCTCGCCCGCGACGACCGTCTCGAAGAGCACGACGGGCGGATGCGCAGGCCAGCCATTGTGAAGCTCCGCCGCGAGCGAGGCGTCCGAGCAGAAGATCAGCGAAGGCGTCGAGTCCTTGATCATGCCGGCAAGTTCGCCCGGTGCCTGACGCGCGTAGAGCGGGACGACGATAAGCCCTTCGGCCATCAGCGCGAGGTCGAGCGCGACCCAGCGGATGCTGTTCGGCGCGAGCAAAGCGCAGCGATCGCCGCGTTTCAAACCGCGCGCCGCGAGGAACCCCCGCGCCTGTCGAATCAGCGCAAGCAGCTCGCCTCCGGTAACCGTAACGAACTGCCCGTCGCGGACCTCGCGGAGCACGGGCGCGCTGCCCGCTCGTTCGAGCCGCTCGAAGATCTGTTCGAGGAACGTCAATCGGATAGCTCCAGTTGTCACGCGGCTTCCAGCGCCCCGCTGTGCCTTTCGAGCAACTGGCACAGCCCGGGACTGAGCGGCGGAAGATACTCTTCCCAGCCGAGCACGCCCGTGCGCACTGGAAATTCCGGATATTGCCGCGCGACGTGCGCTTCGAAGTACACGCCCATGCGCGCCATCAGTTGAAGGTTTCGCACAACCGTGCGGCCCATCGCGTCGCGGATTCGGTCGGCTTCGGCGTCGAGCGCGCGCAGCGCGGCGACGATCTTGTCCCCAAGGTCCGGCTCGTCCACGCGCATCAGGAGATGTTCGTGGCCGCGGTCGCGCATCAGGTTGCGAATGCGCTCGTCCATCGTTACGCCCGCCGAAAGCACGCCCGCCGGCATCGAGCCGACGATGGCGTGGAAGCGGGACGATAGCATCCGGTCGCATTCGCGCAGGATGCTCACCATCTCGTACATGTTCAATGACTCGGAAGAAAAAATTGGCGCGCCTCCGATCTTTTCGCCGAGCCGCTCACAGGCATCGCGGTCCAGCATCTCCATCGCGACGAGCACCGGGAAAACCGTGCGTGTCTCCCGATACCTTTGAATGCCTCTGGCCATCTCGGAGAGATACTTCTCGAACGCCGCATCGACTTCCTTGCCCGAGCGGTGGAAATAGATCGTGCGGTAGTGGCTCTTCTCGTGCGCGCCCGTCAGCGAATGCACGATCGCTTTTCCAAGCGAAGCCCGTACCGGCCAGAAGAATGGATTGATGGGGCAGATCGCGAGAACCGGCGTGGCACCGTCCCAGCCCGCATCGCGCAGCGCTTTTTGACCGTATTCGGGGCCGTTCGGTTCGAATGTCCAGGCCGTGTCGGCTCCGAGTTCGGTGGCCACGCCGAGTTTGCCGAGAACTTCCTGCGATTCGATGTTCCGCGTGATCACCAGCGAATCGCCGCAGTAGCGCCGGCACATCTTCTGCAGCAGCGGGTCCATATCGCCTGCTTCGGCGCCGTAGGCGATGCTCAGCTTGTTCTGCGCCGACGCGATCCCGAGCGCTCCGATCATCATCGCCGCGAGCGCGTTCGCGAACTTGCTTTTGAACATCGAGCCTTCGCACGCGACCACGCCGTGGTTCTTCCGCACCTCGGAGTGCAGAAACGGCGGAAAAACGTCCGGGAGGTGCACCTGCTGTGCATCGCCGAAATAGCCGCGCGTCAGGCTGAAATCCTGGCTCATGACGCTGAGCGAGATGTTTTCGTCGCCCAGGATGCGCCGGATCTGCCGCACGATCTCCTCGACGCGCATGTCGGAGCCGGTGTTGCGCGTGCCGTTGTACCCGGCAAGCAGCAGCTTGAGCTTCTCGCCGGGCTTCCACGCCTCGCCCGCGCCGAGCATCCATTCGAGCTTGTTCAGCTCGATCAGGCCGCTCACCCACGCCTCGAGGACGACGTCCATGTCCAGCATCAGCGCGTGTCTCCTGCCGCGCCGGCGCGCTGCGGTGCGGGCTCGAGGGTCCCGGCCGCGGGCAAGTCAAGGTAGTTGTACATGAAATGATTCTCGCGGCTGAAGCGTAGCAGCGGATAGCAATACTGCGAAAACGGCGCCGGCCGCCGCCCCATCTCCGCCGCCACTCGCGTGTTGTCGAAGACCGTATTCCACACGAGGTACGGCAGAAAAACCTTCAGCAGCGTCGCGAGGCCTCCGATTTTGCCCGCCCGCCCCGCGAGCGCGTTGATCATCTTTGACGAGGGCGCTTCGAGGCTCGGCACGTACATCGGCCCGCGCTTGCCCTGCGCCTTCGAAAGCGCATCCGTCAACTCCTGGAAGGTCTCCGAGTCCGTGCCGGATGACAGGTGGTAGATGTCGTGCGCCGGCCGCTCCTTTTGATGCAATGCGACGATCGCGTCCGCCACGTAGTCCACCGGTACGATGTCCACGCGGTCGGTCGCGCGAAAGGGAAGCGCGGGCAGTCCCGCGAGAAACACGAACGCGCGCACCATTTCGAACTGGTTGGTCGCCGACCGGCGGCTGTCGCCGAGCACGATGCTCGGCCGGAAAATCGTCCGCGGAACATCCGGCAGCAACTCGCGGACCATGTGCTCGCAGAACTTCTTCGTGCGCGCGTAAGGATCGTAGTCCGAGCGGTTCCAATCGATCGCCTTGTCTTCTTCGACGATCTCGTTCGCCCGGTGTCCCGCGACCGCCACCGTGCTGACGTGGCTGAACCGGCGCAGCCCGTGCTGATCGCGGGCGCGCGTGGCGAGCTGGATCACCTCGAGCGTCCCGCGCAGATTCACGTTCAAGCAGCTCTTTTCGGACCTCCGGTTGAGCGAAGCCGCGCAGTGAATCACCGAATCGGTCGATCGCACGAGCTCGCCGTATTCGTCGTCGCCCAGGCCGAAGCGCGAGCCGGTCAGGTCCCCGAGAAAAACGCGCATGCGCGTGCGCTGGAATTCGTCGAACGTCGGGAAATCCATGTGGAGTTGCAGCGCGCGCCACAGCCGCCCGCGCGCCTCCTCGCGATCGCGTGCGCGCACCAGCACGTTCAGCGAATCGGAATGATTCGCGAGCAGGTTCGACGCAATATGCGCACCGATGTAACCGGTGCACCCCGTCAGAAGGATGGCCACGGTTGTTGGATGTCAGGGCGTCGTGGACCGCGTCGCAGCCCGAGCCGCGAGCGGCACGTTGCGTCGCGGGCGCGCTTCCAGCGGACGGCCCTCGATCAGAGGATAGCACCACTTGCGCAGCGCCGGAATGTGGACGTTGATCCAGTAATCCCACCAGTCGAGCGACCGCGCGTCGTAGCCGAATGCGGCGCGCTCGTCCGCCGGCAGCGCGGCGCTCAGCCGCTCCACGTTCGCCGCTTCGAACACGTGGTCGTTGTGCAGAATGAACGGCTCGAAGAGCGCGATCAGCTTGATCACCTTTTCGAGCTCGCGCTCCTGCCGCGCCAGCGGCGGCCGCACGAACCGCAGCGGCTCGACGCTCCGGTTGATCGCCTGCACGATGATCTTCTGCGCCGGCGCCGAAAGTCTGTCGTAGCGCGCCTTCGACACCGGAATCGCGTCGAATTTCAGCCGCATCCTGTGCTGAAAGCCGTTTTGCGCGCGATAAAATTTCCGGTGCCCCAGCCCCGTCAGTTCGATCGACCGCCGCATGTCGCATGGATTCGCCACGGAAGTCGCCAGGTGATACATCCGCTCGTGCCGCCGCTGCACCAGCGCCGCCGCGATCAGCGTCATGCCGCGCGACACCACGTCCACGGGAATCAGGTCGAGGCACTTGCTCTCGTTCGTCGGCAGCTGCCGGAAAAACGTTCCCAGCAGGTACGAAAGCGACGCTGACGTGTTGATGCCTTCATTCCATCCGAGAAACGGTTTTTCGATCGACGACTCGACGATCGACGGCCTCACCACCGCGATCGCCGCTCCCGGCGTGGCGTCGAGATAGTTGCGAATCAGCGATTCGGAGAGGCTCTTCGTGAACGTGTACGTGTTCGGCCAGCCGAGTTCGTTCGCCCTTCGCGTCGCCAATTCCGTCAGCGTTTGCCGCAGCCACCGCACGCGGTTCTTGCGAATCTGGTTTTCGAGCGCCGCGCCTTGCAGGTGTTTCGCCGACTGCCGCTTCTCGAGCGCCTGCTGGCGAAGCTCTTCCGTCACTTCCGCCGACTCCGCGCGCTCCTCCGTGTCCGCGACGAGCGCTTCAAGCGCCCGCCATTCGGTCACGGCGTCGAAATTCGCCACGCCGCGCGGCGTGTAGTTCTTCGGCAGGTATTCGAGGATGCGGCCGTCCCGCTGCCCGACCGCGTAGCACGTCGAAAGATGCAGCAGCGCCGCATGATCGCAGTCGCGGAGGAACTCGAGCAGATAGGCGGTCGAGCGGACGTTCGACGCCAGCGCGTCGCGCAGGTCCGGGTTGAAATCCGTCAGGCCGGAGCTGTTGACGATCACGTCGAGCGATCGCGCCAGCCTCGCGCGCGCTTCCGGCGCAAGCCCAAGGTTCGGCTTGCTGCCGTCCCCGCTCAGCACTTCCACGCGCTCGCGCAGAAAATCCGCGAATTTGTCGCCGTACCGCGCGGCCAGTTTGTCGAACACCGGCGATTCCTCGACGATCCGCTCGAACCGCTCGAGCGCCGTCGCCGATTTGCTGCTGCGCACCAGCAGGTAAATTCGTCCGATCTCCGGCAGCTCGGTCAGCAGATTCGCCAGCCACACCTTGCCGATAAATCCCGTGCCGCCGATCAGCAGAATCTGCTTTCCCCGCAGCGCTTCGCGGACGGAAAGCGGCGCCCTCTTCTGCTGCGAGTCGAAGTGCACCACCGGCAGGCTGATCTTCGGCAACGTCCGCTCGGCGGGCCGTATGGCCTCGTCCAGCGCTTCCGGATTCTTCGTAAAACCTAAATCGCGGACGAGCTGCGCTCTCGCCACCGTTCCATCCGGCCCCTGCTCCCGGAACTTCGCCAGCGGTCCCCGCGGACGAATCACCGGATCGAGCAGCCGGCCCGTGGCCAGCCCGTCGCGAAAATCGAGCCGGTTCGAGACGATCCACCGCACGCCCAGGTGACTAGCGAGCGGCCGCATGATGTGTTCCAGCCCCTGGCTCACGAGCACCACGTCGCTTTCGGCGGCGAGCAGCTCTTTCAGCTTCGCGACGCCCGCTTGCTTGAGCCGCGGCTTCAGGAAGTAGTGGAAAAACTCCTCGCCGAGCAGGTCGAGCCGGTCGCGGCTCTCTCCCCGCAGGACGGTATGCAGCACCCGCGTCGCGAACTCCCTGTCCGCGGCGTAAAAGATCGGCCGCGCCAGCGCCAGGACGCCCATCGTTCCCCGCCGCGCCCACCGCTCGACGAACGTCTGCGCGTTCCACGTGAAGAAGCCCACCGGCCGCACCGCCGTCAGGTCGAGCAGGCTCCCTTCGACGCGCCAAAAGACAGGTTCGCCGCGGGGCCCCGTGGCGCTAGGCGCGTTTACGGATTTTTGCGAACCCCATACGAAAGGAGTGGAAGTGGACATAGTCCGAGTGAACGAATCTCAATCGCTACGGATAATCTGAAACTATCACGCCCGCCCCGCCCCAATCAAGGCCACGCCCCGCCGCCTGCTGGCGGGCCGCACCCCCGCGCCACCATCACCCCACGCTGTCATCCCGAACCCGGCCGCGCTGTCCGAGGCGGACAAGAAAGGGCTCCCGGGTCGACGGCGAGTCGAGCCCGGGAGATCAGTCGAGGGATCTGCTGTTGGTCTTTCGGGTGCCCCAATCCTTCGCGCGACCTTGCTTCTCCCGCGAAGGGTGGGTCTTTTTCGTCGCGGGCACCCGCCGTGGCGGGGCGCCCCGGTTCACACGAGCCGCGCGCGTACCTCCAGATACTCGGGGTGAACGACCGTGTGGTTCGCGTCGCCTTCATTGTGGCTTGCCCAATGACGCGTCAACTCCTCGGCCAGCGCTTTCTGTCCCGCGGCGTCGAGTCTTGCAAAAGCAGTTTGCGTCGGCCCGAAATACGTGCGAAAGAACTGCACGACTTCCGCCGGCCCGAACGGAAATTCGAAATCCGCGCGCCGCTTCGCCGTTTCGATCCGCACCTTGGGACCGAAGCGCTCTCGAACCGTTTTTTCGTCGCCCCACATCACCGGCGGAGGCACTCCCGGCGCCGGAGGCACGTAGCGGCTCGTGATCTTGAACATCTCCCCCGTAAGACCCTCCGGCGTCCAATTCGCCATCGCGATCAGTCCGCCCGGACGGCACACGCGCATCAACTCCGCCGCCACCCGTTCCGGCCTCGGCGCGAACATCGCACCGAACATCGACATCACCACGTCAAACTCCGCATTCTCAAACGGCAACTCCTCCGCGTCTCCCTCGATGAACCGGATCTTTAGATTCTCCTCCTGCGCGCGCTTCCGCGCCTGCTCGAGCAGGTTCGGCGCAAGGTCCAGCCCCGTCACCTCGGCTCCCGTCCGCGCCGCCGGCAGCGACTGGTTGCCCGTCCCGCACGCCACGTCCAGCACGCGCATTCCCGGCTTCAGCCCCAGCCGGCCGACGAATTCCGCGCCTTCGGCCAGCGTGAGGATGGCGATCCTTCCGAAGTCTCCCGCCATCCACGCCGACTTCATTCCGCGTTTCACTTCCGCAAGGTCCGGCGTTCCATTGGTCATGGTCGATTCCTCCCCTGTCCCTGCGCGGATTATAGGACACCCCCGCCCCGCGTTGTCGTCTCCGTTTTCGGGAGTCCGGTGGGTTTTATTGAAGCCCTGGTACCGGACCCGAACCCGGCCGCGCGCCGTATGCGGACGGCGGGTGCGCGCCGTCTGCGTCCGCCGTGGCGGACCGTCCCCGCGTACCCCATCCGAAACGCCGTCATCCGGTAGGGGCGGGTTTCAAACGCGTCTCTTGCGCCCGCGCCGTCTGCGGTCCGGACGACCTAGCGGACCGGTCGGGACCCGCCCGTACAGCCCTTCCAGGGATGTACCCAACTTAGGTGCAATCGTACCCGTTATGGGTGCGTACGACGGAACGCAGCGAGGCCTCGTTTTGGCCGACGAGGAATCTGCTTTTTCTTCGTAGGGGCACGGCATGCCGTGCCCGGCGAACATGCTTGGCGTGACGCTGCCCATTCGCATCGCACCAACCGCACGCGCGCCGGCATCCTTGCCGGCGTTTTCCCTCGTTCGCCTCATGTAGCTCAGGTCGCCAGACCTGAGGCTTTGCTGCACCGATGCTTTTCGTGATGCCCACCCGCCGGGCGGCGCCTCTCTTCGTTTTTTCGGGTGCCCCATCCTTCGCGCGACTTTGCTTTTTGCGCGAAGGGTGGGTCTTTCCGTAGCGCTGGCCTCCGGCCGGAGGTTCTCTCCTGTCTTCGTAGCGCACTTTGCGCCCCGGACGGCTCAGCGGGGCGGCCGCCTTCTTGCACTGAGCGCAGCCGAACGTGTCGCAATCCGCGCCCCGATGGTTTGTAGGGGGAAGGCGGGCGCCTTCCGTGCCCCGTCTTTGCAGTTCGGCCGTAGGGGCATAGCACTGCTATGCCCGGCGAACATGCTTGGCGTGACGCTGCCCACTCGCATCGCACCAACCGCACGCCGCTGTCATCCCGAACCCGGCGGCGGTGTGTGCGGACGGCGGTGAGGGATCTGCTTTTCCTCCGTAGGGGCGCTGCTCGCTGCGCCCGATCCGTCTTCGTTTTGTACGTCGCGGCGGAACCTGTCCCGAGTCTGCTCGGGAGCCGCGACAGAAGACGGCGTGGGGGCAGCTTCCTTTGCGCAGCCTTATCCGCGGCATGTGGTGCTGCCGCGCTATCACGTTACGCGGCCGTGTTTCATTGCAACGTTACCTTCAAGTTTTGTAGTTTGGCGGCTGAACAATTCTCGCAGCTAACGAAAACGCCGACAAAAAACGAATGGACCTCTGGCGGGACGGAGATATGCACCATCATATCCTCCATCGCAGTCTTCGCCCAAATGTGCTGGAAGTCATGCTCACGGTCCGAGTCTAGGCCGCCGACAACTTTGACGAAGCCAGACGGCTCATCAGCATATTTGCAAGCTTCACAAACTCGGACCATCACGGCCCCTGTCTTCGCGTTGTAGTCAGATGGGTTGTACACAGTTACGTGAACCTCGACGAAACCATCCGACCGTGTAGCTGTGGTTTCGGTTATAGGAATGTCCGTGGCTGGGCGCGCCGGGAAACTTGCGATAGGCGTAACTATAGGCGGTGTGAGTTTGTTCTGAGTCTCAACCAACTCTTGCTTCGTTGCTTTGATTTCCTTCAACAAATCAGCGTTCTGAACCTTCGATTGTAATTCGCTGAATCGGTCGTACAACTTCGAAAACGAGTCGCGGAAGCCATCCGTGCTTTTCTGATTGTCGGTTCTTAATTGGCCTATCTGATTCGACATTTGAGTTATGGTCGCGCCGCTAGACGCCTGCTCAACCCTCGCGCTATATGTTTCATACACGCCCAAAAGCGTGATGATGGCCGTAACCATTGCGATCACTAGCGGCACGCCCCTACCCCATTTTCTGGATAGCCTACCGTATTCATTCCAGTCTTTGAGCAAAGCAAAGAAGGCTACAACTCCGAGCAGGACTTGGGACAGATAAGGCAAGATGGCTTCGCAAACCCTCACGAGAAAGCCCGGTGCCGAGCGAACGAGATGAGGCAAGGCCACTGTCGTTAGAGTTCCCATCTTCCAGGTATCTTCGCACGAGAAGCGGCGAATAGAAAGCGAACATAAAGAGGAGCGTCCGGACGTCGCCCGATGGTATGATTCGAGTTACATCTGCCAGGCCATGAGGGAACGATTATCCGCAAATACAGTATTGGAAGCGATGGCACGCTAAACGCGATTCCGCAGTAACGGCGGGTGGCGCACTTGGCTGCTCCTCTGCGCAGCCAATTTCACTTCTACGTGAGCAACTCACACCCGAGTTCATTCAAGCCACGCGTTCAAATCTCTTCCGAGCCATAGTGTCCGGCGGAGTGCATCGTGGTGGCGGATGCCATCACGAGCACTTAACGGCATAGTGACCCACCAATGGTATAATCCGCGCCGACGTCATTCTGCAGCGCGAAGGGAGCCCAAGGCCATGTCATGCACAAGAATCACCGCGTACTATTCTGTCGATTCAGACATCTACCACGTTTGCCGGAACTGCACTCTTGGAGACAACATCGAAACGGACAAGCGCGAGTCAGGCAATCCGGGGCGACGGAGAATGTGCCAACGCTGCAAAGACATAATCGCTGGGAGAGTGTCGCGCTAACTCGGCATCTATCCTACGCATGACACCTGAGACCATCCGACACCTCGAAAGAGTCCAAGGAATAATGCAGCAGGCGAAGCCAATTCTTGCGCGGCATGGTTATCCCGATGATTCACGGACGGTAATCGTAATCGGTATTATCACCCAAGTCGTCGAGCACCACGAAGCCATGTTGCTGCTAATTCGCAGCGACAAAATTGGTTCGGCGTTCGCATTGTCCCGGAGTGTTGTCGAGGGAGTCTACCGTGGGTTGTGGATAAACTATTGTGCTACACCTGCACAGATACGAGCATTCGAGCAGGACGACCGGTTGCCAGTGAACATGACAGACATGGCGCAAGCTCTTGACACGAAATATCAGGCGCAAGGATTTTTTGAACACTTACGGGCCAGAGGTTGGGAGTCGCTCTGTAGCTACGCGCACACAGGCATGCTTCAATTGGGCCGACGATTTACTGGTCCGAAGGCACAACCCGCTTACACTGACGAGGAAATTATTGAGATTACGACCACAACAACCACGTGCATACTACTGCTGCTTGCGAAGTTTCTTGCGGCTCAGAAACACGATGCGGATTGCCGACAAGTTGAAGCGCTGATCGGAACGTACGGAAAGGCGGCCAGCCGAAATCCCTAACTCCGTGCGTGGTAGAATGCGCCCGCCAAGGAGAAGAAATGCCCCACCTAACCAAACAAATGTTGGTCGACGCGGCCGGTGCAATGCCGCCATACTTCGATACGCACGATCTAATCGCAGAACTACAACGCTCCTATCCGCAGCAATATGCGCGCGACCTATATCGGTTCGTTCATCACAGCGATCCATTCATTGGTTTGCACGCGGAAATCGGCAAGCGGCTGCGCTGGGTCGACTCCGTTCAGAAAACCAGAAAGGTTCGGGGCCCCAACGTCAGGGGGCGAATCAGCTCTTGCCAGCAATGGCGCCGGACTGGACCTTAGTCTGGGGACGCCCTGTCAACGAACGCTGCACCAGCGGTAACATTTAACATTAAGGATGTTTCTCCATCAGCATTTGGTTGCGTGGGACGGCAACCCATCCGCCTTTCCGTTCACCGCGGCGGCTCCCCATTCGGTGCTTCGGTGATCGTCGCGCGCTTCCCGCCGGGCACCTGAATCTCGTCTTGCACGGCGCTAGGCGACCAGAACAGTCGCAAAACATCTGGCGCGCCTTCGTCGCCAAGGCCGCTGTGAATCTCCGGCGGACCTTGCCCGAGATATCCGGACGCGCCCGGCACTTCGAAAGTCTGTTTGCGTGCACCGAAGAAAACTTCCGCCTTCGTCCCGATTCCGAGTTTGTTGGCCGGATCACCGGAGACCGCCACTTGCAGCCAGTTGTTCTTGTCGCCGCCAACGCTTTTCAACAGCACCGGAGCCAGCCCGTTCTGCGTGATCAGCAGATCGATCGACCCGTCACCTTCGGCATCGAACGCGACCACGCTGCGCGGGTTGCGCAGAATGATCTTGTCGAGCCCCGTCTCGTGCGTAACGTCGCGGAACCCGCCCCCGCCTTCGTTCCGCAGCAGCACGATGCGTCCCTTGCCCGCGAACGTCTCGCCCACCGCGACGAGATCGACCCAGCCGTCGTTGTCGTAGTCAACCGCCGCCGCGCCCCATCCCCGCATCCATCCCGGATCGGGCAGCGCTGCGCGCTCGAACGATTTTCCGGAAACGTTCCGCCATAAGCTGAGCCCGGGCGGAGCCCAATGCGTGAATGCCAGATCCATCCAGCCGTCTCCGTCGAAATCGAGCGCCACGGCTCCGGCCGTCGGTCTCGGCATTTCCGCGGCCCACGGACTCACTGATCGAAACGGCCCCTCGCGCGTATTCATCAAGACCGCCGGCGATTTCGCCCAGCCTGTGACGACGAGATCGATGGCTCGGTCGTTGTTCAAGTCCGTTCCCAGCGCTCCGACCGATGGCGCGCTTCCCCCGAGCCCCGTTTCTGTCGTCGCATCGACGAACGTCCCGTTCCCGGCGTTGCGCCACAGGACGTTTCCCGCCGGCGCCGCGTCTTCCGGAAATGTGAAAGGCTCCGCCGGATTCTCGAGCGGGAATTCGTTGAACCGCGCGACGTAGAGATCGAGATCGCCGTCTCCGTCGTAGTCCACGAACGTCACGCCGAGCGCGAGTCCAACTGTGCGAACCCCGGCCGCGTCCGTTACATCTTTGAATGTCCCGTCGCCTTCGTTGTGAAAGAGCGTGATTCCCGCCGCCGAGCTCACGACGAGATCGGGATGTCCGTCGTTATCGTAGTCGCCGACCGCGCAGCCGGTGCCCTCCGCGACGAACGCGAGCTTCGCGGCTTTGGTCACGTCCACGAATTTTCCGCGGCCCGCGTTGCGCAAGAGCGCCGCGGCGCCGCTGCCGTTCGCGTTCACCAGAAAAATATCCGGCCGCCCGTCGCCGTCGTAGTCGAAGACGCACGCGCCGCTTCCGAGCACGCTCGCAAGGCCTTGCGGCGCGGCTTGCGCCTCAATTTGCCCGTTTTTTGCTGCTCGAAATCCTTTCGAGGTGGTGGCAATTTTTGACGTTTTTTGCACGCCCAACGCCCCTGAAACATCCAAAAAATGCACGGGAATCGCAGCCGTCGCAGCGCCCGGCAGCGGCGCGGTCATCTCCTGCGCGAGCGAATACTGCCCCTGTTCGCCGTAGAGGAACCGGATCGGCTTGCCGAGGCCCCGCGCGGTGATCTGCTGGAACCGCAGGAGGTGCGCCTTCGCGCCGTCGGCGTCGCCGACGTGCGCCTCCGCCTGGGCGAGGCCGTACTCTGCCGATGCGTGGAACGGGTCGAGTTCGATCGCGCGCCGAAAATCCGCCGCAGCCTCCTGATAATGTTCGGCTTGCGAATCGAGGAAGCCGAGAAAATACTGCGTGCCGGCGTCGTTCGGATCGAGCGCCGCGGCTTTCTGGAAATCCGCCATCGCCGCTTCGGAATTTCCGGCCGCGCGTTCGAGCAGCGCTAAGTTGAACCAGGCGCGGGGGTTCTGCGGATCGCGCTCCGCCGATTTTGCGAGCATGTTTCGGGCGTCGTCGTAGCGCCGCATGTTGAGCAGGGCGATGCCCGCGTTCAGGCAGCCGGTGTCCGATTCCGGGTCTAAGACGCACGCAGTCTGGAACTTACCGAGCGCCTCCGCGAACTGGCGGCGGTTCATCAGCGCCACGCCGACATTGTTTGCGCGGACCGCGTCGGTGTACGGGAACGGTTTCGCCGCCGCTGCCACTTCGGGGGCTTGCGCTGTAGAAGCAGGATTTGACGGAGGGGAATAGCGCCTGCCCGCCTGGCCCGTTGCGACGAGCGCGCACAAAAGCACGCCCGAAAGGATCCCAAGGTAACGGTAAGTGGAAGACATCGCTAGGGTTCGGCGAGGTGGCCGGCTTGCAGGCGCGTTTGTAGCAGGCTCAGAATCGTGTCGCGGCCAATCATCCCGACGATGTGGCCATCCGAGACGACCGGCATCTGGTTGATGTCCGCGGTCTGCATCCGTTCGAGGACGCTGAGCACCGGGTCGTCCGGCGCGGCCGAGTGGACGCGGTCGATCGGCAGCATCACGGCCTGGATCGAAGTGTTGGCCCACTGGTCGCGCGGCACCGTGCGCGCCGCGTGCAAAGTGATGAGCCCGGAAGGTTTATCGCCGCCGGTGACGATGTGGCAGCGGCGCCCGGTCCTGAGGACTTCGTGAACGTACTCGTCGATCGAGAGGTTGCGAGCGACGGTCGGAATGTCCGTGCTCATGATGTCCTTCGCCGTCACGCCGGTAAGCGTGCTGTGGATCGCCACGTGGGCGAGGCTTTCCCGCGCCGCTTCCAGCAGGAACCAGCCGATGAATACCAGCCACAAGCCGCCAACCAGGTTGCCGTTCAGCGCCTGCCACGCGCCGATGATGATCAGGAAATACGCAAAAATTCTCCCCGCGTTTGACGCGATCTGCGACGCCCGCGTGAAGTTTCCCGTGATGGCCCAGGCGATTCCGCGCAGGACGCGTCCGCCATCCAGCGGAAATCCCGGCACGAGGTTGAAGAGCGCGAGCAGCAGATTGATCTCCGCGAGCCAACCGGCTACGGCAGCGACCATCTCGTTCCCGTGCGCCGACCGGGCGATCAGCCAGAAGCAGCCTGCGAGAAACAGGCTCGAAAGGGGTCCGGCGATGGCGATATTGAATTCCTGCTTGGCGCTGTCCGGGTCGCGCTCGATGCGAGCGAGTCCGCCGAAGACGAAAAGCGTGATCGACGCCACCGGAATGCGGTAGTGCTTGGCCACCACGCTATGGCTCAGCTCGTGAAATACGACCGAAGCGAAGAAAAGCACGCTCGTGACGACGCCGAGAGCCCAGCGTTGCGCCGGGGTCCAGCCGGGATGCTGCGAGGCGAACAAGGTCCGCAGGGAGAAGGTGATCAGGACAAAAATGATGAACCAGCTCGCGTGCAGGTAGATGGGAATTCCGAACACGCGCCCGATGAGTATCCCGGAACCCGGTGCGGGTCGCGCAGGTTGTGCAGGTTGCGCCATCTTCCGTCTCCAGTCTTCGGGCGGATTTTAGCAGAGAGGGAGCGATTCGTGGGCCGCGAACGGTATAATCCCGGCAATGAAACCAAGTTCTCTTGCGAAGAAACTGTTCCGAACACTGGCGAGGATCATCCCGCAATGCGGTATGGTTTCGCAGGCGGTGGCGTTCAACATGTTCTTGGCGTTCTTTGCAGTCCTGCTGGCGACGCTGAGCCTTATGAAGAGTTCCTTGGAAGGGGAAGGCGGTCAGGAGGTCGCCATGCGGATTTCGGCGATTCTTCCCCCGGGCAGCTGGCAACTCATATCCGCATACGTGTTACGCGAGGAAGTGAACGCCTGGTACCTGGCGCTTGTCGGCTGGGTCGGAACGCTGCTCGTCGGCTTGCAGGTGATGAAGCTAATCATGGCAGGCATCCACCTGATTTACGGCGAGCGCGATAGCCATTCCTTTCTCGGCCGGCAGCTTCGTGGTTTGCTTTTGTTCGCCGTGACGATTGTGGCGTGGCTCGTGGCCGTCGCGTTGAGTGTGTTTGGCCGGCCAGTGCGCCAATGGATCACTCCGGAATTTGCCAAGTCCCCGCTGATTCGCGGTCTCTGGTACGTCATTCTTCCCGTCTTGGCGATGATCCTAGCGATGCTCGTCCTGGCCTTGATTTATCGCGTTGCGCGACCGGGCACAACGACCTGGAGCGCCGCTCTGCCCGGAGCGGCTGCGGCCACGATTCTGTGGTGGGGAGTCAATTTGCTCCTTGGAATTTACGTCCGGAAGATAAAGTATGGACTTGTATTCGGTGGCCTGGCAGCGGCGATCGGCTTGATGGTGTGGATGGAGATCTCTGCGATGATCGTCTTTCTTGGTGCAGCCTGGAACGCGGAAAACGCTGCACGGCCCCAGGACATTCGGCGGGTGGCCGACCCTTTTGTTTCCAACGATTCTTCCATTGACGTTGAACGGAAGGGCGCATAGTACCACACGGATGTTGACCACTCAGTAGCGCGACCGCGCGTGTGTGCCCGCACCGCTCCGGGCTTGAAGGGCGCGCGGGTCTCGAATTGTGACGTAGCTGAAGACTCGCGCGCGTGAGAAAGCGCGAGAGGTAGAGAGAGCTTGGGGACTTCTAGAAAACGCACCTCGAAGGGTGCGGCGCCCTCAAATTGTGGCGGTGACCTGAATGGACTCCGGTGCGGTCTGCTCGTCGGCGGGCGAAATCGGCGCCGCGCAATAGTGCGTAAGGTGCGCCACGCGCCGGGACATGGAGATCACGAAGATGAGGTCCGAACTTCTCCCACTTTGCCCACGGAAACACTTGATATACTCAAAGGTCACTTCCAGCGGTCTCTCTAACATCCAAAAGGACCAAAGGCATGAAGTTCTTGGGAGTGAGGTTTGAGAATTTTGCCTGCTTCGACGAGTGCTATCTGCCCATGGACGGTGGCGTTCGGATCCTCGTCGGCAAGAACAATATAGGCAAGACTGCGCTGTTGTGGGGATTAACGCTCCTAAACTCTATTCCCGTCGAGCCGGGCACCGTCGGGCTGGAAGGACAAATAGCAAGATACGTCCGATCTTCATCAGCCTATTTCGATCTTCACGTCTTTTTCGAGCCGAAGGAAGAGGACTATTCTCGAATTCCCCATACTCCCGGCGCTTGGCCGGCGGTTTCTGAAGCTAAGAAACACAGGCTAGATTTTCACTTTCGTGTTATGCCGCAATCGAACATCGTGGGCTTGGTCTCTCTCACGTTGCTCTGCGACGCCAATGCTTTCACCTTACTTGAAAGACGTGGGAACGGCATCTTCCAACCGGCGTATAACACACAGGGAAAACAATTGTCTGGCGGTGACAGCATCGCTACGGCGGCGAATAGGAGTGCACCTGATGGAAGTATTTGGTCTTTCTTACGCGCAGACGGAATTTTCGCGGACGTTGGAAAGCTAAGAAACGTTCTCTTTGTCGATGCACACCGCGTTGTCGCGCCGAATCAACCGTTACAGGTCGTCGAGACTCTTCCTCGGAACGCCGCCCCGCTTGCACCTTTTCTTGACACCCTGCACGGAAATGACCGGCAGAAGTTCGATGAGATCGAAGGCTTCTTGACCCGCGTCTTTCCTGAATTTAGGTATGTAAACCCCGAGAAGCGGCAAAATAGCGTCTCGCTGACACTCACGAAGCGGGATCGCGACGAGAGGATTCCGTTGTCCCATTGCGGGACGGGGGTTGAGCAGGTCCTGGCGATGGCGACCTTCGTATTGACTGCCTCTCCGGGTTCAACAATTCTTCTGGATGAGCCGCATTCGTACCTTCATCCGACTGCCGAACACGATGTGATTTCATTCCTCCTCAAACACAATGAACACAACTATTTCGTAAGCACCCATTCCGCGATATTGATCAACGCCGTGCCCGCTGATCGAGTGATTTCTGTAACCCCGCCAAGAATGATGCTGGGCGACTATGCCGCATCGGTCGAAATCGCAAGTATTCTCCGCTCTCTTGGGTACAAGAATTCTGATCTTCTGTTCAGTGATCGGCTTTTGTTCGTTGAGGGTGAGAGTGATCAGGAAATTCTTCCCATACTCTTATCACGTAACCCACAGTTTGCGGGCCGAGATATCGACCGAACCGGCTTTCCGACGATGGGCGGCGAGGGTAAATTGAGAGGCTCGGTGAAACAAAGGTCGGTGATTAACTTTGAGAAATTGCTCGAGCAGCTCGGAAAGGCGGCGGTGCCACGGCTCTATCTTTTCGATGGAGATTGCGAATTAGATGACGCAAGGCTCATTAGGGAAACTCCATACCTCGCGGAACGACAGAATCTATCATTACGGTTCCTAAGACAGCGGGAGATTGAGAATTACTTGCTCGTTCCTGAAGCAATACTCGGTGCTTTTCAAAGACTGGGCGCCATGGAGGGAAAGCAAGATCAGAGTTTAGACATTGCCACAATACGCAAAGATATTGATGACATACTGAAGGCAGATGACGCGAAGCTTTATCCGAATGGTAAAACCGGAGACCTCGCGCGAGACATGAAGGGGTCTGTAGCCCTTGAGCGATTATTCAAGGAGTACGATATTTCATACAACAAGCGCACCACTGGTCGTCTGATCGCAGAACATATAACAGTAGAAAATCAACGTGGTCTCAGTGAGATCTGGGACTTGGTCAAAGACGTATTTCCGCCACCCCCTGTGAAACCGAGGTTCGCATAAGACAGGGAGGCCGCCGCGCTGGGGTCTCGAATTGTATCGTAGCTGAAGACTCGCGCGCGTGAGACAGCGCGAGAGGTGGAGAGAGCTTGGGGACTTCTAGAGAACGCACCCTTCTGAGAGACGAAGGGTGCGGTGCCCCTCGAATTGTGTCCGTGACCTGAACGAACTCCGGTGTGACCCAATCATGCGCGGGCGAAAATGGCGGCGGTGTGTGCCCCTACCAAGAAAAAGCAGATCCCTCGACTGATCTCCCGGGCTCGACTCGCCGTCGACCCGGGAGCCCTTTCTTGTCCCCTCGGACGGCGCGGCCGGGTTCGGGATGACAGCGCGTGGCTTGAACGAACTCCGGTGTGACCCAATCGTGCGCGAGCGGGAACGGCGGCGGGCAAAGACGTGCCGCCAAGGGTGCGCCAGCCGCCTCTTCGGTCCTTCGGAAGTGTCTCATTTTGGACAGTCTTATTGTCTGATACCTATTAGCATAGGCCGCTTGCCGAGACACAAGAAATCA
>Ga0187864_10002128_pt1 | contig 17541 bp, 17 predicted proteins | sample June2016WEW_11_4_FD_132985 | JGI IMG/M metagenome (GOLD analysis project Ga0187864, IMG submission 132985) | Peatland microbial communities from SPRUCE experiment site at the Marcell Experimental Forest, Minnesota, USA - June2016WEW_11_40 | ecosystem: Environmental > Terrestrial > Soil >...
GAAGCGCCTGACGAAAATCGCCGGCCTTGAAGCCGACATAAACGCCGTGAACTCGCACGCGCGTGCTGATATGCTCACATATCTTGTTAAAAAAACAAGATGTCACACCTTTGCAATGCGGAGGCCGCAGAGACAGACGCGGAGAAGAAATACAAAAACGAATTCTTCTCAGCGATCTCTGCGTGCTCTGCGGTTAAAGATTGGATTGAAAGGCTGGTGAATCATGGGATTACGATGATCGCGAAAAATGTTGGTACATGGGGCGAGGGGAAGATGCGATCGCCCCGCCTATCGCCCCTGGCCCGTCACGTCCGTCATCTTCCTCAACTCATTGGTCTTCAGATTGAAAATCGCCTCGGCGCACGTGCCGCCGTCGAGATTCTTGTCGTCAACTACGGTGACTTTTCCTAACTGTCCGCCGCGGCAGGTCAGGAGCTGTTGACCCGGGTCGAAGTCGAATTCTCCGCAATAAATGGTCTTGTCGGTCGTGCGAACGGTCATCGCGCCCGTGGCGGTCAGCCACTTGACCCGGCGGTCGGGCGCCTCGTCGATGTCGGCGACATTCGGGCGCGCAGCCGACGGCCCTTCAAATTCCACCTGCACGATGTCGGCATGATCCAATCGGACTTGCTGGGGCTTCGCCGCGTCGGTCCAGTGCACGATGGTGACGCCCCCGTCGATCACGGCACTGTGGCCGGCGTCGTCGTAGATGAATCGTTTCTGCCATTGGATGGACGTCATTCCGCGTCCGCCGATGCTCGAGCCGGTTTCGACTGAGGGTGCGGTGGTCGGCGGAGATTGTTCCTTGGCGAATATTTCTCCCGGTCCGGGAACGGTCAGACGCTTGGAAGGCACGTCGTAATCGATTCGACGGCTCAGCAAATCGTATTGATGCAACAAATATCCGCCGGCATCTGTCACATAGGATTGCACCTGGGCCTCGCGACCGGCGGTGGGCGAAGAATCGGCATCCTCCGCCCGCAACGAAAGCGTCTGGATCTGCTTGTTCTTGAGAAAATCGGCGTCGGCGCCGTAGGCGCTGGCGTCGGGTTGCGTGGCCGCCGGTGAATGGGCGGAATGCGCCGCCGGCGGGACATCCACCAGCGTCGCCAGAATGTGGTCGCACCTGGCCGAATCGTGGCTTGAGCCGGGGGCATCCGATGCGGCGCTGACGCCGCCGATCACCAGCACCTGGTTCGCCTTGCCATCCAGCGTCGCCTTTTGCAGCCAGCTCAGCTTGAGCGGGCAGGGTTTCTGCCTGGGGTCCTTCGGTTGGGCAAGGCCTTGGAATGTGCCGGGTCCATCGATTGACGCCGTTTGATCGTGCGGAGAAAGATGGATCAGCGGCCCCGTCATGCTGGAGGTTTTGTTCTTCACCAACGCATCCTGCGATGGCGAACCCACGAGCGTCACATGGGGGTGACCGTCCGCCATTTCCACGTACAACTCATCCGCCGATGCCGAAGAAGAATCTTTCCCCGTTATCACCACGTTCGTGCTGGCGATCAGCTTGTCGAGCGCCACCTCCTCTTCAGATTTGGCCTTGGATTTAGCCGGCGCCGGCAACAACCCGATTTGAAGATGCTCGGCCGTCAGCGCCTGATCGTCCTGAACCGCCTGGACCGATCCGTCGCAAACGATGGTCTTGGCATAAAGCGTTCCATCCGGGCCGGGGTCTCGGAACAATTGCAGTTGCCGCCCGGCGATTCGGCGGTCGCGCTGATTGGCCTCGTGGACGATGCAGTCGGCATTGCCGATGGCGGTAATCCGCCGCAATGGGGGCGAGGAGGATTTGTGGGCATCCGCGCCGCGCATCGCGTCGAACTGCAAGGCCACATCGTCACGGGCCGTCAGATGAAATCGCGGGTGATCGACCACGACGTTTCCCGCGAGATCGGCCCGCTCGATCTGCATCTGGCTGTTGTCGATGTCGTAGAAATGCACGCGGCAGCTTCGGCCATAGGCGGCGGTCAGAACGCTCTTGGGATCATTGGGATCGGGAAGCTTGACCTGGCCCGGGCCGTCGAACGTCGCGAGGTGATTGAGCTTGGAAAAATTCATGCTCTGGCCGGTGATGGCCGAGACCACGCCCGCCTTGGTCTGCTTCAGCACAACGTCGCCGGTGAGAAGCGCACTGGAATCGGCGGTGTGGAATTTGAGATCGGCGCATCGCGCGTCAACCCACTGCTGGGGATCGGCGCCGGCCTGATGCAGCAAAACGGGAGCGCCGGCGAAGTGGATGATGGCCTTCCCATCGGCCAGCGGGGGGGCGCCGGCTTGATCGTTGGGAACCATGAGCATCTTCCCGGCCCAATGAATGTGCATGGGCTGGGCGGAAGGCGCAGTCGCGGGGGAGGCGGCGGGATTCGTAGCCGGCGTGGCTGAGGAGGCGGCAGTCGCCGGGGCCGTTGCTGGAGGCGGCGAATTCTCCGCGGCGGAACTGCGTCCGCTCTTGGTGATGAAATCCGCGTCCATCCGATCCGCGTGGATCAATTCTTCCCCCGCTTGTATGACGCGGACGCGATCGAAGAACGTCGCGAGGTAGCGGTGCCGGGTCACCTCGGCCTGCGGCGGGGCGGCAGAACCGACCACCGGCGTGGCAGGCGTTGGCGCGACCGTTGCCGGGGCCGTTGCCGGGGCGGCCGGCCCAACCGTTGGACTCGCCGCCGCTGCCGGCGCGGATTGGGTCGAGAACGCGCCGGAGTTGTAAACCGTCAGGTCCGTTGCGTGCGCGATCTCCAGGGATTTCAATTGTTTGTCCACGTCGTTCCAATACATCAGCAGGCCGGACCCGTTGAAAGAAAAATCCTTGGCCCGCACGGTCACGGGAACCTCGTCGGCATGAACGACCTTGCCGTCGGCCAGCGGGTATTCCTGTGTGAAGAGGCTGTAGGTGTCGTTGTCAAACTGGGCGTTGGTCAGGGTCATCGTCATATCGGCGGCGTTTTGCGCCTGCTGGGCGGGCGACGGAAAAATCTTCACATCGACGTTGCGAAGATTGCCGTAGCGCGGCGGATCGGTGGGGGAGTTGGACATCACGCCTTTGTCCGTGCCGGGGGCAAAGCGGATGTTGCCATCCTCGCCTTCGATCTGAAGCACCTGCGAGTCGCTCAGAAAGAACTGGATCACGGGATGCGTGACTTTCACCGTGCCGTCGGGCTGGGGATCGTAGTAGTCGGATTTGAACTGGTAATAAAGCTGCCCCTTCTGGTCGAATTGCTTCACCCACGCGCCCGTGCCGGCTTTGATAAGCGCATTTTGGTCGCCGCTGACCGGCGCGAAATAGTCGGGCGATTTGTTTTCGCCGATCAAGCCGCCGAACTTCGGCTGCGAGCGGAAATACGCGATGAACGCTCCCACCAGCAGGATCAGCGAGAGAAAAATTGGAAGGAACTTTCGCATCGAATAAATCGTGCTAACCGCCGCCATCGACGTCGAGCATGCGCAAAACCACCAGGTCCTGAACGTCGATCAGTCCGACGGGCCGGTCCTGATCGTCCACCACCGGCAATTCGTCGATGCGATATTGGCGCAGGAGGGCCATGGCTTCGCTTGCCAGGGCCGATTCGTTTACCCGCTTCGGCGAATGGGTCATGACCGACTTGATGGGCCGATCGAGCGCTGAACGATCATTATCGGTAACCAGCCGGCGAAGATCGCCATCTGAAAAAATGCCGGACAGCTTGCCGAGGCCATCGGTCAGGATGACGGCTCCGCTACGGCGTTTGATGGTGCTGACCTCGTGGAGGACCTGGCCCACGGTCAAATGATCCGAGGCGACGGGAAGATTTTCGCCCCGCCGGAATGTCATCGCTTCTTTGACGCGAATGAGTTTTCGGCCGATCTGTCCGGCCGGATGGAAGACCGCAAAATCCTCGGCGCTGAAATTGCGCAGCTTCATCACCGAAAGCGCCAAGGCGTCCCCCAGGGCCATCATGGCGGTGGTCGATGCGCTGGGTGCCAGGCCCAGGGGACAGGGTTCTTCAATTCTGCCCATGGCCAGCACGATGTCGGCGCCTCGCGCCAGGCCGTTCGACGCCGACGCCGTCACCGCAATGACCGGATGACCGAGCTTTTTTACCAGGCTGAGGAGGCGAAGAATCTCATCGCTCTCGCCGCTGGCCGAGAGGATCAGCACGATATCGCCTTTGCGGATGGAGCCCAGATCGCCGTGAACGGCATCGGCCGCGGAAAGGAAGTGGCTGGGGGTTCCGGTGCTGGCGAATGTGGCGGAGAGTTTGCGGGCGACGTGGCCCGCTTTGCCGACGCCGCTGGTCAGGACCGATCCCCGGCAGGCGAGGACCAGCCGCACCGCACGCTCGAAAGAGTCGTTGATCGCCCCGGCCATGGCCCCAACGGCCGCGGCTTCGGCTTCGATCACCTGGCGGGCAAATTGGAGAAGGTCGTCAGGCATTGGTGAGGCAAAAATCCGAACTCTGGATTATCGGCTGCCGCGCACTAAAATCAATCAATCGCCAATCAAGGATGAGCTTGGAATATCGCGTTGAACTGGATGTGTATCACGGCCCGCTGGATTTGCTGCTGTACCTGATCAAGCGGGACGAACTGGATATTTACGACATCCCGATTACGCGCATCCTCGACAGCTACATGACGTACGTCGAGATGCTCAAGGGCCTGCGGCGGGAGCAGGGGCTGGACATCAACGTGGCGGGTGATTTCCTGGTGATGGCGGCGACGCTGATGGAAATCAAAAGCGCGATGCTGCTGCCCAAGCCGCCGCCGGTGGCGGGGGAGGAATCGGCCGCGGCCGAGCTGGTCGATCCGCGCTACGAACTGGTTCAACAGCTCCTGGAATATAAAAAGATCAAGGATGCGGCGGTCTTGCTGGAGCAGCGGCAGCGGGAGCAGGAGCAGCGCTTCCCGCGCGTCCCGGCTTCGCCCCAGGGAGAGGCCGATAAGCCCCCGCCCATCGATTTGGACGAGGTGCAGATCTGGGACCTGCTCTCCGCGTTCAGCCGGTTGATGAAGGAAGTCGGCACGCGCGGGCCGAGCATTCATGAGATCACCTACGATGATACGCCGATCGATCTTCACGCGGCGGATATCGAGGATCGGCTGATGCGCGAGGGCAAATTGACGTTGCGGGCGCTGGTCGTCGGCCGCCAAAGCCGCAGCGAAATGATCGGCGTCTTCCTGGCGCTGCTGGAGCTGATTCGCCAGAAGAAGATTCTGGTCGTGCAGGGCGATGATCAGGCGGACATGGAAATCAGCCCCGCGCCCCAGGAGCACCGCAATACGTATGTTGAAGCGAGCCCACCCGATTCGGCCTCCCCGGAAACGGAGAACGTGTAGGGACAATGATCCGACCTGCCGCCATTCATGATGTTCCGCGAATTCAGGAGATCATCAACAGCCATGCCGAGATGGGGAAGATGCTCTTCAAGAGCGCGGCCCAGCTTTACGAATCGCTGCGCGATTTCGCGGTATACGAGATCGGCGACGAAACAACCGACGGCGAATTGTCGCCGGGTCGGGTCGTCGGATGCACGGCGCTGTCGATCATCTGGGCCGATCTGGCGGAAGTTCGCTCGCTGGCGGTGGACGAGGAATATCGGGGGCGGGGAATCGGGCGAAGACTGGTCGAGTGGGCCGCCGACGAAGCCCGCCGATTGCACATCCGCCGGCTCATGTCGTTGACCTACGAGCAGGCGTTTTTCGAGAAGCTGGGGTTTGAAGCTGTTTCCAAGGACAGCCTGCCGCTGAAGGTGTGGAGCGATTGCGTTCGCTGTCCGAAGCGCGACGGCTGCGACGAGATCGCGATGGTGAGAGTGTTGCAGGACGTTCCCGTCATCACGATGCAGCAGGCTCCGCCCACGCCGCGGGGGGTGAGCATTCCGGTGCTGGAGGAAACGGTCGAAGACTGACAGGCGGAAACCCGAAGTCCGAAACCAGAATGCCGAAGGTCCCGGCGCGCCGGGGACGAATCAAATCCGAATGAAGCTATGAAAGCGCGGCTCCCTGGCGTCAGGTTACACTGACGTTAGGTGAACTCAAACAAGGAGCCGCGAATGAAAGAGTATATCGCATTTGACAGCCACAAGCGTTACACGTTGGCTGAGCGAGAAGAAGTGGATTCCGGTCGGATCGTGCAGCGGCGGATCGAGCATCGTCGCGGAGCGATTCGGGAGTATCTGAAGGAGGGGGAACCCGGAACGGCCGTGGCGGTGGAGGCGACCGGCAACTGGTACTGGATCGTCAGCGAGATCGAACAGGCCGGCAAGACGCCCAGGCTGGTTCATCCTCGGAAAGCGAAGTTGATGATGGGCATGATCAACAAGACCGACAAGTTGGACGTCCACGGGCTGAATCGCTTGCAGCGGAACCAGACGTTGCCGACGGTGTGGATTCCCCCGGCAAAGTTGCGTGATCTTCGGGAGCTGACGCGGGTGCGGATGGTCTTCAGCCAACAGCGCGCGAGATTGAAGAACCGATTGCAGGCGACGCTGGCCAAGTATGGCCTGATGGTCGAGGAGGAGGTGAGCGACGTATTCGGGCAGAAGGGCCGCGAGGTGGTTGAAAAACTGATCGACCAGCTGCCGGAGCAGACGGCCTGGGCGAGCGGGATGTTGCTGGAGCAGTTGGATCTTGTGACCCGGCATCTGGAGGAGCAGGAGCGGCGACTGCTGAAGTTGCTGGAGGCGACGGAGGAAAGGAAACTGCTGCGAAGCCTGCCGGGAGTGGGGTTGATTCTGGCCGGGGTGATGGCGTTGGAGATCGGGGAGGTGGATCGGTTCGCCGACGCCGAGCGGCTGGCGAGCTACGCCGGGACGACGCCGCGGGTGATCAGCAGCGGGGGCAAGACGCGATACGGGCCCTTGCGTCCGGACGTGAACCGATATTTGAAATGGGCGTACATGGAGGCGGCGAACGTGGTGGCGATGAATCGGCGCCGCTGGAGCAAGAGCTCGGGAACCTGTCGGCACGCGAGCCAGTTGTACGAACGGATCAAAAAAGGACACGCCAAGGCGATCGGCGCGGTGGCGCGTCACCTGGCGGAGTCGAGTTGGCACGTTCTGAGCCGCAAAGAAAGTTACCGACCGCCGGGCGTAGCGGCGGAACGGGTTGAGCCAGCAGGGTGTAAGCGCCGTACGGTCATGAGCGCCCGTTGAGGCTCGTCGAATGAATGCGACACACCCTTGCGAACAGCTTCATGCCCCATTGAGGGCGAAGAGATGACTGGGCAAAACCCGAAAGGGCAGACCCGTGGAAGCAAAAGAACAGGGTGTTGACAAGCCGCGTTTCAGAGATGACTGAAACCAGAAACGAAGGCCGTTTCGTCATTCTGGTTTCGGATTTCGGGTTTCCGCGAAGTTTGGTTTCCTTCATTGGCAAAAGCCGCCCGTCGCTGCTACAGTTCCGGCATGATTCACGAAAACCTCTCGCAAGCGATCGAAAACCTTTCATCCCGGATGATTGCCATCCGGGACTCTCTTTGACTTACCCACTAAACAATCGCGAAAAACAGAGCTTGAGGGCAAGATGGGTGAGGAAGGCTTCTGGAACAACCAGGATGCCGCCAAAACCGTCGTTGCCGAGGTGAAATCGCTCAAGGCGGCGATCGAGCCGGTGGAGGCGATGCGCCGCGCCGTGGACGACGTGCGCGCCCTGTATGAACTGGCCGAGGAGGCGGGCGACGCGGAGTCGATGGACGAGGCCGACCGCACGCTGGCCGATCTGGAAAAGCGGGCCGAGAAGGTCGAGCTTCAATCGCTGCTGGACGGCAAGAACGATCCGAAAAGCTGTTTCGTGCAGATTCACGCCGGCGCCGGCGGCACGGAGGCGCAGGATTGGGCGGAGATGCTGCTGCGGATGTATCTCTACTACTTCGAGCGGCGCGGTTGGGACGTTTCGGAGGTGGATCGAAACCAGGGCGAGCAGGCTGGGATCAAAAACGTCACGCTGCTGGTGAAAGGTGAATACGCCTATGGCTACATGCGCGCCGAGGCGGGCGTTCATCGGCTGGTTCGCCCCAGCCCGTTCAACGCGCAGAACAAGCGTCAGACCAGCTTCGCATCGGTCGATGTCGTCCCGGATTTTGAGGATACGGACACCGGCATCGTGATTCCCGAATCGGACATGGAAATCGTCGCCTTCGTGCGCGCCAGCGGACCGGGCGGGCAAAACGTCAACAAGGTGGCCTCGGCCGTCCGCATCACCCACAAGCCGACCGGCATCCAGGTCACTTGCTCCGTCGAGCGCAGCCAGCAGCAGAACAAGCGCCTGGCGATCGCGCTGATCCGCGGGCGTATCGAGCAGATCGAGCAGGCGAAGCGCGATGATGAGTTGAAAGCCTTGTACGGTGAAAAGGGCGCCATCGCCTGGGGCAATCAGATTCGCAGCTACGTTCTGGACGATCGTCGGGTGAAGGACCACCGCACGAGCGTCGAAACGTCGAACGTGGAAAGCGTATTGAATCGCGGCGAGCTGGACGCATTCATCGACGCGGAATTGCGGCGGAAGAAAAGGGCCCGCGACAAGAAATAAAGATCATGGCCCGAGCAGATTGATCGTGCTGACGGGCTCCCAGCGACCTACGCCAATTCCAGTTGTAATCGCTTCAAATCGGCGTCGGGAAGATGGCGGCGAACATTCAGGATTTCGATTCCAACGACCCTCTGGTTGGCGTCGTAATCGAGCACGATGCCTGGCTTGACCTCTTCGGAATCGGCAACAGGTGAATCAACCAGCGTCAGATAGGCAGCATCCACCTCGGGGTCGTATTCGAGTTTCATAGTGCGCCTTTCAATCTTCGGTCAAAATGCACCGAAACGATTCGCGGCGGTACAACCGTACTATTATACACCACACGAAGGACGCGATTGTCCATCTCCTGAATCTTTTTTAGGGCATGGCGAAGTGCCGGATCCTGATGGTCCGGGTCGGTACGATCTGGATTTGCCAAGGTCGCAGATATCCATTCGAGGCGAATCTGGCGGCGCTCGATTCGCCGCTTGGCGTGCTGGCTCAACTGGTAATTCGGTTCCGGCATGGATTATTACGCCTTTGCAGCCCTATTCGCTACGGTGCCACCAGATTGATCGTGCTCACGCTGTACGCCGGCATCGTGTACGTAAAGTGAGTCGGATCATTTACCGGCATTGATCCGGCACTCACGGGGCTGGGGTTGTTGCTGGTGAGTTGATAGACCACCGCGGAACTCAAGGGCTTGCTGCCTTTCAATCGCACGTCGGCCGTGATGGCGTGGCCGGTTTTGTTGATCGCGACCAGGACCATCCGATTGGGATTGGCCGAGTCGAGGCTGGCGTAGATCGAGGTGTCGGGCACGTTATCCGTGATTGCGGAAATGGATGTGTCGCCGAACGAGCCGTCTTTGCCGTCGAAATCGCGGAACATGGCGAATCCGACGTCGATGAAGATGAACGGTTCCGGGGCCGCATTGGTCCATTCGTTGGCGGAAAACACGCCGGTCCGGCCGAAGATGCCCAGAACGTCGGCCTCGGCGATGCCGCCGGAAATGTCACCTCCGCCCCCAAAGTTGTATTCGCTGATGGCGATCTTGGTGCCGGGAAAATTCACGGTGATTTTGTCCTGCAATTCGGGAATCACTTCGATGGGGCGGTGAATCTTTTTGGTGATCCAACTGGTTTCCATGTAGTCGGGGTCCCAGAGCGAGCGGGGCGCTTGCAGTCGGGCGGCCACGACGGCCGGAGCGGAGTCCGGGGTGATGACCCGCACGCCGCCGCCGGTGGCTTCCGGATAATAATGGATGTCCACCGCGTCGATCAGCCGCTTCCCCGCCGCCGCGCTCGCCTTGGCCATTTCCTGCAAGTAAAAAATGTGGAAATCCCGTCCCTGGCGGTCGAGCGCGTCTTGCAGACTGACATATCCGTTCCAACCGTAATTCGCCGGGCCAAACACCAGCGCGTTCGGTTCCACATTCTTTATCGCGGTGGCGTACGCAATCGTTCTTTCGATCAACTCCGCGTAAGTAGTCTTCTTGGGATGCACTTCCCGGTGGTTTTCCGCCCAGATATCCGGCTCATTATCCAACGTGAACCAGATCGGCCGATTCGCATCCGTCTGGCCGTAGGGATAATTCACCTTGACCCAATTGACGAACTCATCCTGATAAACAACCGGGGCGTTGGGATCGGGCGTCGGGGTGAAGGGCGCTCCCTTGACGGGGGCCGACTGATGAAAACGCGTCTGGAGATAATTCGGCCCGCTGGTGCGGACGTCGTCGCCGTTCTCGTCGGCCGCGACGTAGCCGATAATGGGGACGGTAATCAGCGCGCCGGCGTTGTGATCGGAAGCGTTCTTGAGCAGCGATGCAATCGCTGCGCCCGGCGTCTTGCCGGGATAATAATCGTCGCTGATGCAATGCCAATCGGTGCCGGCGTTGGAAGCGTTGGTGATCCAGTTGTACTCCGTGGTGCGATTTCCGCCGAACCGCTCAAACGTCGCGTGGGTCCACTGCTGGCCGATCGGCTGGTTCACGCCATAGATAAGTCGAGAAATCGGATGGACATCCCGTTGCGCGTCGATGGTGAAATGCACGATGTTTTGCGCCAAGGCGGCTTGGCCGATGAATCCCAGCAGAATCGACAAAAAAATCACTCGACGCATGTTTGGCTCCTTGACGGACGAGGACTCATAAAACCGCCGCTATTAATATATATGAAGTCGGGGCCAAGGGACACATCTCCGTCACCGCCCAACTCGGCGTCCTTGACGGCCATTTGCTGCTGTTTGCAGATCAAATCGCCTTCGGATCGCAGTCGGTCAACATCGATCGACCAGGAAAAAGCGAGGCAAAATAAAGCCGATTGGGGGGACATCACTGAGTTAATTTCAGTGATGTCCGTTTACTCGCACCCACTCCCGTATCTGCACTCTAATTCGAGCGCAGCCTTCGGCCCGGACGGAGATAGAGGCATGGTATGCTGACGATGAGTAAGAGGAGAAAGCCGGAGGGTTCAGGAACGGACAGTTGATACGCGCCAATGTCAATGCTGGACGGAGGGCGTGGGGTGCCATCAAAGTCTACGGCCGGCGCGAGCAATGGTGAGCCGGCAGCCAAGGCAGCGGCGCCAGGCGTCAGATGGAAATCGGTCGCACCAGCGAAGCGGGGATCACCTTCCAAGTTACCCATTGTGCCGGTCAGGCTGATGTCGGTGTATTGGGTCGTGTTGTCGAAAAGGAGATTGTTCTGCCAGGTGAGCCCAATGTGACCGGACGCGAGGCCGGTACCATTGTCGGCGATGATGTTGTTTCGAAAGATGTTCCCCGGGGCGAAGACTTGCACGGCAATGCCGACGGTGTTCCCGACGACGGTGTTGTTGATCACTTCCGGTGTCGCGCCTTGAGGAAGGATGAAGTTCATCGCCCGCGTCGGATTATTGTAAAAGACATTATTCACGATTACTGGAGAAGAGCTATTGACGAAGCAGACCACACCCGAAAGAGACTGACTATCGGCGGAATTGTTCCGAAAGATGTTGTCCTCGACAGTGGGTGAGGCGTTATTCCCGCCGATGGCGGCCCCGAAGCCGCCCGCGGTTTCCGTATCGTTTTGGAAGATGTTGCCCTTGATGAGTTGGCCCACGCCGGAGATCGCGACGCCGGCCCCAAAGTCCGCCGCAGCGCCGCTTACCGTGAAGCCGGTAAGCTCCGAATTGCTCTCCATGTTGACGGCCGTCCCACCGTTCACGTTGATTGTTGTAACAGCAGGTCCGGAGACGCTACGTACGGCGATGGCTTTACCGAGATAATCGAGGTTCTGCGGGTATTGTCCCGGGGAAACGAGAACGACATCACCAGGCGATGCCGCGTTGATGGCAGCCTGGATGTTGGGGTAGCTTCCGGGGACTAGCAGCGTAGAGGCTCGAAGGACAGCAGCTTGTATGAACAGAAACGAGAGCGTCAGGCTGACAAAAAACATTCCCCGCACCGCAGTCTCCTTCCGGCAAGTTTAGTTCGCGAAAACAAATATTTTGCGGAAGGTATTGTAGCATGAACGTGCCCTCATTCCGCGCAAAAAACGCCGCAAAGCTCAACTAATTTCCCGTCACTCGGTCGTGGAATGTTCACATTGACCCGCTATTTCGCCAATTTCGCCACCAGCCGCCAGACCAGATGTGGCGACAGCGGCCGATCCTGCGTCTTGTTGAAATCGTCCACGAGCTTGTCGAATCGATCGGTATACGGCAGCCGATCGCGCTTGCCGATGTCGCGGCCGAGCAGTTCCTTCACGATCCGCTCGGCTTCCGGTGAAACATCCGGTGATGGGCTGCGGGCTTCGCCGAGCTTGGGGAGCTTGCCGCCTTTGCGGAGATTCAGAAGATGACGCCAAACTTCCCGGCGCGTCGGCTTGGGCTCGGGATGCTGAGCGGCGTAGAGATTGAACAGTTCCTCGAATTGCGGCGTGTAGGGGAGATCGTCGGCGGTGCGGCCGATTTGTTCGTACACCTCAGCCAGCAGCCGGCGCTTGGCCGGGATGGTTGGCTCGATTCCGGAAAAGAGCATGGTTGGCGTGGCGGCGTCTTCGGTGGCATTGGCGCCGGCCGGGGCGGTGGTGCGATCCAGGAGCATCAGCACGTTTCCGAACGGGTCTTTCACGGCCGCTCGATATCCACGGGCCGCCTGACGAGGCGGGTGCACGAATTTCAGTTGCAGTTGCTCTCGCCGGGCGTAAAGGTCTCGAACGTCATCGACGAGGTAATAGATTTCCTCGGCCGGTTGGTCGGGATCGGCCCGCAGGACGATTTCGGTGATGCCATCGGCCATGAGCAGGGCCGCGGCGCGAGTGTCCTGCCGCAGGAGCTTCATGCCCAGGACGTCGCGGTAGTACCCGACGGCGCTGGGAAGCGTCGGCACGCGAAGGATGATTCGGTCGATGCGGCGAAGCACGGGGCATTCACAAGCTGGCCTGGCCCGGATTATTTACCGCCCGCTTCGCTAGAGACGCAGAGTAGGCGGAGGAAAATCCGAAAGTGCGAAACCAGAATGACGAATCAAATCCGAAACCAGAATGACGGAAGCGACCTCTGTTTCGGATTTCGGTCATTCGGATTTGATTCGTCATTCTGGTTTCGGATTTCTGGTTTGATCCTCATTCTGGTTTCTGATTTCGTCACGGGCTTTGGTCCTCATCTTCCTCTTCAGAGAGTTTCTGTTCGGTCTGCGTTGGAGCATGATATCCGCCGCGGAGCACGAAAAATCCACCGGTCAGGTTCCAGAGAATCTGCACGAGGCGGATCGACATGGTCAGGGCGAACGCCTGCGCGACGGTTACGCCCTGCGGCTGCAACAACTTGATCGCGAAATACTCCATGACCCCCGCGCCCTGGGGGCTGATGGGAATGGCGCTGGCCAGCACGATGACCGGGACGGCCATCCAGTAATAGAAGAGGTTGAGGTGCAACCCGAATGCGATTCCGCACAACTGGGCCGCGGTGATGACGATCATGTGGACCGGGAAGCTGACGAAAAGGGCCACCAGCACAAGCAGCGGCCGATGGCCGTAAATGTGCAGGGTCTCGACGGCGCCGCGGACTTGTTTTTGCATCGGCAATTTTTTAATGATGAAATCGAGTCCGGACAATTCCCGAAGCGACGGCACGTAAAACACCAGGATTGCAAGGGTGGCGACGATCAGGATTCCCGCCGACGCCAGGGCGACTTGCCTGCACCTGGGGATGTGCTGCTGAAGCGCCGCCATGGCTCCGCCGAGGATGATCAGGGCCGCCAGGCCGATGACGCGGTCCACGGCCACGGACATCACCGCCCGGGTGCGGTGGTGGGTTTGCCTGGCGACGTAATAGGCCTTGAACACGTCTCCGCCGGTCGAGCCCGTCGGCATGATGGTGTTGTAAAACATTCCCACCATGTTCAGCACAAACGTGCGTCCAAGCCGGAGGCGGATGTCCAGGGCCCTCAGCAATTCATGCCAGCGAAGGCTGGTGATGAGGATCGTCACCGGAAAGATCGCCAGGGCGGCGATGATGAAACGGATGTCCGCATGGCGAACCATCCTCAGCACGCCGATCTGCAGCCGCGGATGCGGGACGGTGATCTGGTATGCGGGATACTCCGATGGCAGCGCCCAGGCGGCGGTGGGGCCGTTGGGTTGGTCGGCCACCCACAGCCCTCGGACCTGCTTCAAATCCGCGGACAGGTCCACCGCAACAACATATTTTACGTGCCCGTTTCCGAAGACCTTCAGGTTCGGGCGGTCCGGCTCATTGACGACATCGCCGGCGGATATGGAAACCGTCTTGCCTGTTTGCGGGTCGATGACGTGGTAGATCGCGCTATCCTCCGGCGCGTTTTCGTCGGTCACCGTCAGGTTCTTTTGCGGCATGCTCCGACCGGGCAAAAAAGCCCAGACGTGGTCGTGCCAGGACATTTGGCTGATCACCCACCAGATGCCGACGACGGCGATTCCCCAGCGAACGAACTGCTTGACGATCTTCAGGGCGAGCTTCTTTTCCATTTGCGGGGCCGCATTCTTATTATCGGCAAGAGCTTGGCAACTGCCACATTCCCCCTATATTGATGGCCCAACAAGGATTCCGGCATGTTTGGTCGAAAAATTGTGATCGTCGCCGTCGTGTTATATGCCGCCGTCATCGGCTGCGTGATGTCGTCGTCGGAGTCCTCCACGGGGAGTACCGCCGGCAGTACGGCGCCGGACCAACCCGTCAGCGGGTTGGTGCACATAGCGGGCCAGCGGCCATTCTGCGGCGTGGCGGTTCAGCTTCAACGCGTGGATTGGATGGAGGAGTACAAGAAAACCATCGACGATATCGCCGCCGACGGCGCCGACACCGTTTCCCTGGTCGTGGACGCCCGCCAGGAAAACGGCGAAAGCACCTATATGTACGTCGATATGCGCAAGACCATGACGGTCCCGCAGTTATCCGACATCATCTCTCACGCCAAGAGCAAACATCTGCGCGTCATCCTGATGCCGATCGTGCTATTGGACGCCCCGGCCGACAGCAATGAATGGCGCGGCACGCTCAAGCCGCGCGACTGGCACGAATGGTTCGACAACTATCGCGAAATGATCGAGCACTACGCCCGCATCGCCCGGGACAACTCCGTGGACGTGCTGGTCGTCGGGTCCGAACTGGTCAGCTCCGAAAACCAGGATCATCTGGATGAATGGGTTCACACCATTAAGGATGTCCGTTCGATCTACAAGGGACAACTCACCTATTCCTCCAATTGGGACCGGTATTGGAAAGTGCCGTTCTGGAAATATTTGGATTTCATCGGAATGAACAGCTACTGGACGCTCGGCCAAAACCGGGATGTGACGGTCGCACAGATCGATGACAAATGGAAGGAAATTCAGGATCGCATGTTCAAGTTCACGGCCGAAGTTCACAAGCCGGTGATTCTGCTGGAGGCCGGCTGGTGCAGCCTGGCCAACGCGGCCAAGGACCCGTGGGATTACACGCAGGAGCAGCTCAATGCCGACAACGATTTGCAGAAAAAGCTGTTCGAGGGGTTCTTCGAAAGCTGCTACGGCAAGCCGCAGTTGGCGGGTTTGATCGTTTGGGAAATGCATCCCGGCGGCGATTCAATCGGCAAGGGCTATACGCCGCAGGGCAAGCCGGCCGAGCAAGTCATGCGCGATTGGTTCGCCAAGCCGCGGTGGGAGATCATGGGCGGGGAGTGAACCGCGACATATCGGAGACGATCAAGTTGCTCCACGCGACAGCCTCCGCGCCGCCTCTTGCTGAATGCGCCGTTCATCCCACTCGGCGTGCTCGGCGCGCAGATGGCTCAACAGCATCTGCCGGGCACTGGCATACATCCCGCTGGCAATGCGCAGGCGCTCGACCCCCGTTTTTCCGCGGATGATCCGCGCCATGTCGTCCTCGATGATTTCGATGCTCGCCGGCCATCGGCCGTTGCGCGATTTCACGCCAATACTGTATCCGTCGTCAGCGGATTGTGGCAAACGATTCGTGCGGCCGGCGGCTGCAACTGGTTTCGCGGGGTGGCACGGGATATCATTGAGAACCGATGAAATTGAAAGTGATCGTTGAACCTGGAGAAGATCGTGGCTTCATCGCCCACTTTCCCACATTAAAGGGCTGTTGGTCGCAGGGCAATACACGGGCCGAAGCAGTAACCCATATCCGTGAGGCGATCGAAGCGTGGCTGGAAGCGGAGCAAGACAAATCCGAGCAGACAAGGGGATCATAAAACCTGACGGCTCTGAATTTCCACGATTCCCGAAAATTCAGAGTCGTCCCGTTTTTGTGTTCGTGATGAACCAGATGGGCCACCAGTTTCCCAACATGATCGGGGTCAAGGGAGGGGACTTGGATGAAAAGGTCCAGCAACTTTTGCCGGCCTACATGACCATGGGCGACACGGGGATGGCGCACATGCCTGCCATGGGCATGCCGATGCCGCCCAACAGCATTCCGATGATCGGCGGACAGGGCCCGCACGACTACATCACGATGGGTGGCATGTTCACGATTCTGAAAGTGCGCGAGGGAATCAGCAGCTACGGCGACCCGGGCTGGTTTCAGAAACCGCCCGGAACCCTGGCGGACCTAGCCACGGCGTCGAACCTTCGCCGGGACGGGATTGATCCCAACCAGGCACCCCCCGTGGAACCCGGGCCGATTGCTCCCGCGACCAGCGGGAATTATGTTGGGCCAATCACACAATCACCCGCTTCGCAGCCCGCAACCATGTACACGTGTGTAATGCACCCGCAGGTCATATCAGACAAGCCGGGTAAGTGCCCGATTTGCGGAATGAGGCTGGTGAAGAAGGTCGGCGGCGAATGAACCGGCAATCCGCGTCATCCATGGCGAGGGTACTATTCATTGGCTTGCTGGCCGCGCCGATCACCGGATGCGCCTCCTTGCTGGATGTCGATCTTGTAGCCAGCGGTGCGGTCAGAGTCGACCGCGTGGAGTCAAAGCTGATTGATCTCTCGCTACCAAGCGTTCATCGGGATGGCAACGTCCTCGTCGTGTCGGGAACGGTGATACGAAAGCCCGGTGTTGATGGTCCAATTCCAGAACCATTGCAAATTCTATTTCTGTCGAAGAACGGCGAGGTCTTGGATGAATTATGCCTGACGTGGGAGCCGAGCGAAATTCCGATCGCAGGGAATAGGCAATCCACTTACGAGGTGCGATACGCGTGGCTCCCGCCTGACGGAACCATCGTCCGCGCGGTTTATGGCAGTGGGCCTGCTGCGTTTCCGTCGGATGGCACTTTGAGTTCGGGCGGGCGCGGCTCGTCGCATACACCAACGCATAGTACGCCGAGCCAGCAACACCACAGCGGACGATCAGGGACTTCGCATGGTGGAGGTCGACGATGACTGGATATCGAGCGTGAACAGGGTGGACGCCTTCACGCGATGTCACAAATTATCAGGCGGACATAAAGGGGTCATCCTGTAATGCCACGAAGTTAGTTCATAAGTCCGCGCCACTGCGCGCCTTGTGATCGCTCGCGCCAGCCATGGCCTTCTGCGAGAATGGTGTTGTTCAACGACATCACTCATCAACA